>Ga0160430_100651_pt1 | contig 17301 bp, 12 predicted proteins | sample HID1971I_E0MG_FD_108274 | JGI IMG/M metagenome (GOLD analysis project Ga0160430, IMG submission 108274) | Enriched millipede-associated microbial communities from UW Madison campus, WI, USA - HID1971I_E0 MG | ecosystem: Host-associated > Arthropoda: Insects > Digestive system > Unclassified ...
CGGCCGGCCGGCAGGCCCGTCGACGGGCTGTCGATGGTCTCGGGGATCTCCTCTTCGGGCAGGCTCGCGGCGAAGTAGCGAACCGTCTCGTTGCCCTGTGCGTCCCAGTAGCTCACGGCCACGCGGTCGGCGTGGAAGCCACGATCCTGCTCCCCCATGGGGCCCGCGCCGACGCGAGAACCGCGGATGGCACTGTTTCCGGAAGCCATGCGCTCAGATACCCGAGTCGAACTTCGTGATCAGGCCGAGGATGACGATGCACGTCACCCAGACGAGGCCCAGGATCACGGTGATGCGATTGAGGTTGCGCTCGGCAACACCCGATGCGCCGAGGCTGGAGGTGACGCCGCCGCCGAACATGTCGGACAGACCGCCACCGCGGCCCTTGTGAAGCAGGATGAGCAGCGTCAGCAGGAGGCTCGTGATGCCGAGCAGGACCTGCAGGACGACCTGGAGAATCTCCACGGTGAACCTTTCCGGGCACGACAAGGGGGTCTGTGCCGATATACGAGTATAGCGGGACGGAACGCGCGGGGCCGGAGACACGCGTCTCCGGCCCCGCGCCCGCCTGATTCAGGCGCCGACGTGCTTCTTGAAGCGGACGATGCTCGAGAACTCGTCGATGTCAAGGCTCGCGCCGCCGACGAGCGCGCCGTCGACGTTCGGCTCGCGCAGGAACGACGCGATGTTCGCCGCCTTGACCGAGCCGCCGTAGAGCACGCGCGTGGCGCCGGCGACATCGTCGCCGAAGAGCTCGCGCAGCACGCCGCGGAGCGCCTCGCAGACCTGCTCGGCCTGCTGCGGCGTCGCAGCCTGGCCCGAGCCGATCGCCCAGACCGGCTCGTACGCGATGACGAGACCCTTCGCGCCCTCGACGTTCTCGAGTGCGGCACGCAACTGCGCCACGGGAACGGCGCTGGGGCCGTGCGCCTCGAGGTCTTCGGCCGTCTCACCCACACAGAGCACGGGTACGATGCCGTGCCGGTGGGCGGCGAGCACCTTCGCGTTGACGTCGGCATCGGTCTCGCCGTGCAGCGTGCGCCGCTCGGAGTGTCCGATGATCACGTACGCGCAGTCGAGCTTCGCGAGGAACGCGCCGGAGATCTCGCCCGTGTAGGCGCCCGAGTCGTGCGCCGAGACATCCTGTGCGCCGTAGGCGATCGGCAGGTTGTCGGCCGCGATGAGCGTCTGCACCGAGCGGATGTCGGTGAACGGCGGGAAGACCGCGACCTCGGCGTCCGCCGGATCGTGCTTCGCGTCCTTCAGCGACCACGCCAGCTTCTGCGTGAACGCGACCGCCTGCAGGTGGTCGAGGTTCATCTTCCAGTTGCCTGCGATGAACGGGGTGCGCTTGCCTACCATCCGAGGACCTCCAGTCCGGGAAGCTTCTTGCCCTCGAGGAACTCGAGGCTCGCGCCGCCGCCCGTCGAGATGTGACCGAACTGGTCGTCCGAGAATCCGAGCTGACGGACCGCGGCTGCCGAGTCGCCGCCGCCGACGACGCTGAGGCCGTCGACCTCGGTGAGCGCCTGGGCGACCGCACGGGTGCCGTCGGCGAAGGGTGCGAGCTCGAACACGCCCATCGGGCCGTTCCAGAAGACCGTCTTCGACGAGCGGATGTGCTCGGCGAACGCGGTCGCGGTGTCGGGCCCGATGTCGAGGCCGAGTCCGGAGGCGCCGAAGGGCGTCTCCTCGATGGCGTCGGCGGCCGCGACCACGTGCTCGGCCTCGGCCGAGAACGACGACGCGACGACGACATCCGTCGGCAGCACGATCGAGACGCCGCGCTCGGCGGCCTCGGCGAGGTAGCCCTTCACGGTGTCGATCTGGTCGGCCTCGAGCAGGCTCGAGCCGACCTTGTGGCCCTGGGCCGCGAGGAAGGTGAAGAGCATGCCGCCGCCGATGAGCAGCGTGTCGACGCGCGGCAGCAGGTGCGCGATCACGCCGAGCTTGTCGGACACCTTCGAGCCGCCGAGCACGACCGCGTACGGGCGCTCGGGGTTCTCGGTGAGACGGTCGAGCACGTCGAGCTCGGTGGCGATGAGGAGGCCGGCGGCGCTCGGGCGGAGCTCCTCGAGCTCGAACACGCTGGCCTGCTTGCGGTGCACCACCCCGAACCCGTCGGAGACGACGGAGTCGGCGAACGCGGCCAGCTGCTCGGCGAACGCCGTGCGCTCCGCCTCGTCCTTCGCGGTCTCGCCCGGGTTGAAGCGGAGGTTCTCGAGCACGAGGATCTCGCCGTCGGCGAGGGCCTCGACCTTGGCCGCGGCATCCGCGCCGACGGTGTCGGTCGCGAACGCGACCGGGGCGTCGACGAGTTCGCCGAGGCGAGCGGCCACCGGAGCGAGGCTGTACTTCGCGTCGGGTGCGCCGTCGGGACGGCCGAGGTGGGAGACCACGATCACGCGCGCCCCCTGGTCTGTCAGCGCGGTGAGTGTCGGAAGCGACGCCCGAACGCGACCGTCGTCCGTGATGACCCCGTCCTTGAGAGGAACGTTGAGGTCACAACGGACGACGATGCGCGAACCGGCGAGCGAACCGAGGCTGTCGATCGTTCGCAGTGTCACGATGGCGCGATTCAGAGACGTTCGGCGACGTACTCGGTGAGGTCGACGAGGCGGTTGGAGTAGCCCCACTCGTTGTCGTACCAGCTCGAGAGCTTCACCTGGTTGCCGATGACGCGCACGAGGCCCGCGTCGAAGATCGACGAGTGCGGGTCGGTCACGATGTCGCTCGACACGATGTCGTCTTCGGTGTACTTGAGGATGCCCTTCAGGGGGCCCTCGGCTGCGGCCTTGTAGGCGGCCTTGATCTCGTCGACCGTGACCGGGGTCTTGGTGGTGACGGTGAGGTCGGTGATCGAGCCGGTGGGCACCGGCACGCGGAGCGCGAAGCCGTCGAGCTTGCCGACGAGCTCGGGCAGCACGAGGCCGATGGCCTTGGCCGCACCGGTCGAGGTCGGGACGATGTTGATCGCGGCGGCGCGAGCGCGGCGGAGGTCGCTGTGCGGGCCGTCCTGCAGGTTCTGGTCGGCCGTGTAGGCGTGCACCGTGGTCATGAGGCCGTGCTCGATGCCGAAGGTGTCGTTGAACACCTTGGCGAGCGGCGCGAGGCAGTTCGTGGTGCAGGACGCGTTCGAGATGATGTGGTGCTTCTCGGGGTCGTACTCGTGCTCGTTGACGCCCATGACGAACGTCGCGTCCTCATCGGTCGCGGGAGCCGAGATGAGCACCTTCTTGGCGCCGGCCTCGATGTGCTTGCGAGCGGCGGCGGCCTTGGTGAAGAAGCCGGTCGACTCGATGACGATGTCGACGCCGAGCTCGCCCCAGGGCAGGTTGGCGGGGTCGCGCTCCGCGAAGGCCTTGATCGCGGTGCCGTTGACGATGATGTTGTTCTCGTCGTAGTCGACCGTCGCGTCCAGGCGACCCGTGATCGAGTCGTACTTCAGCAGGTGTGCGAGCGTCTTGTTGTCGGTGAGGTCGTTGACCGCGACGATCTCGAGATCTGCTCCCTGGGCGAGGGCAGCACGGAAATAGTTGCGGCCGATGCGGCCGAAGCCGTTGATGCCGATCTTTACAGACACGGATCTCTCCTGAATTGACGGTGCGCGAGCGCGCGGGTTTTTGGAATGATCGGACGGCGGTGTCCCCGGACGATGCCCGAGGACACCGTCACGATTACGACAGTAGCAGCAGCCCTGAGGTCTTCTCGTTTGCGGCCGCGAAGCGCTTCTGCACGTTGTCCCAGTCGGCGATCGTCCAGAACGCCTTCACGTAGTCGGCGCGCACATTGCGGTAGTCGAGGTAGTAGGCGTGCTCCCAGACGTCGAGCATCAGCAGGGGCACGATGCCCGCCGGCAGGTTGCCCTGCTGGTCGAAGAACTGCACGATGATCAGGCGCTGACCGAGCGCGTCCCAGGCCAGCACGGCCCATCCGGAGCCCTGCACGCCGAGCGCCGTCGCGGTGAAGTGCGCCTGGAAGGCGTCGAACGAACCGAACTGGTCGTCGATGGCCGCCGCGAGCTCGCCCGTCGGCTTGTCGCCGCCGTTCGGCGAGAGGTTGGTCCAGAAGATCGAGTGGTTGATGTGACCGCCGAGGTTGAACGCGAGGTCCTTCTCGAGCTTGTTCACGTTGGCGAGGTTGCCCGTCTCGCGCGCCTCGGCGAGCTGCGCGAGGGCCGTGTTCGCGCCGGTCACGTACGCCTGGTGGTGCTTCGAGTGGTGCAGCTCCATGATGGTGCCGCTGATCGCCGGCTCGAGCGCCGAGTAGTCGTAGGCGAGATCGGGGAGGGTGTAGTCAGCCATTGCTTCTCCTTGTCAGATGCCGGGCGTTCCGGGCCTCTGCCCGGTGTTCCGCGGCTGCGCATTCGAGTCTATGCCCGCTGCCGCACAGGGCGGGCCGGGGTTGACGTTCGATGACACGGCGGGGTGGGGTCGGCGATGAGACGGATGCCGCGGCATCCGTCTCATCGTCATCGAGCGGGTCTAGACCTCGTCGAGGTCGGCCGGCAGGCTCGCCTCGGTGCCCGGCACGCCGAGCGCTGCGGCACGGTTGTCGGCCATGGCGAGGAGGCGGCGGATGCGCCCGGCGACGGCGTCCTTCGTCATCGGCGGGTCGGCGTGGTGGCCGAGTTCGTCGAGGCTCGACTCGCGGTGCGCGAGGCGGAGCTCGCCGGCGTACTTCAGGTGCTCGGGGATGTCGTCGCCGAGCAGCTCCATCGCCCGCTCGACACGAGCGCACGCCGCGACGGCGGCCTGCGCCGACCGACGGAGGTTCGCGTCGTCGAAGTTGACGAGCCGGTTCGCGGTGGCACGCACCTCTCGACGCTGCCGCAACTCCTCCCAGTTGCGCACGGTGCCGCTCGCCCCCATGAGCGAGAGCATGGCGCTGATGGCCTCGCCGTCGCGGATGACGACGCGGTGCACGCCGCGCACCTCGCGGGCCTTCGCCGAGATGCCGAGCCGACCGGCGGCACCGACGAGGGCCATGGCCGTCTCGTTGCCGGGGCACGTGATCTCGAGGGCGGCGGACCGGCCCGGGTCGGTGAGGCTGCCGTGAGCGAGGAACGCGCCTCGCCACACCGCGGCGACCTCGTCGCGCGAACCGGTGGTGAGCTTGTTGGGCAGTCCGCGCACGGGTCGGCGACGCGCGTCGAGCAGACCGGTCTGGCGTGCGAGCGTCTCACCGCCGTCGAGCACCCGGAGGAGGAACTGGTTCGAGCGGCGGATGCCGGACGGCGCGATGACCGAGACGTCGGGCCGCACGCCGTAGAGCTCCCCCAGGTCGCGCGTCACGCGCTTGGCGGTCGTCGGGGAGTCGAGTTCGGCCTCGATCGCGATCCGGCCCGAGATGATGTGCAGGCCGCCGGCGAACCGGAGCACCGAGGCCAGCTCGGCCGCACGGACGCTCGTCTTCGAGACGTCGACGCGGGCCAGTTCTTCTTTCACATCCGCGGTCAATGCCACCTCGTGATCCTTCCTTTGGGTGGATGCGCGGGAATGGCACCCCGCGCGTCATGGACAGTTCGAGCGCTCACTCGCGCCCGAGGTCGCGGTGCCGGACGCTGACGGCGAGGTCGGGGAACTCCGCGAGCCGCGTCGCGAGTTCGCGGACCATCGCCACCGAGCGGTGCTTGCCGCCGGTGCAGCCGACCGCGATCGTCGCGTGGCCCTTGTTCTCGCGCTGGTAGCCGCTCAGCACGGGCTGGAGCGCCTTCACGTAGGCGTCGATGAACTCCTGCGCGCCGGGCTGGTGGAGCACGTAGTCGGAGACGGCCGGATCTTCGCCCGTGAGGTTGCGCAGCTCGCCGATCCAGAACGGATTCGGCAGGAACCGGGCGTCGGCGACGAGGTCGGCGTCGGTCGGCAGGCCGTACTTGAAGCCGAAGCTCAGCAGCGTGACGCGAACGCCCGCCCGACCGGCCTCGGCGAAGGTGTCGGTGATGAGGTTCGCGAGCTGGTGGATGTTGAGCTCGGACGTGTCGACCACGAGGTCCGCCGCCTCGCGGAGCTCGGCAAGGCGGGAGCGCTCGGCGCCGATGCCGTCGAGGAGCGTGCCGTTGCCCTGCAGCGGGTGCGGACGTCGCACGGCTTCGAAGCGCCGCACCAGCACCGAATCGGTCGCGTCGAGGAACACCACGCGCACGTTGACGCCCGTGCGAAGCGCCTGGATGATCTCGCGCAGCTCGGCGAAGAAGTCGCGGCCGCGGATGTCGACGACGGCGGCGATGCGCGGCAGCGAAGCGCCTGCGCGTTCGACGAGTTCGACCAGCGGGCGCAGCATCTGGGGCGGCAGGTTGTCGACGACGTACCAGCCGAGATCTTCGAGGGCGTTGCCGACGGTCGAACGACCGGCCCCCGACATCCCGGTGACGATGAGCATCTCCTGCTCGACCTCGGTTGCCATCGCCTCGGTTCCCCTTCCCGCACGTCGAGAACCAAGCCTAGCGGGGTTGGGCTGCGGCACCGGCGCGGAGCTCCTCATGCACCACCGTGGCGAGCGTCTGGCCGAAGCCGTCGACGCCGGCGATCTCGTCGACGGATGCCGCACGCAGGCGCTTCACCGATCCGAAGTGCCGCAGCAGCGTCTTGATGCGCGTCGGGCCGAGGCCGGGGATCTCTGCGAGCACGGACGAGATGTCGCGCTTGCGGCGCTGGCGCTGGTGCGTGATGGCGAACCGGTGCGCCTCGTCGCGCACGCGTTGGAACAGGAACAACGCGTCGCTGTTGCGCGGCAGGATCACGGGATAGTCGGCATCGGGGGTCCAGATCTCTTCGAGGCGCTTCGCGATGCCGCAGAGGTAGATGCCCTCGACGCCGGACTCCTCGAGCGCCCTCGCCGCGGCCGCGACCTGCGGCTCGCCGCCGTCGACCACGAGCAGGTTGGGCCGGTAGGAGAACTTCGACCGGCGCGTGCCGTCGACGACCTCTGCGCCGTCGGCGCTGCCAGCGCTGCCCGCACCACCGGCGCTGCCGGCATCGACGGCCTCCGGATCCTGGGCCGGAGACGCGAGGTACGCGAGCCGCCGCGTCAGCACCTGGTGGATCGAATCCGTGTCGTCGGTCGACTCGGGGATCGTGAACCGCCGGTACTCGTCTTTTCGAGGCAGGCCGTCTTCGAACACGACCATGGACGCCACGATGTTCGTGCCGCTCAGGTGCGACACGTCGAAGCACTCGATGCGAAGCGGGGCATCCGCCATGCCGAGCGCCTCTTGAATGTCTTCGAGCGCGCGCGAACGCGTCGTGAAGTCGGCGCTGCGCCGCGTCTTGTAGAGCATGAGCGACTGCTTCGCGTTCTGCGTGGCCGTGGCGAGCAGCGCCGCCTTGTCGCCGCGCTGCGCAGCACGCAGGCGCACCTTGCGCCCCGCCCGCTCGGTGAGCCACGTCTCGAGCGCCGGGGCGTCGTCGGGAAGCTCGGGCACGACGACCTCGCGCGGCGGTGAGAGCTGGCCGCCGTAGGCGTTCTGCACGACCGAGTCGACGAGGTCGCCGATGGGCACGTCGAGCTCCTTGTCGACGGTCCACGAGTGCACGCCGCGAACCCGGCCGCCGCGGACGACGAAGATCTGCACCGCGGCGGCGAGTTCGTCGTGGTCGATGCCGAACACGTCGACGTCGACATCGTCGCGGAGCACCACCGCGCTCTTCTCGAAGAACTCGGTCGCCGCCTGCAACTGGTCGCGCCTCCGGGCGGCGGTCTCGTACTCGTACGCGGCCGACGCCTCGAGCATCTGCTGCGAGAGCTCGTCGACGATGCGTCGGTCCTGGTTCGTCATGAACGAGACGAATCGCTCGACGTTGGCGCGGTGCTCCTCGATGCCGACCTGCCCGGAGCAGGGGCCGAAGCAGCGACCGATCTGCCCGGCGAAGCACGGGCGGCCCGTGGCCATCGCCCGCCGGTAGTCGGAGTCCTTGCACGTGCGGATCGGGAACAGCTTCAGGAGCAGCTCGAGCGTCTCGTTGACCGCCCACACCTTCGGGTACGGCCCGAAGTACCTGGCCCCCGGGATGCCGCTGCGGCGCGTGACGATCGCACGCGGCGCCTCGTCGGCGAGGGTCACCGCGAGGTACGGATACGACTTGTCGTCGCGGTACTTGACGTTGAACGGCGGATCGAACTCCTTGATCCAGGTGTACTCGAGCTGGAGGGCCTCGACGTCGTTGCCGACGACGGTCCATTCGACCGAGGTCGCCGTCGTCACCATGCGCCGTGTGCGCTCGTGCAGGGTACGGAGTGGCGCGAAGTAGTTCGAGAGGCGGGCGCGCAGGTTCTTCGCCTTGCCCACGTAGAGCACACGACGGTCGTCGTCGCGGAAGCGGTAGACCCCCGGCGCGGTCGGGATCTCCCCCGCCTTCGGGCGGTAGGCGAGCGCGTCGCTCATGGTCAGCTGGCGACTTCGACGCCTGCTCGCGCGACGTCGAAGATCTCGCGCAGGAAGTAGCCCGTGTGACTCTCGGGCACCGCTGCGACCTGCTCGGGCGTGCCCGTGGCGATGACCTGGCCACCGCCTGAGCCGCCCTCGGGCCCGAGGTCGATGACCCAGTCGGCCGACTTGATCACGTCGAGGCTGTGCTCGATGACGATGACCGTATTGCCCTTGTCGACCAGCTTGCCGAGCACCTTCAACAGCTTTCGGACGTCTTCGAAGTGCAGCCCGGTGGTCGGCTCGTCGAGCACGTAGACGCTGCGGCCGTTGGATCGGCGCTGCAGCTCGGTCGCGAGCTTGACGCGCTGCGCCTCGCCGCCGGAGAGCGTCGTGGCGCTCTGGCCGAGCTGCACGTACCCGAGCCCCACGTCGACCAGGGTCTTGAGGTAGCGGTGGATCGCCGAGATCGGCTCGAAGAACTCCGCCGCCTCGCTGATCGGCATCTGGAGCACCTCGGCGATGTTCTTGCCCTTGTAGTGCACCTGCAAGGTCTCGCGGTTGTAGCGCTGACCGCCGCAGACCTCGCACGCCACGTAGACGTCGGGGAGGAAGTTCATCTCGATCTTGATCGTGCCGTCGCCGGAGCACGCCTCGCAGCGGCCGCCCTTGACGTTGAAGCTGAACCGCCCCGGCAGGTAGCCGCGCGCCTTCGCCTCGTTGGTCTCGGAGAACAGGGTGCGGACGCGATCGAAGACTCCGGTGTAGGTCGCCGGGTTCGACCGAGGGGTGCGACCGATCGGCGCCTGGTCGACGTGCACGACCTTGTCGAGCTGGTCGAGTCCCGTGACGCGTCGGTGACGGCCCGGCAGCTTGCGCGCACCGTTCAGGCGGTTCGCGAGCACTCGGTACAGGATGTCGTTGACGAGCGAGGACTTGCCCGAGCCGCTCACGCCGGTCACCGCGGTGAACACCCCGAGCGGGAAGTCGACGTCGACGCCCCGGAGGTTGTTCGCCTCGGCACCCTGCACCGAGATCATGCGCTCCGCATCGATCGGCCGGCGTCGCTCGGGGATCGGGATCTCCTTGCGGCCGGAGAGGTAGTCGCCGGTCAGCGATCGGGTGTTCTTCAGGAGGTCTTTGTAACTGCCCGAGTGCACCACGGTGCCGCCGTTGACGCCGGCACCCGGACCGATGTCGACGATCCAGTCGGCGGTGCGGATGGTGTCCTCGTCGTGCTCGACCACGATGAGCGTGTTGCCCAGGTCGCGCAGCGCGATGAGGGTGTCGATCAGGCGGCGGTTGTCACGCTGGTGGAGGCCGATGCTCGGCTCGTCGAGCACGTAGAGCACGCCGGTGAGGCCGGAGCCGATCTGGGTCGCGAGTCGGATGCGCTGGGCCTCGCCGCCCGAGAGCGTGGCGGCCGCCCTCGAGAGGTCGAGATAGCTGAGCCCGACCCGGATGAGGAAGTCGAGCCGGAGCTTGATCTCGCGCAGGACCTGCGCCGCGATCGTCTGTTCGCGATCGGTCAGCTCGAGACGGTCCATGAAGGCGCGCGCATCGGTGAGGCTGAGGAGCCCGACGTCCGCGATGCTCGCGTCGTGGATGAGCACCGAGAGCACCTCGGGCTTGAGACGCTTGCCCTTGCAGACCGGGCACGGCACCTCTCGCAGGTATTCGGACCACCGCACGCGCTGGGCGTCGGTCTCGGCCTGCAGGTACTGGCGCTCGATGTAGGGCACGACGCCCTCGAAGCCCGACGTGTAGCTCATCTCACGGCCGTAGCGGTTTCGCCACTTGACCTTGACCTCGAAGTTGTCGCCTCGGAGCACGGCGTCGCGGGCGGCTTCGTCGAGCTGCTCCCACGGGGTGTCGAGCGAGAAGCCCAGGTCGCGCGCGAGGCCGACGAGCAGCTTCTCGTAGTAGTTGTAGAGGCTCTTGCCCTGCGAGGTCCAAGGGATGATGACGCCCTCGGCGATGCTCAGGGACGGGTCGCCGAGCAGCAGTTGCTCATCGACCGCCATGCGCGTGCCGAGCCCGGAGCACTCGGGGCAGGCGCCGAACGGCGCGTTGAACGAGAAGGTCCGCGGCTCGATCTCGGTCAGCTGGATGGGGTGCTGGTTCGGGCACGAGAGCTTCTCGGAGAACATGTCCCAGGCCTCGGGGCCGGTGGCGTCGACGTAGTTGATCTGCACGAGGCCGTCGGTCAGGCGCAACGCGGTCTCGAGCGAGTCGGTCAGCCGGCCGAGCACGTCGGGCCCGGCGACCAGACGGTCGACGACCACGGAGATGTCGTGCTTGACCTGCTTCTTCAACGTCGGCGGCTCGTCGAGGCGGATGAGCTCGCCGTCGACCACCGCGCGCGAGTACCCGCCGGCAGCCAGCTCGCGGAACAGGTCGACGAACTCGCCCTTCTTCTGCGAGACGACGGGGCTCAGCACCTGGAAGCGCACGCCGTCGTCGAGCTGCATCAACTGGTCGGCGATCTGCTGGACGGTCTGGCGTTGGATGCGCTCACCGCAGACGGGGCAGTGCGGCACGCCGATGCGGGCCCACAACAGCCTCATGTAGTCGTAGATCTCGGTGATCGTGCCGACCGTCGAACGCGGGTTGCGGTTCGTGGACTTCTGGTCGATCGAGACGGCCGGGCTGAGGCCCTCGATGAAGTCGACGTCTGGGCGATCGACCTGGCCGAGGAACTGCCTCGCGTACGCGGACAGCGACTCGACGTAGCGGCGCTGCCCCTCGGCGAAAATCGTGTCGAACGCGAGCGACGACTTGCCCGACCCCGAGAGGCCGGTGAAGACCACCATCGCATCGCGTGGGATCTCGACGTCGACGTCTCGGAGGTTGTGAACGCGGGCACCGCGGACACTCAGGTGCGAATGGGCATCGAGACGTGAAACAGGCACGGTTCGAGTTTAGGCAGACCCACCGACACGAACGCCGTGAGCGCACGCGCTCTCAGCGAACATATGTTCGATTCAGGCGAGATGCCCGGCCTTCTCCATCTGCCGGAGCTCCCGCTTGAGCTCGGAGACCTCGTCTCGGAGGCGCGCCGCGAGTTCGAACTTGAGCTCGCCGGCGGCGACCAGCATCTGGTCGTTGAGGTCGCGGATGAGCTCCTCGAGATCGTTCGCGCCCTCGGCGGCGATGCCCTGACGGCGCAGGTTCGGCACCGGGGCCTTCTTGCGCGAGTCGCGACCCGCGAGCAGGGCCGCGGTGTCGGCCTCTTCGCGGGCGAGCAACTGGGTGATGTCGGCGATGCGCTTGCGCAGGGGCTGCGGATCGATGCCGTTGACCCGGTTGTACTCGATCTGGCGCTCGCGCCGGCGCTCGGTCTCGTCGATCGCGGCGTTCATCGAGTCGGTGAGCACGTCGGCGTACATGTGCACCTCGCCCGAGACGTTTCGGGCGGCGCGGCCGATGGTCTGGATGAGCGACGTCGAGGAGCGCAGGAACCCCTCCTTGTCGGCGTCGAGGATCGCCACGAGCGAGACCTCGGGCAGGTCGAGCCCCTCTCGCAGCAGGTTGATGCCGACGAGGACGTCGTAGACGCCCGCCCGCAGCTCGGTGAGCAGCTCGACGCGACGGAGGGTGTCGACATCCGAGTGCAGGTAGCGCACGCGGACCCCGGCCTCGGTGAGGTAGTCGGTGAGCTCCTCGGCCATGCGCTTCGTCAGCGTCGTGACGAGCACGCGTTCGTCGCGGTCGGCACGCACGCGGATCTCTTCGAGGAGGTCGTCGATCTGCCCCTTCGAGGGCTTCACGACGATCTGCGGGTCGACGAGGCCGGTCGGACGGATGATCTGCTCGACCACGCCGTCGGCGATGCCCATCTCGTACCGGCCCGGCGTCGCCGAGAGGTAGACGGCCTGGCCGACGCGGTTCTTGAACTCGTTCCACTTCAGCGGGCGGTTGTCGAGGGCGCTCGGGAGGCGGAACCCGTGTTCGACCAGGGTTCGCTTGCGCGAGGAGTCGCCCTCGTACATCGCGCCGATCTGCGGAACGGTCACATGCGACTCGTCGATGACGACGAGGAAGTCGTCGGCGAAGTAGTCGAGGAGGCAGTGCGGGGCCTCCCCCGGTGCGCGCCCGTCGATGTGCCGCGAGTAGTTCTCGATGCCCGAGCAGAAGCCGATCTGCTCCATCATCTCGAGGTCGAACGTCGTGCGCATGCGCAGGCGCTGCGCCTCGAGGAGCTTGCCCTCGCGCTCGAGCTCGGCCAGACGCTCTTCGAGCTCGATGCGGATCGTGCCGATGGCCCGCTGCATGACGTCGGTGCTCGCGACGTAGTGCGAACCCGGGAAGACGGGAACGGCGTCGAGCTTGGCGACGACCTGGCCGGTCAACGGATGCAGGCTGTAGAGCGCCTCGATCTCATCGCCGAACATCTCGATGCGGATCGCGAGCTCTTCGTACACCGGGATGATCTCGATCGTGTCGCCGCGCACCCGGAACGTGCCGCGCGAGAACTCGACGTCGTTGCGCTGGTACTGCATCGAGACGAACTTGCGGATGAGCCAGTCGCGGTCGACCTGCTGGCCGACCTGCAGCGGCATCATCGCCTTGAGGTACTCCTCGGGCGTGCCGAGGCCGTAGATGCACGAGACCGTCGAGACGACGACCACGTCGCGCCTGCTGAGGAGCGAGTTCGTGGTCGAGTGCCGCAGCCGCTCGACCTCGGCGTTGACCGAGGAGTCCTTCTCGATGAACGTATCGGTCTGCGGGACGTAGGCCTCTGGCTGGTAGTAGTCGTAGTACGAGACGAAGTACTCGATGGCGTTGTTCGGCATGAGCTCGCGGAACTCGTTCGCCAGCTGGGCCGCGAGGGTCTTGTTGTGCGCGAGCACGAGCGTCGGTCGCTGCACCTGCTCGATGAGCCAGGCGGTCGTCGCGGACTTGCCGGTGCCGGTGGCGCCGAGCAGAACGACGTCGGTCTCACCGGCGTTGATGCGCCCCGCGAGTTCGGCGATCGCGGCCGGCTGGTCGCCGCTCGGCACGTACTCGCTGACGACCTCGAACGGACGGACGGATCGGGTGGCCTGCATGCTTCCAGTCTAGGTTCGACCTCCGACACGAGGTCCGGCGCAGGCAGATTCGGAGCCGGGCAGCCGAGCCTAGGATCGGGCGGCCCGCTCGGCCCGCTCTTTCAGGATGCGACCCCAGAGCGCATCCGCCTGGCTCATCGTGTGCCCGAGCGTGCCGTCGGTGTCGATGACCACGTCGGCGACGGCGAGCCGCTCGGTGTTCGCGACCTGGGCGTCGACGCGGGCCTCGGCCTGCATGGGGTCGAGGCCGCGGTCTTCGACCAGCCGCTTGAGCTGCGTCCTGCGGGGCGCGCTCGTGACCACGATCAGGTCGAACGGGTGATCGACGGATGCCTCGACCAGCAGGGGCACGTCGTAGACCACGACCGCGCGGGGGTCGGCCTCCTCGGCCTTCGCGATGAGCCGGGCCGAGAGCTCGCGCACCGCCGGATGCACGATCGCGTTGAGGTCGGCCCGCGCCTCGTCGTCGTTGAAGATCAGTTCGCCGAGCTTCGCCCGGTCGAGCGTGCCGTCTGGGCGGAGCACGGCGGTGCCGAACCGGTCGATGATCGCGGCCAGCGCCGGCGTGCCGGGCTCGACCACTCGCCTGGCGAGCTGGTCGGCGTCGATGTGCACGGCGCCGTGCTCGTAGAGTCGCCTGGCGACCGTGGACTTTCCTGAGGCGATGCCGCCGGTGAGGCCGATCAGATACACGGCTCCACTCTAGCGAGGCGGAGCATGACGCGGTGCGGCGGATGCGGCGGGTGCAGGGCATACGCCGGAAGGCCGGCCCCCGAGGGGGCCGGCCTTCCGTGTGTGCGGAACGAGTCCGAACTAGTTGCTCGACAGCTTCTCGCGCAGCGCAGCGAGCGAAGCGTCGTCGGCGAGGGTGCCCGCGCCGGCCGTCTCGCTCGAGTACGAAGCGGTGCCGGCACCGAACGACTCGTCGGAGGCAGCAGCAACGGCCGCCGAGGCGACCTGCTTCTTGTGCGCTTCCCAACGCTCCTGAGCGGCAGCGTAGTCCTGCTCCCACTTCTCGCGCTGGGCCTCGAAGCCTTCGCGCCATTCGTTGGTCTCGGGGTCGAAGCCCTCAGGGTACTTGTAGTTGCCCTGCTCGTCGTACTCCGTGAGCATGCCGTAGAGCGCCGGGTCGAACTCGGTGCCCTCGGGGTCGACGCCCTCGTTCGCCTGCTTCAGCGAGAGAGAGATGCGACGACGCTCGAGGTCGATGTCGATGACCTTGACGAAGACCTCTTCGCCGACCGACACGACCTGCTCTGCGAGCTCGACGTGCTTGCCGGACAGCTCCGAGATGTGCACGAGGCCCTCGATGCCGTCGGCGACGCGAACGAACGCACCGAACGGAACGAGCTTGGTGACCTTACCCGGTGCGACCTGGCCGATCGCGTGGGTACGGGCGAACACCTGCCACGGGTCCTCCTGCGTCGCCTTGAGCGACAGCGAGACGCGCTCGCGGTCGAGCTCGACGGAGAGCACCTCGACGGTGACCTCCTGGCCGACCTCGACGACCTCGCTGGCGTGCTCGATGTGCTTCCACGAGAGCTCGGAGACGTGCACGAGACCGTCGACGCCACCGAGGTCGACGAACGCACCGAAGTTGACGATCGACGAGATGACACCCTTGCGGATCTGGCCCGGGTGCAGGTTGGCGAGGAACGTCGAACGCGACTCGGACTGCGTCTGCTCGAGGAGCGCACGGCGCGAGAGCACGACGTTGTTGCGGTTCTTGTCGAGCTCGAGGATCTTCGCCTCGATCTCCTGGCCGAGGTACGGCGTGAGGTCGCGCACGCGGCGGAGCTCGATGAGCGACGCCGGGAGGAAGCCGCGGAGGCCGATGTCGACGATCAGGCCGCCCTTGACGACCTCGATGACCGTACCGGTCACGACGCCATCGGCTTCCTTGATCTTCTCCACGTCGCCCCACGCGCGCTCGTACTGCGCACGCTTCTTCGACAGGATGAGGCGGCCTTCCTTGTCCTCCTTCTGGAGAACGAGCGCCTCGACGGTGTCGCCGACGCCGACGACCTCGCTGGGGTCGACATCGTGCTTGATGGAAAGCTCACGCGAGGGGATGACGCCCTCGGTCTTGTAGCCGACGTCGAGGAGCACCTCGTCGCGGTCGATCTTCACGACGGTACCCTCGATGAGGTCGCCGTCGTTGAAGAACTTCAAAGTCTTCTCGACCGCGGCGAGGAAATCGTCAGCAGATCCGATGTCGTTGATAGCGACCTGCTTGGGTGCCTTGGTCGTTGCGGTTGTCATGTAGTGAATGCTCCGTAAAGGACAGATTCGAGCCCATCGCGCGGTAGAGCGTTGTGTTGGTTCCGCGATGGGCATGCGGACAGGATCGTCACAGAAGTGACAATCCATCCTAGCGGAACGGAAGCGGGCACGGCAAGCCGGGCGTGGCGCGCTCGGCCGGCCGTTCAGCCGAGCAGGCTCTTCTTCAGCGTGTCGAGCCCGACTCCACCGAGGTCGAGCGCGCGGCGATGGAACTCCTTGATGTCGAAGGCCGCGCCCTCGCGCCGCTTCGCGTCGTCGCGCAACTGCTCCCAGATGCGCTGGCCGACCTTGTACGACGGCGCCTGCCCGGGCCAGCCGAGGTAGCGGTTGACCTCGAAGTCGATGAAGCCCTGGTTCATATTCACGTTCGCGCCGAGGAACTCGAAGGCGTAGTCGCCCGTCCACACGCCCTGGCCGTCAGGACGCTGCTTGCCCAGGTGCACCCCGATGTCGAGTACGACGCGAGCCGCGCGCATGCGCTGGCCGTCGAGCATGCCGAGCCGGTCGGCGGGGTCGTCGAGGTAGCCGAGGTCCTGCATGAGCCGCTCCGCGTAGAGCGCCCAGCCTTCGGCATGGCCGGAGGAGCCGGCGAGCTGGCGCCGCCAGGTGTTCAGCTTGCCTCGGTTCACCACCGCCTGACCGATCTGCAGATGATGACCGGGCACGCCCTCGTGGTACACCGTCGTGAGTTCGCGCCACGTGTCGAACTCGGTCACGCCCTCGGGAACCGACCACCACATGCGGCCCGGCCGGGTGAAGTCGTCGCTCGGACCGGTGTAGTAGATGCCGCCCGACTGCGTCGGGGCGATCATGCACTCGAGGGTGCGGATCTGATCCGGAATGTCGAACTGGGTGGCGCCGAGCTCGGCGACCGCTCGATCGCTGACCTCCTGCATCCAGCGCTGCAACGCGTCGGTGCCGTGGAGCTTGCGATGCGCATCGCGCTCGAGGAACGCGATCGCCTCGGCGACGGATGCCCCGGGCGCGATCTCCCGGGCGACGGCCTCCTGCTCGGCGACCATTCGTCCGAGCTCTTCGATGCCCCACTCGTAGGTCTCGTCGAGATCGATGACGGCGCCGAGGAAGTGCCGCGACTGGAGTTCGTAGATCTCCCGACCGACCGCGTCGGCGTCGCCGCCGACCGGCAGCAGTTCCTGCTCCAGGAAGGCCGCGAGCCGCCCGTAGGCTTCGCCGGCCCCGTCAGCCCGCGTCTCGAGGTCGGCACGGAGGGCGGCCGGCAGGCTGTCGGGTGCTCCCTGCACGAACTCGGTGAAGAACCCGTCGGCGCGCTCGAGCTTGCGGGCCTGGGCGGCCACCTCGCGCACCTGGCGTTTCGCGGGGACGCTCCCCCGCTCGATGCCGAGCCGCAGCGTACGGATGTAGCCGTCGAGGGCTGTCGGGAGGGCGTCGAGTCGTGCGGAGACCGTGGTCCAGTCGTCGACGTCGTCGATCGCCATGAGGTCGAACACCTCGCGCAGCTCCTGCGCGGGGCTCGCGATCACGTTGAGGTCGCGGAGCGGGAGGCCGGCCTCATGCGCCTCGACATCCAGTGCGAGCTCCGACCGGAGGTCGGTGAGCGTGACCACGTCGACGTCGTCGACC
>Ga0160430_100653_pt1 | contig 17260 bp, 13 predicted proteins | sample HID1971I_E0MG_FD_108274 | JGI IMG/M metagenome (GOLD analysis project Ga0160430, IMG submission 108274) | Enriched millipede-associated microbial communities from UW Madison campus, WI, USA - HID1971I_E0 MG | ecosystem: Host-associated > Arthropoda: Insects > Digestive system > Unclassified ...
GACGGGCACGTCGTACGCCACGCTGCAGGGTCGTCGGGTCGGCAACGACGCGTACGGCGCCCGGGTGCGGCTCGGGGCCGACGGGTCGATCCAGGTCCACGCCACGCGTGAGGTCGCCGGGACCACGACCGCCCTCGCGGGCGGGGTGGTCGCGGGCCTGACGTTCGCGCCGAACGACCAGCTCCTGGTCCGCACCCAGGTCCAGGGGGCGTCGCCCACGACGGTGCGGGTCAAGGTCTGGAAGGCCGGCACCACCGAGCCCACCGACTGGCGCGCGACCACGACCGACGCCACGGCGAGCCTGCAGGTCGGCGGCGGGGTCGGCGTCACCGTCTACCACGGCGGCACGACCGGCAACCCGGCGACGGCGTTCTCGTGGGACGACCTGGTGGCACGCCCGGTCGCGTAGCGCAGCAGGTCAGCAGTCGGCAAGGACCGCAGGGGGTGCGGGGTACGGTCGGGCGGAACGCCTGCCGTGCCCCGCGTGTCGTTTCCCGGACCGTTCGGGCCGCCGCGCGCGCAGGTCCTGCGGGTCCTGCCCGCCGGCCGGCTCCGTCAGGGCGCGGTCGGCGCGGGCGTCGCAGGTGGTGGGGGTACGCGCCGGACGGCGAGCAGCCCGACCGCGAGCGCGAAGAGGACCACGGAGCTCGTCAACGGGCTGAACAGCACGTTCCAGAGCGTCCGGATCGCCAGGTAGGTCAGCAGGGCGCTGGCCGCGTGTCGGCTGAACGCGAGGGTGTAGCCGCGCAGCACGATCCACACGGCGTACAGCGCGACCGCCAGACCGGCGAACCCGAACTCGGCCCACAGGTCGGCCGCGGTGGAGTGCAGCTCGATGCCGTCGCCGAACATGTACCGCTCGACGTACCCGTTGTCGGGGTTGTACCGCAGCTTCGCCATCCCGGCCTTCGCCTCGAGGAGGTCCTGCGTGTTGGGCACGACCCCGACCCCGAACCCGTACGGACGGTGCTGGGCGAGGGCCACCGTCGCGCCGAACTCCGGGCGGGCACCGGCGATGAGCGACCCCGAGAGGGCGATCTGCTCCTGGGTCCGCTCCTGGGCGTCCTTGCCGAGGTAGCCGTCGAGGATCGCGGCCTGCCCCAGGTAGTACAGGGCCACGCACAGGCCCCCGACGAGCACCACGGCGCGCGCCCGTGACACGGCCTTGGAGCTGCGGCGACGCCACGCGACCTGCTGCAGGGTGATGACGGCGGCGAGGAACAGCATCGCGGCCGTGGAGCGGCCCCCGTTGATCGCGGACATGCCCGCCAGGGCCAGCGCGGTGACGACCTGCAGCCACCCCTTGCGGGACATCCACGCGAGCCCGAGCAGCAGGACCGTCAGGGGGATGGCGAACCCGAACCGCCACGGGCTCTCGGCGAACCGGCCGCCCCGGTCGATGCCGAGCAGCATGCCGAACCCGAACAGCGACGCGACGGCGGCGTCGGACATGCGGGTGCGCGCCCACACCACGACGCAGGCGCCGAGGACCGCGTTGAGCAGCACGATCACGCCGTTGACCATCATCCGGGTGGGGGTGCGGTGGTCCTGCGACGCGAGCTCGGTCAGCCACACGCCCACGACGATCGCGAGGCCGGTGAGCAGCAGCAGCGTCCGGACGTCGTGGAACGCCCTCGTCGAGCGCCACCACACCGGGACGAGCGCGACCGCGAGGAGCGTGCCCACCGTGAGCGCCTGGTAGAGCGGGCGCTCCATGCCGGTCGCGACGAGCGCGACACCGGCGACGGCGGTCGTGGCGGGCACGCGCGTGCGCAGCAGGGACCGGCGCTCGGGCTCGGTGCCCCCGGGGGCGCTGCCCGGCGTCGCGGTGCCGGCCACGGTGGACCCCGTCACGTCGCACCGCCTCCCGTCCCTCGTCCGGCTCGCTCGTCCGGCTTCCCTGTCCGGCGGCAATCGTCGCACCAGGGGACCCGGCGACGGTTCAAGACGTCCCTTTTTCGCCCGCTTCGCACCTGTTCGGGATGGTCTGGCCGCCTAGACTCGGCGCATGACCAGCCCGGCTCCCGACCCGTCGCCGCGTGGCGCCAAGGTCCGGGTGACCTGGGTCGACACCGGCCGCGGCATCGCCATCACGCTCGTCGCGCTGTTCCACGCGACCAACTGGCTGCTCGGTGCGGGTGCGCACGTGGAGGGCTGGGTCCAGGCCAACCTGGTGATGTCGTCGCTGCGGATGCCGCTGTTCTTCACGCTCGCCGGGCTGTTCGCCGGCAAGTGGGTCCGCGGCGCGTGGGGGCCGCTGTGGCGGCACAAGGTCCGGCTGTACCTGTGGGTGTTCCTGGTGTGGGGCGCCGTCGGGTCGGTCACCTACTACGCGGGTGTCCGGATGCGGGGCGCCGGGTCGTTGATGAGCAGCATCGTGCAGCCGTACGTGCTGTCGCCGTTCATGCCACGCCTGGAGCTGTGGTTCATCTGGGCGCTCGCGCTGTTCTTCGTCGTCGCGAAGCTGACCTCGCGGATCCGGCCCGGCATCCAGGTCGCGGTCGCGATGGCCGGCGCCGCGGTCGCGCTGAGCGGCTGGGAGACGGCCAGCCCCGGCTGGAACGGCGCCGTGAAGTACTACGGGTTCTTCCTCGTCGGGATGTACGGCCGGGACCTCGTGCTGCGGCTCGGGTCCGCGGCGGGGCGTCCCGTGCTGGTGGCCGCCTTCGTGGTCTGGCTCGCCGTCGCCGTCGGGCTGTGGGCCCTCGGCTGGCGCGAGGTCCTCGGGCTGTACTTCGTCAACTGCTGCCTCGGCGTGCTCGGCGGGATCGCGCTGAGCCGTGCCCTGGCCAGGTGGGCGCTGCTGCGCTCGCTCGGCTCGCAGACGCTGCCGATCTACCTCGCGCACACGCCGATCATCATCACGTGCGCCGTCCTGCTCAGCCACACCGGCCTCCTCACCGTCCCGCTCGTCGAGGTGCTCGGACCGCCGGCCCTCGCCGCGGCCGCGATCGCGCTGGCGCTCGCGCTGCACCGTGCCGCGCAGCGGTCCGGGGCCGGCTGGCTCTACGCGCCGCCGGACTGGTTCGACGTCGGCACCCGGCCTCTCGCCGCGCGCGAACGTGACGCCGTCGCGGCGGTCCCGGTCTCGACGACAGCCGCGACGGCGGCGGCGGCGACGGCGGCTGTGTCGACGGGTGCCGCGGCTGGTGCGGACGCGGTCGCGACGACGGCCGAGCCGCGGCCGTGACGACCCGGTCTCCGACCGTGGACCGGACCCCGGCGGGTGCTCCGCGCCGTCCCGGTGCACGGCTCGAGTGGGTCGACGCCGCCCGCGGGTACAGCGTCGCGGCGGTCGTCGTGGCGCACGTCGTGCTGTGGCACGTCTCCGACCCCGGGGTGCCGGTCGCGGACCTCGGGGCGTCGTTCTGGGACCGGGTGTACGGCCTCATGGGCAGCGTGCGGATGCCGGTGCTCCTCGCCGTGTCCGGCCTGGTGATGGCGCGGCGGGTGCGGGCGGGCTTCCGTGAGGGCGGGCTGCTGCTGCGGTCGGTGCGCAACTACTACCTGTACGTGGTGTGGCTCGTCGTCTACGCGCTGTTCTACGCGGTCGTCGTGGAGCCGTCGCTGCCGCACCGGGTCGACGGCGTCGCGGACGTGGTCCGCCAGCTCGTCGTCCCGGAGACGACGCTCTGGTACGTGTTCGCGCTCGCGGTGTACATCGCGGTGCTGGGGGCCCTGCACCGGGTCCCGCCGTGGGTCGTGCTGACGGCGCTGTCCGTGCTGTCGGTCGTGATGCACGTGACGACGACGTCGGACCAGGTCTGGAGCAAGGTGCCCGAGCTGGCGGTGTACTTCGCGCTCGGCGTCTACGGCGCGGGCCTGCTGCGCCGGCTCGCCGACCGGTCGTCGTTCCTCGTCGTCGCGCTCACGGCCGTGCTCGCCGCCGGGGTCACCCTGTGCGGGCGGTTCACGGCGGGGAACGACATCGCGGAGGCGGTGCTGTTCCTGGTCCGTGGTGCGGCGTTCCTGGTGCTCGCCGTCGCGCTCGTCGCGGTCGCCGTGCGGTGGTCGCCGGTGCGACGGCTGGGCGTCGCGCTGGGTCGTCGGACGCTGCCGATCTACGTGCTGCACCCGCTGTGGATCGCGCTCGTGCTGCTCGCCGCGGCCGGGTTCGCCCACGGTGCGCTCCGCGAGGTGCTCGCCCACCCGGTCGGCGCGCTGCTGTACCCGCTCGTCGTGGCGTCGACGGTCATCGCGCTGTGCCTGGGCACGCACGCGGTCGTCCGCCGGGCGCACCTCGTGGTGCCGCTGTTCGAGATGCCGCGCCGCTGGGTGGCCCGCCTGGACCGCCCGACGGGCGCGACGGGTGCGACGGGTGCGGCGGCCGAGCGCACCGCCGCCTGACCCGGTCGCGCGGCTGCGCGACGGGCCGCCCGACCCGGTCGCCCCTGCGGTGTCGGCGGCACCTCGTAAACTGGCCGCCACCCCGGGCTCTGCTTGAGCCGGGGCGTTCGTGCTGCGCCGGTGTGCCGGCGGTCGACCCCTGCGAAGGACCCCCATGGACCTGTCCGGCCTCATCCCGACGCTGCTCGCCGACCCTGCGGCGGCGCAGGCCGTCGAGCTCGTCACGGCACGCGGTGAGCTCGACGTCGTAGGCCCTGCCGGGGTGCGTCCGCCGCTGCTGGCGTCGTTCGCCGGGGCCGCCGCGAGCGTCAAGGGCCGCCCGCTGGTGGTCGTGACGGCGACCGGGCGTGACGCCGACGAGCTCGCGGCGGCGCTGCGCTGCTACCTGGAGGACGACGACGTCGCCGTCCTGCCGTCGTGGGAGACGCTGCCGCACGAGCGGCTGTCGCCGCGGTCGGACACGGTGGCGCGGCGGCTCGCGGTGTTCCGGCGGCTCGCGCACCCCGCGGCCGAGCGCGGGCCCGCGGGGCCGATCCGGGTGCTCGTCATGCCGGTCCGGGCGCTGCTGCAGCCGGTGGTCGACGGCCTGGGCGAGCTCGTGCCGGTGTCGGTGGACGTCGGTGACCGGGTGGACCTGACCGACCTCGCGGAGCGGCTGGTCGCGGCCGCGTACCAGCGGGTCGACATGGTCGAGAAGCGCGGCGAGTTCGCGGTGCGCGGCGGCATCCTCGACGTGTTCCCGCCCACCGAGGACCACCCGCTGCGCGTCGAGCTGTGGGGCGAGGACGTCGAGGAGATCCGCTGGTTCTCCATCGCGGACCAGCGCAGCCTCGAGATCGCGGACCACGGCGTCTGGGCGCCGCCGTGCCGGGAGATCCTGCTGACGGACGACGTGCGGTCGCGTGCCGCGGAGCTGGTGCCGCAGCTGCCGGGGGCCGTGGACATGCTCGACAAGCTCGCCGCGGGGATCGCGGTCGAGGGCATGGAGTCGCTCGCGCCCGTGCTCGTCGACCGCATGGTGCCGGTCCTGGACCTCGTGCCCGACGACGCGCTGCTGGTGCTGGCCGACCCCGAGCGGGTACGACGCCGCGCGCACGACCTGGTGGCCACGACGCAGGAGTTCCTCGAGGCGGCGTGGACGTCGGCCGCGGCCGGCGCCGCGACCCCGCTGGACCTGTCGGCGGCGTCGTTCGCGTCGTTCGCCGAGGTCCGGGCGCTGTCCGCGGTGCGCGGGCTGGGCTGGTGGACGCTCAGCGGGTTCACGCTGGACGCCGACGCGGCCGTCGCCGCCGGCGCGCCCGGCACGGACCCGGAGGAGCACAGCACCTCGCGCACCACGCAGGCGGAGCGCACGCCGAGCGCCGCCGACCGGGCAGCCGACGCGGCCGACGACCTGCTCGCCGGGGCGCACACGCTCGTGGTCGCCGCGCGTGACGTCGAGCGCTACCGCGGCGAGGTCGCCCGCGCCGTCGCGGACGTCCGCACGCTCCAGCAGGCGGGCTGGCGGCTGGTGCTCACCACGGAGGGCCACGGCCCGGCGCAGCGCATGGTCGAGCAGCTCAAGGCCGCCGACGTCCCGGCCCGGCTGGTGGGCGGCGTCGAGGACGAGCCCGAGGGCGGCGTCGTCCTCGTCGTGCCCGCGCCCGCCGGTGCGGGGTTCGTGGCCGAGCCGCTGCACCTCGCGGTGTTCTCCGAGTCGGACCTCACCGGCCGGGCGGGCAGCAGCACGCGGGACATGCGGCGGATGCCGAGCCGCCGGCGCAACGTCGTCGACCCGCTGCAGCTGCGGCCCGGCGACTTCGTGGTGCACGAGCAGCACGGTGTCGGCCGGTTCGTCGAGCTCGTCCAGCGGACCATCGGCACGGGCGCGAACGCGGCGACCCGCGAGTACCTCGTCATCGAGTACGCGAGCAGCAAGCGGGGCCAGCCGGGCGACCGGCTGTTCGTGCCGAGCGACCAGCTCGACCAGGTGACCAAGTACGTCGGCGGCGAGGCACCCACGCTCAACAAGATGGGCGGCGGCGACTGGGCCAAGACGAAGGGCCGGGCCAAGAAGGCCGTCAAGGAGATCGCCGCCGAGCTGATCCGGCTGTACAGCGCACGGATGGCGACGGCGGGGCACGCGTTCGCGCCGGACACCCCGTGGCAGCGCGAGCTGGAGGACGCGTTCGCGTACGTCGAGACGCCCGACCAGGCGGCGACCATCGACGAGGTCAAGGCCGACATGGAGAAGCCGATCCCGATGGACCGGCTCGTCTGCGGCGACGTCGGCTACGGCAAGACCGAGATCGCCGTCCGGGCCGCGTTCAAGGCCGTGCAGGACGGGAAGCAGGTCGCCGTCCTCGTGCCGACCACGCTGCTCGTGCAGCAGCACCTCGACACGTTCTCCGAGCGGTACAGCGCGTTTCCCGTGACGGTGAAGGCCCTGTCCCGGTTCCAGACGCCGAAGGAGTCGAAGGAGGTCGTCGAGGGCCTCGGCGACGGGTCCGTCGACATCGTCATCGGCACGCACCGGCTCATCACGGGCGAGGTGCGGTTCAAGGACCTCGGCCTCGTGGTGATCGACGAGGAGCAGCGGTTCGGCGTCGAGCACAAGGAGACGCTCAAGGCGCTGCGCACCAACGTCGACGTGCTCGCGATGAGCGCGACCCCGATCCCGCGCACGCTCGAGATGGCGGTCACGGGCATCCGGGAGATGTCGACCCTCGCGACCCCGCCCGAGGAGCGGCACCCCGTCCTCACGTTCGTCGGTGCGTACGACGAGAAGCAGATCTCCGCGGCCGTGCGCCGCGAGCTGCTGCGCGAGGGCCAGGTGTTCTACGTGCACAACAAGGTCGAGTCGATCGAGCGGGCGGCGTCCCGGATCACCGAGCTCGTGCCGGAGGCCCGCGTCGCGGTCGCCCACGGGAAGATGAACGAGCACCAGCTCGAACGGGTCATCGTCGACTTCTGGGAGAAGAGGTTCGACGTGCTGGTCTGCACGACCATCGTCGAGACCGGCCTGGACATCTCCAACGCGAACACGCTCATCCTCGAGCGGGCCGACCTGCTGGGGCTCAGCCAGCTCCACCAGCTCCGCGGCCGCGTGGGCCGTGGCCGAGAGCGCGCGTACGCCTACTTCCTGTACCCGCCGGAGAAGCCGCTCACGGAGACGGCGCACGACCGGCTCCAGACGATCGCGGCGAACACCGACCTCGGCGCGGGCATGGCCGTCGCGATGAAGGACCTCGAGATCCGCGGCGCGGGCAACCTGCTCGGCGGCGAGCAGTCGGGCCACATCGAGGGGGTCGGGTTCGACCTCTACATCCGGATGGTCGGCGAGGCCGTCGCCAACTTCCGCGGGGACGTCGAGGAGGAGCTGCCCGACGTCACGATCGAGCTGCCCGTCGACGCGCACCTGCCGCACGACTACATCGCCCACGAGCGGCTCCGTCTGGAGGCGTACCGCAAGATCGCGGCCGCCGCGGACGCCGCGGCGCTCGGCGAGGTGCGCGCGGAGCTCGTCGACCGCTACGGCGCGGTGCCGCCCGCGGTGGACAACCTGTTCGAGGTCGCGGAGTTCCGGATCGGCGTGCGCGACGCCGGCCTGGCCGACGTCACCGCGCAGGGCAAGTTCGTGCGGTTCGCACCCGTCGAGCTGCCCGAGTCGGCTCAGCTGCGGCTCAAGCGGCTCTACCCGGGCTCGGTCCTCAAGCCCGCGACGCGCACGGTCCTGGTCCCGTTCCCGACGACCGCACGGATCGGCGGCAAGCCGCTGCACGGGCGCGACGTGCTCGTGTGGGCGCGGCAGTTCGTCGACGCGGTCGTGCGCGGGGACGTCGCCGCCGCGGCGAGCGTCGGGACCGCACGCTGAGGTTCGCTCCACACCCCCAGCCAGGGGCTCTACGATGACCGCGATCGACGAGCGACGACGCAGGAGGTCCCAGGTGGCGGTGCAGTGGCGTGCGGGTACGACCGGTCGACGCCCCCGGGTGGTCGGCGTGCTCGCCGGGGTCGCGGCCGTAGCGGTCCTCGCGGGGTGCTCGGACGGTGAGCCGGGTGCCGCCGCGGTGGTGGACGGGACCGCGATCTCCACGGCCGACGTCCGCACGGCGAAGGACGAGCTCGGCCCGTACCTGCAGGCGGTGACGTCGCTCAACGTGCTCAACGTGCTCGTGCAGGAGCCGACGGTCGTCGGCCTGGCCGACGAGGAGGGCGTGGGGGTCTCCGACCAGGACGCGCAGGCCCTGCTCGCGTCCATCGCCACCCAGAACGGTGCGACCAGCGTCCCCACGTTCAGCGAGCCGTCCCTCACCGTCGCGAAGTACTCGATCGCGTTCAACAACCTGCAGGGCCTGACGAACGCGAAGGACGTGGCGAGCACGCTCGACGAGCGGCTGTCCGCGCTCGACGTGACCGTGAACCCGCGGTTCGGCGACCTGGGCGACGGCAACCAGATCGTCGCGCCAACCGCGCGGCCGTGGGTCGTGGTGCCGAAGACCGGCGGCTCCGACGACGGCTCGACCGTCCCGCAGCCGGACGCCACGCCGACGCCCACGCCGTCGTCCTGAACGCCGCCCCGCGACCGGCGGACCCCACCGTGCCGACGAGCCCGCAGGGCGACGCGCTGCGGCGGCTCGTCGACGTCATGGACCGGCTCCGCTCGCCCGGCGGCTGTCCGTGGGACGCCGGCCAGACGCACCGCTCGCTCGTGCCGTACGCGCTGGAGGAGGCGCACGAGCTGGCCGAGGCGATCGAGACGGACGACCGTGCGGGCCTGCGCGAGGAGCTCGGCGACCTGCTGCTTCAGGTCGTGTTCCACGCGCGCATCGCCCAGGAGGACGTGCAGGACCCGTTCGACGTCGACGACGTGGCCGACGACCTCGTCGCGAAGCTCGTCCGCCGCCACCCGCACGTGTTCGGCGAGGAGTCCGCGGCGCCCGACGTCGAGGGCCAGCACGTTGCGTGGGACCGGATCAAGCGCACCGAGAAGCAGCGCGAGTCGGCGCTCGACGGGGTGCCGCTGAGCCTGGGTGCGCTGGCCCGCACGCAGAAGGTGCTCTCCCGCGCGGCCCGTGCCGGGCTGGACGTGGCACGTCCGGCGGGGGACGGGTTCGGCGAGCGGCTGTTCGCGCTCGTCGCGCAGGCGCAGGCCGACGGGGTGGACGCCGAGGGCGAGCTGCGCCGGGTCGCGCGCGCCTGGGAGGCGGACGTCCGGGCCGCCGAGGCGCAGGAGGTACCACCCGAGGTCCTGACCGAGGTCCTGCCCGAGGTTCCACCCGAGGCGTGACCAGGGCGGACGCCGGGACGTCCGATCTGGGACCTGTGTCACGGTAGGCCCGCTCGCGGGTCGCTACCCTCGGCCTCTGACCGCACCGCCTGACCTGACTGCTCAGCCCCGACGGAGGTACGTGTGACGACGATCGGTGTCCCCCGGGAGATACGCGCCGGCGAGCGCCTGGTGGCCGCGACCCCCAAGACGGTCGGCCAGCTGCGCGCGCTGGGCTACGACGTGGTGGTCGAGACGGGTGCGGGTGCGGAGGCGACGTTCACCGACGCCGCGTACGAGGCGGCCGGAGCGGTGATCGGCGATGCCGCCCAGGTGTGGGCGAGCGACGTCGTGACGGCCGTCGGGGCGCCGTGGGGGACGCAGGTGGACGCGATGCGGCCGGGCACGGTGCTCGTCGCGATGCTGCAGCCGGCCACCCGCGGCGACCTCCTGGAGCGGCTCGCCGCGCGGCGCGTGACGGCGCTGTCGCTCGACGCGGTGCCCCGCATCTCGCGGGCGCAGAGCCTCGACGTGCTGAGCACGCTGTCCAACGTCGCCGGGTACCGGGCCGTCATCGAGGCGGCCGAGGCGTACGGCGGCATGTTCTCGGGCCAGGTCACCGCGGCGGGCAAGACGCCGCCGGCGAAGGTGTTCGTCATCGGCGCGGGTGTCGCCGGGCTGGCGGCGATCGGTGCGGCGGACAGCCTGGGCGCGCAGGTGCGGGCGTTCGACGTGCGGCCCGAGGTCGGCGAGCAGATCGAGTCGATGGGTGCGACGTTCGTGCGGGCCGACCAGGCCCAGCAGCAGGTCAGCGCGGACGGCTACGCGTCGGCGCTCACGGCCGACCAGGAGCGGCTCACCGCCGAGGTGTACGCGCGGGAGTCGGCCGAGGCGGACGTGGTCATCACCACGGCGCTCGTGCGCGGGCAGGCGCCGACGACGATCACGGCCGAGATGGTCGCCGGGATGCGCGCGGGCAGCGTGATCGTCGACCTCGCGGCGTCGGGCGGCGGCAACTGCGAGCTGACCGTGCCGGGGGAGCGGGTCGTCACCGAGAACGGTGTCGTGATCGTCGGGTGGACCGACCTGGCGGGCCGCCTGCCGCAGCACACGTCGCAGCTGTTCGGCACCAACGTCGTGCACCTCCTGCAGCTGCTCACGCCCGCCAAGGACGGCACGCTCGTGCTCGACCTCGACGACCCGGTGCAGCGCGGCATGACGGTGACGAGCGCCGGCGAGCTCATGTGGCCGCCACCGCCCGTCGCGGTCTCGGCGGCGATGCCCGGACCGTCGGACAAGGCCCCGACCGCCGAGGAGCTCGCGCACGCGGAGCAGGTTGCGCACGAGGCGGCGGCCCGACGACGGCAGCGGCGGACCGTCGGGCTCGCGCTCGCGGCCGTGCTGGTGACGCTCGCGATCTCGTTCGCGCCGGCGGCGTTCCTCGGCCACTTCACCGTGTTCGTGCTGGCCGTGGTGGTCGGCTTCTACGTCATCTCGAACGTCAGCCACTCGCTGCACACGCCCCTGATGGCCCAGACGAACGCCATCTCCGGGATCATCCTGGTCGGCGCGCTGCTGCAGATCGGCTCGTCCGACCCGCTCGTCACGGTCCTGGCGTGCGTCGCCGCCGCAGTCGCGAGCGTCAACATCTTCGGCGGCTTCCTCGTCGCGAACCGCATGATCCGCATGTTCCGGAAGGACGCCTGATGACCCTGACGTCCCTCGCGCAGGCGGTCTACGTGCTCGCCGCGCTGTTGTTCGTGCTGAGCCTGGCGGGCCTGTCCCGCCAGGAGAGCGCCCGCCGGGGGAACGCCCTCGGGATGGTCGGGATGGTGCTCGCGCTCGCGGCGACGATCGCGCTGTCGCTCGACGCGAGCGAGCGGCCGGCGCCGACGACCGCGGTGCTCATCGCCGTCGTCCTGCTGGTCGGGGCGGTCGCCGGGACCTGGCAGGCGCGCCGCGTCGAGATGACGCAGATGCCCGAGCTCATCGCCATCCTGCACAGCTTCGTCGGTCTCGCCGCGGTGCTCGTCGGGTACAACTCGTTCCTCACGGAGTCGGTACCGGACGCCGTGCACCTCGTCGAGGTGTTCCTCGGGGTGCTCATCGGCGCGGTGACCTTCACCGGGTCGGTCGTCGCCTACCTCAAGCTGTCCGCCAAGATCCCGTCGGCGCCGCTCACGCTGCCCGGCCGGAACTGGATGAACCTCGGTGCGCTCGTGGCGTCCGGGGGGCTGATGTGGTGGTTCATCGCGTCGCACTCGGTGCTGCCGCTGATCCTCATGACGGTCGTCGCGCTGGCCCTCGGCTGGCACCTCGTCGCGTCGATCGGCGGAGGGGACATGCCGGTCGTCGTCTCGATGCTCAACTCGTACTCCGGGTGGGCGGCCGCGGCGGCGGGCTTCATGCTGAGCAACGACCTGCTCATCGTCACGGGCGCCCTCGTCGGCTCGTCCGGTGCGATCCTCAGCTACATCATGTGCCGGGCCATGAACCGGTCCTTCGTCAGCGTGATCCTCGGCGGGTTCGGCACCTCGGAGGGCACCGTGGTCGCGGGGGACCACGACTACGGCGAGCACCGAGAGGTCAGCGCCGTCGACGTCGCGGACATGCTGCGGGACGCCCGCCGGGTGGTCGTCACCCCCGGCTACGGCATGGCCGTGGCGAAGGCCCAGTACCCCGTCGCGGACCTCGTCGCGAAGCTGCGGGCCCGCGGCGTCGAGGTGCGGTTCGGCGTGCACCCCGTCGCCGGGCGCCTGCCCGGGCACATGAACGTGCTGCTCGCCGAGGCCAAGGTGCCGTACGACATCGTGCTGGAGATGGACGAGATCAACGACGACTTCGGCGACACCGACGTCGTGCTCGTCATCGGCGCGAACGACACCGTCAACCCCGGGGCGCTCGACGACCCGAGCTCGCCGATCGCCGGCATGCCCGTGCTCGAGGTGTGGCACGCCAAGCAGGTGGTCGTGTTCAAGCGGTCCATGGCGACCGGGTACGCGGGCGTGCAGAACCCGCTGTTCTTCCGGGACAACACGGCGATGCTGTTCGGGGACGCCAAGGAGCAGACGGAGAAGATCGCCCAGGCCGTCTGAGCCTCCATACCGGGACCGCGTCGCCGTGTCCAAGGTCCGACGTCCCACGACGGCCCGGCCGAGGCGCCACTAGGGTGAGGTCGTAAACCCACCCTGCTGTCGAAGGAGCACGCATGGCCAGCATCGAGGCCGTCGGCGCCCGCGAGATCCTTGACTCTCGCGGCAACCCCACTGTCGAGGTCGAGGTGGCACTCGACGACGGCACCATCGCGCGTGCAGCGGTCCCCTCGGGTGCCTCCACGGGCGCGTTCGAGGCGGTGGAGCGTCGTGACGGCGACAGCTCGCGCTACCTGGGCAAGGGCGTCGAGGAGGCCGTGAACGCGGTCATCGACGAGATCGCCCCCGAGCTCATCGGCTTCGAGGCCACCGAGCAGCGTCTCGTCGACGCCGCGCTCATCGACCTGGACGGCACGCCCAACAAGGGCAAGCTCGGCGCCAACGCCATCCTCGGCGTCTCGCTCGCCGTCGCGAAGGCCGCCGCCGACTCGGCCGACCTGCCGCTGTTCCGCTACATCGGCGGCCCCAACGCGCACGTCCTGCCCGTCCCGATGATGAACATCCTCAACGGTGGGTCGCACGCCGACTCCAACGTCGACATCCAGGAGTTCATGGTCGCCCCCATCGGGTTCACGAGCTTCCGCGAGGCGCTGCGCGCCGGCACCGAGGTCTACCACTCGCTCAAGTCCGTGCTGAAGAGCAAGGGCCTGTCGACGGGTCTGGGCGACGAGGGCGGCTTCGCTCCGAACCTGGAGAGCAACCGCGCCGCGCTCGACCTGATCCTCGTCGCGATCGAGAAGGCCGGCTACACGCCCGGCACCGACATCGGCCTCGCGCTCGACGTCGCCTCGACCGAGTTCTTCAAGGACGGCGCGTACCAGTTCGAGGGCGCCGCCAAGACGCCCGAGCAGATGGTGGCGTACTACGAGCAGCTCGTGAACGACTACCCGCTCGTGTCCATCGAGGACCCGCTGTCCGAGGACGAGTGGGAGTCCTGGGCGCACCTGGTCCGCGACGTCGGCGACCGCGTGCAGATCGTCGGCGACGACCTGTTCGTCACCAACCCGATCCGCCTCGCCAAGGGCATCGAGCTCAAGGCCGCCAACTCGCTGCTGGTCAAGCTCAACCAGATCGGCACGCTCACCGAGACGCTCGACGCCGTCGAGCTCGCGCAGCGCAACGGCTTCACCACGATGACCTCGCACCGCTCCGGCGAGACCGAGGACACCACCATCGCCGACCTGTCCGTCGCGACGAACGCCGGCCAGATCAAGACCGGCGCGCCCGCCCGCGGCGAGCGCATCAACAAGTACAACCAGCTGCTCCGCATCGAGGAGGAGCTGGACGACGCCGCCCGCTACGCCGGCCGCTCCGCCTTCCCGCGGTTCCGCCAGGCGTGACCCGGTCCCGGGTGGTCGGCTGACGCCGTCTGCCTGGACCTCTGCACCACCACGAGAGCGTGCGACCCTCGGCCGACGGCCGGGGTCGCACGCTCTCGTGCGTCCGGAGTCCCGCCCTGCGGGCTCCCCGGCCACGACACGTCCGTGTCGGCATCCCCCCGACGTCCACGATGTGAGCGCTTCGGTGGGAACCCTGTCGTGCGGGATGTCCGATGTGCACCATGCCCTCCCTCGCCCCTGCGACGACGAAGGGATCCCGACATGAGCGCTCAGAAGTCATCCCCGGCACCCGAACCCGCCGGCTCCAGCCCCCAGGTCCGCCGGGTGCAGCTGGTCCACCTGTCCGAGGACTGGCTGGCGACGGTCGTCGGGCTCGTCCTGCTCGTGCTGGTCCTCACCGGGGTCGTCACCGACGCGGTGGTGCCCTGATGACCGCCGACGCGCGCGAGTCGGTCGCGACCGACAGGGCGGTGGCCGACGACGACGTCATTCCCGGCACACCGACGACGGGCGCTGGCGCTGGGTGGGCGATCGCCGGCGTGTCGCTGGTGGTGGCGCTGGCGGCACTCACCCGCTTCCTCACCACGCACGTGCCGACGTGGACGGAGGGCACCGCGTTCGGCGACATCGCCGACTCGGTGGAGTTCCCCGTCTACGCCATCGCACTCGGCCTGGTCGGCAACGCGGTGCTCGTCGTGACGAACCTCAAGGACAGGTTCGCGGCCGGCTTCCGCACCGAGTTCTTCATCAAGACCGGCGTGGTGCTGCTCGGTGCGTCGGTGAACCTCGCACTGATCGTCACCGCGGCGGTCCCGGCGATTGTGCAGGCCGTCGTCCTCGTCTCGACCGTGTTCCTGTTCACCTGGTGGCTCGGCGGTCGGTTCGGGCTCGACGACAAGCTGCGCGCCCTCCTGTCGACCGCGGTGTCGATCTGCGGCGTGTCCGCGGCGATCTCGGCGGCGGGTGCGGTGCAGGCGAAGCGCGAGCAGCTCGCGTACGCGGCGACGCTCGTCATCGTGTTCGCTCTCCCCTCGATCTTCCTGCTGCCGTGGCTGGCGGACGTCCTCGGCCTGACGCCGGCCGTCGCGGGCGCATGGATCGGCGGCAACATCGACACGACGGCGGCGGTCGCGGCAGCGGGGACCATCGCGGGGGAGGACGCGCTCGCCATCGCCGCGATCGTGAAGTCGACGCAGAACGTGCTCATCGGGGTCGTCGCGGTCGCGCTCACCGCCTGGTTCGCGTTCCGCGTCGAGCGTCGGCCGGACGCCGTCGCGCCGGGCGCGAGCGAGATCTGGCGACGCTTCCCGAAGTTCGTCCTCGGCTTCCTCGCAGCCTCCGTCATCGCGACCGTCTACACCTCGAACGTCGGCACCGACGCCGCCAAGCCCGTCATCGCCGTGGCCAACGACCTGCGGACGCTGTTCTTCATCCTGGCGTTCGTCAGCATCGGCCTGGAGCTGCGGGTCCGGTCCCTGCGCACCGCCGGTTGGCGGCCGGTGCTGGTCTTCGGCCTGGCGGTGGTGTTCAACCTCGTCGTCGGGCTCGGGCTGTCCAGCGTGCTGTTCCGCGGGTTCGAGGCCTGACGCCGGCGCGCGTCGGGTGGGGATCCCGGCCGGCGGCACCTCGACCTGGCCGAGCTGCGGCGTCGGTCGGCGTCAGGCCTCCGGCGCGAGGTCGCACCGCATCTCGTAGTTGGGGACACGGACGCCACCTCGGGCGGTGTTGTCCGGCCGGTAGGCGACGACGGTGAAGCCGAACCGTTCGAACGCTGGTCGGGCGCTCCGGCTCGCGAAGGTGCGGAGCTCCGTCAGGCCGCGGTCTCGGGCGTGGGCCTGGACTGCCTCGACGAGGCGGCGCGCAACGCCTCGCCCGCCGGCGCGAGGATGGACGAACAGCATGTCGACGACGCCGTCGTCGCGGAGGTCGGCGAAGCCGACGATCTCGCCGTCGGCCTCCGCGACGAGGGTGGTGGCCTGGGCTCGTCGGGCGTCCCAGCTGGTGAGGTCCGGGTGCGGCGGGCCGGCCCACGCCTCGATCTGCTCGCGGTCGTAGTGCTCGGCCGCGGTCTGCCGGATGGCGGCCTGGAAGACGGCGAACGTCGCGGTGCTGTCGTCCGGAGACCGATACTGCCGGAGCGTGACGGTCGGCTCGCTGCTGGTCACCTGTGAACGCTACTCGTCAGGGTGGCCCCGGCGGCGCGCCCGGGCGACGTCCGCGCAGGTGGGCGGGGTCCAAGGCAGAATCGACGCATGTCCGCCCCCCGTCGCCCGGTGCAGCCGGGCGCCTCCGGGCGGCGACCGGTACCGCCGAGGACCACCCCGCCGACCTCTCCGCCGACCCCGTCGTCGGGCACGCCGCGTGCAGGGGCGGGCCGTCCCACGGCCGCCCGCCCGTCGTCGCCCCGGTCCGGCGCGACCCCGCGGGTCGGTGCCGGGCCGTCGGCGGCCCGCGGACCCGCGCCCCGCGCCGGGGCGTCGCGGCCCAGCTCCCGGACGGCGACCCCTGCCCGCGGCACGCAGCGCGCCGAGCGGGTGCAGGTGCGGCTGCCACGGCTGTTCAGCGTGCGCGTGATGGTGTTCTCGCTCGTCGTCCTGCTCGCGTTCATCCTCGTGTCGCCGACGCTGCACTCGTACCTGCAGCAGCGGCAGGACCTCGAGGACCTGCGCCGTGAGGTCGCCGCCGCGCAGGCCCGGAACGACGACCTCGCGGCCGACCTGAAGCGGTGGGACGACCCGGCGTACGTGATCGCGCAGGCCCGTGAGCGGCTGTCGTTCGTGATGCCCGGTGAGATGGCGTTCCGCGTGAAGGACCCCGAGACGGTCCCCGACACCCCCGCGACGACCTCCGGGCCGGCGGCGACGGTGCAGGACGAGGACCTGACCCAGCCCTGGTACACGACGGTGTGGGACTCGGTGCAGATCGCCGGCAAGACGCCCGCGGACACCGCCCCGGACGCGAGCGCGACGCCGTAGTTCGACGGCTCGCCGTTCGATCACTCGTCGGGTGAGTGCGCATCACCGGGCCGGATTCAGCAGTCGGCTGGTTTCGGGATGTCGGTGCACAGGCCGCTGACCAGGTGGGCCCGGCGCTCCTGGACCTCGAACGGTGTGCCGGTGACGGTCGTGCTTGCTGTGCCGTTGATGTCGCGCCAGATGCTCGTGCCGTCGACC
>Ga0160430_100659_pt1 | contig 17097 bp, 19 predicted proteins | sample HID1971I_E0MG_FD_108274 | JGI IMG/M metagenome (GOLD analysis project Ga0160430, IMG submission 108274) | Enriched millipede-associated microbial communities from UW Madison campus, WI, USA - HID1971I_E0 MG | ecosystem: Host-associated > Arthropoda: Insects > Digestive system > Unclassified ...
AAATGCAGTCCATCTTTCAATAGTTCTTGAAAGCTTTAATCTTCTGACCGTGTCATTAGTATATGTTAGTCTGGCAGTTAGTTTATTGTTTTTATCAAATCTTTCTTCGCTTATCAGCATCCCAAAAGCATCAAAGGCTTTTATATTTTTGTGTATGCTTTTGCCGCTTGAGCTATAAAAACTGTTTGTCTCCACTATTTTAAGCGGCTTCTTCGTTTTATATTCGTTGTTGACATTTAAGCGTAAGGCAGTGTAGATATTTTGGGATTTAACAGCTTTACAGCCTATCGATAATAACAGAAAAAAAGTAATTCTAATCATAGGAGAGAAATGTGGTGCTCTAATATAACCGATGTTTGCTAGAGCTGTTGCAGGGCTTGTTTTACAGTGTCTTTGTTGGGCATCTTTTTCATAGTGATAAGTTCAATTTTCATCAAACTTGTCACAATAATAGCAAAACTAAAACCATAAAACAGGGACGGCTACGGTTGAAATAGCATAGATATAGGTTTGCGCAGTATTTGATTATTATTCGGTCAAATAGCTATTCCGCTTCCGCCTACGACTTTAATCCCATCAGGGAATTTTTTCCAAAACCTGATATAGCGAAAGCGAGCTTCAAACGGTACGTCGTTAAACTTCCCGCTCAATTTGATTGCTAATGTGATCACCGCTATATCATCGATAATATTTAGGTTTTCAATTTCTGGTAGAAGTTCGTCAACCTTTAATGCTCCATTGCGATAAGTATCCAGATCGATCTCCTTGGTTATGGTTTCCCCGCTTGGGAGAATGAACAAAAGGTCATCATGCAGCAACTGTTCAAGCGCGGCGATATTGCCATCTTTGATTGCGCTGTAAAGTTTGTTTTCCTGTTCCAGGATGCTGTTTTTTGTTAGTTTATTATCCATGATCTATCTGAAATTATACAAACCACGACAATATTAGTGGTACTAAACGACAAAATCAATTAAACAGCATTTAAAGCGTAAAAAAGTTTTTAAATAGTCGGTACTGTTCCTCCGTCAATGACGAAATTGTTCCTGTTAAGTAATTGGCTTGCTTTTCCCGCACCCTTTGTGCCCCCTGTTACTAAGGCTATCTTTCCGGATAATTCATTGCTGTAGTTGAAATGTTGTTCCATATCTTTTTTGTTTGTAGTACAAATCTCGATAGTACCCGGATAGTAAACAATTACGGGCTTACGAATCAAATAGGGATAAATTTATCCGTATTGATCCCTTATTGGGTTTACTGTATATTCGTATTTATGTACATAAAAAAGACTACTCCGACACTCAATTGTGGACTTGACCTGGTAGGTGAAGTGCTGTATGGCAAATGGAAGATCCGTATCCTATGGTTCATCCATATAGGCAACTTGTGACCATTGAACTTCAGCGAAAGATTCCGGACGTGACCAGACGGGTGCTGAATGTGCAATTGAAGGAACTGGAAGATCATGAATTGGTCACTAAAAAGATTTATCCGGTGTTGCCCCCGAAAGTTGAATACAGTCTTACCGACTTCGGTAAAACACTCATCCCATTGATCAGTGCTATCGGCCTATGGGGTGATGAAAATCAGAATCGGCTGAGAAGGGTGATTTTAAAGCATACCCAGGCATCATCACACGAGCCGGTGAAGCTATTGCTTTAAAACTTTCTCTGTTCCATATTTTACATCCATTAAAGAGTTCTCAAAAACCTTTTTATTGAGAATTAGGCCAGCCTGTTCACTTCTGCTTATTGATTCCGAAATTTCTGATATACTTATCTGTAGCGAAGCAGATAGATCCCTATACCGCCAAATCTTATTCCCTATAGAAATAATTTTTAACAGTATTACAATGTCCTGTGGACGCATGCCATTGTGTGCTCTCATAAAGCAAATACAATCAAAGTGTTCTTTGTTCGCAAATCGCGAACAAAGAACAAATATTAATTACAAAAGTATTTTTAAATTGCAGATAGTATACAAACCTCAATTCGTAGTAGCGAAAGTAAGAGCATGTGTAGGGAGGGAGCGATGGAGTTTCGCAGGCTCATGGCGCATTTATAAATACATGGAGGCTCCCTAGTGAATTTTTAATTCCAATGGCATACTTATGGCGTATTATAAAAATACATACGCCGCCATAAGTGGTTAAAAAAACATACTTATGGCGCATTATAAATAGTTATATCTCGCCACAACTCAGTTATAATTCTTATCTTTGTTATACAAATAGAGATTAATGGAAACAATAATCGGGCGGGCAACAGAAAAAAAGCTATTGCTGGACATAGAGAAATCCGGGGATGCAGAACTGGTGGCAATCTACGGTAGGAGACGTGTAGGTAAAACCTTTCTTGTCAGAAATGGATTCAGCAGGGAACTTGCGTTTGAATTTTCAGGTATTCACCACGCTACCTTAGATCAACAATTAGAAGGATTCAGCTTGGCGTTAACCCATGCTTCCGGATCCCTCCCTCTGGCCAAGCCGGACAGCTGGCTTAAGGCATTTGAAATGCTCAAACAATATTTAACTCCTCTGGTTAAAAACCAAAGGACCGTCATCTTCATGGATGAATTCCCATGGATAGATACCCCAAAGTCCGGTTTTTTACCGGCATTTGAACAATTCTGGAATACCTGGGCATCACGACAGCCAAATCTTATAGTCGTCGTTTGCGGATCAGCCGCCTCTTGGATGATCACAAAGATTATAAACAACAAGGGCGGATTACATAACCGGGTAACAAAACGGATCAGGTTACTACCTTTTACTGTAGGAGAAACAGCTGCTTATCTGAAAAACAGGAAGATAAAACTTGAAAAATATCAGCTCCTGCAATTATACATGGCTATGGGAGGCATCCCGCACTATTTAAAGGAAATTGTACCTGGAGAAAGTGCAGCCCAAGTGATCGATAAGCTTTGTTTTACAAAAGACGGGCTTCTTGTGGACGAATTCAAAAACCTCTATTTTTCCCTTTTTGACAATGCGCAAAGCCATATTGATATTGTAAAGGCACTCGCAAAGAAAGGGAAAGGCTTGTCACGACAAGAAATCATTGATACCTGCAAGCTGACAACCGGTGGACATGCAACCAAATTATTGGATGAATTGATTGAATCTGGTTTTATAGCAGATTATACCCCATTTGGAAAAACAAGTAGGGACAAACTTTACAAACTGGTCGATGAATACTCTTTATTTTATTTAAAATATATAGATGGAAGCAAGGCAACCGGGAGCGGAACATGGTTAAAGGCAATGACCGGACAATCCTGGACAATCTGGAGCGGAAATGCATTTGAAAGTATTTGTTTAAAGCACATACACAAGATCAAAAAGGCAATGGGAATAGAAGCGATCTACACTGAAGAATCTGTGTGGAGATACCGACCAAAAGTTAAAACAGAAAAAGGTGCACAAATTGACCTGCTCATAGATCGTAATGATGGGTGTATTAGCATTTGCGAAATGAAATTTTCTGCCAAACCTTTTGAGATCACTAAAACTTATGCCGGGGAACTAAACAACAAAATCGATTGTTTCCAACAACAAACAGGAACAAAGAAAACGATATTTTTAACAATGGTCACTACCTATGGCGTTAAAAATACAGGAAGCCATCCAGGGCTGGTACAATCTGAAGTACTAATGGATGCTCTTTTCGACTTATAACCAACCAATCATCTTCAGATTAATTCGCCCCTTTTCTAGCCCCTTGAAGCAAAAAAGCCAGCAGTTATCTATAACTACTGGCAAAGTAAGTGGTCTCGACGACAACTGATTACATACCGAGTTGTTTGTATCGTGAGGCCATGATAAAAAGATATCTTTCTTTTGCTTCATCCGGTAAAAAGGATTTTTCGACCCAGTCCACTGCTGTATTATGATTTTTCTGCAAGCGGCTATAAGCTCGATCCTTTTGCCGGGCTGTTAATTCCAGGCGCTCAGCAAGCTCGTCAAATTGTGGCCGGCCAATCTTTCTTTTTTTAGCTCCCAGCGTAAGCGCTAGCCCTTCATTGTCAACGGGATTGGCCAGTGATACATTTAATAAATCATATGCCGGAGATAAAATCCAGCCTTGCGATGATAGGATCATTGAAAAATTCTTCAGGTGCATATCACTGTTCCCCGATACAAAACAGAAAAGAGCAAGCTCAAAATAATAAAGCCTGTCCAATTGCGTGTTTACAGAATAATCCCCGATTGCTTTACCCACCTTCTCCATTGAGCTCTTGTATTTGTCGAAGGCTTCCAAGATTTGGAACATATCCAGCATATGGATTTTTCCACCCTCTTTGGTGCGGTCGATCCTTTTGGTGATATAGCCAAGCTCGCCTGAAGCAAGCCTGATGAGCGATGACATTACAACTGGTATGCCGAAGCCTTCAGCTATCCTCATAGTTACATGTTCATTTTCAGGCATAGACGGGTAATGTATGGAAGGTGGCTTGAATATATAGTTCCCACCCATTGCACCTGCAACGGTAAGTCTGGATGCGTTTCCCTGATCTAAACTCTGGCTAACCAGCGTCAAGGAAAGTTTAGGCTGAACACCTGGAATGGCAATACTACGCTCTACTACATCTTTTGCAAGTTTGTCCATATCTCCAAGTGAATACTCCATTTTCGGGGGAGGGTTCATCCCAAAGAATTCCAAACTACATTTCTCATGGTAGTCAACTTCGTCCCTCAGCTCATTGTAACAATATAAACACTTATGATTCATGATCTTGTTCAACAGGTTCAACACTTACCGCTCCAATACAATTCCCACAACAGGCCAGCACTAAACCCATCCGGTCATTGGCATTCAGCTTCCAGTTTTTTGTCGCAATATCTAATAACCATCCTTCAGGAATTAAACCCTCAAAGAATGGAAAAAGCCTATTGGCTACATATTTTTCTCTTCTTACTGGCAAAGAAAACGTGATCAGCTGATCAGGGTATGCTACAACGTAATCTTCGTTATATTCGAATTCGTACTCCCCTTCATCCGTTTCAGTTAGCTCCCCCGCGAGTATATTATTATATAGTACCAAGCCTTTTCTCATGATGCATCCGTTTCTATTTCCTTTGTGCTAACTGGAGCAAGTATACTCCCGAACATCAGCAAAACCTGATTTACGCTCGACAGGTTCAACGTTTCCTTTCCCTGTTCAATTTTGCGAATGACTGTAAGCGCGACGCCAGCCCGCTCAGCGAATTCCTCCTGAGTTAATCCAGCAAGCTTTCTTTTTTCTTTTACAAATGACGCTAAACCTTTCATTATATGCATTTACATCTATTTATGTAAAAATAGCAAAATTATATGTAAATAGATATAAAATTATATATAAAGGCATGATTATATGCATATAGATATAATTACTTCTTCTATATTATGTATGAGCCGATATGAGCTAATAAGAACCGATAATGAGCCAATAGATATGGGGAATAGAAAGCCTAAAAAAAGCCTCTAGAATTCTCTAAAGGCTTTTCTATTTGTGGTCCCGACGAGAACACCCAAGTGGTGATGGAGGGAATACCTGTGGTCTCGACGGGAACATGCTCCGTGTAACCATTGTGGATATCAAGAAGCCCCATTTTACAGGAGATTCCACCCAAATATACAATGAAAAAGGTAGCCATTACGGACTCCAAAAAAAAGCGGGTAACCGAAAGGGTAACCATTTTTTTAAACCTGTTTTGTATTATTTAAAAGAACTCTTTGTGATGTAAAGATACAAATATGCTGGTATTATCATAGTCAAGACTATTGAATTAGTATCGTCTGATTTCGAAGTAATTATATCCGCATTTTTATTTATAGCTAAAGTTTATTAAAGAAGCTATATTTGATTACACGGAATTATTAAAGTTGGTCATTAACTCCAACAGGTATAACAGGTGTGTACATAAAGGAATTATGAAAATAAGCGCAACAATTGGTGACTCAGAATACGACCTACTTCTGCGATCTAATGTTAATGATTCGTGGATTGGCGAAGTCGAGATTGATTTAGATATTAGAATCGTCATTACATTTAATTATTCTGAAGGAGTCATTTCAGAACTTGAGATTGAACCAATAGTCGGTAACGACCGAGGTATTATTTTAGAAAGGCTTATAAATGCGTTTCGTGAATTTAACGAATCGCATCAAATGGGTTTCGAGGCGGAAGACCTATCAACTTATGACAGTGAAGGATTAAAGCCATATGACCCGGAAGAAATTCGGGTGAGGCCAGTATTCTTTTCGGCATTTCAGGTGAATATGGATATTGCAAAGGGAAAGATCGACCTAAATCCGGAATTTCAGCGCAATTTCGTCTGGAGTGACGCTCAAAAATCCCTGTTGATTGAATCTATGTTATTAAAGATCCCACTGCCAGCATTCTATTTTGCAGAAGATAAAAAAGGGCGTTACCAGGTTGTTGACGGCTTACAGCGCTTAACAGTTATCAATCAGTTTTTAAATAATAAGTTTAAGTTAAAAAAACTCCAATATTTGCATCATCTTGAAGGGAAATATTTTTCGATTGACCTTGAAAAGGGAATCACTGAAAAGCAAGCGCTACAGGAGCCTTATGATAGCAGGGTTGAAGGCACGCAACTTAATATCAATGTAATTGAAGCCTCATCACCGCTAAAGGTCAAATATGACATATTCTACCGAATAAACACTGGCGGCAGACCGCTGAATAGACAGGAAATCAGAAATTGTTTTGCATCAGAGCGAACGAGAAAACTGTTGAAGCAAATGGCAGGTGATCCTATTTTCAACAAGGCGACTGGCAACAGTGTTAAAGATACTAGGATGGACGCACAGGAGCTCGCTCTTAGATTTTGTGGATTCTATATGTATCGGGAATTTTATGTAGGTGACATGAATGGTTTTCTCGATGATGTGCTTGAAAAATTAAATGAATTATCTGATAGGGCTATAATGGAGATTCAGGCTAAGTACTATCATAGTCTCGAGAATGCCTACTATCTTTTTGGCGACTTCGCATTTAGGAAAATTTTACCTGAACATTTAGCAATAGGTGCTCGCAGGCAGTTCTTAAATAAAGCGATGTTCATCGTTTGGACTAGCATATTAGCTGACATCGAAACTGAACGAATTGAAGAGACTCAGCAACAAATGTTTGCAAATATTTTAGCACATGAATTAATTGATGACAATGAGTTGCTGAATTCCCTCACCACAGGCACTACTGACAGACTAAAGCTAGAATACGTAACAAGAAAGTTTACTACAATGCTAATTAATTTTTTATCTGAATAAAGATGGAGCAAAACCTGAAAATTTACGATTTTAAGTTATTTGAACTACAAGAAATTACCATTAGAAAACTTACAGTTCTGGCAGGAATAAATTCCGTGGGCAAGTCTACTATTATTCAAGCATTATTACTACTTCGAACAAGTCTGGAAGAAAGGCAAAAATTTGGCCGGGCAATTGATCGCTACCCCATCCCATTAAATGGACCTTTCAAATTGGAGCTTGGCAATACTACTGAGGTTATCCGCCGCACAAAAAGAATTGCAGACTCAACAATGAGAATTAGCCTAGCAGATGAGGGGCTTGAACCTAATATTGATGTGATTTTTTCCGGGGATCGAGCCACTCAAACCAATTACGAGTTGTGGGTTGAAAAGCATATATTTAATGGAGGAACTAAAGGCATTCAACACCCACATTTTTATTATTTATGTGCGGAAAGAATTGGCCCGCGCTTAAAATATGAGTTTGAGATATTACCCTTTCCAAACACTGGATACAGAGGAGAAAATACGTTTCAAATATTAAGTGGTGAAAATTTTGCTGTACCGGCTGCAAAATGTTTTGATTCAAAAGAGCCAGGATTTATACTAAGTGAAGCTAGAACGTGGCTTGACTACATCATTCCAGGATCAAGTTTTGAAAACGCAATTGCCGTGGGTCGAAGTCGAGTAATTGAGGGGACGTTTGGTGAGAGCTTACCAACAAATGTTGGTTTCGGAATTTCATATGTTTTACCAATAATTGTAGATGGCCTGTTGGCGGAACCTGATTCTTTTTTTATTGTAGAGAATCCCGAGGCACATCTCCACCCTATGGGGCAATCAAGAATTGGGAAGTTTTTGGCACAAATTGCTGGAACGGGGGTTAATGTCATTACGGAGACTCATAGTGAGCATGTGATAAACGGTATTAGGATTTCGTCATTATTGGGGAAAATTGCTCCTGCTGATGTGATTGTGAATTACGTTTCTAAAAAGGAGGAAAATCAAGACGCGGTAGAGAAGATCGACGTAACGTTTCTTGGAGATTTAACATCCTATCCATTAGGCTTTTTCGATCAGGAACAAGAAGACATCTCTACACTCATTATTGAAAAGCGAAAAAAACTTTAGGAAATGAAGGCAAATCTTCTTTTACATCTTGAGAGTTTTACGTGGGCAGATCTGTCAGTAGATAAATCTTATTTACTTGATGACCTTGCAATAGCCATTGATTCGATCAATAAACATGGCGACAAAATTTTTAATGAAGTTGGTGTCTACACAACTGAGTTACCTTGGGGAAATTTGTATCAACTCATAACATTAGATTCTGAGACAAAGTTGAGATTATGTCCTTGGCTAACTAAGCAACACCAAATAACTATTGGGAAAATCTTCAGTAGAAGTATTACTGCTAAATCGTCACGTTCTTTGTCCGATTTGAATTCTGAATTTCCGGGCGGGAATAATGCATGGCTTGGCTTGTCCCCCGTGGATTTGCCAACCTACGTTTCCAACCAATTAAGTTGGAAAAATCTGCATAGAAACTATATTTATGTGACGTACGCTGCAATTGCAAAAGACACCGCATATTTTCATCAGTTTTATGTCCCCAAATTAATGACTCCTGCTGGAACAATTAAAACACGACTAAAAAAAAAACAAGAACATCCAATCTTCGATCGACTCGACACACCAACTACAGTTGAAAATGACACAACTTTGCATGGTGAACAAGTACAAATACATTTTACCGATAAGGGTAAATCTGCACTTAATATGAATGGGGAGTGGAAACATGGCAAATTTGATATTCCAAATGAGGCAAAGAAAAGATTGACTGAGTGGGGATTTAAGCTTCCTAGTTAATCAAATCTGTTGAGGCCTTATGATTCTTGCCAAGTATCATAGTGTGAAATGAAAATATTTAGATAATAGAACTTGCGCATAGTTTTGAGTTATTATTTATCGTAGTTTTAAAAGAAAACCGCTAGTTAATGCTGACACAATTTGGAATGGACTATGGGCTGCGCCCACCAATGATGCTTATTGCTGATACTGTATTCGTAGAAAACTTTCAAAAAGCCAAATGTCAAGGATTAGTATACATGTCAACGGCAGAAGCTGATAAAAATATCCCTTTCGAGTTCGGTTTTATGATGCAAAAGGAAGAATATGCAGAACTTTTTCTTGATTCTTTGATTTCCTGGAAGGAGAAGTCTGAAGGAAAAAGCACAGCAATAGATTTTGAATTCCTTGAAAAGCTCAATGGCGAGTACATGTTGTCAATCGCTCCTAACATGAGGATGTTCATTGATCGTATGGTTCCGGACCACTTGGCTGATTTTGTAATTCCGCTTGCCATGCAAGCCTATCAGGCCAAAGACGGAATGAGGATCGGCGAAAACTACCTCAATTTCAGAGATAATTATTTAGAGGGTAGAAAAATAGCAGTCCGCTACTATTTGGTTGATAATTCATTTGCTATCACAAAAAAAAGTGAAAGGTATTTAGTCAAAACGGAGTTTAAGTTTTCTAAAGAAGGTGAACTTCAAGGCGATTCGGAATTTAATCCGCTTTTAAACAAGCAAATAAAAAAGAGTAAGCCACCAAAGGTAGAATTTGATGATCCAAAATTTCTTGAGGATAGGACAAACAATCTTAAATATTTTTTCCCAATTACTATTCAGAAGTTAACTCAGCAAGAATGGCTAACTGATTATATCAAATCTATTAATAACCGCTACAGCAGTGACCAGATCAGACAAGCTGTAGCTAATTTGATTCTATTTGAAAGGCTAAGGCTCTCCAAGTCTACTGATATTGAAACTATTAAACCGGGTTATGGTTTTTCAATTATTAGGTATTTGGCGGAGAATCACGAATCTTTTGACAGTTTTTTTCCTGATGAAGAATTTTTCTCTAAGCAAATAATAGAAAAACAGATCCGACTAGATGAAAAGTATTTTAAACTAATTGCAAATAAATAATTTATGAGCTTATTAAGTGAATTATGGAATTTTCTCGATGCAGAGAAAGCGGGTATTGCTAGTAAAGTACTTGCAAGTGCCAGTTACGATTTCTTAAAAAAACGATTAAATTTCAGTAGTCTGAAGGAAAAAATTGGTGCTTTTTTCAGAAAACCAGCTGAAGCAGAGAAGTTTTTGGAACAGGTTTGTACTCGGCAGGTTACGAATGATGTAACAAGCGACGTAAGTAAATTGTATAAGGAAATAACAGGAAATGCTATACCAGAAAATCTAATGCCCTTTCTAAAGGAGTGGCTGTCAGAAAATGCGGTAGAGATCCAAAACATAAATACAGTTACCATTTCTCAGTCTTCGGGGATTAACATTGGAGTTCAGTCTGCTGCTCGGGATATTATCAATGTTCAAGGTGATTACAATGTTAATCCAAAGGTTAATGAAGATTGATAAACAAGAAGCTGACCAAATCATCAATGTTGCCAATGATTTTAATAACAATGGTGAATTGAATGTTAAAGCCATGTATCTGAACATTTCGGATGAGCAGGCTTTGGAGTTAGGGCAGTTAAACCAAAAGGCACTCAAGACCCAATTTAGCATAGATTATCTCAGCGTCCTCGATAGGGACCTTGAAACAAAGAAATTAATCAGTCGAAATGCATTAGTTGAAATAGAGGCTTTAATTCATATTAGCAATCAGGTGGCGGTTGTCGGTAGTCCAGGCGTAGGTAAAACCTGCTTGATGTACGAGTTGTCAAAAAAAGCAGAATCAGTTATTTATCTGAATTTAAAAAACAAGTCTGTAAATACTATCGTTCTTCATTTGATTAACAAGATTAATCTTGAAAACGAACAGCCACTAGTTTCAATAATAGATATCGAAGTTGCTTTAGAGTTTCTACAGTCACAGCTTCTTAGTTCGAAAATGACATTTCTGTTGGACGAGTGTGAGACATCTATGGACGTAATTCAAAGAATTCTGCCTCTAAATAAAGCTAAAAATCACTTTATTTATGCCTCTCAATCTAAAACGGAGTTTATTCCAGCGGGTGCGAAAATTTACACGCTAGGCAATTTCACAGAACTTGAGTGTGAGTCATTCTTAGCGGCTTATAACATCAATATTAGTGTACTCGCATTTAACGAACTTTATAATGCGTCGCAAGGTAATGCGCTTTACCTGTACTATTTCAGCCAATACACTATACACCCGCTTCCAAAAGATTTGGCAGATTATCATGATGCTATCTGGACAACCTTAAATGATGTGGAAAAGGAATGTTTAATTTACCTAGCATTAGCATATCTACCGCCGTCCATTATGGATATCAGCAATATTCTGAAGGTTTCTGTGCAAAGAGCTAGTGAGTTAATTAGAAATCTTCGATTGGCAAATATGGGAGATGAGGGGCTTCTTACAGTTTTTCACCCATCATTTAAGAAATTCATTATTTCAGAGCTTCAGCATTTCGGCACCTTAAAACACTATCAGGTGGCACTCGGGAATTTCTTTTGTGAGAAAAAGGATTACGTTCAAGCAGTTTACCTTCTAATTGATGACAAGCCGGAAAAGATTGAGAAGTTTGGTTATGACGCATTACCAGCACTGGTAACTCGGGGGGACTTAGAACTTGCAAATCGACTGATTGAGGTTTTACTGAAAAAAAAACGCTCAGCACTACACGAAGGCTATCTAAAACTCCATCTCTATCAGAATTTAAGGTCATTAAATAAAAAGAAAGACGCAGATAAAATACTTTCAGAATCAATTAGACTTTTAAAAAAGTCTAAAAATAAGCAACTATATACCACAGCACTGATGAGCCAGGCAATGGACTTCATTGATGATGGAAAAATTGAAGAAGGAATAAATCTAGCTGATTCAATCATGGAAGATGATGATGGTAGTGATGACAGATTCAGCGGACAATTGCTAGTCAATTTGTCAAAAATTTATGTAGATCTTGATCAATACTCAAAGGCTGCGGACGCTTCGAGGAAGGCATTTGAATTTTTCAGTAAAAATGTCGAATCATATGGTTTGCTAGCCAGCCTAGCGAATTTGACGACGTCTATAGCAATGATAAAAGACTACAAAGTATTGGCTAAAACTTATGCCGAGAAATTGCTCGAGATCACTGACAATCAAATCTATTTTGGAATCGAGCTTATTGCTTTAAATGTTCTTACATCATTAAATCGACAAAGCGGCAATTATTCTGAGGCAAAAAAATATGGTCACAGGGCGGTATACCTTTGTCAGCAATATAAACTAGAGCAAAAAGCGATTCTAAATCTCATCAACTATGGTAATATATTTCGTGACGAAGGCGATATTACAGGTGCGTTAGGAATTTATGAAGAGGCGCTTGCGCACACCATAAAACTAGAATTAAAACGTGAACAAGCCAGAGTATATTGGATCTTATCCAGCATCAGCTTTGAAAACAATGAATTGGATAAAGCGCTCGAACAGATTAATATATCAATAGATCTCTCCCTAGAGATGAATTATGATTTTGGAATCGCACATGGATTTGAAGAAAGAGCTGGAATATTGGAAAAAATGAACCAACCGCTTCTTGCAGGTGAAAGCTACGAAAGTTCATTTAAAGTTTTTAAACGGATGGGAAATATGGCCAAAGAATCACGTCATGCGCTTACGAACAGCATCATCCAGTATATGGCTGCAAACGCAGATACGAAGTTGTCGTCTCTTATGGAACTCTCTTATCAAAGTGTTGGGAGCGATAAACTAATAGATTTAGGAGGCATAATTGAGTACAACGAGGGTACAATAGATGTCAGCGATTATTTTTACAACCTTACTAAAAGGTACGTAGATTCAACGACAACCGAAAATAATATTACTTCCTATTTTAATTTTCTGAAACACTGCAAAAGTCAGCCTAACATATATGCGAAAGATTACAAAAAGGTGGTAATGCTTTTCGCCTCAAATATTGAATCCAACCACTTTTTAAAAAGTAACTTGGGAGTTCTTATTGAACAATCAGGTCCACTATTAGATTATTCCGATGTAAAAATGGTTTGCAAAGCAATCGAACGGCAAAATCTTGGATTATTCACAAGAGAAACAGCGCTTGATTACATCTTTTTAGTAAGCTTCTCCGGTGGGTATAACCTTGAAATTCTTTGCCCAAAAGATAAACTTCTATGCATTAAATTATCTCTAAATTTCATTCTATTTGTCATGTCAATTCCAGAGAGTTTGAAGATTAAGCGGGTAAAAAAAGAAACTTTTTGTAAAGTAATTTTCTTGGACAGCAATATACTTGAAGAGGTCACTGAACAGCAAATTGACTATTCCTTCAATGAAGTGGCTCAAACCGCGATTCTTAAAGCCCCGAGAAAGGATACAATACCAGTAGTTGTGAATACTGACTATGAACATTTCTCTGATCAAGTATTAAACCCAGAGAATAAGTGTAATATGTTTTTTATTCGAACGTTAATCGAATCTCTTTTAAACCACTATTATCAAACCACATCAGGTTCAATTCAGAAGTTGACAAAAGATATAACAAGAAAAATTGCATGGCTTTTGGAATATACAGACACGGAAAGTCCTGAAGTAATCGAATTAAGCTATGAAGTTGACTTGACAGTTCTAGACAAAATAAAAAAAACAAGCTTATGACAAAACTGACTGACATTTTTAATTTTGCTATTAAGGCTTTTTTGCCCATGCGAAAGGATGGTAATGACGCCCCAGTGATCGGCTTTGCATTTGCAAATAATACTTTTCCGATTTCAGCAGGAAAAATATTGGATGAGTTGGATACATGCTACAATGTCGATATTAAGGAGGGGCCAGTTCTATTAAATGTAACGGTTAGAAATGAATCGACATCAGAAGAGATATTCAGAACAGAAGTGAATTTTGATCCAAATGAGTTGGAAAAATTTAAAAAAAGAATTGGGAAGGGATCAGGAGGATGCTTCGTCATTGGTATCTATAATCAGTTTCAGTTTTACATAATCACTAATAAGAAAGAGGGCTTTCAACCGTACCAAGTTGCAAGTTTTTCTATTTCGTAATTTGTTTGAATGGGACTTAAAGGACCACTTTTCCTAAAATAATCATTGTAGTAACCGATCCTCAAAACAACTGAATAAATTCTAATCACCAAAGAAGGCTTGACTTCGTTTTTTTAAAAAACGCAAGAAATCATCATGTTTAATAAATGATTTATACTCATTTACATTAAAGCGATGATTTGCCTCCTCAATGAATTCTTCTAAGCTTGTATATCGACCCTTGGATGTGCGCGTACCGTTGAGTCCTGACAATTTGCCGTTTACAATACGCTTGAACTGTTCATGACCTTGTGGCGGATTTATGTCATTTACAATATCATCAAGAATATGTCTCCAATCTCGATCATCGTCCGGAATTACTAATTCAAAATCAAATATCCACCAATGAGTCCTCGTTTGATAGTAGTCGCAAGTAAACGTTTGGCTATAGCTCGGGTACGGGTTATGATCAAATTTATCTCCTTCAGATTGGTATTTAATTTGAGTCCTGCTAGTAGCACCAGTTCCAATAATTTTGTCATCTTCTTCTACGACAAAAGCAATCTTACCAGGCAAATATTTCACCATTTGACGTGCGACAATGAGTGGATGAAAATTAGTATCACTAAGAATTTGTTCCTGCACATTAAGAACATTATCTGTCTGTTCATAAAGTTTAAGAATTTTCCCCTCTGGCATTTCTAGATCATAAATCTCCGTATATGCGTTGTTTATTCTGATTTTGGCTGCCTGTTCTGAAACACCGCATTTCGAGCGGGTACGAGATATCAACGAATCGTAGCCTGAATTTTTTCTAAACTCAGCGTAAATCCATTCAAACGGCATCAGAAGCTCTGAAGCAAATCGATTCGCTTCACGTTCCATTTCCCAATACTGTGAGTCAGCAGTTTCGTTAGGTTTAGTGGCGTCTATATCATCTATAAATGTTCCTGTATGCCATGGGATAATAATGTGACCGAGTTCATGCGCCAAGGTAAATTTTTGACGGACTGGTACTGCATCATTATTGACAATAACAATCGGATTTTTTCCTGGTGTTTTCAAGTTCAGGCAAACTCCATCAACTCCATCTAGGGGGATTTTTCGGAAGATCAATTTAGCGTACTGCTCTACAAGTTTCTCAAGATCAAATGGTATTTCCAGCTTATGTAACTTTATGAGCTTCCTGGCCATTAAAACTTCGGGATAGTGAGCTATTCCCATAGTTTTTCATTTTCCAGCCATTGCTGTAATTGTCTGGCTTTTTTGGGGTCGTCAGATCTAGCAGCCATTTTGAGCTGTTCTTTCATAAGTGGAACAATATCGACCTTATTCTTATGAGCTGAGATGATGCTACCCAAATATGCTTCATCTTCGACAAAAAGTGCGTATTCCTTTTTGCTCATTCCTAAAAACTCGTGCAAGGTAACATCGGAATCATTTTCATGCCATAATTCAATATAGTCATCTATTTCACTCATCAATGATACTCCCAGAATACAGTTGTTTATGAAATTAGACATCTATTGTTCTCCCTTTTTTTGCTTCTTTTTTAAATGTACCGTCCGGATAAAGTACACCCAAATGATAACCTCTCTTATTAAAAACCTCTATCTCACCGTGTAGTGAATCCCATGTATAAAGCCTTTTACCGTCTTTTGATCGCCAACGTTTTGAACCAAATACGGCGCCAAGTGAATCACACTCGTCAAGATATGACGGTTTTGGAATCGCTACTCCTCCCAAAATATTTTTTTTTAAATATAGGGAATTATTATTTACGTCACCATCAATTAGTATCGAAGCAACTCGATCAGTATTAGGTTGCTAAAGTTCGTGTTGACACTGAATACTAATAAGTTGTTCTGAGTGGGTTACAACAAAAGAAGTCTGAAAAGAGCTGCAAAGGTTGTTCGCAGCTCTCTTTCTAGTCACTTTATAAAATACATTCGTTAGCAAAAGAAAAAAAGCCGAAAGGAGATAATATTATATGGTCTAAAATCGGTATGTTCAGAAGTTCTCCGATCTTCTTTAAATCCCCAGTGATCTTCCTATCCGAAATGCTTGGTTCAAGGTTTCCAGATGGATGATTGTGAGCAAGGATAATGCCTGCTGCATTTGCCTTAATAGCTGCTGCAAAAATCAGTTTTGAATCAACTACGGTAGAATCAGTTCCCCCTGTGGAAACTTCATAGAGACCTAACACCCTATTATTTGAACTTAACAGAAGTATTTTAAATTCTTCCCGAAGTTCAATGGTGTTTTGATTCCAGCTATTTATTAATAGATCGTAGGATTGAGTAGGTGTCACCGCGGTTGGGCGATTTCTGTCCTGAACGGCTGTTCGATAAACCAAGCTGATCTCTGCAACTTCCCAACTCTCATTTCTTTTTAAGCTTTCCATAATTTCCATTTTTAAGAATTATTATGGTGCCACGCTGGCAAGTGCCGAGCAGCGCAAAAAGCAACGCAATAAAGCGCGCTATTTTGCGCGCATTTATGGGGGAATTTTTTGCAGCGCCCTGACGGCAGTTGCCGACCTTTGCAGCAGAATGGATCTTAAAAAGCCCTTTCAAAAGATAATCGATAGCAAAATCTAAATTCAGGAAGTTTCCATTTTATGACGTGGTAACCCGATCTCATGTTCCTGCGGATAGGGTGCCCGGTGCGTCATACTAACATCCTCTTTCAGCATTTCCTGGGTTTTGAATCTCCGCTCTTCGGTTATCGAATAGCGAGGATCAGCGATGAATGGCATTTTCGCCATTTTAGTAATTGTCACTGTTGGGAAATGATAATCTACCCCAACTGTTCCTT
>Ga0160430_100666_pt1 | contig 16843 bp, 17 predicted proteins | sample HID1971I_E0MG_FD_108274 | JGI IMG/M metagenome (GOLD analysis project Ga0160430, IMG submission 108274) | Enriched millipede-associated microbial communities from UW Madison campus, WI, USA - HID1971I_E0 MG | ecosystem: Host-associated > Arthropoda: Insects > Digestive system > Unclassified ...
GTGCGCAGCCAGGTGGCGCCGTCGCGTTCGACGAAGGTCTGCCGCGAGATCTCGGGCTTGTGCCAGTAGCCGCTTCCGATGCTCGGGCCGGTGGCCCAGATCTCGCCGACACGGCCGGCGTCGCAGGCCGACAGCGAGACCGGGTCGACGATGCGCACGGCATGGCCGGTGACCGATCGGCCGCAGCCGACCAGCACGGTTCCGCCGGTCTCGGCCTGCACCAGGCCGCGTGCCAGGGCAGCGCCCGCGAACTCGCGCGCGACCATGCCGTTGCCGCGCCGTCCGCCCGTCACGAACAGCGTCGACTCGGCCAGGCCGTAGCAGGGGTAGAAGGTGCGGGTGGAGAAACCGGCGGGCGCGAAGCGGCGCTCGAATTCGCGCAGCGTGTCGGCGCGCACCGGCTCGGCACCCGAGAACGCGAGGCTCCAGCGCGACAGGTCGAGCTGGCTCAGCTGCGCATCCGACACCCGCTCGAGGCACAGCCGGTACGCGAAGTCGGGACCGCCGCTGACGGTCGCTCGCAGCCGCGAGATCGCTTCGAGCCAGCGCACGGGGCGTTCGAGGAAGTAGCGCGGCGACATCAGCGCGACCGGCGCACCGCGGTACAGGGGCTGCAGCAGGCCACCGATCAGGCCCATGTCGTGGTTGAGCGGCAACCAGGTCACGAAGCGATCGTCGGAGCGAATCGAGAGCCCCTCCTCGATGGCACGCATGTTCGCCATGAGGTTGCCGTGCGCGATCATCACGCCCTTGGGCGCGGAGGTCGAACCGGAGGTGTACTGCAGGAAGGCGATATCGGCCGCAGCGGGCACGTGCGCCGTCCATCGGTCGGCGCCCTCGGCACCGATGCGGTCCACCGCGAGCAGCGGCACGCGGGCGAAGGCGTCCACCGCATCGGCGAACGAAGCCTGGATCGCCGCATGGGTCAGCACGCAGCTGGCACCGGCATCGGCGGCGATGCCTTCCAGCTTGGCGAGGTGCCGCTTGCGCGTGGACTCGGGCGGGAACACGGGCACGGCGACCAGGCCCGCGTACAGGCAGGCGACGAAGCTCACGACGTAGTCGTCGCAGTTGTCCAGCATGATCAGCGCGCGCGCGCCGCGATCGAAGGACCGCTGCAGGTGCGCCGCCAGGGCGCGCACGCGCGTGTCGAGTTCGCGGTAGGACACGGGCGTGTCGAGCGCCACGCCATCGCGATCGGTCACGCCGATCAGCGCGATGTCATCGGGCCGGCGCGCGGCCAGGTCGCGCAGGTGGCTCACGAAGTCCACGGGGTGCGTCGGGGTCACATCGATTCCTTGAATGGCGAAGCCGGCTCGGCCACGAGACCCGGCGATGACGGCTCAGGCGATGGCGGGCAGCACATCGGCCTCCCCCGCCCCCATGGATTGAGGCAGGCGCCGCACCAGGGCGGCGAGCACCTGGGCCTCGTGCTGCCGGATGAAGAAGTGGCCGCCCTCGAACCAGTCGAGCGAGAAGCCGGCGTCGAGGGCCTCCGCGGACCAGGCCTCCACGCGCCAGCGCTGGATGTCGTCCTCGCGGCCCGCGAACACATGCAGCGGAACGGGCAGCGGCGCGGCGCCGCGATGCGCGAAGCCCTCGCAGACGCGGTAGTCGGCCGCCAGCGTGTCGAGCGTCATGCGCAGCAGTTCGGGACTGGCGAACAGCGCCTCGGGCGTTCCGCCCTGCTTGCGCATGTCGGCGATCAACGCCTCGTCGTCATCCATGTCGACGAAGCGATCGGGATCGCGCTGCGAAGGCGCGGCACTGCCCGAGACGAGCAGGGCCCGCGGCAAAGGGCGACCCGTCGCGCGAAGACGCTGCGCGATGCCCCACGCCAGCAAGGCGCCCATGCTGTGGCCGAAGAGCGCGAAGTTGCCGCGCAGCGCGGCCTCGTGCTCGCTGCACAGCAGCGAGACCAGTGCATCGAAGTCCTCGACGAAGTCCTCGCCCAGGCGGCTGCCTCGGCCCGGCAATTCCAGCGGCACGACCTCGATCCAGCGCGGCAGCAGGCGCCGCCAGCGCAGGTACATGGTGGCGCTGGCGCCCGCGCACGGCAGGCACAGCAGGGAGAGGGGCGCCGGCATGCGTTCAGGCGGAGGCCGTGGTGCCTTCCTGTTGCGCCATCCAGTCACGCAGCGACTTGGGACGCATGTCGGTCCAGGTCGTCTCGACGTACGCGAGCACCGTCTTCTTGTCGCCCTGGACGCCCTCGACGGCCTTCCAGCCGCCGGGCACGGCCTTCCATTGGGGCCAGATCGAGAATTGCTCTTCGTGGTTGACGAGCACGATGAAGGTCTCGTCCTCACGGTCGAAGCAGCTGGTAGACATGTGCGGTCCTCTTGGGGTGGTGGAGTTCGACGAACGGCAGGCGCCAGGCACCCGTCCTTGCGATACATGACGGCGCGGGCGGGCGGCTGTTTAGTCGCCGAGGCATGGGCGATCGGTGCATCGGGGCATGGCTGCGCCGCCACGCGAGCGGCGCGAATCGCGGGATGCGAGGGTCAGTGGCCTGCGGTGTCGCCCGGCAACGGGACGTCGTTGGCGGGCGGAACGAGGCCCACGAGCAGCCAGAGGCGGGCCGCTTCGTCGTGGGTCTTGCGGTGCACGGGGTCCGCGGCCAGCCAGCGCGCGAACTCGTCGCGCGCGGCTTCGTCGAGACCGCCACGCTCGTGCTCGCGGCGCACCCAGGTCCAGGCAGCCTGCCAGACCGGGTCGCGCTCCTTGTCCTTTGCCATCGGCCGATCGTAATCGCCGACGGGCCGTGCGCGATCAGTTGCCTTGCACGAGGTAGCGGCAGCTTTCGAGGGCGGCGTCGGCGTCCTTGATCATGAAGTTGACCAGCGTCGCGGAACAGCCGAGCCGCGCGGCGATCTCGCGCTGGGTCATGCCGCTCAGGCGGTTGAGTTCGAAGGCCAGCCGGGTGCGCGCCGGCAGCGCGCCGAGCACGCGGTCGATCACCGCGAGCGCCTGGCGGCCGTCGAGCACGCGTTCGGGCGCATCGTTGCTCGGCGGACTGACGAGTTCGACGTCCTCGCAGTAGGTGCGGTAGCTGGCCTCGACCGACTGGTGGCGGTGATAGTCGAAAGCCACGTTGCGCACCACCTGGCAGCAATAGCCCAGCGGCTTGCGCACATCGCGCACGGCGGCGCCGTCGGCGAGCTTGAGATAGGCGTCCTGCAACACTTCGTCGGCAAGATCCGCGGTGCGCACGATCTTCTGCGCGACGCGCTGGAGCTGGGCGCGGTTGGCGATGAAAACCTCTCCCAGCGTGGGTTCGGATGAGTGCATCAACATGTCCACGGAGACTCCTGGTGTACGGATGTATTCAGTTCAACTGAATGCAAATGAGAACTATTACTACTTTCAGATGAAGAAAGGCCGCCCGCGCGATCAATCCTTTCCTGTTTCTTACCCCTTAGACGTTTGAACGGCGAAAACCGAGACAGGCCGGCGCCATCGAGGACGGGCCGGCCGGACCTCTAGAATTCCGCCCCTCAGTCCGATCGCGCATCCATGAACATCGTCTTCAACGAAGAACTCAAAGCCTATATCGACCCCCTCACGCCCGAGGAGCACGAAGCCCTCGAGCGCAGCATCCTCACCGAAGGCTGCCGCGATGCGCTGGTGCTGTGGGGCGACGTTCTCGTCGACGGCCACAACCGCTATGCGATCTGCCAGAAGCACGGCCTGCCGTTCCAGACCGTGCAGAACACGCGCTTCCAGTCGATCGAGGACGTGCACCTGTGGATGATCGACCAGCACCTGGGCCGGCGCAGCATCTCGGACTTCGTGCGCGGCGTGCTCGCACTGCGCAAGAAAGACATCGTGACGGAGCGCCGCGCGCGCACGGCGAACGCGTCGTCCGCCACCGCGGATGCCGATGCGCCCACGAGCTCAGCCGCGAGCAGCGACGATGCAAGCGTGCCGCCGCCCGCGCCGCTCAACAGCCGCGAGGCCATCGCCAAGGCCGCGCGCATCAGCAGCACCCAGGTGCAGATGATCGAGAAGATCCAGAAGCAGGCCGCGCCCGAAGTGGTGGCCGCGGTGAAGTCCGGCACCATCTCGATCAACGCGGCCGCTGCCGTCGCGAGCCTGCCCGCCGAGGAACAGGTGGCCGCGGCGAACGCGGGCAAGGACGAACTCAAGCTCGCGGCCAAGCGTGTGCGCGAAGCGAAGCGCAAGCCGCGCGAGGACGACGCCGAAGCCTCGTCCGACAGTGAATCGCCTTTCGAGGCGCCCGATTCCGAGCAGGTTCAGGCGCTGAAGCAGCGCGTGGCGGCGCTCGAAACCGAGAACAAGGCGCTGCGCGAGCAGATCGCCACGCTGCAGTTGCAACTGGCCGCCGCCTGAGCGCGCGGCGGCCGGCACCGCATCAGAGCGCGATCTCGGTCACCTTCGCGCCCTGCACCGAAACGCCGGCCTCGAGCCCCACGTTCGTCAGCACGAAGCCCACCACGGGCTGGCGGATCGTATTGGTGTCGATGCTGCCATTGGCACCGATCGTTGCGACGGCCACGGTGGCATCGGCACCGGCCGTCCATCCCTTGCTGCCGCGGAACTTGTCGAGCGCGGCCTGCGTGGTGAACAGGTAGATCACCGCCTTCGACTGCGCGCCCGCCTGGAAGCCGATCGATCCCGAGGTGGTGCTGTAGTAGGACTGCGTGCGGCCGTTCACGCGCAAAGCGCCGCGGCCGTATTCGGCGCCCACGCCCATGCTCGCGCCGACCACCGCCGGGAACACCAGCACGCCGCTCGACTTGGCGACGAGTTCGCGCGAGCCGCGCACCGAGTCGTAGAGCTTGGACAGCGAGGCATCGACCTGCGCGTCGATCGACGCACGCGAAGACGCACTGCTGGCCTGGTTGTCGGGACGCGTGGTCGTGCAACCGACGAAGGCGAGGCTGCTCGCGGCCACTGCACAGGCGACGGCCACCGTACGAAGCGAAGAGATGGGCATGGCGAACTCCTTTGCTGAAAACATGACGCAAACCGCGCCCGCGACGATGCGGGCGTGGTCATGCTACGGCGCGCACTTCACCCTATCGCGCGCTGTGGAAGCCCGCCTACGCCAACTCAAGCCGATGCAGAAGCCACGTTCGCGCGGGTCAGTGCCACCGCGTCGGCGCCCGCGGGGAAGCGCAGTTGTCCCGACGCGTCGTGCACGGCACGCCACACGGTCTCGGCCACGTCCGATGCCGTGGTCACCTCCGAGATGCCTGCGAAGGACGCGAAGACCTGCTGCGCATAGGCCTCGTAGGCCGGCGGAATCAGGCCTGCCATGCGCGACTGGCCGTTGCTCGTGAAGTTCGTGCTCGGTGCATAGCCGGGCTGCACCAGCTTCACGCGCACGTCGAAGGCCGCGAGCTCGTGCGCCAGCGAGTCCGTGAATCCTTCGATGGCCGTCTTGCTGGCCGTGTAGACCGCGACCAGCGGCATCGGCGCCAGCGTGGCGCTCGAGGTCACGTTCACCACCACGCCGGCACGGCGCGCGCGGAACTGCGGCAGCACCGCCTGCGTCATCGCCATCACGCCGAAGGTGTTGGTCTCGAAGACTTCGCGCGTGGTGGCCATGGGCGTCGCCTCGAAGGCACCGAGCAGCCCGATGCCCGCGTTGTTGACGAGCACGTCGATGGGTCCGCTCGCCTCGAGCGCGGCGGTGATGCTTCGCGGATCGGTGACGTCGAGGGCCACGATGCGCAACCGTTCGTCGCGCGGCAACAGGTCTTCGCGCAGCGTGCGCATGGTGGCGATCACGCGCCAGCCTTGCGAGAGGAAATGGCGCGCGGTCTCGAGGCCGTAGCCGGACGAGCATCCGGTGATGAGGACGGTTTTCATGGAGGTTTGCTGAGTGGTTGACATGGAAGCGAACGATATCCATGGATAACCGGACTATCTACAATGAAAAGTCCACGATTCATTTGCAAACGTCCGGCCATGAGCGATCCACTCTCGGAGGTCATCGCGCTGCTCAATCCGCGCGCCGTGTTCTCCAAAGGCATCAGCGGCGCCGGCCGCTGGGCGGTCCGCTATTCGGATTTCGGCCAGCCCAGCTTCTGCGCGGTGATCGATGGCAGTTGCCGCCTCGCGGTCGAGGGCCAGGAAGCCATCGCCCTCGAAGCGGGCGACTTCGTGCTCATGCCGGCGACGCCGGGCTTCACGCTGTCGAGCTTCGAGGCGGCCGCTCCCGTTCACATCGATCCCAAGCTCGCGCCCGCCCCCGAAGGCGAGGTGCGCCACGGCATGCGCGACGGCCCGCCCGACGTGCGCCTGCTCGGCGGCTATTTCGTCTTCGATTCTCCCGATGCGGCCTTGCTGGTCTCGCTGCTGCCGACGTTGGTGCACGTGCGCGGCGTCGACCGGCTCTCGGTGCTGGTGCGGCTGGTCGGCGAGGAGTCGAGCGAGGAGCGCTCCGGGCGCGAGCTCGTGCTCACGCGCCTGGTGGAAGTGCTGCTCGTCGAGGCCCTGCGTTCATCCTCCGGCGAGGACGCGCCACCCGGCCTGCTGCGCGGACTGGCCGATGCGAGGCTCGCGCTCGCGATGCGCCAGTTGCACGCCGATCCCGCGCGGCCATGGACCGTGACGCAACTCGCGCAGAAGGCCGCGCTGTCGCGCTCGGCCTTCTTCGATCGCTTCACGCGCGCCGTCGGACTGCCACCGATGGAATATCTGCTGGCCTGGCGCATGGCGCTCGCGAAGAACCTGCTCAAGCATCGCGACCTCGCGATCGCCGAGGTCGCCGAACGCGTGGGCTACAGCTCGGCAAGCACCTTCAGCACAGCGTTCAGTCGGCATGTGGGACTGCCGCCGGGACGCTTCGCACGCCGTGCGTGATCCCTCGCGCGGGGTCGTATGCGGGCGCCTGCTACAATCCGGTCTCGCTCGGGCCATCCGGGCGTTGCCTGGCCAGGCAAGCTGAATCTCACACCAGCGCGTCGAAGTCACTACGACGAGAAAAACAACAATGACTTCCGCAAGGGAATCTTTGCCGTAGCGTGGACCGCGTAAGAGTTCACGACCATATTTCCAAAGCCCGCCTCGTGCGGGCTTTGTTCGTTTGGGGGTCTTGCGCGATGACCGCGTTGCACGAAGTCCGAGCAAGCAAGAAATCGAAGGCGGAAATGACAAACGGGCTACGCGATCGCTCGCGTAGCCCGTTGCTTTATGTGGCGGAGTGGACGGGACTCGAACCCGCGACCCCCGGCGTGACAGGCCGGTATTCTAACCAACTGAACTACCACTCCTGGTAGACAACGTTCACTCCTTGCGGAGTCGAGTGTTGACGACTCGTGCCTGCTTCACTTGCATGAAACTGGCGACCCTACGGGGATTCGAACCCCGGTAGCCACCGTGAAAGGGTGGTGTCCTAGGCCTCTAGACGATAGGGTCAAAACCTTAGGAACCGTGCTGCGATCAGCACTTCTTCTCTTCTCGACACTTTTGATGGTGGAGGTAAACGGGATCGAACCGATGACCTCTTGCATGCCATGCAAGCGCTCTCCCAGCTGAGCTATACCCCCTCTTTGACATTCCAGTGCTTCTTTTCAGAATCACCTTGTGTCGGTGTCGAGCCTCAAATTATAGACCGATTTTTAGGCTACTTTCAAACGCTCGATGATTTTTTCTTTAGAAAAAATCGCGAGGACCGCATCGAGCGATGGTGTCTGTGGCGTCCCCATCACGAGAACACGCACCGGCATCGCCAGAGCAGGCATCTTGAGCGAATGCGCAGCCAAGGTTTCCTTGATGGCCGCGGCGATCGTCGCCTTGTCCCACGTCGGAAGGGTGGAGAGTTTATCCGCAAGCGTGGCCACCGCAGGCTTCACCGCATCGGTGATGTGTTGCGCGCGGTCCGCTTCGCTCGCGTGGACGTCGGCATAGAAAGCTGCTGCCCAGTCGGCCAGTGCGACCGTGGTCTCGCAGCGGTCCTTGAACAGCGCGCAGATGGCGACGAGCCGATCGTCGGCCTCGATGCCGCGCTTCTTGAGCTGCGCGGCCACCAGCGGCGCGAGCGCGTCATCGGGCTTGGCTTTGATGTACTGCGCGTTGACCCATGCGAGCTTGGCCGCGTCCCATTGCGCCGGGCTCTTCGACAGGTGCGAACCGTCGAACCAGCTCACCATCTGCTCGCGCGTGAACAGCTCGTCGTCGCCGTGGCTCCAGCCGAGGCGCGCGAGGTAATTGAGCATCGCCTCGGGCAGGTAGCCGTTGTCCTCGTAGGCGGTCACGCTCACGGCGCCGCGGCGCTTCGAGAGCTTCTGGCCGTCGTCGCCGAGGATCACGGGCACGTGGCCGAACTGCGGCAGCGGTGCGCCGAGCGCGTGGAAGATGTTGATCTGCCACGGCGTGTTGTTGATGTGCTCGTCGCCGCGGAACACGTGCGTGATGTTCATGTCCCAGTCGTCGACCACCACGGCGAAGTTGTAGGTGGGCACACCGTCGGGCCGCAGGATGATGAGGTCGTCGATCTCGCGGTTGTTGATGGTGATCTCGCCCTTGACGAGGTCGTTCCAGGTCACGTCGCCTTCGGGCGGGTTGCAGAAGCGCACCACCGGCGGCACGCCCTCGGGCACGGGCGGCAGCACCTTGCCGGGATCGGGGCGCCAGCGGCGGTCGTACAGGGTCTTCTCGCCGCGCGCCTTCTGGGCCTCGCGCATCTCGTCGAGTTCGGCTGGCGTGGCGTAGCAGTGGTAGGCCGTGCCGGCTTCGAGCATCTGCGCGATCACGGCGCGGTAGCGCTCGAGGCGCTGCATCTGGTAGATCGGGCCCTCGTCGTAGTCGAGGCCGAGCCAGTGCATCGACGCGAGGATCTGGTCGGTCGAATCCTGGGTGGAGCGCGCGACGTCGGTGTCCTCGATGCGCAGCACGAACTCGCCGCCATGGTGGCGCGCATAGGCCCACGAATAGAGCGCGGTGCGCGCGGTGCCCAGGTGCAGGAAGCCGGTGGGAGACGGAGCGATGCGGGTGCGGACTTTGCCGGTCATGGAGGCGGGATTCAGAAATTCAGGGTGGAAAGGCCGCGCGACAGGTCGGCCTTGATGTCGTCGACGTGCTCGAGGCCGACCGCGAGGCGGATCAGGCCCTGGCCGATGCCGGCCGCCTGGCGCTGCGCTTCGGACAGGCGTCCGTGCGAGGTGGTGGCCGGGTGCGAGATGATGGTCTTCACGTCGCCGAGGTTGGTCGCGATGCTCACGACCTCGGTGCTGTTGATGACGTGGAAGGCGTTGGCGCGCGCGGTCTCGGGATCGCCGCCCTTCACGATGAAGGACACGACCGCCCCGCCCTGCCCCGCCTGCTGGCGCATCGCGAGCTCATGCTGCGGATGCGAGGCGAGCCCCGGGTAGTACACGCGCTCGATGCCCGGCTGGGCCTCGAGCCATTGCGCGACGGCCAGCGCGTTCGCGCAGTGGGCCTGCATGCGCACGTTGAGCGTCTCGAGCCCCTTGAGCACGACCCAGGCATTGAACGGCGACAGCACCATGCCCGCGGTGCGAACCACCGGGCCGAATACATCGACGACCAGCTTCGAGGGACCGCAGATCGCGCCGGCCATCACGCGGCCCTGGCCGTCGAGATGCTTGGTGCCCGAATGGATGATCAGGTCGGCGCCGAGCTCGGCGGGCCGCTGCAGCGCGGGCGAGCAGAAGCAGTTGTCGACCGCCAGCAGCGCGCCCGCCTCGTGCGCCACGTCGGCCAGCGCGCGGATGTCGCAGACCTCGGTCAGCGGATTGGTCGGCGTCTCGGCGAACAGCAGCTTGGTGGTAGGCCGCACCGCGGCGCGCCACTCGGCCACGTCGGTCTGCGAGACGAAGGTGGTCTCGACGCCGAACTTGCCGAACTCGCGCCCGATCAGGTTGATGGTCGAGCCGAACATCGAGCGCGAGCACACGACGTGGTCGCCGGCCTTGAGCAGGCCCATGCACATCATGAGGATCGCGCCCATGCCGCTGGACGCGGCGATCGCGGCCTCGGTGCCTTCCATCGCCGCGAGCCGGCGCTCGAAGCTGCTGACGGTGGGGTTCGAGGTGCGCGCGTAGGTGAAGCCTTCCTCGGTGCCGGCGAAGCGGCGGGCCGAGGTCTCGGCGTCGGGCTGCACGAAGCCGCTGGTGAGGTAGAGCGCTTCGGAGTGCTCGCCATGCACGCTGCGTTCGAGCGCGGTGCGCAGGGCCAGCGTGTCGCGGTGCAGGCCGGGAGGCAGGGGTCGATCGGTCACGGAAACTTTCGGGCGCGAGGCCAACGAGGAATGTCGGAAGAAGATCAGCTCAGGTTCGGCAGCGCGAGGCGCGAGGAATCCTCTTCGGTCTCCTCGATGCGCGGGCGGTTGCCGTTCATGCGCGAGATGGCTTCGGTGTCGATGTCGCCGGTGACGTAGACGCCGTCGAAGCACGAGGCATCGAAGCCGTCGAGCTTGCCGTTGAGCGAGCCGATGGCGCGCTTCATCGCGTCGACGTCCTGGTAGATCAGCGCGTCGCAGCCGATCAGCTCGCGGATCTCTTCCACGGTGCGGTCGTGCGCCACCAGCTCGTCCTTGGTCGGCATGTCGATGCCGTAGACGTTGGGATAGCGCACCGGCGGCGCGGCGCTCGCGAGGTAGACCTTGCGCGCGCCGGCATCGCGCGCCATCTGCACGATCTCGCGGCTGGTGGTGCCGCGCACGATCGAGTCGTCGACCAGCAGCACGTTGCGGCCCTTGAACTCGCTCGCGATCACGTTGAGCTTCTGGCGCACCGACTTCTTGCGCACGCCCTGGCCCGGCATGATGAAGGTGCGGCCCACGTAGCGGTTCTTGACGAAGCCCTCGCGGTACGGAACGCCCAGCAGATGCGCGAGCTGCGTGGCGCTCGGGCGGCTCGATTCGGGGATCGGGATGATCACGTCGATCTGGTTCGGCGGCACGGTCGAGACCACGCGCTTGGCCAGCGTCTCGCCGAGGTTCAGGCGTGCCTGATAGACCGAGATGCCGTCGAGCACCGAGTCGGGACGCGCCAGATACACGAACTCGAAGATGCAGGGATTGAGCGTGGGCGCATCGGCGCACTGCATCGAATGGAGCTGGCCCTGCATGTCGACGAACACCGCCTCGCCCGGCAGCACGTTGCGTTCGAAGGTGTGGCCCGAGCCCTCGAGCGCCACCGATTCGCTGGCCACCATCACGGTGCCGTCGGCGCTGCGGCCGATGCACAGCGGGCGGATGCCGTAGGGATCGCGGAAGGCCAGCAGGCCGTGGCCCGCGATCAGCGACACCACGGCGTACGAGCCGCGCAGGCGCTTGTGCATGCTGCGCACCGCGGCGAAGACCTCGGCCGGGTTCAGCGGCACGCCGTGCGATGCGTGCTCGAGCTCGTTGGCGAGCACGTTGAGCAGCACCTCGGAGTCGCTCTCGGTGTTGGTGTGGCGGTGGTCGGTCGAGAACAGCTCGGCGCGCAGCGCGTGGGCGTTGGTCAGGTTGCCGTTGTGCACCAGCACGATGCCGAAGGGCGCGTTGACGTAGAAGGGCTGCGCCTCTTCCTCGCTGTAGGCATTGCCCGCGGTCGGGTAGCGCACCTGACCCAGGCCCACGCTGCCGGGCAGCGCACGCATGTTGCGGGTGCGGAACACGTCGCGCACCATGCCCTTGGCCTTGTGCATGAAGAACTTGCGTTCCTGCAGCGTGACGATGCCGGCGGCATCCTGGCCGCGGTGCTGCAGCAGCAGCAGCGCGTCATAGAGCAGCTGGTTGACGGGTGCGTTGCTGACAACGCCGACGATTCCACACATGAAGCGATCCTCTCAGGGCAGGTAGCTTGCCAATTTTTCGGGCAATGCAGGCTTCAGGCTCTGCAATGCCGCGTCGAGAACAACGGCGCTGCGCGATTCGTGCCACCAGGCACTGTCGCTCAACGCCAGCAAATGAACAACCACTGCCAACACCAGCAGCGCCACCGCGCCCCGGGCCGCGCCGAAGGCACCGCCCAGGATCCGGTCGACCGGACGCAATCCCACGGCGGCGATCAGCTTGCGCGTGAGCGAGGCCACCAGGCCCACGCCGAACGCGACCGCCACGAACAGCAGCACGAAGGCCAGCGGATAGCGCCAGGACGCCTGCGGATCGCCGGCCGGCAACCAGGCCGCCACATCGGACGCGAACCACTGCGCCACCACGAAAGCCACCACCCAGCCGACCAGCGAGATCACTTCGAACACCAGCCCGCGCACGAGGCCGAACAGCATCGACACCACGATGAGCGCGACGGCGATCCAGTCGAGCAAGGCCACGGCGGCTTCAGGCGGTGGCGAATTACAAGGTGAGGATCGCGGCCGACAAAGACAAGGCCTTCACCCGCTCGGCGGCCTTGTCGGCCTCGGCACGCGAGCCGAAGGGACCGACACGCACACGCGTGCGTTCGCCGTCGGCCGTCTTCGCCACGTTCACATAGGTCTTGAGGCCGGCCTTCTCGAGCTTCTGCCGCACCTCGCGGGCCTTGTCGGCATCGGCGAAGGCACCGACCTGCACCACGAAGCGGCCGTTGTCGTCGGACGCGGCGGCGGGCTTGGGCGTGGCCGGCGCGGCGGCGATGGGCTTGCCTTCGAGCAGCGCGCGGGCACGCGCGCCATCGTCGACCGCGGCGGGCTTGGGCGCGGGCTTCGGTTCCGGCTTGGCCTCGGGCTTGGGTTCGGGCTTCGGCTTGGGCTCGGGTTTGGGTTCGGGCTTGTGTTCCGGCTTGGGCTCCGGTTTCGGCTCGGGCTTGGGTTCGGCCGGCCTGGCCGGCGCGGGAGCCGGCGCCTGCGCGCTGTTGACCGGCTTGCCCGAGGCATCGATCTCGGTGCCGTCGGCGGTCTCGGTGATGATGCCGCCGCTCGATGCGGCCGGGGGACGCGACGGCGTCGCGGCGGCCACGCGGGTGTCGCCGTTGTCGCTGCCGCTGGTGGCGGCCGGCGCGGGCGCCTGGGGCACCGGCAGCGGCTTGACCTTGTTGCGGTCGGGAATCTCGATCGGGATGTCGACCGACACCGGGCGCGGCTGGGTGTCGAACAGCAGCGGGAAACCGATCACGCCCAGCAGCACCAGCACCGCGGCGCCCAGCAGGCGGTGGCGGGCGCGACGGCGCATGGATTCGACACTTTCCGCCGGTACCGCAGCCGGTGCGCTGCGTCCTTCGTTGCCTTGTGGGCCGCGCGCGCGGAACTTGAAAAACGCCATGAAGTTCGGTCCCTGAAGGAGTGCTGCGAGTGATGCGGGAAGCTGCGGAATCCGGCGCGATCGACCTGCGAATCAGCCGCCGGGCGACAAGGTTGAGGACAGGTGTTTGGCTTGCAGCCGGGGGGTGCCATGCTCGAGCACGCCGCCCACGGTGAAGAACGATCCGAAGACCACGATTCTATCAGCGGGGTCCGCGCGCTCGATGGCCGCCTGGAGCGCCTGCATGGGGCCGGCGAAGACCTCGCCGGTGGCGTCCTTGCGCGTGTTCTGGGCCTGCCATGCGGCCAGCAGGTCGGCCGCCTTGGCGGCGCGCGCGGTCGGCAGGTCGGTGAAGTACCAGCGGTCGATCAGCGGCCCGATGCGCGCGAGGATCGGCGCCAGGTCCTTGTCCGCCATCACGCCGAACACGGCATGGGTGGTCGGATAGAAGCCCATCGCGTCGAGGTTCTCGGTCAGCGCGGCCACGGCATGCGCGTTGTGCGCCACGTCGAGCACCAGCACCGGCTGGCCCGGCACGATCTGAAAGCGCCCCGGCAGCTCGACCATCGCGAGGCCGCTGCGGATCGCCTGTGCCGTCACCGGCAGCTGCTGGCGCAGCGATTCGAGCGCCGCCAGCACGCCGGCCGCATTCACCAGCTGGTTGGCGCCGCGCAGCGCCGGATAGGCCAGCCCGCTGTAGCGCCGGCCGCGGCCGCTCCAGCCCCATTGCTGCTTGTCGCCCGAAACGTTGAAGTCGCGCCCGAAGCGCCAGAGGTCGGCGCCGATGGCCTCGGCATGGTCGATCACGCTCTGCGGCGGCATCGGGTCGCTCACGATGGCCGGCTTGCCGGCGCGCAGGATGCCGGCCTTCTCGAAGCCGATGCTCTCGCGGTCGGGGCCGAGGAATTCCATGTGGTCGAGGTCGATGCTGGTGATCACCGAGCAGTCGGCGTCGATGATGTTGACCGCGTCGAGCCGGCCGCCGAGACCGACCTCGAGGATCGCCACGTCGGGCTTCTCCTCGATCATGCAACGCAGGATGCCGAGCGTCGTGAACTCGAAATAGGTCAGCGGCATGTCGCCGCGGGCCTTTTCCACGACTTCGAAGTTTGCTATCAGTTTGGAAGCATCGACCGATTGGCCCGAGAGGCGCAGCCGCTCCTCGAAATGCACCAGGTGGGGCGAGGTGAAGACCGCCGTGCGATAGCCGGCGTGCATCAGGATCGACTCCAGCATGGCGCAGGTCGAACCCTTGCCGTTGGTGCCGGCCACCGTGATCACGGGGCAGCCGAAGCGCAGCGCCATGCGCTGGGCCATCTCGCGCGCGCGCTCGAGTCCGAGCTCGATGTTCTTGGGATGCAGTCGCTCGGCGCGCTCGAGCCAGTCGTTCAGGGTTTCCATGGAGGCCGGGATTGTCGCCCTCCCGCCGCTCGCGCATCATCGGCGCCATGACAACCCCTTCGACCACCCTGTACGGCATTCCGAACTGCGACACCGTCAAGCGCGCCCGCGCCTGGCTAGCCGACCACGACATCGCCTATGGCTTCCACGATTTCAAGAAACAGGGCGTGCCCGAGGCCGAGCTCGACCGCTGGCTGGCGGCGCTGGGCTGGGAAACGCTGGTCAACCGCCGCGGCACCACCTGGCGCAAGCTCGACGACGCCACGCGCGAATCGGTGGTCGACGCCGCCTCGGCGCGCGCCGTGCTGCTCGCCAACCCCAGCCTGATCAAGCGACCGGTGGTGGACTGGCGCCAAAAGGCGCGCCAGGCCGACATCACCGCGGGTTTCGACGCCGAACAATGGGCCAAAACGCTGTAAGCGACTGTGAACACCGTGCTGTGAACGCCGTGTAAATGCCGGAACCCGCCTGGCGGGCCGGCGTCGAACCGGACCGGGCGCAGCCGGGCTCCCTCCCAGCGCACAGCGCCCGATCCGCAGGAGCCTCCAACATGAATACCCAGACCATCCGTACCGTCCTCGGCCTCTCGCTGGCCGGCGTCCTCGCCGCCAGCGCGGGCCTGGTGCATGCCCAGTCGGGCCAGACCGTGCAGGCGCGCGTGCTCTCGGCCACGCCGGTGCGCGACGGCGCCGGCACCAGCTACAACGTCACCTACGAGTACAACGGCCGCCGCTACACCACGCGCACCGACTACCAGCCCGGCGCCACCATCCCCGTCGAGGCCAACGCCTATGGCGTGACCACCGCACCGGTGACGCCGCAGAACCAGCTCACGCCCTACCCGGTCGAAACCGACAACCGCGGCTATGCGCAGCAACCGCCGCCGCAGCAGCAAGGCCAGCAGTACGCCACGGGCTCGCCCTGGGACGACGTCGTGCCCGAGCCGGGCGTGGTGGTGTCGGGCACGCAACCGGCCCCGGTCTATGGCCAGCCCGCCTATCCGGCCGCGGTCTATCCGGCGCCGGTCTACGTGCAGCCGGCCTATGCCTATCCGCAGCCCTACGTCTACCCGCCGGTCGGCATCTCGCTGAACCTCGGCTACTCGCGCGGCTGGGGCGGCGGCTACCGGGGCTACGGCGGTTACCGCGGCGGCTATGGCGGCTGGCGCGGCGGCGGCTACCACGGCTGGCACCGCTGAGGCGGCTGGCCGGCCAGGCGCCGCCGGCCAAGCCCCTAAAATCGAGGACTTCTCCAACCCCCGAGGGGTGCGCCGCCTGCGCGGTGCCGTCCTCGACCAGCCGAACGCCCCCGGCGCCGGCGCCATTCCATGACGATTACCGACACCCTGAACAGCGCCGCTGTGGCCACCAAGGCCAATGTCTACTTCGACGGCAAGTGCGTGAGCCACAGCCTCACGCTGGCCGACGGCACGAAGAAATCGGTCGGCGTGATCCTGCCGTCCACCCTGACCTTCAACACCGGCGCCCCCGAGATCATGGAAGGCACCGCCGGCAGCTGCGAATACCAGCTCGCGGGCACCACCGAATGGATCGCCTCCGGCCCCGGCCAGAAGTTCGAGGTTCCGGGCAACTCCAGCTTCCAGATCCGCGTGAGCGGTGAGCCCTACAGCTACATCTGCCACTTCGGCTGAACCGCACGGAGCACCAGCATGTCGACCATCCTCCAAAACGTACCCGCCGGCCAGAAGGTCGGCATCGCCTTCTCGGGCGGTCTCGATACCAGCGCGGCGCTGCACTGGATGCGCAACAAGGGCGCGATCCCCTACGCCTACACCGCCAACCTCGGCCAGCCCGACGAGCCCGACTACGACGAGATCCCGCGCAAGGCGATGCTCTACGGCGCCGAGAACGCCCGCCTGATCGACTGCCGCGCGCAGCTCGCCAACGAAGGCCTGGCCGCGCTGCAGGCCGGCGCCTTCCACGTCACGACGGCCGGCGTCACCTACTTCAACACCACGCCGCTGGGCCGCGCGGTCACCGGCACGATGCTGGTGTCGGCCATGAAGGAAGACGACGTCCACATCTGGGGCGACGGCAGCACCTACAAGGGCAACGACATCGAGCGCTTCTACCGCTACGGCCTCTTGACCAACCCGAGCCTGAAGATCTACAAGCCCTGGCTCGACCAGGTCTTCATCGACGAGCTCGGCGGCCGCGCCGAAATGTCGGCCTTCATGCAGCAGGCCGGCTTCGCCTACAAGATGTCGGCCGAGAAGGCCTACTCGACCGACTCCAACATGCTCGGCGCCACGCACGAAGCCAA
>Ga0160430_100669_pt1 | contig 16779 bp, 10 predicted proteins | sample HID1971I_E0MG_FD_108274 | JGI IMG/M metagenome (GOLD analysis project Ga0160430, IMG submission 108274) | Enriched millipede-associated microbial communities from UW Madison campus, WI, USA - HID1971I_E0 MG | ecosystem: Host-associated > Arthropoda: Insects > Digestive system > Unclassified ...
GACCGCCAGCCAATAGCGGCGGTATTTGAACAGCGGAGGGTTGGACAACATCCATGTCTCGATAAAAACGCAAGCAAGGCGGGGTTTTTAAAGGAGTGGGGAGGGGGTGTCAATCGAATAAGTGGCTAAGTGCCATATTGCCTTTGGCTCGTCTTTCGCAAAAAGCCCCGACCTATTCAGGCCAGGGCTTTCCTGTGTGGGAGCCGGGCTTGCCCGCGATGACGTCAGCCCGCGAACCACACGACTTCTTTATTGCTCAACATTCCCTGGCGACTCCAACACCTTCACCACATCATCAATCACCGCCTTGCTCATCTCCTGCAAATAATGCGACGCCCAGGCATAACGGTCCGTGCCCTGCGTCAACGCCGCATCTTCTGCGAGCAGCTTGGCGAGGTGGAGCAAGTCGGAAACGTGATGCAAGGCTTCATGCAGGGAAACACCGCTGTTGACGCGGAACAGAGGTTGGTCGGAGTGAAAGGAAAAGGGGGTGACGCCGAGGGTGGTTAACGCGGATGGATTTGGAGCGGTCATTGGTAGAACTCCCGTATCGAAGTGAGAGCTACCACGTTCGTCATATGAACGAATGCGTGGCGCTAAGGCGCCTGCATCAAGTCGGGTTCTCAGGCCCGGTCGCCAAATTGCAGCGACGGGGACGAGATTAGCGTGGTGGGGCGTGGGGAGCAATCGTGAAACTAGATCGGTTAGGCGTCTGCTGGGTTAAGAGCAAGGATCGACTGACCAATTATTGGTTTTATGGGAGCGGCATAATTATTGGCTATCCATAGTTTTGTATAAAAGCTCGGTTGCTAGCGAAGGCGATGGCTGGGGAGGCACTCGTTCATTTGAGGTTGAGAGAAAGCACTTGTTGTCTTGCCAAGCAGATCATCGGTGGGTTGTATGGCTCCGCGGGGCTTCCGTATAGCAGTGTGTGGAAAAATAGGACGTGCGGAAACGATAAAGCCCTCACATTTCTGCGAGGGCTTCGTTTTGTATGGAGGCACCAGACGAACGGTAGTGGTCGGCGGGGCTAGGTTTTCTGCGGGTCTGGAATTCGGTAGAAAATTTGGCGTACCCCTACTAGTAACTATAAATAAATCAGTTAGTTATGGCACTCAGTGGAGTCGAACTGGGGCTTCACTGACGGGTAGCAATTTATTCAAATTGAGCCTGAGCTCGCTAGCGCGTCCTAGGGTGAGCACCGCCTCATAGCTCTGTCATCAATGCTTATTTTGTCGTGCCTTAGCTGAATCGCGTCCTTTCCCCAAAGCTGCTTATTGGCGACGAACGTGGCTATTTCTCGCTGCTGTGCGTTGTGTGTGTAGGTAGCCAGTTTCCTGGCAAATACGATATTACCCACGGCACAGTTATGGGATTTGGAAAGCAGTAGGTAATTGCCGAGGCAGTTTAGATATTCAGAGGTGAACGTTTCATCGTATTCATCGTATCCGTGGGGCATGCCTGCGGGTTCACTCGTAGGTGCAATGTGATAATTTTTTGAAGAGAAAAATGGGGCTGAAAGTAATTAAGTGCATACAGTAAAGGTGTGCTCAATACACTGATGGTTAGTGAAGTGCCGAGTGAGGTCTTCGGAGATTAGAAGACCTCAAATCCCTCTTCGAGGTTTATAGAAATTAGTTGCCTTAATCATCACTCGGCGGAAACGAGGGAATGAAAATGTTTGGCGCTAAGTCATTTTCATCATACGGATCAACAGTTAACCAGTCGGTTATAACTGGAGGTATACCTGCGGTTGGATTAGCCCTCCAGTAATCTCGCCAATGATTATAACGATCACTAAGCGGTTTGACGTTGTCCTCGTCAAAAATAGTGGATATTAGCTCTTGAATCTGATGAACGCCGGGTGCTTCTGGGGATATATTTCGGCCGAACATTTCAGCAGTGTTAATAAGCGCTGTTGTTTCACTCAAAGTAGTGTAGAACTCAACCCTGTTTTTTTCCGTTAACTCTGCTATTGGAAGGTATGCCACTAGCTGAAGTGGAACTGCCAGCGCTTGAGGTCTGGGTTTTCCCTCTTGCATGAAGGATGGGTCGATATCTGCTATTACAACTGCTTGTTCTGTCTGCCCCAAGGCATCGTTAGGGTTGTTGTAATAAATACCCTTAGACCAGCCTGCGTAGGGAGTTATTAGGTCATGGAAAATTGATTTTTTTGCATTGTTCCAACTTTCTCTGCCAATGAAGCAACTTCCACCGATTGCTTGTTTCTTGCAAGCGGCATTGCAAAAAACTGTTGTTGCACCGCCAGATAGCAAAGTGGCTTGCCCAAATATCCAATAGTCTGCTGATCTGGAAGTCATTGCAGGTACAATGATGATAGATCTCCTACTATCGCCATCTCCCGATAGGCCTAGGTAGGCTGACATAGATATCAAATCTTCGATCAAGATGGCTTCTGCACTTTCATTTGATATCGTGTGTCCGAATTTAACGGCCAGTTTTTGTAGCTCGGCAGCTAAAGCTCTGTAGTTAACTGGACTCATTGGAAGGAAAAGCTCAGAACATATAAACTCCGTGCTATATAGTAGGTGTCTCAGTTGCTTAGAATACTCCAGAATTTCCTCAGGTTTAATTTCGCTATCAAATGCTGTTCTGGCGCCATCGCTATCACGTCTCCTGATTTCAGAAAGTAGGGAGTTCGGTGAAAATAGAGGAGCTAATGGCTCTAACAGTGGCGAGAAAACTTCAGATGCTGCAAGTGATGAGTATTTTTTTCTGCGCGAGAATGTGCAAGCCAACCGGTCCCCGTTACTCAGGTTCAACGGAGCAATAAGCGTTAATATAGAGCTGTGTTCTCCCGAGAGGTATGTTTTAGGTTTGTCTGGTGGCAAAGTGGAAAAAGTTTTCAGGTGATCTGAAAGTCCCAGGATACCGTCATGAGCTTCCGCGAACCCTGGATCTGTTGTGTTGCCATATAATTTGTATGTTCCGGCCAGCACGGCAGGCATTCCTGGCTTTCTTTTAATTTGTTCTCTAAGCCACTTGATCGTGTCTGGCCTTACTGAATATTCTGGTAGTACTAGTAAGTCCACGCCAAAGCTCTTACAAGAAGACAGTGCCTCTAATAAAAATTTTCGTCTGCGAAGCTCGTAGTGACTAACAGATGAAGATCCAGTTTTATTGGGTGGAAGCTCTTTGTTCCAATCTTTGGAGTCTACTATTGGGTGGCGATAGGTATCATTTACTACCCATTGCATGATTGCTATTCGAATATGTCCTGGCGAACGCTGTCGGCGCGGTTCCCATACCCTTTCTTGAATAGAGCGCCATTCTTTTCGAGTCTTATTATCCGACTTCCTTGTCTTGGATGAAATATTATTAATGTCATCGGATGATACAAAAGCGTTACTTGGCGATAAGCGCTCCAAGCCCTCTTGAGTAGCAATCTGGGCATCGATAAGTTCCGAAGTGTGATCCACTGGCTTAGCGCTCGAGCCAAGAGTGGAGGAATACTCTTCAAACGATGATTGAGATGAGTCTTTAATTTCGCTCTCAAGAGCGGTACGTTGGGGGATGGGAATTAAAAGTTTGCTAAGTTTTTCATCTCGTGCACTGATCAATAAGAGATTATCATTGCAATCAAAGGTTTCTTGCCAGATGCTCAGAAGTTTGGAACCTTGTTGTATACGTTCAGGTTTTACTCCGCTTGATAGTGCGATCTGCCAACGAGAAATAGACCATTCTTCGCCAGATATAGTTGTGAAGCTATTTTCGGAGGAATTGAATTTCCAAGAGCCTACAGCTTTCTCTAAGTTTAATTTTAAATTTGACTCTATAACTGAAAAACAATTAATTGCTTCAAGCACCCCTGGGTCGGCCCATGAAGAAAACGCATTATCGCAACTAAATTCAAATGGCCAGTCTGGATCAAGAGTAGCTTGATCATGATCACTTTTTATAGGTGTCTCGGAAAGGAGGATGGCTAGCTTCCCAATTTTATTTTTTGTTTCTATATCCCACTCGCGTTCTAAGGGCAGCTTTCGGTGTTCACCAAATAGTCCTACCCTCCCTGAAACCAAAACTAACCAACCCAATGGTGTTATTTGGGTGAATGCTGACCCCGAGGCATTGGCTTTAACTTGTTTAATAAAATATTCATTTAGGAAAGGAATTGAATCCTCTGCCTGATCAAGCAAAAATCCGTTCTCTGTTATTTTCCACGTTTGAGTAAGCTCTCCTTCAGCGGGGTAAGGCCAATGATCTTCGCCTAAAGCCTGAATTATAAAAGCGAGCTCCCGCGCCCATGAGGAAATCGCAGCTATTTTACAACCCACAATGAGGGCGGATAAACTGCTTGCCTGCAAGGGGACTGAACGTTGTGCGTTTATTAGTTTAGAAAAACGCTCAGACAGTTTGAAATAAGATGCAGGGATGATTCTATCGGTTGCTAGTAAGTTCTCGTCGTCACTATCTGCTAATTCTGCCCCCCAGCTGGTAGGCATTACGTTTATGACTTTTAGAGCAACTTTTTCAATGTAATGAGAGAAAAGTCCTTGTGAAAATGGATATATATTTCCGGACAGGCGAATATGCATTGCTGCTGTTTCGGCCTCACTGGATATAACATATGCAATCTCTTCAGACAGCTCTCCACCTACAGGAAAACCACGAAGGAGTTCTAGAGATCTAGCAACAGTTGCAGGTAGATGATCTTCATTCTCTAGCGGGCTTAGAACTTGATCTTTGAAATAAGTGCCGCGTAGCTTACGTAATACGTTCCTGAGTAAGTGAGTTGCCGGCTCTAGTAGTTCTTGCTTGTTAGCTGTATCTGCGGTTTTTTGGCCGAGTTCAGCAAATGTATCAATGTCACGACGAAATCCAGAAAGCTCTGATAAAAATACGCCTGTACGCCAATATCGGCCATATTGTTCAGGTACCTCTATGGTTCTCAGTCCACGTGAACCCTCTCTAACGAAGGCAAGTCCATCAAGGGATAACGCGGGGTAGCTCGGAGTGAACAAAGAAATTGTTAAAACGCTTTCATCGTTGTGATCAGGTCTGTTGTTGGTGACTAAATATGGCCAAGCAGGTACATATTCTAGCTGGCTGGAAGATGAAATTTTATTTATTCTAGCGATCGCTTCGTATGCATCTGCTATCCACTTTAACTTCGAGGCATCGATATCAAAGACCGGCGGAGAGCTTGGAGTCCAAAAGTTGTTATTTTCTTTAAGTTCTGCTTCAAAAATTTCCAGTTTTCCAACTTGTACTATGGCTTTCCAATTCGGTCGAAATTCAAGTGCGGAGGTGTCTGCTGTTGACACTTTAAAGGTCGGATTTTGAATACTCTCTGCATCTGCATTAAGTGATGGAAGAGTAACCCACCATATTTTTGAAATTTTTACCCAACTCGACTCGCTCGACCGATCAGAATAAAGAAGTAGGCCATGTGCTGGGATGCCTGGGAGAGGAGGGAAAGGTATTTTCGTCTCGCCATTTTGCAGTAAATGATGCCGATTAACTAATAGATGCGCCAAGGCTTCTCTAGGAGTGATCGCAGCAAATGTTTGTAATGCCAGAAGTATAACTTCTCCAGATGGATCATGATCATCACTGGCATGTTCGTCATTATCGCAGGAAGGAAGAAGACATTTAAGAATTGAAAGGTAATTATCATTGTCTAGGACGAAGGCACTTGACGGATTTTGAGACTTTTGTGATATTAGATTTAGCTCTTGTGCAAAATCCGCAAGGGGATCGGGCCCATTAGCTCCCGAGTTTATAGCCAAACAAACTATTGCTTTATGTAGCCACAAAAAAGCATCACGCAGCAGATTCCACTCTCCTAAAGGGTCACCAGATACGGTTAATCCTGTAATATTGCGGCCATTAGTTTCAGTATCTGTGATAATAGCCCTCTTGAGGGAGATTCTGAATGGAGCGTTCTGTTTCTCTATAATGCTTAACGCAAGCGAATCAGTTTTAGAAACCTGTATTAACTGATTTGATAGTTGACTAGCCATCCATTGAATACAAATGATTCTTTGCACAAACATACGTTTGAGTTGGTGTGTACCTTGCCCCCATCCTTCAGGGCATTGATCAGAACTGGTTGAGTAAAATGGCTCAAAAAAACTCGACTCACAGGCAACTCTGGCTAGGCTAATAATGCCTTGTTGTCGAGCATTAGATTCGCTAGAGTCGAAACCGTAATCGATCTTGTTTGCTCGCTCTAATAAACTTTGTAACCCTTCCAATGCGTAAAATGATGGGTCGTCCCAAGGTAAATCCTTGTTTAACTCGAAGGGTGAATTTTGACAAACGCTATTCCAAATTTCCCAATAAACACCAATAACATTTGTGTTGTTTGCATTGTGACAAATAATCGCCGAAATGTACCATGTCCAGCGCGCTGCTTTACTAAGCTCCGAAGGCCTGAGGTCGCTAGCTCTGAGGGCAGTAAAAAGCTGATTTTTTATTATTTCAGGTGATGCCTGATATAAACGTGGGTCTCTCAATAGCTCCAGTGAACTTTGCCGAGTTATTTGCTGCTCTTGCCACGCACCCCAGCCGTATTCGAAATCTTCAATTTCGAATACTTCCGTTTCTTCGCGCGGTCCTGATACGGCTAAAGCACGCCCAGAAGTTAGCTCATCTAAGAAATCTTGAGCACTCATTGGTGCAAAACTTTCTTTTGGAACCATTTCCAGTCCCAGTGAACTGGTTACGTCTTCGACAACAGCTCTGAGCACGTTCAGGATATCGAGGCTGTCGCTAATAATTACGACGTCATCAACGTAACGCGCATACCCTGCACGTGACTGCCCTTCATAGTTGTACTCTTTGAGCTTACTCCTTATTTTTGAATCCAGTTTGAAAAGTAAACTGTTACCTAACCATGCCGATAAAACTGGGCCTTGGGGGATTCCTCGCTCACGATCAGATTTTTTTGACTCTCCTGTATCTGGGTGATAGAAGTAAAATCCAAAACTTTGATCTACAAGAAAATCTACCACAGCTCGATTACGTTCACCTATAAAACCCTTAGGTTGGAATAGAGGAGCAAAATGTTCGGAACTATCCAAGTTTGCAAAGGCGGAACTTATGCATTCTTGAAGCATACTTTTCATTACAGAGCGTTTTATATTGTCATAATAACGCTTTAAATCAAGTCGGACCATGTGTACTTGATTCATTCCTTTGCCTTGCGAAAGGAGCGATGCTATGAATTCCTTCCAGCAATCAAAGTAAGGTCGAAATATTCCTCCCGATGATGGTGGGTGTCGACCTTCTAGAACATCCATATCAATTTGATAGGCGAAGCTTAGTGTTTCTTCAAAGGATGAGCCATTAGGTTCTCCCGTGGTTTTTTGCTTATCCAGGCTCCGGTAGTAACGAACTGCTGGAATAAATTCGCTAAATTGTAGATCTGTACCGTCGTCTAGTTGCTCAGATAGCAGCTCATTAATAATATATTGTTGGGCTATCAAGTCTTCTGGGCAGGGCATCGACTTCAGTCGCGGTTCAGTCTTGCCAAATCCACGTGAAACATGCACAGCGTCAAAAGGCTCGATAGGTTGAAACTGATTTTGCTTTAAGCGCGATGCAATCCCTTCATTGAACGTTGTCGCAGCTAATGACAGCCTACGCCAAGCAGCTATATCCGAAAGAACTTCCCCCTTATTAGCGCCAGATTGGGCTAACTCTCTCGCTAAATTTAATTTCAGAGCAGCGTTTTGGTCTGGATAAATATGATAATTAGTTTTTTCTTTAAGTTTTTTCGGTTCGCTATAACTGGCTAGTTCTTGTATCCAAGTTTTTTCTTCACTTAGCGGCGAGCCGTTTATAACGAGAAGCTTTCTTGGAAAACCTTGGGATACGGCTGATAGATACTGTCCTACTCGAAATTTCGCCCCGGCGGGTATTGAACTCCAAGCGTTGTCATCCAGGATGGAAGAAGGCGAGACTTTTAATTTTTCTGATATGAGTGCGAGAGCCGCAGGATGCGTAGATCGATTGAGAAAAACCTCAGCTTCATCTATATGCTTGTAGTTGCTCAGCAGTTCGTCAGGGTCTTTCGCAGTCAATGATTCGCTGGGAATATCTTCATCGAGAATCCAAATAAATGAAATCTCAACTCGAAGTTGAGTATCCTTATTTAAAATTTTCTCTATAGATATTGCTGAACCTTTAAGGCCAGCTTGATCGCGGTCTAAAAATATTCTTAAATGAAGTGGAGAAACTTCTGGGAGGGTGTTGGCGAGGTCGATTATAATTTGTGCTTGATGTTCAGAAAGGCTTGAGCCTAAGATCGCTACTGCTGCGTACCCTAACTCTTCAAGTCTCAGACAGTCCAATAAACCTTCGCAAATATAGAGGGTGGGCTGCTTGTTGTCCTTGATAAGGAGTTTTATTCTAGAAAAAGCTTCGTGAGACCGATATAATATACTAGATTTAGGTAGCCTAGGAGAATATAAGTACTTTGGTGATCGTGACCCCTCTTTTGTTTTGCGGCCTGCAAAGCCTACAAGTTGGTTATGTTCGTCTCGTATCGGAAATATTACTCGCTCATCGTAAAAGAAGTCTCTATACGAATCACCTAAGTTTAAATTTTGGACTCGCTCCTGAACTAGTTCTGAGGTTTCTCGTCTTATCAGTCCATTGGACTCGAACTGTTCGAGAGTGGCTCTGAATGCTCCATAGTTGTTTTTATTTTTTTCTATTTCTCGCGATAATGTTCTTGGAGGTGCTAGATAAATTTCCGCAATTGTGCTTGTGGATAGTGTAAGCTTTCTGAGGGTTAGCCAATTCTCAAGCTCTTTGCTTGAATTGGTTTTATATATTTTTAGTGCGCTTTCTAAGGTTTTGAAGTCAATATTAATCTTTGAGGATTCGTTTTTCTCGGAAGGCGACAAATTGTTTTTGGGTTTTGTCCTGAAAGTTTGCTTTGAAATAGTGTAGCCGTAAGTTTCCGCCAGCCATTTCACAGCAGTAGTAAAATCTACATTTTTGACATTTTGTACAAACTTAAATATGTCTCCATGAGCGTGGCAAGAAAAACAGTGGTAATGGGATCTATCGCTTGAAGTTTTTTTATATAACTGCATTGAGGGATTTTTTTCGTTATGCTCAATACATAAAGATACCGATTTATCACCAACCCTTTTGACCGATAATCCCAGGCGTTCAGCAAGCTCATCAATTTCCACATTGTCAGCCAATTGCTGGATCAATTGGTGAAATTCATTCCTTGAAATTTTGTTATTCATGTTGAATTCACATTTATGTAGATGATGGCAAAACTGTATCATTTTTTTAGGATGGCTGCATGGGAGTTGAAACACAGTTTCAATTTTTTAACTGGGTTTCCGTCCTGAGATGTATAAATTGGAGTCGTGTGTTTAGCGGTTTCAGTAAACCTCAGGTCTTGTGATAGGCTGAGTCTATTGATATTCCTCCATGTTCTTTATTTTTAATGCAAGGCTAAATGAAGTATCAAGCGATACTAGGAGCAAGTCATAGAATGGGCGAGTATAGGCGAAATTTTTATCACACCTATTTAACAAAATGACGATAGTAGAATATCTACTATAAAGTAGGTTTTTTGTTTTTTGAAAAGATTCGTTCTACCTCGTCACGCAAGGGGCGAAAGAAGAATTTCCTCCCGAGTAGAACCAAGCATTCGTGTTCTGGGTCTAGTAGTTTGAATATTTTACCAGTGGGGTCGTCAGCCAATGTATGTGAATCAATAATAGGAGTAGGAAAAAAGTAACCAGCATCATTTGATATGACATATGTGTCTAGCTTTTCATCAAAGTGCTCCCAAGCGTTTCGAAGTTCTCTATCTGCCAAAGGTGAATTGTCAGCTATTTTATAATGCTTACGTAGCTTTTCTCCTCGCGCTAGTCTAAGCGCGTGTTGACTATTCTTTTTTCCACTGGGCGATGGCCAGAAATAACGAGATAGTGCTCCGATGTGACCGACAGCATCTTGAACCGAGCTTATTAAAGATGCTGCGTCTGCGACGTGTTCGATTAGATGGTCGTACAACTCAAACGCTGCCAAGGCCCGCTCGGCGGAATAGGATATTGACAGTGCATAAAATGAAATATGCATAGGCTGAATGCCGCCACACATGTCTAGAGTTAACTTTGCTCTCTGTTCTAACTCTTCTGGATCTAGTTCACTCATGTGAGCAGCCCTTGTATGTATAGCTATTATGCTAGTCAGCAAGCAACCGCCTAGCAGTTGGACTCAAGTAGGGAATGTCTCGGCGGTAGCCGTAATGTCATAAAATAGTACATGTAGCAAGATAACAAGTGACCTTTTGACCATCACATCGAACGGACATTTTGTACTAGTAACGCACGTGTGATGGCATAAGGCAACTGCAGAAAAGGAGGGTTTACTATCGTCCACTTTTGCTGCTTGCGACCCTTAGGAAAAACGCTCGAGTACTTTTTTGGTTACGGTTGAGAGCAACGCTGACGAAAGGTAGGACGTTGAAGCTAGGAGGGTGTATCTGGTGAGGGCCTATTTCCGAAAGTCGCGTTCAGTCTCGAGTGATGCTTGAGACCATGATCTTCCTAGTCGTAGGGCTATCAACTGAATCGTCAACCGGTAGTAGTAACGAGTTGAGCCTTTACAGCTTTGTAAGTAATGGTTCAGTACCCACACTAGGTACTTTCTCTGCCATCTCCACGGGTTATCCTTCCGCCAGCGACCCACAATCGCTGCTTGAATAATCTTGGCCTGACGAATATGTCGCGTCCTGGTCGCATGCGATCCGGTGAGCACGCCACTAAGGAAAAGCTCCATATCGAACGGCTTGGTCATTTTCGTCCCCCGATGTAGGCAGAAACGACATCGATTCGGCCATGCCCGAGTTCGTGGCTGATCTGCTGGCGGGCGACTTTGTCGAGATTGGGATCCCGTTGATAGCAATCGCCGGCGTTGATTGGGGCTGGGTAGCCAGTGATTTGTTCATAGCGCTCACAGGCATAGGCCGCTCTCAGTTCGTGAAAGCCTTTTAGCCGATGCTGATGTAGAACGTCGCGGACGGGCCTAACGGTCTCACGGATAAAGTCGGCATAGGTTTCGTCGCGAGCAAGAAGATTACGACTTCTATTCGGTGATACTACTTGGGCGAACTCTAACGCAGATCGTATCTGGTCGTTCACGGTGATCCAGCGGGGAACGGATGCCCCAGACCGACCGCCTTTGGTCCCCTCTTGAATGTTGATCTTCCCAATTTGCCTAGCTTCACGTTGCAGCCTTGGCAGGTCTGCCAAAATGGCCTCGCGCAGGCGAATTCCGGTTTCACGGGCTAGATACAGAATGGCAGCGACTCGATATTGCTGTTGGTCGCTGAGCGCCTCAACAACCCGCTCAATTTGCGCTCTGTCCTGGCCCTGCGGAGCTGCGCTGCGAATGCCCGAGCGCTGCATGCCTAATGCGCTACTCGGACTCGGTACTCTGACGTATTGATCACCGCGAAGCGCTGCCATTGTTCGGTTAACGCTGGACAGTCGGTTCTGCGCGGTGGCGATGCTCAGGTCACCTTGTTTGACCTGTTGGCGTAGGTGATTGGCATATTGCAGTAAGGTCGGTCTGTCTATCAGCCGAGCATCGTTGTAACCCGGTCCCTCTTCGGATCGGCACCACCGCACGAACGCCTGCCAGCGATCGCAATGCGCCTTGACCGTACCGTAATGCCCACTGCCAAACAGGTCTTTCAAAGCCTGCGGCCCGGCATAGCTCAGTTGCCGGCCATAACCAAAATTGCGGCCATCTCGCTTGCCCACCAGTGCCATGATCAAACTCCTCTCGAAGCCAAACCGTTGAAACCTTCCCCCACGTCATCCCGCCAAGAATGTTGAGTGTTATCAGGGATCAAGGCCCCTGCGACCTGTGAGGGTTGTCCACTAACGCGGGACTGGCGGCTCTTTACGACCGGGAGCTTGGGCATCTCATGATCTGGCCTCCTGAGCACTTCCGAGGAAGTGGGCGGGTGGAGGCTGCACTGGTTGACGAGACCAGCACCGCGAGATCCTGAGTCGGGTGAAGGCAGTGATGCGATGACCGGGGCATGCCTGACTGTCAGTCAGGTGCGGTCCATTCCGTGGGCTGCAGCACCATCATCTGCATCGTTGTTGCCGGTGACTTCGGTGTTTGTCACGCCGATTGTCACGAGGGGGAATGCCGCAAAGCCTTGTACGAGTTGGGCTGCAGCAGTGGTAGGAGCGCCCGTCTCTTTCCGGGAGAAAGAGACGGGCGCAGGTTGGCGCACGGGAATGGCCAAGCGGATAGGTTGCTGCAGGGCAGCTATGAAAGGGGATGAGTTGCCGCAGTGGGCACACTGATAAAAGTAGGCATCCATCACATCGCTGTGACCGTGCGAGCCGCCGGACGCTAATCGCACTTTGGGGGAACCACCACGGTGTGGCGTAGCCTTAAAGGTTCCGGCTACCTGGGTTGCTGTCAATGACAGCGCTTTGCCCGATCCTTTCTACGCCTGTGGATAATTTGGGTCAAGGTTCGAATTTTCGAGAGTTTTGCGGCTGTGGATGAAATTATCCACCGGTGGAAATCCGTGGTTTTCCACAGACAGTTGCGTGGGCTTTAGATTTTTTAAGTGAGGTCCATCCAAGCAGGGCGGCTTTGCAGCCCTGTTTGGATGGACCCGCGTGGAAGGGCGGACCGCGGTGATCTCATTGGCTTACCCACGTTTGGATGCGCCACGGCTATTTTGTAGGGCGGTGATGTTGTTGCCGACTGGGTGAGCGAATTCGTGAGGCGTTACATGGCCGCTGCGATTGGCATCAATGTAGTTGCTCCACCACGCCATGATCAGCCGGCGCTGCTCCAGAAATTCAGCTTTGTGAATGTACGCGGCGCGCACACGGTTGCGTTCCTTGTGGCTCATTTGTCTTTCGATGGCTGCGTCGGTCCATAACCCGGACTCAAGCAGGGCGCTACAGGCCATGGTCCTGAAGCCGTGGCCGCACACGTCCTTGCTGGTGTCATAGCCGACGTTGCGGAGCATGGTGTTCACCGTGTTCTCGGACATGGGCTTCCAGTACTTGTGGTCGCCCGGTAGCACCAACTCTGAAAAGCGACTGAGGCTGCGCAGGCGCTCCAGTATTTCGATGACCTGCGGCGATAGCGGAACCATTTGAATGTCGCCGTTCATCTTGGTCCCGCGTGTGGAGTTGCGTACCCCTTCAATCGGTGCGCGCGTATCGGGGATTTCCCACATGGCGCGTTGGAAGTCGAACTCACTCCATCGAGCGAAGCGCAACTCGCTGGAGCGGACGAACACATGCAGAGTCAGCAGCACGGCAAGGCGCGTCAGCTCGCGGCCGTTGTAGTTGTCGATACGGTGTAGCAGTTCGGGTAGGCGGTTGAGGGAAAGGGCCGGGCGATGGATTGTGCGCGGCGCGTAAATCGAGCCTGCCAGATCCAGTGCAGGATTCATGGTGATCTGCCGAGCCCTTTTGGCCCCGCGCATGATGGTGGATAAGTAGTTCTGTACCCTTAACGCCACATCCATGGTGCCGCGTTCCTTGATGCGCTGGGTGATCTCTAGCAGGTCGTGGGTATCGAGCTCAGCGATGGGTCGTTGGCCGATCAGCGGGAAGACGTGGGTGCGCAGTCGACTCATTACGGTTTTTGCGTGGCCTTCGGTCCAGCGGCGGGACATATCAGCGTGCCACTCCAGAGCAACGGTTTCGAAAAGCAGTGCCGCCCGTTGGGCTACGATCTTGGCCTTTTTCTTTTCTTCCATTGGATCGAGGTTGTCTAGCAGCAACGCCTTGGCTTCGTCTCGCTTACGTCGTGCGACGGAAAGGGTAACGATGGGGTAATTGCCGATGATGAGCGTGCCTTCCTTGCCGCTGGGCTTGGTGTACTTCAAGCGCCAGGTCTTCACGCCATTGGGTTTGACGAAAAGGTACATGCCTCCGCCGTCGAACAGTTTGTAGGCGCGTTCGCGGGTTTTGGCCGTGCGGCATTGCAGGTCGCTGAGGGGGATCGCTAGACGTGGCATAGGGGTACGCGCTCCTGACCGGAAAATCGCAGTACCCCTAACATACCCTCGGGGAAGGGGGATTTTGTTGGATCCCGACAGAGGGTCCTGGAACGAAAAAACCCGCCAAAGGGCGGGTTTTCGGGGCTTCCAGAGCATTCGGTGGAATGCAATGGAGCCTAATATGGTGCCGGCACCAGGAGTCGAACCCGGGACCTACTGATTACAAGTCAGTTGCTCTACCAACTGAGCTATACCGGCGTGTTAGGGCGACGATTATAGCGATTGGAAAGCTTCTGTAAACCCCTGAATTCTGACTATTTTTGCAGAAGGAGAGGTTTTCTTCGAATGGCGGGTTTTCCTGCTCCCTCGAGCGTCAATTCCTATCCCCGCAATCCACGTTGAATTTCATGTATTCCATCACCCCTGCATCTGCTCTTTGGAGTCGAGGACGACCATGTATGCGCGCATTCACCACGCCGCAGCCTTGCTGTCTCGCGCAGCTTTACAGTGGCTGAAAGGCCCAAAAAACACCGCATAAATTACGCTTTATACGCTTACCCCAAATGCTTATGCACAATCGGCAGGTAGATAACGTGATGAAGCAGCCGTTTTGTGACAGCGTTCTATACGCGCCGCAACTGCCTGTTTTGCGTGCGTTTTATTTTGTGAACAAAAAATGACCAGGGTCGATTTTGGCCTGTAACGCAGATAGATACTGGCTCCGTAAAGATTTCATCAACAGAGTTATCCACAGGGCCGTGTAGGAAATTTCGCCCCTTAATCGCGCTCGGCCAGCACCATCAAGTTGCGCGGCGTCAGCGCTGTTTCACAGAAGCTGCCGACCTCGACGTTGTAACCTCGCTCTTGCAGGAACAATGCTCGATCGAGCACCAGCCACATTTCCAGCGGGCGTCGAAACAGGCTTCTTACCAGCTCCAGGTTTCGCACCTCGGCCAGGCGGTGCCAGCCGTGTGCCTCCAGCGCCGTCCAATCCTGTTCGCCTGTGGATAAACTCTTTAGGTTCGCCAGTTCCTGGCAGTAGTCGGCGAAAGGTTTATCCAGCCAGCTGGCGGGCAGGGATGGCGTTGGCAGGTATTCGTCGCAACCGCGCAGCTGGCGTTGCAGTCGGTCAAAGCCCAGGCGTCGGGCCATGGACGTATCCCGTTGCTGGCGCACGCGGTTGCCGGCGGTGACGGTTTCGCTCAGGGGCAGGCCTAAATCTTCTATGGATAGTTGCAGTCGGGATGCGCGCCCGGCAGCGGACAATGCCTGATAGCGGTCGGCGTTGATGCGGTTGTAGCAGCAGGGCGCTAGTGCCAGTTGTTTGCAGCCGGCGGCGCTGGCCAGTTGTAGCAGGCGCACGTGCAAATCGCCGCAGGCATGCAGGGCGACTGGTGTGTGTGCGGGGTCGATCGTTATATTCGCCATGACGTCCTGCAGGCGATGGGCTGCGGGCAGGTTATGGCGGTCACTCAGGGCTTGGCCGGATGCGACCAGGGCTGGGTCGTATTCCAGGCAGGTCAACTGTTGGCCGGGTTGCAGCAGGCGGCGGCCCAGATGGCCCTTGCCGGCGCACCAGTCCAGCCAATGGGTGGGCGTTTCGGCAAAATTCAGCGCGGCACCGAAGGCTTCGATCTGTTGCCACTTGCGTCCGGGTACGTCGACATTCAGGCGGTGGCGAGCAGGTTCAAGCATGTGCGTGGGTAGTTTATCCACAGCACTGAGGTGTAGCGCTTGAGCGGCCAGCTGTGGAAAAGGTGCTGGCGCAGGCAGGTCGTGGGGGTGGTTGTGACTGGCTTCGGCTTCGGCCAGCGAGCGCTGGCGCAGCCATCGGGACAGCGCCGGATGTTCGGCTTCCCAGGGTAAGTGCAGATGGGTAAAGGGCCGTGGTCGCCACAGCCCTTGGTGCTCGATCAGGAACCCATCCAGCGCCTTGAAGCGTGCCTCAGCGTCCTTGGCACGCATCGACGCGCAGCCATTTTTCCAGCAGTTTGAAGCCACGCACGAGGATGTAGGCCATCAGCAGGTAAAACAGCCCGGCCGCGAAGAAGATCTCTACCGGCAGGTAGGTGCGGGCGATGATGGTCCGCGCCATCCCGGTCAGTTCCAGCAGGGTTACGGTACTGGCAAGGGCGCTGGCCTTGAGCATCAGGATCACTTCGTTGCTGTAGGCCGGCAGGCCGATGCGCGAGGCGCGGGGCAGGATGATGTAGAACAGCGTCTTTGGCTTGGACATGCCCAGGGCGCGCGCCGCTTCGATTTCACCTGGCGGGATGGCCTGGATAGCGCCGCGCAGGATCTCGGCGATGTAGGCGGCGGTGTGCAGGGTCATGGTGACGGTGGCGCACCAGAACGGGTCACGCAGGTACGGCCACATGAAGCTGTTGCGCACCGCATCGAACTGCGCCAGGCCGTAGTAGACCAGGAACAATTGCACCAGCAACGGCGTGCCACGGAAGAAGAAAATGTAGCCGTAGGGCAGGGCGCTCACGTACCAGCGGCGCGACGAGCGAGCGATGCCGAGCGGGATCGCCAGCAGCAGGCCGGCGATCACCGCGATGGCCACCAGCTCCAGGGTCAGGGTTGCGCCCTGGGCCAGTTTGGGCAGCCACTTGATGATCACGGCCCAGTTCAGGCCCAGGTCGAAATGCGAAAGCCAGCTGTAGTCGCCACTCATTGCGTGCTCCTCGCAAAGCCGCGAGCGGCACGTTTTTCCAGGAAGTACATGCCGGTCATGGCCAGCACGGTGAGGCCCAGGTACATGAAGGCCGCCACCATAAAGAAGGTGA
>Ga0160430_100672_pt1 | contig 16747 bp, 11 predicted proteins | sample HID1971I_E0MG_FD_108274 | JGI IMG/M metagenome (GOLD analysis project Ga0160430, IMG submission 108274) | Enriched millipede-associated microbial communities from UW Madison campus, WI, USA - HID1971I_E0 MG | ecosystem: Host-associated > Arthropoda: Insects > Digestive system > Unclassified ...
CGCCCGCAGCTTAACTCGTGAGGGGGTCTCGCGCATGGGCCGTGGCCGTCAGAAGGCGAAACACACCAAGATCGCCCGCGAACTCAAGGCGTACAGTCCGTCGGTGAACTACTCCGCTCTCGAGCGCGAGCTAGGTCACCCGACCGACGAAGACGCATACGTCGACAAGTGGGCCGATGACTATGCCGACGAAGACGAGGACGAACTAGAAAAGGCCTGACCGCCTGATCGGTTCGTCACACCCGCACGACGTGCGGGTGTTTCGTCGTGCCCGGACGGAGGTCGAAAAGAACCGTTCGGGTGCGTCGGGTGGTCATCCTCCGTCGGCGTACCGCTCTCGGATCAGGTCTTTGATCCACCGGTTGAGCTCGGCGGGATCGACGAGGGGCCGTCCTGTCCGGGGATCGATCGTCGCGTAGTCGGCCGGTCCGAACTCGGCGAGGAATGTGGGTCGTCGCCCCTCCTCCCGCTGCCGTTCCACGACCCGGTCCCACCACGCCAGGTGCGCCTCGACCGCCGGCGCCCACCGAGGATCGCGCGGCTCGTCGATCTGCGGAGACTGCGGATGGCCGAAGCGCGCGTGGATGTGGTCGGTGCGGCTGATCGCCAGCGCGACCGCCTCGGTCTGACCCTGCAGCAGCGACTCAGCGGAGACGACCCAGTGCGAGGCATCGAGTGTCAGACGGAGTCCCGGATGCCGCGCGAGCAGTCGAGCCGAGGAATGCGCCGTGGGCAGCATCCGCGCGCGATGCGTCTCGACGAGGATGTCCAGCCTCGTCCGCTCGCGTTCGCCCACCACCCATTCCGCGAGCGCGTCGAGCTCTCGCCCACTCCAGTGATCCCGTCCGGCATGCAGGGTGACGTGCAGGGGGTCGATGCCCGCGGCCCGGACTCCCTCCAGCTGCAGCTCGAGCTCCCGGCGGTGCCCGGTCGGGTCGACCGCGGCACTCCCGACGAGCACGGAGACGGCCGCACCCGTCTCCCGGACGGCCGCCCCGAGTTCACGCCGGGCAGGCTCATCCGACGGCCACCAGAGCTCGACACCGTCGTATCCGTCGCGGAGCGCGGCATCGATCAGCGCCCCCGGCAGCATCGGGGAGACCCAGTCGTTCATCAGGACGAGCGGACGGAGCGGCATCGGCGGGTGGTCCTCTCCGGGCGATCGCGGCACGGCCACGGATCCGTGGTCAACGCGTGGGGAACAGACTATGTCAGCGCTCCCTCAATGGTGTTGAATTGAAGTGTTTTGAACCTCATTTCCCAGTTGTGAGCGCAAACATTCTGTGATTTGATGTGCATGTGATCGACGGCGCCTCGGCACCAGACCCCGCTGGACGATCCGCAGAACATGACCTCAAAGAGGAGAACAGCATGGCAATCACCCCTCGCTTCACCCGCACCGCCGCGATCGTCGCGGTGGGAGCGGTGTCGGCCTTCGGCCTCGCGGCCTGCTCATCCGGCGATTCCGGTGGCAGCGGTGCCAGCGGAACCGACGGCGAACCCATCACGATCGAGTACCTGCACCGTCTCCCCGACGGCGAGGGGATGACGCCCGCGTCCGAGATCGTCGACCGCTGGAACGCCGACCACCCCGACATCCAGGTGAAGGCGACGAAGTTCGACGGCAAGTCGAGCGACATGATCCTCAAGCTCGAGACCGACGTGAAGGCCGGCAACGGACCCTGCCTCGCACAGACCGGCTACTCGGAGGTGCCGCAGCTGTTCGTCAAGGGACTGCTGCAGGACGTCGCGGACGAGGCCAAGAAGTACGAGGACGACTTCTCGGCCGGAGCGTTCAGCGGCATGAAGGTGGGCGACGCGATCGTGGGCCTCCCGCAGGACACCGGCCCCCTCGTCTACTTCTACAACGAGGCCGAGTTCACGGCGCTGGGCCTCGACGCCCCGAAGACCCTCGACGACCTGACGGCCGACTCCGCCACGGCGGCCGCCGCCGGCAAGTACGTGACGGCCTTCACGCCCGACGAGGCGCAGAACTGGCTCTCCGCTCAGTCCGCTGCGGCCGGCGACACCTGGTTCAGCACGGCGGGCGACGAGTGGAAGGTCGACGCGGAGGGCGCAGGCTCCGAGCGCGTCGCCGCATTCTGGCAGGGCCTCCTCGACGGCAAGCAGACCCTCGCGACCGAGCGCTGGGGCGAGGGCTTCACGGCCGCGCTCAACGACGGCAGCCTCATCGGCCACGTCGGCGCGGCATGGGAGGCCGGATTCCTCCTCGACTCGCTCGACGGCACTCCGGCCGAGGGCCAGTGGCGCGTCGCCCAGCTCGCCGACTTCGGCGCCGGGGCCATGAGCGGTCCCGACGGCGGCTCGGGCGTCTCAGTGATGAAGGGCTGCGAGCACCCCGCCGAGGCCATGGAGTTCAACGACTGGTTCAACACCCAGGTCGACGACCTCGCGTCGCAGGGCCTCGTCGTCGCCGCCAAGGGCGACGTGAAGACCCCCGAGAAGATGCTCCGCCAGTTCGGCGGCCAGGACGTGCTCGCGGAGCTCGGGACGGCGACGGAGAACCTCAACCCGGACTTCCCGTACGCTCCCGGCTTCTCGACGCTGTCGAAGATGAACGAGACCGCCGCCGCGGCTGTCGCCGGTACCGCGAAGGTCGCCGACATCTTCACCACCGCGCAGGACACGGCCGTCGCCTCCCTGAAGGACCTCGGCCTGCCGGTCGCGAAGTGAGTCGACGAGCGGACATCATCAGATGATCGACGGCGGAGTGCACGCGCAATCGTGCACTCCGCCGTCGTCTTGACAGCGAGAGGCGACACCATGGTCACAGTGACCGAGACGCGAGGCACGGCACCGGCGCCGGCCCCGCGCATCCCCGCGGATCCCACCCGCAGACGCCGGTTCGGCACCCGACGCGAGGGCCTCACCGGCTGGCTGTTCATGACGCCGTTCGCCGTGCTCTTCGTCCTGGTCTTCCTGGTGCCGATCATCGTGTCGATCCGATCGTCGTTCTTCGCTCAGGTCCCCTCCGGCGACGGACTGTACGGCGGCGGCGAGCTCGTCGACACGTTCGTCGGGCTCGAGAACTTCGTCACCGCCGCGACGAACGGCGCCTTCTGGACCGGCATGGGACGCGTCGTCCTCTATGCCGCCCTGCAGATCCCCGTGATGATCCTCGTCGCCCTCGGACTCGCCCTGCTGCTCGACTCGTTCATCGTGCGCCGCCCCACGCTGTTCCGGCTCTCCTTCTTCCTGCCGTATGCGGTCCCCGGCATCATCGCGGCGATGATGTGGCTCTACCTCTACACGCCGGAGGTCTCGCCCTTCCTCCCGTTCCTCCCCGAGGGCACCGACTTCATGGCGCCGGGCACGATCCTCTTCTCGATGGCGAACATGACCACGTGGACCTACACGGGCTACAACATGCTCATCTTCCTGTCGGCGCTGCAGGCCGTTCCGCGCGACCTCTACGAGGCGGCGCGCCTCGACGGAGCATCCGGCTTCCAGATCTCGATGCGGATCAAGGTGCCGCTGGTGCGGGGCGCCGCTCTCCTCGCGGTGCTGCTGTCGATCATCGGCACGATCCAGCTCTTCAACGAGCCGGTGGTGCTGCAGGCAGCGAACTCGTGGATGGGCAAGGACTTCACGCCCATGATGCTCACCTACAACACGATGATGGGCGAGATCTCGCCGTCCGGCAGCGGCCCGGCATCCGCCTACTCCCTGCTCATGGCTCTGATCGCGGGTGTGCTCGCGATCGTGTACGCGCTGCTGCAGCGCCGGAAGGGCGACGCATGACCACCACGCGCCTCATCACCACCGAGGCATCGACACGTCGACGCCCCCGCCGGACGCCCGACGCGGATGCTCCGCCGCCCTCGATCGCCCCGACCCCGGTCACGCGTGCGTTCGGCATCATCGCGCTCGTCGTCGCGACGCTGTACTTCCTGGTGCCGGTGTACTGGCTCATCGTCGCCTCGACGAAGAACAACGCCGATCTCACCTCGACCTTCGGCTTCTGGTTCGCCGACTGGAACCTCGACACCAACTACGACAGCCTGATGAACTGGACCCAGGGGCTGTTCTGGCGGTGGGTCGGCAACTCGATGCTGTACTCCGTGAGCGCAGGCGTCATCGGCACCCTGTTCGCCGTGATGGCGGGCTACGCGATCGCGAAGTTCGCCTTCCCCGGCAAGCGCATCGCGGTGGGCGTCATCATGGCCGGCCTCCTGCTCCCCGTGGCACTGCTGACCGTCCCGCTGTACATCGAGTTCCAGGCCCTCGGACTGACGAACACCGTCTGGGCGATCATCATCCCCTCGGCGGTCTCGCCGTTCGGCGTCTTCCTCGGCATGGTCTACGCGCAGTCATCCGTCCCGACCGAGCTGCTCGAGGCCGCCCGCATCGACGGAGCCGGCGAGGCCCGCATCTTCTTCACGATCGTGATGCGCCTGCTGGGTCCCGCGATGGTGACCATCTTCCTGTTCATCTTCGTGGCGACGTGGAACAACTTCCTGCTGCCGCTCATGATGATCTCGAGTCAGGATCTGAAGCCCGTGACCCTCGGGCTCTACGGCATGGTGAGCTACTTCGCCCCGGACAAGGGCGCGGTGATGCTCGGTGCCCTGCTCGGGGTCATCCCGCTCGTGCTGCTGTTCTTCGCCCTGCAGAAGTACTGGCGCTCCGGCCTCGCCGCCGGCGCCGTGAAGGGCTGACCCGCTCCTCCTCCCACCCCACACCCGCCGGTCCCCGCCGGCCCCGCGTCCGCCCTCGGCACTCCGCCGAGGGCGGACGTCTGCGTGCGGGGTGTCCGCGAGTGCACGGGGTGTCCGCGAGTGCACGGGACAATCACCGAGACCAGCCGTGCGTTCGCCGAGATGTCGTGCTCTCGACGACCGTGAAGACGCCCGGCAGCCTCACGGGCGTACCCCGCGCCACCGGAGCCCGGGCGCACGAAGCTCCGGGCACGAAACTCCGCGAGTGCACGGGGTGTCGACGAGTGCACGGCACGCACACGGAGACAGCCCGTGCACTCGGCGAGGTCCCGTGCACTCGACAGCAGCGCGGGGGACGCGGGTGGGGGGCGGGGGACGCGGAACGGCCCGGAGGAGGATCCTCCGGGCCGTTCTGCGTCAGCGGGTCAGCTGTGGCGGCGTCTCCGCATCCACAGGGTCAGGCCGAGGCCCATCGCGGACAGGGCCGCGAGCGCCGCCCCTGCCCAGAAGGCTCCGTCGACGCCGGTCGTCGCGAGGTCTCCCCCGCTCCCGGTCCCGGGCGCCGCCGTGACCGCGAGGTCACCCCTCGCCAGCTCGACGCCCAGGGCGTCCGTCGCGACGAGCGCATGCGCACCCGCCGGCGTCGCCGCCGGGATCGTGACGATCGCCACGGCATCGCCATCGGCCGAGACGGTCACCTCACCGAGGCGCACCGGCTCGGAGTGCAGCCACAGCTGCACCAGCGCGTCAGGCTCGAATCCGCTCAGCTGCACGGTCACGCTCGACCCGGCGACGACCGAGCCGATGGATGCCGTGACGGTCGCCTTCTTCCCCGGCTTCGCCTTCTTGACCTTCAGCGGTGCGCTGGCGAGTTCGGCGTTCGACGCATCCTGCACGATCACGCGATGCTTCCCCACCGAGGCGTTCGCCGGGATCAGCAGACGTGTGGTCAAGGCACCCTTCGCGTCGACCGCGGCATCCGTCAGCTTGACGTCGTCGAGCCACACCGAGACGGTCGATCGCGGCGCGAAGCCGGTGAGCGCCATGCCCACCGTCTCCCCGGCGCGCACCGAGTCGGCATCGAGCCCGAGCTTCGGGTCGATCTCCGGGTTGCATGCGCTCAGGTCATCGGCCGGACGCTTCTCGGCGGCATGCCCGCCCTGCGCTGCCGACGAGCCGTACACGGCCATCTCGGCGACGGCGGCGAACTGCGTGCCCGAGATCGACGACGTGGCGGTGACCCGGATGTAGCGAGCCGTGGTCTCCGCGAAGTCCATGTCCTGCCACTCGGCGACGTTCTTCCACTCGCCCGAGGCGACGGGTGTGTACGCCTGTCCGTCGGTCGACACCGCGACCTCGTACCCCTTGATCGGCCCGTTCTGGTTGGCGCCGCGGCGCAGGTACGAGATGCCGTCGACCTGCTCGGCCGCACCGAGGTCGAACGTCAGCACGTGCGGATACGACGTGGCGGCCGAACTCCACCGGCTGTGCCAGAACGTGCCGGCGTTGCCGTCGAGCATGTTCGCGGCCGCGCCGTCTTCGCCCGACGTCTCCTCGGAGCTCGCCGCTGCGGAGATCTGCGCGTTGGGGATGCGGGCTCGCTTCGACACCGACACCTCCTGCGTCGTGGTGACCGTGCGCACATCGCAGTCCGCGAGGTACGTCGCGGCGATCCCGATCCCGACGGTCGAGCCGGCAGCCGCCGCGGGCGCGGTGACCAGCCAGGTGGTCTTCACGCTGTCACCGGCCGCGACCTCAGCGAACAGGTTCGACGAGCCGTCGGCGACCTCGACCACATACCCCTCCGGCACCTCGAGCTGCACGCCGATGTTCTCGACGGCGAGGGACTCGCTGTTGGTGAAGGTGGTCGTGAACGCGGTCTGCGCACCAGGGCTCAGGACGCCTGCTTCGCCGGAGACGGTCGCGCAGGGCGTGCCGCCGGTCGTGGGGCCGAGGTCGGTGACGGTGAAGTCGTCCAACACGAAGTCCACGTCCGGTCCGCCGACCCGCTCGAGGCCGACCCAGGTGTAGTCGCCGCATCCGACGATCACGTCCTGCGAGAACTCGGCCGTCTCCAGCGCCTGCGTGATCCCGGTGCGGCTGAGCGTGGTCGAGGTGACCTTGCCACCCGCCACGGCATCCGTCCCGGTGAGCCAGCGGTACGCCCCGCTCGCGCCGACCTGGTAGTCGAAGCCGATGCGGTAGGAGTGCCCGGCCTGCAGCGGGACGAGCGTCGGATCGGTGCGGTAGACGACCCCGTTGTTCTCGGAGTGCGACATGAGCGAGTGGTCGCCGGTCAGCGTCGTGTCCACCGCGAGCCCGGCCAGCGGCCCCGCATCGAACGGCTTCGCGGTGTTGCGCCAGTCACTGCTCGCGTACGGGTCGTGACGACGGGAGATGCTCGTGCGCGGGTCGTCGATGCCGTTGGCGTCACCCTTCACGAACGGCCCCCAGCCCGCCTCGTCGCCCTCGAAGTCGTTCGAGTACACCGTGCCGGCCGCGGACGGCGACGTGGTGTCGGCCGTGACACGGGCGTTGTCGATGCGGACCTTCGACTCCCCCGCGACCGCACCGACCGACACCGTGACCTCGCCGGATGCCGGAGCCAGGAACGAGGTCGAACCGCGCTGGTAGTACTGGCCCGCCTTGGAATCGGCGCGCATGTAGTTGTACGTCGGGGAGAGGTTCCACGTGCGGGTGGCGGCACCTGAGCCGGTGTCGACCGAGACGCTCACGTCGCGGGTCGCGGTCGGATCGATCTGCACCTGTGCGGAGAAGGCGTATCGCTCGCCCGGCTCCAGCCCGGTCACCCGCTGGGAGATCGACGACGCGGCTGCACCGAAGACGGCGATGTTGTCGCCGCGCGATTCGTTCTTCGCGCTGCCGAGGTCGGTGCGCTCGATCGTCACATCGCCCCGGGGGTTCCACACATCGAGCGAACCGGAGTTGAACCCCGGGTCGTCGAGGCCGGCGTCGTGGTACTCGACGGCTGCGCGCTGGGCGCCGCCCTGCGGCACCACGACGTAGGCCGTGCCCTTGTCACCGCTGAGCGTGAGCTCGCCGCCGGTCGCGTCGGCCGTGCCGACCTTGACGCGCCCCTGGTCACCGAGCTCGAAGACGTCGAAGGCGGTGTTGCCGCGGAAGGCGTCGGTGAGACCGAACGTCTTCTCGCCTCCCGTTGCGGAGTAGAAGTACATCTTGTCGGCGTCGACCGGCGAGCCGGAGTCCTCATTCGAGTCCAGCGACTGCCACGGCAGCAGGTACGAGTCGCCGCGCAGCACCGTCGCCCCATCCATCGTGACGACTCTGGTGCTCCCGTCCATGCGCACCGCCACGTCATCCGTCAGCGTCGCCTCGGCGCCTGCCCGGTACGTGAGCAGGTCGAAGTGCTGGAGGAACTTGGTGGGCAGGCTCTGCTTCCAGATGTTGTCGACGAAGCCGTCCCAGTTGCGGTTGCCGACCCAGCCCTCGGCGTCGATCAGCCGCTGCTGTCCGAGCAGGGCGTCGTCGTTCCAGACGTCGGCCTGCCCGTTCTGGATGAAGCGCACCATGGTGGAGTTGATGCCCTTGTTGTCCTTGCCGCCGTACGCCAGGTCGTTCGGCCAGTGCGACCAGACCGTGCTGTCGACGAACTTGTCGCCCCACTCGGTCGCGACCTCGAGGCCCATGCCGTTCAGCTCGTCCGCGAGCTCCTCGGCGACCCAGCCGTTGGAGTAGTACACGTCGATGTAGACGCCGCTGAGGCCGGGCACCTCGTCGCGCAGCTGCTGGAAGCGATCGAGCACCCGCCCGGTGCCGAGGTCGGCCTGCTGGTTGATGTAGTACGACTGGTCGAGCCAGTTCCACCCCGGCTTGTAGGGGGCGGCACCGTCGATGATCGCGGAGTCGAACGCGTTCGCCTGCGGGTACATCTCCGTGGCGTTGACGTGCACGCTCATGTCGGCGTTGAGCTTCGCGCCCTCGTCGACGAGGTTGTTCAGGTCGGAGAGGCCGCCGGCGCGCTCGTTGTAGTTCCCGCCGTAGTCGGTGTTCGCCGAGTCGTGGCCCTCGCTGCCGTAGCCCTTGTTGAGCACCCACTGTCCGAGACCGTCGGTCTGGTTCGCGATCCGCTTGGTGTTGTCGAGCACCAGGTCGAAGTAGTTCGTGGCGCTGGAGGCGAAGTTGAAGGGGATACGGCTGACCACGCGCTCGGCCACCCGATCGGCGCCGAGACGCGGGGTGTCGACTTCGCGGTACCGGATCGCCGCATCCTGCCAGTCGACCGTGTCGTCGCCGTTCCGATCGGCGGCGAAGAGAACCGTGACCTTCGGCAGGGCGTACGTGGTCACCCGGCTGTCCACGGCGGTGGTCGGATGGATCAGCCACGCGCTGGAACCGATCTCCGCCGTGCGTCCCGCCGCCTCGGTCACCCGCGTGGTCAGGCGCGTGTTCCAGGAGGCGGTGCCCCCGGATGCCTGGGTGGTCGCGTTGGTGATCACGCTGCCGACGAGCGCGCCGTTGCCGAGGAAGGCGAAGGCCGCCCCCTTCTGACCGGTCGCCGTCGACGCGTTCACGGCGATGTGCTCGTCGGCGTTCTTCGTGCTGTCGGGGCTGATCACGGTGCGGTCGAGTGCCGACCCGGCATCCGCGGCGCTCGCCGAGAGGAAGGCGTTGTCCGGGAGACCGAGCGTGGTCACGGTCGCGGTTCCGTCGACGGCCGTGACCTCGAACCCGATGGTTCCGTCTTTCGCGACGCGGATGCTGCTGCGCACGGTGACGTCGATCCCGGTCAGCTTCGACACGTAGTCCACGCCGGTGGCCGAAGCCGTCGACGTGGTCTCCGACGCGTAGGTGGCCCCGTTCACCGACCAGGTCTTCGCCGAGGTGCGCTGACCGCCGATGCTCTCGCTCCCGAGGCGATACGCCGCGATGCGGGGGAACTCCGTCGAGACGACGGCGGTCGTGCCGCCGTCGGCGATCTCGACGGTCTCGTCGGTGTCGGGAACCTCGGGCTCGGTGACGATGGGAGGCAGCTGCTCGTCGGAGAGGACCTCGATCTCGCCGGCCCCGCCGCCGGTGGTCCCCTGCGCGTCGATCACGAGCAGGGCCACGTAGCGACCGTCCTTCGCGGTGTCGAGCGTGATGCGCTGCTTCTCGTCGTTCGCGGTCGGCGCGTGCAACGTCGCCGTTCCCGCGGCCGCACCCCACCCGCCGTCAGCGGGAGAGTTCCGCGCGACATCGGCGTCGTCCGTCACATACACCTCGACGGTCTTGGCGGCGACTCCCTGCCCTCTCTTCACCGAGTAGTCGAGGGCCTTCACCGAGAGCGACCGCTGCAGATCCACGACGATCCAGTGCGGGAACGGGGCGCTGGCCGCGTACCGCGACGTCCACTGGGTCGCGAAGTCGCCGTCGAACGCCCCGAGGGCCGTGCCGTCAAGAGACGGAGGAGCCGGATAGGGATCCGACTCGCTCGACACCGCGTGCAGGCGATAGTCGGTCTTGGGCACCGGGATCAGATCCGCGGCCTGGGCGGATGGCGCCTGGGCGAGCATGCCGCCGAATGCGAGCGCCGTCGCCAGCACGGAGCTGAGGGCGACGGCAGCGCGGGGCGGTCGGGAGGGTTTCGACACGTCTTGCCTCTCGGTCGGAGCGACGCCCGGGAGCACTGACGCCCCGATGCGTCGCAGGTGATCATCGACGATCTCCGGCGATGTTTGCGCTATCACAATATGAGGAACGAAGACGATATATCAAGCACTTTCGGCGCGCGAACGCAAACATTGGTCGAAAGTCACCCACGCACAGACGACGAGAGCCGTCCCGCACACACGTGCGGGACGGCTCTCTGTGCGCTCCGGATCAGGAGCCGATGAACTCCTCGGTGTCGCCGAAGGACGGCTCCTCGCGGATCTCGACGGTCGACCCGAGGCGATCGGTGTCGAGGACCACGATCTCGTTGCGGCCGACCTTCCACAGCGGCGCCGGCGCGTAGAGCGTCTCCTGCGGACCGACCTTCCAGTACCGGCCGAGGAGGAAGCCGTTCAGCCAGACCATCCCCTTCGACCCGCCGGGGAAGGCGAGCCAGGCGTCGAGCGGTTCCGCGATGCCGAAGGAGGCGACGGCGACGCCGTCGGAGGCATCCGCGGACCCACCCGGAACCGGCACGGGAGCATCCTGCGGCACGAGGCGATGCGTCCATCCGTTGACCAGTCGACGTCCGATCATCACGCCGCGCATGATGCCCTTGCCCTCGCCGGTGTACGGGCCGTAGTTGATGCGCCCGAGGCTCTCGACGACGATCGTGAGTCGACCCGCTCCACCGTCGACCGGCAGCGCCAGCGACGTCTCGCCGTCCCGCTCCAGGACCCCGAGCTTCTGTCGGTCGAGGAACACGACGGCGCGGTCGTGCAGTCCGTCGATCGTGAGCATCGCGTCGGCGGGGAACGACACGTCCGCCTCGTAGGCGACCAGGCCGTCTTCGGCGCCGAGCGCCTCGAACGTGCGCGGCCTCGGCGAGACGTCGCCGGTCACGGGAAGGGTGGCGATCAGCTCCAGCAGAGCGGCCCGAGGCTCGAGAGGCGCGGTCGCCGCACCCTGCCGCCGCGGAGCAGCGGGAACAGCCGGAAGCTCGGCGGCATGGAAGGGCGCGAACAGGGCGCGGAGCGCGTGGAACTTCTCGTTGAGCGTTCCGTCCTCGCCGATCGGTGCATCCGAGTCGTAGCTGGTGACCGTCGGCTGCAGCACCTGGTCGTGGTTCGCGCCGTTCCAGAGACCGAAGTTCGTCCCTCCATGGGCCATGTAGAGGCTCACCGATCCGCCCGCCGCCAGCAGTTCCGCGATCGTGCCCCCGGTGCTCGCGGCGGAGCGCACGTGGTGGCGCTCACCCCAGTGGTCGAACCAGCCGCCCCAGAGCTCGCTGCACATCAGCGCGTCACCCTCGCGGCGCAGCTCCACGGCCCTCGCGACCCCGGTCCCGAAGGTGAAGGTGGCCATCGCGCCGGGAACGCTGCCGTGCTCGATCATGTCGCCGGTGATGCCGTCGGCGGTCGTGAGCATCTCGACCATCCCGCGGCGACGGAGGCCCTCCCGCAGGTGCGCGAGGTAGGCGGCGTCGCTGCCGAAGGAGCCGTACTCGTTCTCGATCTGGATCGCGACGATCGGTCCGCCGTGGGAGGCCTGCAGCGGGACGAGTCGGGGGATCAGCTCGTCGTACCAGGCGTCGACCGCCGCGAGGAAGTCGGGGTCGCTGGTGCGCAGCGCCGCGACCCGGCCGGAGAGCCAGGACGGGAGGCCGCCGTTGGACCACTCGGCGCAGATGTACGGACTGGGTCGGAGGAACACGTCCAGACCGATGTCGCCGGCGAGACGGACGAAGCGCTCGATGTCGCGCCATCCGTCGAAGCGCACATCGCCCTCGACGCGCTCGTGGAAGTTCCACGCGACATATGTGTCGACCGTGTTCGCGCCCATCGCGGCGAGTCGACGGAGGCGATCCTCCCACTGGTCGGGATGCACCCGGAAGTAGTGGATCGACCCCGCGAGGATGCGATGGGAGACGCCGTCGCGAAGGATCTCCCCGTCGCGCCAGATCAGGGTGGGCGCGCCGATCGACGACGCGGCGGCCGGGGCTCCGGTAGCGACGGAAGAGCCGTCGAGAGCCGAGGCGAGAAGGTCAGGCATAGCGCTCCAAGCACGAGTGTTTGCGTTCACATTATCGCATCACACTTCTCGCCGCCTCCTGGTTTTCCGCCGATTGATCGCTACCATTGACCACATGTCACCTCGCCGCCCGAGAGACGACCGCGCCCCCAGCCAGGTCGACGTCGCCCAGCTAGCCGGTGTCTCCACGCAGACCGTCTCCCGCGTCATGTCCGGGCAGGACAACGTGCGCCCCGACACCGCCCGGCGCGTCCTCGCGGCCGTGGAGGAGCTCGGCTACCGCGTGCACGCCGCCGCCGCGTCGCTCGCCTCCGGGCGCACCCGGGTGCTGGGCGTGATCGTCGTCTCCACCGACCGGTACTCGTCGGCGGCCCTCGGCGTCGGCATCCAGCAGGCGGCCGCTGCGAACGGCTACACCGTGTCGACGGCCGCGGTCGCCGACCACGCGTCCGTCGAGGCCTTCCTGGAGGCCTTCGACCGACTCGAACGTCAGGGGGCGGAGGGCATCATCCTCGGCGTCCCGGTCGAGCTCGAGAGCCCGGCGATGCGCGCGCGCACCGAGCGCACCCCCGCGACCCGCAGCGAGCGCACCTCCCTCGACGAGGACGCGCCGCTCGCCGTGGATCAGCGCGCGATCGCCCGTCTCGCCGTCGAGCACCTCCTCGACCTCGGGCACCCGACCGTGTGGCACGTCTCGGGCGACGAATACTGGACCGAGACCCAGCAGCGCAGCGAGGCGTGGGAGCAGACGCTCCGCGACCGGGGCATCGTCCCCCCGCCGGTGATCCCCGCCGACTGGACCCCCGAGTCCGGCTACCGCGCCGGTCGTACCATCGCGGCGATCCCCGAGGCGACGGCCGTGTTCGTCAGCAGCGACGAGATGGCGTTCGGACTGATCCGCGCGCTGCACGAGGCCGGGCGCAGCGTTCCCGAGGACGTCTCCGTGGTGAGCGTCGACGACATCGCTCTCGCCGCCTACGCCTCCCCCGCGCTCACGACCGTCCGGCAGCCGTTCGAGGCCATGGGCCGTGCGGCCGCACTCCGCCTCATCGCCCAGATCGAGGGACAGGAGGCCGTCGGGGAGGTGCCGTCGACCGATCCGCAGCTCATCGTGCGCTCGTCCACCGCACCGCCGCGCTCGGCGCGCTAGCCCTCATCCGCCCCAGACCGCCCGGGCACCGGCCTCGCCGATCAGCACGACCATCACCGTGCTGCCCACGCCGCTCACGACCGCGAGCACGGCGACGATCCACCGCGCCGTCCTGCGCGGCCCCACGCCGAATCGGTACCAGCACCACTGCACCGCCGCGACCAGGAACATCGCGAGCGTCCACGGCCACAGCAGTCGACCGAGGTCGGCGTGATGGACCACCGCCGGCACCGGACCGACCTGCTCCGCCAGGGCCTCACCCGCGAGCATGGTGATGGGCACGAGCACGAGCACCACGAGGGCGGCGAGCGGCGTCACGATGCCGAGCCTCTTCCGCGCCGCGGGGAGGAACGCGCCCAGGATCAACGCCAGCGCCGTGAGCGGCACGAGGATGACCACCGCGTGCACGATGAGCGGATGCAGGGGGAGCCCGGCGATCTCGAAGAGGTCCATACTCAGGACACGGGATCGACGCGTCGAGGGTTCAGATGAACCTTCCGCCCGCCTGTCTCGTGTCTCCGGAGAGGAACCGAAGGAGGTGGCGGATGCCGAGGGATGACGCGGCACGTCTCGGCGCGCTCTACGACGCGCATGCGGCGCCGATCTGGCGCTACGTCGTGCACCTCACCGGAGATCGGGCGGGAGCGGATGACGTCGTCCAGGAGACCCTGCTGCGTGCCTGGCGGACCCCGCGCATCCTCGCCGACGATCCGGAGTCCACGCGTTCCTGGATGTACACGGTCGCACGGCATCTGGTCGTCGACGAGGCGCGCAGCGCCCACCATCGCCGGGAGGTCGCGATGGACGAGCCGCCGGAGTCCGCCGTGCGCGACGCCACCGACGCGGTCTTCGACGCGATCCTGATCGAGGAGGCGCTCGCGGCGCTCTCCGAGGCCCACCGAGACGTCGTCATCCGCGCGTACTACCGGGGCCTCACGGTCGCCGAGATCTCCGCGGAGCTGACGGTCCCCGAGGGGACCGTGAAGTCGAGGCTGCACTACGGCCTCCGCGCGCTGCGACTCGGACTGCAGGAGAAGGGAGTGACGCGATGAACGCCGACCACACGCGATACGCCGAGTGGGATGCCGCGTACGTCCTCGGAGCCCTCAGCGCCGCCGACCGCGCCGAGTTCGAAGCGCACCTCTCGCAGTGCGCCGAGTGCCGTGCCGCCATCGCGGAGGTGGCGCCGATGCCGGGCCTCCTCTCCCGGGTGGCACCCGAGCGGGCGGAATCGCTGCTGCGGGCGACGGATGCCGAGGCTCCGGCACCCGAGCACCGCGCGCACGTGCTCTCCCTCGCCGCCGAGCGCGCCCGTCGCCGCCGTCGGGCGTGGGTCGCCGGTACCGCGGCCGCTGCGGCGATCGTCGTCGCCGCCGTGGCCGTGCCGCTCGTGTCGGCCCAGCTCCGTCCGCCGACGACGACGGTCGCCCTGGAACAGCTGATCGACGCACCGCTCACCGCCACCGTCGGCCTCACGGACGTCGCCTGGGGCACCCGGATCGACATGACGTGCGCATACGGCGCCGGAGGTCATGCCCCGGCGGACGGCTGGGCGTACGCGCTGGTCGTGGTGGCGCAGGACGGCACCGAGAGCGTGCTGTCGACGTGGCGGGCGCATCCGGGCACCACCGCGCGCCTGAGCGCCGGTACCGAGCTCCCGGCGTCGGACATCTCCACGGTCGAGATCCGCTCGGTCGACTCCGGCGAGGTGCTCATGCGGTCATCCGTCGACGCGCCCTGAACCTTTCACCGCCGCCTCTCGTGTATCCCCTGACCGCACCCGCGGTCCTGCACAGGAGGTTTCACCATGCTCTCGAGAGTCTCGAAGACCGCGGCGGTCGCCGCCCTGCTCCTGACGTTCGCCGTCGCCGGATGCTCATCGCCCGGCGGAGGCTCCGGCGGCTCGGGCGGGGCCTACGGACAGTCGTCCGAGTCGAGCGCGCCCAGTGAGAGCGCGGCATCCGGCGCCACCACGCTGATGGTCGCCGACTCGACGCTCGGCGAGATCGTCGTCGACGCCGACGGGAAGACGCTCTACATGTTCGACACCGACACGCAGGGCTCGGGCGAGAGCTCCTGCACCGGCGAGTGCCTCACCAACTGGCCGCCGCTGACCACCGAGGGCGACGCGCCCGCGGTGCAGGGCGTGACCGGCGAGGTCGGCACCATCACCACGGCGGACGGCTCCCAGCAGGTGACCCTCAACGGCTGGCCGCTCTACTACTTCGCGGGCGACGCCGCGGCCGGCGACGTCAACGGGCAGGGTGTCGGCGGCATCTGGTGGGTGCTCTCCCCTGCCGGGGAACGCATGGCCGACTGAGACGACGGGGCACCGGCGGGGTCATGCGATTGCGGGCTCGCCTCGCGGACTCACCAGCGACCGTGCCGGTGCTCCCACTCGTCCTCGACCGTTCGGCGCCGACCAGCGACGATGCCGGCGGGGATCGCGACGATCAGCACACCCGCGATGACGAGGAGCGGCACCTGCCACCCCGCGGTCGTCTCGTGCAGGAGTCCGATCAGCAGGGGGAAGGTCGCGGCGATCGCATAGCCGATGCTCTGCACGAATCCGCTCAGCGCGACGGCGCTCTCGGGTGTGCGGGCCCGGATGCTGAGCAGCACGAGGCTCAGGGGGAACATGATGGCCGTGAGACCGAAGATGCTCACCCACAGGGGCAGCGCGACGGTCGGCGCGAGCAGCAGCCCGGCGAGACCGACCAGTCCGCCACCGACCGCCACGAAGAAGAGCGGACGGGTCGCCTGGAAGCGCACGACGAGGATCGGCACGAGCAGCGAGCACGGCAGACCGATCAGCGCGAACAGCGAGAGCAGGAAGCCCGCCGTCGCCGGGGTCACACCGCCGATGTCGACGAGCATGGTCGGCATCCAGGCGAAGGAGACGTAGGCCATGGTCGACGATGCCCCGAAGACGACGGCGAGCGCCCAGGCGAGGGGCAGCCGCCACAGCCGAGCGAAGTACCGTCGGTTCGCCGGCGTGGTCGAGATGGGGCCGGTCGCGACGGCCACCGCGTCCTGCATGTCGTTGACGCCGTCGGTCGGATCGGGGACGAGGAGCTCGGTCTTCATCGGCTCGCCCGCTCGCGAGCCGTTCTTCAGCAGCATCGCCACCCACGGGACCAGCGCGATGCCCGCGACGATGCCCCACATCCCGAGCGACACGCGCCAGCCGAGCGAGTCGGCCACCGGCACGGCGACGAGCGGCGGGAGGAAGGTCGAGACCGCCATCGTCGTCGAGTAGATGGTCATCATGACCCCG
>Ga0160430_100675_pt1 | contig 16726 bp, 22 predicted proteins | sample HID1971I_E0MG_FD_108274 | JGI IMG/M metagenome (GOLD analysis project Ga0160430, IMG submission 108274) | Enriched millipede-associated microbial communities from UW Madison campus, WI, USA - HID1971I_E0 MG | ecosystem: Host-associated > Arthropoda: Insects > Digestive system > Unclassified ...
ACCTGCAGATGTGGGAAACCCAGCCGCTGGGCCCATTCCTTTCCAAGAACTTTCTGACGACGGTGTCCCCCTGGATCGTCACGCTTGACGCGCTGGCCCCCTTCAGGGTGGAGGCCGCTTCACGCGCGCCAGGCACGCCCGCGCTGCTTGCCTATCTCGAAGATGAGGCAGACCAGCGCAGCGGCGGAGTCGACCTGAAGCTGTCGGTATTGCTCGAGACCTCCGCAATGCGGCAATCCGGCACGGGGCCAGAAGTCCTGTCGAGGCCGAACTTGCGTGACCAATACTGGACCATCGCGCAGATGGTAACGCACCACACCGTCAACGGCTGCGAGATGCTTCCAGGCGATCTCCTTGGCACAGGCACTGTGTCGGGTCCGAGTCCGGCAGAGCTCGGTTGCCTTCTCGAGATGAACAAATGTGGCCAAGTGCCGATCCGGCTTGCCAATGGCGAATCGCGGATGTGGCTGGAAGACGGCGACCGCGTGATATTGAAAGGTCGTTGCGAACGGGAAGGCTTCGTTCCGATTTCTTTCGGCGAGTCATCCGCCATCGTGGCGGATTCGGTGGCTCGCAAATAGCGTCGAAGGCCTGGCCGGCGTCAAGTCTCGGAGCAATTCAAAGCGAGAGCGTCTGTGGATGCTGACACCTCCAGCGAATCGGAAAGACCGCGAGCAGGTTGCAAGCTGAACGCGGCGGTCTGGCGTTTGACGGGACCCGGCTGCTTCGCCTCACGGAATCAGGTTAAGGAAGCGACATGAGCATTCTTTCGGCATTGAGTGGTATCGGCGGCCAGGTTGTGTGGGTGACCGGCGCCGGCACCGGCATTAGGCAGAGTATCGCGCTCGCGTTCGCACAGGAGGGCTGCAGAGTCGCTGTGTCGGGCCGCTCCGCAGAGAAGCTGACCGAGACCGCGGCACTCGCGAGGGAGCTCGGAAGCCAGGTACTCGCTGTGCCGGTGAACGTGGCCAATGCGGAAAGCGTGGCCGAGGCTCACTGCACGATCGTTTCGAGCATGGGCGAGGTCGACATCTTGGTCAACAACGCCGGCACCAACGTGCCGCGCCGATATTGGCAGCATCTGTCGCCCGAAGATATGGGGAACATCATCGACGTGAACCTGAAAGGTCCCTTCACCTGCAGCCTGGCGGTCCTGCCGGCGATGCGGTCACGCCGCCGGGGACTCTTGATCCATATCGTTTCCAACGCAGCAGCCGGTATTTTTCCCGGTGTTGGGCCTTCATACACCTCGAGCAAGCATGGCGCCCGAGCGCTGTCGGCCACGATCAACGCAGAGGAAGGAATTCATGGCATACGCAGCATCTGCATAAACCCCGGCGCGGTGGCGACTGCGTTCCAGAAGTCACGTCCCGACGCGCCTTCGACTGAGGATCTTGCCTCGATGGTGCAACCCGAAGACATCGCCGCCGCCGCGGTGCTAGCGGCGCGCATGCCCACCCGCACCTGCCTGGCCGAGATCCTCATCACCCCGACAGACAATCATATCCACCGTGCGACAGCCAAGGCGATCTCTGCTTCGCTGCCGGACGCTTGAGACGTGTCGCCGATCCTATGCTTGGACGACCTCGCGTCATCTCACTCCGGCTGCATGCCCAATTGTCCTCGCCGAGACGTGATGCAGATGGTACAAGTTGCAGGGATTTGCATGTTCGCTACCCGCGTCGGAGGCAGCCCTGGTGCAGTCAGTTAAACACCCGACCGATACAATCGTTTCATGCGAACTGCAAGATCGACCGAAATGCCTCAGCAGCAGCCCCAGGATGTTGATATCCGCGTACGAATGATCGAGTCCGCGATCGTTCTCTTCGCGCAGAAGGGAGTAGACGACGTCTCTCTGCGAGAACTCACGACCCACGCTGGCACCAGTTTGGCCGCCGTCAACTACCACTTCGGCACGAAGGAATCGTTAGCCAAGATGGTGTTTGAAGAGCTATCAAAGCGGGTCAATCAGCGCCGCCTCAGCAGCCTAAGTGAAATCGAAGCGCGGTGTTTGGCATCTCGCAAGCCTCCGGCGCTCGAAGACATCATTTCCTCCTTCATCGAACCCTATGTTGGCAGCAGCCATGGCGATGAAGGTCTCCTGCTCGCAAGGTTGATCTTGCGTCATAGAACGACCCCAAGTGATATGACGTCCAAGCTCATGCGTAAACATTTTGACCCGATGGCCAAGCGGTACATCACAGCATTCGCAGCGGCGTGTCCAGACGTTCCTGCCGAAGAGTTTCCATGGCGATATACCTTCATGGTGAGCACTGTAGTTCTGACAATCACGGATCGAACCAAAGACAGTCGGTTGGCCAAGCTTTCTGACGGGCAGGCCGATCCCACCGACGCCCGCGCATTGACGGCAGCTCTCATGCGATTTCTTACTGGCGGCATGAACGCCCCGTTCTCGAAGACCTGACTATTTCTCGAAGTTGAGGTGAGGTTAGGAAGTACTGGGCGCTACATATTAAAGGATTCGGAATCCGTATATCGTTACGCATCACCAAAGCGGCGTGAGATTTCCGGTGAGCTGGCCCCTTGAATGACAGGACACGGTCTATCGCTTATCTTTAAAGATAGGAGTAGGACTGTGAGTACGACTAGGAATACGGATACCGTCGAAGTGATCATGAGGGACCAGCGCCGCAGGCGCTGGTCCCTTGCAGAGAAGGCCGCACTAGTTCTTGTGTTTCCACGAAGCGGGCGTTGCTAACCAAAAGACCACCTGCAGCGAAGACGGGAACCAGCCGCCAGTCCACAAGAGAGACGATGGGGTCGTAAGGTAGCGCCGTCATCTCGAACTGTTTGATCGTAAAGGCTGCGGTGTAGATACACCCCTCATAACAGGAGTACATATCGCAGACGATCCTCCCAAAAAACCTTTGTATGCTGGAAGGGGTGAAACTTTCTAAGCACGAATCCTCCTTGTTGAAGTTCATTAAAATAGCGAACAAGGTCGTATGAGGCGCACAACCGGTGTAGCGATCGCAAGAACACCAATGAATCCCGAAACTGCCAGAGAACTTTTTTTTGCTTAGCTCCAGATCTGTTGCGGGAGCAACTCTTGAGCGCTCCATCTAGGCTGCTATCGTGGCACCAATCCTGGAGGTTATGCAACACGCCCGCCAGAGTCGTCAGCGATGCAAATTTTCGATTTCGAACTCTCCTTGAAAAGGAGCGGTCGAAGACGTTAGATTGATCGACGCCGATCTTGGCTAAAAGCCCCGGCGTGTGCCCTGCGATCCGAGCGATCTGCCCTGCGTTGATTGGCAACACGAAGCATCAACAACAAGATGACATTCTGAAATGCTAGAGCAGCTCTGAATGAGGCAAAAAAAGAGGGCCACAGCCCTCTTGCGAACGCACCCGCGCTTCGCTCACTGATTCTTCTCTCGGCACGTCCCGCCCAGACCGTAGGAGTCCGATTTGCAGTCGAAAGGGAAGCTCTTTCTGAAGACGTTGCCCGCGTCAAAGAACATCGCCTTCTGGGCCATTCCCTTGATCGAGGCGTCGAAGTCTTGAGGTGAATAGAGGCCAGGTCCTCCATCCGGCCGAGGGACGGCCTTGCCTTCGGAGGTCCATTCGGTGGTTCGTATTCCGACAGGTCGATCGGGCGGCACTGAGAACACAAGACGCAAGCGATACTCGCGCTCCCTGGCGTAGTGCTTCTTCATCTCTGCGCTCACACGCTCCTGCGTGCTAGCGATCGCTGCGTTGTACTGCGGACCCAACGCGACGAGATCGTCATACTCCTTCTTGGCTGCGTTGGCCGTTGCGCGAGCTTGCTGCTCACGGACCGGCTCTTGTTGGGCGATGTATTCTTTCAGCTGCTCGAACTCGCTCTTGACTCTCGCCAGTTGCTGTTCAGTCGCGCCCCTCGTGTTTCGACGAATGAGCCCCGGGGATTCGTCAGTTGCTAGGGCACTCTCATAAGATCGAATGTCATCCAAGTAGCTCGCAAGACGCGCTCGCTCCGCCTGCATCACGCCGCTGGACGGGGGTGCATCCATCGATACCTTGGCTGACGCACGCTCGACCAGCTTTGGGTAGTAGCGCTCGGCATCTTGCTTGGCGCGTTCAAGGTCCTCTTCACTGGCCTTGCGCTGGCTTTCGATCATTTCGCTCGAGGAACTCACTGTGCATGAGAATTCCACGATGGCTTGCTTGTAGTCGTCCTCACCGTGATCCCACTTCGGTGACGTGCAGACCTTCGAGTGCTCGACGACCTCACCGAAGCGCATGCCAGCTGGAAGCATGGAGCCCATCAAGCCGCTGCTGGTCTTGACACGCTCCACGTCGGCATTGGAGCAAGCGATCAAGATCACTGGAAGAGACGCGATTGAAAGTAGTCTGAAAAGTTGATGTTTCATGGTTGTTTTGAGGCTGAGCGCCTTTCGTGCTGTGTGACAGCGCGGGATCGACGGATTTCACCGGCACGGGTGTTTGGAGTTCTGCGGGCGACGGGGGTCGGTCCCGAGCACGGCGCCTTCTGGGGTGACGCAGACGCCGTCGGCGCAGCTGTAGCCCGACAGCTTCAGTACCGCGCGATCGGCATCTCCGATCTCGCAGCGAAGCTCTTCAAAGTCGAACTCCTTGTAGTCGCGCGCGTTCTCGTTGGTCGTGTAGTACACGCCGGTGGAAGCGGCCTGGACACGGATCGGGTAGACCGGGAAGCGCAGATCTCGGCTCCAGCCTTGGATCTGAATCTCCATGGCGGAGCGATCGATCTGATGCTTGACCGCGTCAGGATTGGTCAGCGGGTCGTCCGCCCGTGCCAACGCGGTGAAGGTCGCGGCATAGGCGATGAGCGCAGTGCAGACTGCGACGAGCTTTGGGGTCATGGGAAGCCTCAATAGGAGCAGGAGATGGCACGCGTGCCCGCGCACATGGCGCGTCTCCGCGACGGTCAGGCGGAAGGCGGCTCCCGCCATCGCGATTCCTGCTTGCGAGGTGATGTCGCGTTAGAGCGTCGTGTGCTGTACGGCAGCTGATGCCGAGTCGCGCCCGATGGCGTTCTTGCTCGGCAGCTTGATGAAAGCCAGTACCGCCAGTACCAGGATGCCAGCCCAAGGCATACACAGTGTCCAGGCGAGCAGGCCCCATGCGCCGTGGTAGCCAAGCTTCTTGGCTAAGCGCCAGCCGAGTACAGGAGGGATTGCGAGGCCGACCAGGATGAGAAAGTGATAAATGTTGAACGAGTCCATTTTTAGTCTGAATGTCGATGGAGGCGCTAGGCGGCTGACCGGCCCGACCGATGAGTTGCGTGAAGCCAGCCGGTCCCTACCGGATACGGGCGGCAGATGATAATGTTATCTATAGACACGTGTCTATTGGCAACACTTGGGGGACAGTGATGCGCGATGCGACCCAGCGGCAACGCGCTTCTTCTTCAGGCTCTAGGTACCGCTCTCAAAGAGCGGAGGAACGAGCTGCGCCTGACGCAGGAGGATGTCGCAGGCGCCGCAGAGATCGACCGCCCCTTCGTCACAATGATCGAAGCCGCCAAGAAGCAGCCCACGATCAGCGTTCTGTGGAAACTAGCGGAAGCTCTTCAGCTAAGCCCGTCCGATTTCGTCGCGAGGGTCGATGAACGCTACGAGAGCTATCGAGCCAAAAGTGGCAAGTAACCTTGTGCTACTCATCATTCGAGACGCCCGAGCCAGCCCAGCAGGAAGCCCACCGCCATCCCAAAGAGAACGACGAGCGCGTAGGCAACGAGGTACTCGAGTGGGCTAGCGCTCACGAACATACCCCCTCCCAGCGCATCGTCCTCGAGACAGATCTCCCCAAAAGCAAATTCCCGGCCCCTCTTGGTAACCGGGGCTTTGCGCCGCAAGATCGAGCCTGCTCACGTTACGAGCTCCAAAGCGGTCTTCAACGCACGCTCCTTCAACGCCGCCCCCTGGCCGAACCAGGCGGCGTCCAGCCGGTAGTCAGCATCCCGGGCCCTGCGCTCGTGATCCACGAATTCGGTCACCGCGTTGAGCAACCCCCAGGCGGTGTTCTTCGCCGAGGACAGCTCCGCTCCCCTGCCCTGCCCATCGAATAGGGCCTGAACCGTCTTCAGCGCTCGCTCGTTCTGCAGCTTTTGGTGGGAAGGAGCATCCCAGCCAGCGTTGCACAGGACCTTCAAGAAGAAGTTTGAGGCCTCGCTTGCCTTGACCTTGCGCTCAGCCAGCGTCCTCATGCGGAACATGAAGTCGTCCCAGCCAGAGACCGCCACCCCGAGTTCAAGCTTGACCGCGCTGGCGTCAAAGGTCGTGCTGTGCGACACCTTGACACCTCCCTTGACGTCGCCCAGGGCCGCGGTGAGGGAGTTCTCACACACCACACGGATGGTCGTCGGCGTCGCCACAGTAGCGATCGACCCATCGCAGGACGTTGCCAGCAGCAGGTAGCCTCGAACGAGATCGCTGCCCTTCAGGACGGCCTCACGCCCCGTGCGCGCCAGCGCCCAGAACTTGCGCCCGCCCTTCAGGACACCAGCGGTCTCTAGCTCGTAGCCGGAGATCTCGGTGAGGTCCCGGTAGAACTCCAGCGCCTCCATCGGCTGGACCACCTGGTAGCGACTGCTCACGACCGACAGCGGTGTTTTGGAGTCGCTGCGGTAGAGCACTTTCTGCGACTCATAGGACTGCACGGCCGCGTCTGCCTCACCGTCCTCAGCGGTGAACCGCACGGGCGACTCTTTGATGGTCCAGTCCATCCCGGCTTTCTGAGCCCAGGCTTCAACGGATTGATGCGGCTCGAGCACATGGCCGGGCCGCTGCCGCCCGGACTGCAAACTGGCCGTGCTGGATTTGATAGCAGTAGACATGATTGATAGATTTCCTTTGAAGTGAGAGACGTTGAACAGGTAACAAGCGGGCACATGAAAGCTGTGCCCGGCTCCTTGTTGCAGCGGGTGGAGGATCAGGTGCGATCTGCACCGGGCGAGAAGCCCGCTGCAACCGCCAACACCGCCGCTGTTGCCGACGAGAGAGACGGCCAAGAAAAAACGCGCCAAGATCGGCGCGGAAGGCAAGAAATGGGACATCGCCCGCGGCGCGGCCTATGAAAGCGCCACCCACGCGGCTGGCAAAGGCCGCGAGTGTTCTGACGAACCACCCGCGCACTTGGCCAGCTGCAGTTAAGGCAGCCAGCCGCGCAGGCTATGTGCAAAGCGAGCAAGAGCATCCCAGGGACCCGGGTTGCTCGCGCAGACGCTGGCGCCAACTACTTCAATCACCTGCCGTCGCATCGGCAGGGATTCGTCTTTTAGTTCGACGCGAAGTTCGCTTCAAGGCCGAGGTCACGCTGCAGTGCCATCTCGATCAACGCCTCGATCCACGGGCCTTGACGAAAGCACACACACTCTAGCGGGCTCCAACGTGCCGAAAACACCTTGAGCCCGCCCTGCGGCCAGATGTCCAGCAGCGCGGAAAACGGTTGCTGCTGCAAACCCGTTGGGACCTGCTGCGCGTACACGATCGTGAGCCCGTGCGTGAGCAACTGGCGTGCCAACGGTGCATTGCCCTTCAGTTCGAGCAGTGAGCCCTTTTCCTCCACCATCGGAACAAGCACTTCGATGGCGAGCTGCGTGATGAACCTCTTGTCATGGTGGACGTCGAGGGGCGGGTGGGAAGGCTTCGAAAACATGGTGACTCCAGTGATGAGATCCAGACGGCGCTTCGGACGGGTCGTTGACGACCTCACCAGCGCAAGAGAGGCGGACTGTAAGAACGAGAGGCCGCCCTGTCATCGACATGAACTGCCTCCCCCAGAGCGCACCACAGCACTTTCCGGAAAGGAATTTGATACGGAGCTTCTCCGCTTAAAAAGCAGGCATGAAAAACCTATGCCCGCAGTCACGGCAGCATCGGTTGGACAAGATGCGCCCGTCGACCGCAGCGCCAAGCGAAGAGCCGACGCTGCAGCCGGCGACGCCACCGCTGATGCCGCCAAGAACGGCGGAAGAAGCAACGCCAAGCCAGTGGAGACCTGACCCCACAGCAGTAGATGCTCCATCGTCGTCTGCGGCGCCGCTCAGCAGCGCGCCACACACCCCGCTCACCACTCCCGCCACGGTGCCGAGAAACGCACCTGTGCCTTTACCGACCTCGCGAGCATCCACATGCCGCGACTTGCAAGCAGGGCAGCTCTCGGAGGAACTCACATCCGAATCGAGTAGCTCCGCGGTGGAGTCGCTTGAACCGAAGACTTGATTGTTTTCCATGTTGAATGTCCCAGCGCCCCTCCCCTACGAAGAGGCGATGTGATTGGTAGGTTTTTGAGTTTTTAGAGGTCGACGCTCGGGATTGAGCGACGTTACGAGGACCGAGCGCATCCGGTCACACACACTTTCTGGGGCGCCACCTTCCCGGCCCTGCCCCGCCCTGCCTGCCTGCCTTGCCATCAATAACAGACACGCTGTTTTGGCTAGCCTCGATCTGGGATTCGATCTTGGTGAATGAGGGCGGATCGGTCGTGCCGGATTTCCTCTTCCAGGGCGTATGAGAGCTGGCGAACTCTGAAGGGGTCCTGCTGCTTTAACGCTAGCCTTGCGCGGTCCACCGATGCCAAGAAATCCTCGTCGAACAAGTCATCCGCTTGGCTCGGGCTTCTCGCATCGCAATCGCTTCCTGCTGTTTCGCTTGCCGAAGACCCGGTGCCATCGGAACGCATGACAGGCCTTTTCATCGAGCGCTCTGCGCAAAGAAGATTTGCTCGATTCGCCCTGCACGAGCGCCATGCGCAGGCAAGCCCACGATCACGTCACGCTGCGCTCGCTGGCAAAGCCCGCAGCTCAGGCAGTCCGTGTGACCCGACACCGCTGGGCAGACAACGACCAAGCGTCCTTGCGGTGTGCGCACCGGTTGGCGCGCGTCCGAAGGTAAAGCGACGACCACTGGCGCACATCTGAGTGCGGCGTAGCTGTCCGCCTGCCGGAGCGTCTGAGCACTCAGGTTGATCGTGAACCCGCCTTCGTTTGCGAGACGTAGTGGTCGGCGATTGATGCCGGCAGGCTTGTAGTGCGTGTAGGTGAATCCTCGACGACCCCTGTTGGCATGCACAAGCCTTTCCAGCGCCTCGGCATCCAAGACCCCCGGCGAAGCCGGCGCCAGGTCGCCCGCTTGGTTATGTCGCCACAACGCATGGCGTCGAACGGTGCCGATCTCCTCCAAGAGTTCTTCAAAGCTCCCGCCCCTGCGTCCCTCGTTCACGGCTCGCCAGTGCAGAGCAAGTGGACCGCCTTCCGCATAGCAACCGTTGAAGCGGTAACTGCAACTGGGGGGACAGGAATTTGCACTCGTGGTCGTGACAGGCATGGGGCCTGTTTTGACGTTTCGACTGATTTGGGTGAAGTGATATGTGAGAGATTTTGGAAAACTTTCGAAGGCCTGGGAGGTGGTCGATTCACTTCGACCATCGCGCACGGCGATATCACTGCTCATTGGGCAGTTCTCCTGTAGAAAATGACACGCCGCTCGAGCGCGGCGAGAGTGACGACCCGCTCTCCCCCGCCGCCAAAGACGGTTGGGGGGAGAACTAGACGGCCGCGAGAAGCGCATGCCGACGCGCATGCCAAAGTGCTTGCCGAAGGGCTAGCGCTGGCCGCGCAGCGCCGGCGTCACACACCTGCGCCGCACGTAGACAGTCACGACGTGCTCAACACCCAGACGATCGCGACTGAGGACATAGCGAGAGAACTTCATGGATCAGCTCTCCGCACCAAGCCTGAACATGCGTCGGGCGATGCGGTGCACCACCACCTGGTGGTCCGTCGCGCCTGGATCGGCTTCGAACTCGTCTTCGCGCCAGTCGCGCGCCCAGAAGAGACTCTCGTCCCCGAAGAGAACGGCAGCCACTTCAAAGTGCTCGACCCAATCGTTCTCACCCGGCAGCTGCGGATAGCCAAAAACTGGATTTGCCGTCACACCCAAACACTGGAAGTGCGCATCCGCTGAGAGCCACCCACCAAAGCAAGCGATGGCGCCGCATTGACGGCGCCATTGGTCCAGGTTCACCCTGTCTGGCGCAAGCGAACGCATCAGCTTGTCCGCGGCTTTGAGGTTCGTGATCCAGAACGCGCGGCGCTCGTCCTGACCCATGGTCTTGATATCAATGTTCATGTGATTTTTGAGTTGCGGCATAAACACGACGACTGCCGAATCTCTGTTCAGAGACCGGCGGTCATCGGGGATACGCGTCGAGAAAAGAAGGCGCCTTTAGCGCCGGAGGTAGCGATCCAGCTTTGCGAGAACCTCGAGTGCACAGCCATGCCACGCTTCACCGACTATGAGAGGCGTTTCCAGTTCCTCTGGAGCTCTCCTGGAGACTGACACCGCATAGGTCTGGATGGCTTGCAGCACGAAGGCCTGGATCAACGCACCATGATGGGAGTGCTCCATCAAGGAGATAACGAACTCGACGTTCGTCGCGGGGCCACGGCTCATGGCTGTGAAGTTGTGTCTGTCTCGCTTGCTTGCGGGATCAGCGCTTCGCATCGAGAGTGAACGATCTCAAAGCCGGTCCCCGCAATGCAGCCAGGATCGAGAAGCATCACCACGTCATCGCTAGAACCGGATCTCATCGAAGTCCACTCCGACGAACTCAGTCCCGCACGAATGGCGTGCTCGGCCGCCATTTGCCGTAGCGCTTCCTCGTTGTGGATACGCACCTGCGCCGTGAAGATCACCGTTTGAAGCTTGCCAGCCATCACGGTTGCTCCTCGATGCTCAAGCTCCGTTGCTGGACTTTCCGTTCCAGCTTCGCACTCGAAGCGGTGTCCACAGGCAGGACCTCAGCTTGTGCAAGCTGTCGGTTCGTCATGTGAAAGCCCACGCCGTCGCTCTCTCGGCGTACCTTCCACCCTCGCCGCCCGCGACTTCGAAGCAGCAGAAACACTTGGGTGCCATGCCGCACACGTGCGCCCGGTCGAATCGCCGCGTAGCGCGCCGCTCGGGTCGCATGAAAGACTTTCACCTGCTCTCGCCACCCGATTGCAAAAGGTCCTGCCGCTACGTCCGCTTGGGCCAGAAAGGCCAGCGGGCAGTCGTAGTAGAAAGGGCCGCTGAACTCGTCCATGCTCCTGACGATCACCTCGCCCCTTCGACCCTCGACGACGGTGAGGCCAATCCATGTTGTCATCGAGCCATCATTACGGACAGCCCGTGCCAGGTACCAGAGTCGGTTGCCGATCAGCCGTGAGGCGATAACCCATGGGCTGCCCTGAACACGGAGCAGCTCGCGCACGACCCTTTGCTTCGTTCCACGAGACACTACTGCGCCCATATCAGCCTCGCTCCACGATCAGCGTCGAAAGCCGATTGCACTTGGGGTCTCTCAAATTCGAATCAAACATTGGGAACACTGAAATCTCCTGTACGTGAAGAGTTGGACAAACAAAAAAGCCCGCGTCAGCGGGCCTTAAAGAACGACGAATCCGCCGCAAGCTAGATCGACGGTCGCAGGGCCGAGAACGCTCGGTCAATACGGTCCACCGACAGCCGAAGCAGATGCCTGGGGTCGAGGGCGAGGTCCGGTGGTGGAGCTCGCTGCGTTTGCACGCAGTTCCAAAAGGCTTCCTCCTGCGCGATCAGCTCTCGCGCCGCGCGGGCATTCGGGAGCACGCGATGAACTTGAAGGTCGCGCCCTCCAAGAAGGACCATGACGTCGACGCCCTTTGCCGACGCGACAACAAGCTCGTGAAGTGCTTGAGCTCGAACATGCACAGGCATCTCATCGCGCCAGTGAGCGACCTCGGATGCACCAACCGACAAGCACAGCAACAGATCGACTTGAGGCGAACTACTGAGGACCTGCGCGCTGCCACTGAGCATCCAGGAATGCTCGGCATGTCCACGCCGCTCGCAGCGGCGCGGTTTGTGGCCGGTGTGAAGCCCGTAGTGCGCGCGGAGCAATGCTTCAATCACACGACTCCAATGAGTGGAAGCATCGGCGCGAGCCGCTTCATCGGCCTCAGCCTGAAGCAAAGCACGACGACCAGTCATCTCCATCCATAGGCGCACGGGTGACTTGAATGGGCTAAGTCCTAGTGCAGCAGCTGCATCGCCAGCTGCGATACCGTCGGGAACGGCCCCCGAGCAGTCCGCCAGAAGCGCAAGGGTCATAGCGGCTCCGTCGTTCTCAATGCAAGAGACCCCGCGCTCCTTGCGGAACACGGGGTCTCTTGATCGCGCAACTCTTGGTTGGGTACTGGTGGCGCGCGCCGTCGGATAGGTAGTCGACTAGCACAACCGATGGGTTTTCGATTTCGTTTCATGGAACTAGGAGTTCTGACAGGAAGGAGTTGATTGGGGAGAGCTATAGAAAGCCGGTCGACAGGTGATCAACGCCCGAGGCATGATGCAACTGGCGGTACCGACATGAGCAGGACATGCACGCAGTACGTCTTGAACTCGAGCAGGTCATATGGGATTGAAAAATTCTGGAATCGAATGGTGATGTCGACAGCGAACAGCCCTTACCTGATCGGCCCAAAGCTCGCGACCGGGACCTCCATGCAATGCGTCAGAGAATTTGTGCGCATACTTTCAATCCTGATGTGCAGATCTCCCGATCCCAGAGGCAGGACAGACAGTCGCTTTTTCAGTTGCACGGCGAGCACGGAGGCGATGTACAGTATTTGAAGGCGTAGTACATGGAGCGGCCAGATGGATCTGCAAGCTTGGTTTGACGCACTGACACACGAGAAGATCTGTGATCTGATGGGTGAAGCGGAGTCTCAAGTTCTGGACTGCAAGACCATCGTCTCCGAAACGGACATGAAGCGAAACCTTGGTATCGTCATCTCCGGCTTCGCGAACTCTCAAGGGGGAGTTTGTCTGTGGGGGGTCTCTGCGAGAAAGATCGATGGCGTGGATTGCATTGACTCCTTTCCCGAAATAGAGAATGCGCTTCAGCAAGCGACTCGGTTTGACGAACTAACGCCGATGGCAGCATCACCCGGCGTACCAGGGGTCGTGCATCGAGCGATTACGAAACGCGGAGAAAAGAATGGGTTCGTCGCCACTTTCGTTCCCGCTAGCGACGCAGGACCACATATGGCTCGTTACAAAGAGGACCGCTTCTATCAACGGATCGGCTTGAGCTTCTTGCGAATGGAGCAGTTCCAGATCGCCGACATGTTTGGTCGAAGGGCACGTCCCAAACTCGACGTCGAGCCAATACAAGTAGCCCCTTACGAAATACTGGTGAAGATCACCAACAGCGGAAGAGGAACGGCGCGAGGCCTTTTCATCGAACTGGGAGTCGACGGGCCGTTCAAGCGGAACACCGGGGGCATTAACGGGAATGGAGCCGAAGGGCTCCCGTACTTTGGACAGAATCTCGACGGCTCTTGGGTGCATGCGGGCGATGCGAACACGTTGCTTCACCCCACGATGCATGCGACTGTAGGAGGAGCTTGGTTAGGTCTAGAACCAAGCAGAGTGATCAGCCAGGGCCGCGTTCCAGACAGCGTGGAGATCCGCTACAAGGTCGGCGCACTCGGTATTGCTCCAGAGTCCGGAGTTCTCAAGGTCAACCTCTGAACAGTGGTACAGATTCGTGCATGCGGACGCCCCCCGGACAGAATCATCAGCCCAGTTCAGCGGAGATCAGCGGCCATTCGGTTGCTGGGTCATGTGGGACAAATCTATGAGGTTCATGAGCTGCTTGGCAACTGATTTCTGGCCAGCGTGTCAGGCATCATCGACGCGACGTGCTCTTAGAGACAGATGAGGCCGACCTTTCGTACGCTAAACCTTCCGCTTGTTGACTGCGCTTCTAAGGCTGACGACGCACGGAGGTGCCCAAGGGCTCCATTCCCCCACCTGGTTCGACATCTGCTCCAAGTTCTGAAGCAATCTCGAGAAGCTGCTCTGCACTCGGCTTGTCCCAGTCGACACCAAAGGTCGCATCACCGAAGAACCGCAGCATCTCATGGCGCACCATCGGGTGCTGCCATCCGCTCGTGCTGAGTCGCTTGATGATGGAAGGATGAGCATCGCGTGCGCGCAGCGCTTCAAGAAGCTGCGTCTCGAGGTCGCGCTGCGCTTGCGCAGAGAGTTGCTCGATGGCGGCGGCGCAACGCTCGTGCTCGCGCCGGGTCCATTCCGCCTGCCAACGCGCCTTGCGCGAGGAAGAAAGCTCGCGTGCTGCCGCTTGCGTGTTGGCGCCTTCTTGTTCGGCGGCGGGTGCGGCCACGCTTGCTGACGGACCATTTGCCAACAGCGCCTTCAAGTAGCGCAATGGATCGCGCAAGACATCTGGAAAGGGGTTGGCCATTCGCCTGCTCAGTGCTTCCAGCGCCTGTCCGACAGCCTCTTCCCCGTGAGCTACGAACAGTGGGTCGAGTGCATCTTCGGGTACGCCCAACGCCGTCGCACGGGCAACCATTCCGATGTCCACGGGTACGACTGGACGGCTCAACGCCAAGCTCGCCTGCTTCTTTGGTCCGATGTAGAACTGAATCTCGTCAACGAACCGCCCCTGCTTGTGCTCGATGAGCTCGATGTCGAGGTCGGTGATGGAGTTGACTTCGGCGATGGCAGGCTTAAGGGTGTCCCGCTTGAAGATCCGGTACTCGAGACGCTCGGTTTTTTCGGAGGTCGGGTTGCCGCTGAGCACCGGGTACCACCAGCGCCAGGGTTGGCGCGCGGTCCGACCAATGTCTTTGTACCGGGTGCAGACCTCATAGAGCACCACCCCTGCATGGGTACGCAGCTGGCTGATGACCTCCAGGCGCAATCGCGCGAACACCGTTGGCTCGAGCAGTTCCTGCTTGAGGTTGACCGCGTAAGACCACTCGACCCACACTTGGCCGCGCTCCTTGCTGAGCTTGGCGTGCGCGAGCAGACCACTGACGTTCCAGCTCGCACCCTCCCCCGACGTCGGTGACTGCCATTCAACCGTGGTGGACACCATCGCGCGAAGGTGCTTCTTTATCAGCGCGTGATCGTTGCTGTCGAAGTCCAAGCCCTTGACGACCGTGTCCAGCGGAGTGCGGAAGACGTCTTTTTCCAGACCCTGCTCTTGAGCTTGGAAGAGCAGGACGTTGTAGCTCTTGCGCCCCAGCGTGGTGATGCGGGCTGACTTCGGCACGATGGCCAAGGTGTTGACCGCCTTGCGCAAGAGTTGGCTGTCCGCCGAGCGCTCCAGCGCATCCGCGTCACGTCGCGGATCACCCGAGGTGAAGAAGGAACTGGGCTTGCGGGGCATATGACGAATGTACGTCATATGTGAAATGTGGATTCACGTGATCGCCCGGCCCACGAGTCCCGAAAAGTCTCACCCATGATTTCGAGGCGGCGTTCTCTATCTAGGCGAGCGGAGAGTTTTCAGGATCAAATGCCCTCCCCGGCTTGCTGAAGGTCCCCACCGTCCTACGCTGCACTGGCAACTTCGCATGTCCAGCGGGCGGAGAGGACGGTTTACTTGCTCCTGCGCGCCCGGGTCTGCCTGGAGCGCTCGACGGCTCCTGAAAACTCTCACATCTGGCATGGCCAGCCCGAGGCGAACCCCCCCGTATTCACTCACGTGAGGCACCGAAAATTCGCTGACAGCTCCCGTGTTCACATGCGCTTCGTCCCGCAGCGTCTCCGGATGCTCCTGAAAATCTGCATGCGGATCGCTGTAAGTTCCTATCGGCAAAGGGTTTTTTCGCTCCTAAAGGTATTAAAGGGTTTTAAGGATTCAAACATTCCAAACCAGGGCAGAAGATTCAAGAAAGCAAGCGGAATGCTGATCCCTTGACGATTCGTAAGAGCAGGAGGAGCTTTTCGTAAAGAGCATCGGTAAACTCGTGCCACAACGGAGTTTTGCCTATGACCTCATCCCCTATTCCACAACCTAAGCTCATCAGCTTGGCAGATATCGCGGATCAAGCTGAACGCGCTGCCGCCATGATGGAGCAGATCCGAGCCACCATGCTGGCCCCCACTGCTCGCAAGACCGCGCCTCATTACAGCCTGTCGCAACTCGCGGCAATGCTCGAGATGGAGAAAGGTTCAGTCTCCCATCGGCTCGGCAAGGGTGATCTGCCGGCAGGCAAGCTGAACGCCGCGGGTAGCCGAAGGGAATTTACGCTTGCTGAAACGCGTACCTGGATGCGCGAGTACAGGAAGGATCGGTTGCGGCCCGAAGGTGCGGAGGCGGTCACGATCTCGATCGGAAATTTCAAGGGCGGCGTTTCGAAAACGACGACCGCAGTCACGCTTGCGCAGGGACTGTCCCTGCTCGGTCACCGGGTTCTGGTCATCGATACCGATCCACAAGGCTCGCTGACGACGTTGTTCGGAATCCTTCCGGATACGGAAGTCCAGGAAGAGGACACGATCCTGCCGCTCGCGATGGGAACGGAAACGTCGATTCGCTACGCTATCCGCCCTACCTATTGGGATGGCGTCGACTTGGTGGCGGCGGCGCCTTCCTTGTTCGGAGCGGAGTTTCTGCTGCCGGCTCGTCAGACGCAGGAACCTGGCTTCGAGTTCTGGCGAGTATTGGATCTGGGTATCGACGATATCCGAGGGGAGTACGACGTCGTGATCCTGGACACCCCCCCTGCCCTGTCGTACACAACGATCAATGCTTTCATGGCGTCCGACGGGATCATCATGCCCTTGCCGCCGAACGCCCTCGACTTTGCCTCGGCCTCCCAGTTCTGGAGCCTCTTCTCGGATCTGGCAGGGGAGCTGCTGACCAAGCGAGGACTGGACAAACACTTCGACTTCATCCA
>Ga0160430_100677_pt1 | contig 16704 bp, 12 predicted proteins | sample HID1971I_E0MG_FD_108274 | JGI IMG/M metagenome (GOLD analysis project Ga0160430, IMG submission 108274) | Enriched millipede-associated microbial communities from UW Madison campus, WI, USA - HID1971I_E0 MG | ecosystem: Host-associated > Arthropoda: Insects > Digestive system > Unclassified ...
GAGCGGGCGTGCGGGCGTGCGGTGGAGCGGGCGTTCGGTCGCACGGTCGAGCGGTCGAGCGGTCACACAGTCACACGGTCATGCGGTCACGCGTTTCGCGGCCACACGTTCCGCGCGGGGGCGCCGGGGGCGCGGGCTCGCGACCACTAACGGCGCGTCAGCCCGTGTTCTGCACGCCCGCCGCGACCCCGTTGACGGTGAGCAGAAGCAGACGGTGGTGGTCGTCGCTCGGCAGGTCGGCCTCGCCGGCGCGCACGGCGGCGAGCGCCCGCAGCTGCAACAGCGAGAGCGCGTCGACGTAGGGGCTGCGCAGGCGCACGGCCTTGGCGAGCACGGGGCGGGCGACGAGCAGCTCGTCGCTCTGGGTGACGCGGCCGAGCCACTGCTTCGTGAGCCGCATCTCGTCGAGCACGAGCTCTGCGAGGTCGTCGCGATCGCCGAGCGCGAGGTAGCGGGCCGCGATGCGCTCATCGGTCTTGGCGAGCGACATCGAGAAGTTGTCGATCATCGCGGTGAACAGCGGCCACTCGGCGTACGCCTCGCGGAGCAGCGCCTCGTCGCCCACGGCCTCGAGCGCGGTGCCGAGCCCGAACCAGGCGGCGAGGTTGATGCGGGCCTGGCTCCACGAGAAGACCCACGGAATCGCGCGCAGGTCGTCGAGCGACTCGACCGAGAGGCCGCGGCGTGCGGGACGGGAGCCGAGCGCGAGGTGCCCGACCTCCTCCATGGGCGTGACGTCGGCGAACCAGGGGGCGAAGCCGTCGGCCTTCACGAGCGAGTGGAACCGGGTGCGGCTCGTCTCGTCGAGCGTCGCGGCGAGGTCGGCGAACCGCTCGTCGGCCGCGCGGTTGCGGGCCTCGTTCGACGGGCTGCCGGCGAGCAGCGCCGCGGACGCCATCTGCTCGAGGTGCCGCTTCGCGATGGCCGGGTCGCCGTACTGGGCGAAGATGACCTCGCCCTGCTCGGTGATCTTGAGGCGGCCGTCGACCGAGCCCGCCGGCTGCGCGAGCACGGCCTCGTTGGCCGGGCCGCCGCCGCGCCCGAGGGCGCCGCCGCGGCCGTGGAAGAGCGTGAGCTCGATGTCATTGCGGTCGGCCCAAGCGGCGATGCGGGCCTGCGCGCCGTGCAGCGCGAGGGTCGCGGACACGGGGCCGACGTCCTTCGACGAATCGGAGTAGCCGAGCATGACCTCGACCTTGCGGCCCGTCGCGGCGAGGCGCGCCTGCACCTGATCGAGCTCGAGCATGCGATCGAGGATCTCGACGCTCGCCTCGAGGTCGGCGAAGGTCTCGAACAGGGGCACGACGTCGATCGCGACGTCGTCGACCGAATCGCCGAGGGCCGCCGCCGCCAGCTCGTAGACGTTCGCGAGGTCTTCGGGGCTCTGCGTGAACGACACGATGTACCGGCGCACCGTGCGCACGCCGTAGCGTCGCTGCAGGTCGGCGATCACGCGGAACAGCGCGAGCACCTCCTGCGTCATCTCGCCGAGCTCGCCGCCCGCGCGGACCTCGGCGAGTGCCTGCCGGTGCACCTTCGAGTGCTGGCGCACCTCGAGCTCGGCGAGGTGGAAGCCGAACGTCTCGGCCTGCCAGATGAGGTGCTGCAGCTCGCCGTTCGCGCTGCGGAGGGCGCCGCCGTCGCGAAGCGATTCCTGCAGCGCGTGCAGGTCGGCGAGCAGGGCCTCCGGCCCGTCGTACGCGAGCTCGGCGTCACCACGACGCGTCGCCGCGATGCGCTCCGCGATCACGAGCAGCACCCGGCGGTGCGGCTCGTGCGGTGCACGGGTGCCGATCGTCGCGGTCACCTTCGGCGCAAGCGCCTGCTGCGCCTCGAGCAACGCGGTCAGGGCGTCGGACGGCGGGGTGTCCTGTGCGTCGAGCGTGAGCGTGCGGCCGATACGCGTGGCCGCGCGCTCGAGGCCGAGCAGCACGTGCTCCGCGGCGATGGCCGCCGCCTCCCTCGTGATCTCGGACGTGACGTAGGGGTTGCCGTCGCGGTCGCCGCCGATCCAGCTGCCGACCCTGAGGAACGCCGGGGCGATGGCGCGACCGCGGCCCGCGGCATCCGGCTGGAGTCGGTCGTCGATGCCGCGGTACACCTGCGGCACGACCTCGAACAGCGTCTGGTCGAAGATGCCCATGGCCGTGCGGACCTCGTCGAGCGGGGTAGGCCGCGTGGTGCGGATGGGCGCCGTGCGCCAGAGGATCTCGATCTCCTCGAGGAGGCGCCGGTCGAGCTCGGCGACCGTGCGGTCGCCGGGGGCGAGGTCGTCGCGCTCGTCGATGAGCTCGCCGATGCGGCGGATGGCCGAGGCGATGGCCCGACGGCGGGCCTCGGTCGGATGCGCCGTGAGCACGGGATGGAACCGCAGGCCGGCGACGCGGGCCCTCGCCTCGTCGACCCCGACCTCGTCGACGAGGAGGCGGATCGCGGCCGACAGGGATCCGTCGGCGGCGTCGTGCGACGCACCGGAACCGGCCGCGGAGCCCTCGAGCGCACCGCCGGCGCCGCGCGAGTCGCGCTCGCGCTGCTCAGCCCGAGCCCGGAGGATGCGCACCCGCTGGTGCTCCTCGGCGAGGTTCACGAGGTGGAAGTACACGGTGAAGGCCCGGGCCACCTGCTCTGCGCGGGAGGGGTCGAACTCGGCCGCGATGCGCTCCGCCTCGGCGAGCGCCTCGTCGTCGCGGGTCTCGTGGGCCTGGATCGCCGCATGCCGGAGCCGCTCGACGTCGTCGAAGAGGTCCTGCCCGCCCGCCTCGGTGAGGATCGTGCCGAGGAGCCCGCCGAGCAGGCTCACGTCGGCGCGGAACTGCGCGTCGATGTCGCTGACGACGAGTTCGCGGTCGCGGTCGTATGCGGATTCCGAGGACTGGGGCATTCCTCGAAACTACTGCCGGTGCATGGCGCGCCCGAAATCCTGTAACACGCTGTTTCCTCGCGGCATCCCCCGATCGATGGATGCCGGGATCGACCGATCAAGGGCTGTTGCGCCGCGGCCGGAAGCGGCAGGCTCGGAGCATGGAAACCCCACGCACCGACGACGCGGTCCGCATCCGCGGCCTGCGCAAGGTCTACGGCGGCGTCGCCGCGGTCGACGGCATCGACCTCGACATCCACCACGGCGAGACGTTCGCGCTGCTCGGCCCGAACGGCGCCGGCAAGTCGACGACGGTCGAGATCCTCGAGGGCTACCGCTCCCGCACGGCCGGCGAGGTCGACGTGCTCGGCGTCGATCCGGCGCACGGCGGCCTCGCCTGGAAGTCGCGCATCGGCATCGTGCTGCAGACCGGCGGCGACACGGGGCTCCTGACCGTCCGCGAGGTGCTGCACCACTTCGCCGGGCTCTACCCGAATCCACGGCCGGTCGACGAGGTGATCGCGGCCGTCGGCCTCGAGGCCAAGGCGGGCACGCGGGTCGCCAAGCTCTCGGGCGGGCAGCAGCGCCGGGTCGACGTCGCCCTCGGCATCGTCGGGCGGCCCGAACTGCTGTTCCTCGACGAGCCGACGACGGGCTTCGACCCCGAGGCGCGCCAGCAGTTCTGGGAGCTGATCCGGTCGCTGAAGGCCGAGGGCACGACCATCCTGCTCACGACCCACTACCTCGACGAGGCGGCGCAGCTGGCCGACCGGGCCGGGGTCATCGCCGCCGGGCGCCTGCTCGACGTCGGCGGCATCACCGAGATCGGCGGCGCCGAGGCCCGCGTGCCGGTCGTGCGCTGGAGCGACGCCGAGGGCCGACCTCACGAGGTGCGCACCCACGAACCAGGCCGGGTCGTGGCATCCATCGTCGACGCGCTCGGCGGCGAGCCTCGCAACCTCGAGGTCATCCGCCCGACGCTCGAAGACGTCTACCTGGGCCTCGTGCGCAGCGCCGAGCGCGACGCCGCCGCCCACGCCGCCGCGGACGGCAGCACCCCCACCACCATCCCCGCGGCCCAACCGGCCGTCGACGCCGAGGAGCCGGCCGCATGAGCACCAACGTGATGACCCAGGGCGGCTCGCGCATCGGCGTCGAGACGCGCATGTACTTCCGCGCGCCCGACACGCTCTTCTTCACCTTCCTCTTCCCGTTCGTGATGCTCGCGATCTTCTCGGCCGCGTTCAGCGCCTCTGGCGAGGTCGGCCCTCCCGGATCCGAGATCACGGTCGCTGCGCTGTACCTGCCGGCGATGCTCGCGTCGGGCATCTTCCTCTCGGGCGTGCAGAACCTCGCGATCGACATCGCCCTCGAGAAGTCCAACGGCACCCTGAAGCGACTCGGCGGCACCCCGCTCTCCCCGGTGGCGTACTTCCTCGGCAAGATCGGCCAGGTGTTCGTGACCGGCACGCTGCAGGCCGCGCTGCTGATCCTCGCCGGATGGCTCGTGCTCGGCATCGCCCTGCCGACCGAGCCCGAGAAGTGGCTCACCTTCGCCTGGGTGTTCGTGCTGGGCCTCACGACCTGCGCCCTGATCGGCATCGCACTCTCGGCCCTGCCCCGCTCGGGCAAGAGCGCGGCGGCGGTCGTGATCCCGATCGGCCTGATCCTGCAGTTCATCTCGGGCGTCTACCTGCAGTGGAACATGCTGCCCGACTGGCTGCAGAACATCGCGAGCATCTTCCCGCTCAAGTGGATCGCGCAGGGCATGCGCTCGGTGTTCCTGCCCGACGGCTGGGAGGCGCTCGAGCAGAACGAGTCGTGGAACCTGCCGGGCGTCGCGATCGCGCTGGTCGTCTGGCTCGTCATCAGCCTCGTGCTCAGTCGCCTCACGTTCCGCTGGATCCGCCGCGATGCCTGAATCGCGCCCGGCCACGTGGCGGTGCGGGGGCCCGACGGCATGCTGAACCGGCGATGGTGGGATGTCGCGGCGGTCGCCGTCGCACTCGTGACGGTGCTCATCGGGCTCATCGACCCGCCCTACGGTGCCGACGACGTGGCCACCTGGGCCGTGACCGCAGCATTCCTCCTCGCCTATGCGTTCTACCTGCGCGGACGCATCGGCTGCGACGACGACCCACGGCACTACGCGGCGATCGTCGTCGTGCTCGTCACCCTCTCGATCGTCGGCACGGCGGCCGAGCCGTCGTTCGCGATGCTCCAGGCGTTCGCCTACCCGTTCCTCTGGGTCACGGCACCGGACACCCGGCGGGCCGTCATCGGCAACACCGCCCTCGCGGTGGGGATCGCGCTCGGGTACGTGCTGCAGTTCGGCGCCGGCGGCATCCTCCCCGGGCTCGTCATCGGCGCCTTGTCGCTCGGTTTCAGCCTCGCCCTGGGCCTCTGGATCTCGCGCATCGCCGCGTACGGCGACGAACGCGCGCGGCTGCTCGCCGACCTGCAGGCCACGCAGGGCGAGCTCGCCGCGATGCACCGCGATGCCGGCGTCGCCGACGAGCGGGGGCGGCTCGCCCGCGAGATCCACGACACGATCGCCCAGAGCCTCACGGGCCTCGTCATGGTCGCGCAGCGGGCCGAGAACCGGCTCGCCGTCGTCGACGGCCCGGCCGCGGCATCCGCTCGATCGGATGTCGAGCTCATCGAGCAGATGGCGCGCGAGGCGCTGTCCGAGGCGCGCGGCCTCGTCGCGACGCTCGCCCCGGTCGCCACAGACGGCGGGCTCGCCGACGCGCTCGACCGGCTCGGAGCCGCCTTCGAACGCGAGACCGGCGTCGTCGTGCACGTCGACGCCTTGGTCACCGGGCTGGACCGCGAACTCGAGGTCGTGCTGCTGCGGTGCGCCCAGGAGGGGCTGGCGAACGTGCGCAAGCACGCGCAGGCCGCCACCGCGTGGATCGGCGTGACCGACTCGCCCGACGGCGTGGTGCTGAGCGTGCGCGACGACGGGGTCGGCCCGGTGGATCCGTCCGACGCGGCCGGCGGCCGAGGCGGCGACGGCGGATTCGGACTGGCCGGACTCCGCGACCGGGCCGCGCTCGTCGGCGGCGACTTCGCGTTCGGACCGGCGGACGACGGCGGCGCGCTGCTGCGCATCACGGTGCCGCGCCGGGTCGGCGGAGAGGGCGGCCGGGCATGAGCGAGCCCCGCACGACCGAGACGCAGGCGACCGAGATCCGCATCGTCGTCGCCGACGACCACCCCATCGTGCGCGCCGGCATCGTGGGCCTGCTCGAATCCGCACCCGACCTCGTCGTGGTCGGCGAGGCGGCCGACGGCGCGGAGGCCGTCGAACTGGCCCGCGCCCTGCGGCCCGACCTCGTACTCATGGACCTGCGGATGCCGCGCCTCGACGGCGCCTCGGCGACGGCCCGCATCGTCGCGGACGTCCCCGGCACGCGCGTGCTCGTGCTCACGACGTACGAGACCGACGAGCACATCCTGGGCGCGATCGAGGCGGGCGCGAGCGGCTACCTGTTGAAGGCCGCCCCGCAGGCGGAGATCCTCGCCGGCATCCGAGCCGTCGCCTGTGGAGAGACCGTGCTCGCGCCGTCGATCGCCGCCAAGCTCGTGTCGCGGGTGCGAGCCGCGTCGACGGCCGAACCCGCGCCCGCGCTGTCGCCCCGCGAGCTCGACGTGCTGCGGCTCGTGGCCGACGGTCGCTCGAACCCCGAGATCGCCCGCACGCTCTTCATCGGCGAGGCGACCGTCAAGACGCATCTCGTGCACGCCTTCGAGAAGCTCGAGGTCGGCGATCGCACGCGCGCCGTGACGAGGGCGATGGAGCTCGGCCTGCTCTGAAATCCGAGTCGCAGTCGATTTTGCACTCTGGTGCAGATAGTGCAGAATTGCACTTCGTGACCGAGAGTGCAAAGACTTCCCCCGGGCTGCGCGAGCAGCGCATGAGTCGCACCCGTCGGGAGCTGTGCCACCGGGCACGCCAGCTCACCATCGAGCGCGGGCTCTCGGGCTTCACGATCGAGGAGCTCTGCGCCGACGTCGGCGTCTCCCGCCGCACCTTCTTCAACTACTTCCCCGGCAAGGAGGACGCTGTCGTCGGCCACGACGCCGACAGCGTCGACGAGGCCGCCCTCGCCGCCTTCACCCGCGGTGACGACGACGCCCCGACCCTGCTCGACGCCCTCGCCGAGCTCGCCATCGCGACCGTCGCCGCCTGGGACGACGAGCACGACGCCATCGACCCGCACGCCCTCGTCGAACGCGAACCGCACCTGCTGCCGCACATGATCGGCGCCGGCCAGCTGCTCGAGCAGCGCATCATCGCCGCGATCGAGCAGCGCGAACACCTCGCCGCCGGCGACCCGCTCGCCCGCACCGCGGCCTCCGTGATCGGCGCGCTGGTCGGCCGAGCCGGGCACCACTACTTCGCCGAGGCCGGCAGCGAACCCGGAGACTTCGCCGCGATGCTCCGTGCCTCCGTCGCCGAGACCCGGGCGATCAGCACCCCGTCCACCGTCACCGCCTGACGCCCCGCCGGGCCGCCCGGCGGCTCCCCGCCGAGGCAGGCCCAGCCCCGGCATCCCGAGTTCGACCCCACCCGAAACACCGAAGGCACCTCGAATGACCTCTGCACGACCCACCCTGACGAGCGGCCCGCTCGTGCTCACGCAACGACGGATCTGGATCATCTTCTCGGCCCTCATCGCCGGCATGCTGCTCTCGAGCCTCGACCAGACCATCGTCTCGACCGCGATGCCGACGATCGTCGGCGAGCTCGGCGGCGTCGAGCACCAGGCCTGGATCACCACCGCCTACCTGCTCGCCACCACGATCGTGATGCCGATCTACGGCAAGTTCGGCGACGTGCTCGGGCGACGCAACCTGTTCCTCATCGCGATCGCGCTGTTCACCGTGGCCTCCGTCGGCGCCGCGTTCGCCCCGACGTTCTGGGCCTTCGTCGCGTTCCGCGCGATGCAGGGCCTCGGCGGCGGCGGACTCATGATCCTCTCGCAGGCGATCATCGCCGACATCGTGCCCGCCTCCGAGCGCGGCAAGTACATGGGCCCGCTCGGCGCCATCTTCGGCCTCTCGGCCGTGGCCGGCCCGCTGCTCGGCGGCTACTTCGTCGACCACCTCACGTGGCAGTGGGCGTTCTACATCAACATCCCGATCGGCATCGCGGCGTTCGCGATCGCCTGGTTCACCCTCACGCTGCCGAGCAAGAAGGCCGAGAAGAAGGTCGACGTGCTGGGCGTCATGCTGCTCTCGGCGGCGACCGTCTGCCTCATTTTCTTCACCGACTTCGGCGGCAACGCCGCACACGGCTGGGACGCCATCGAGACGTGGGCGTGGGGCGTCGGCCTCCTCGCCGCCGCGACGGCCTTCGTCGTGGTCGAGGCGCGCGCCGAGGACCCGATCATCCCGCTGTCGCTGTTCAAGAACCCGGTCTTCGTCAACGCGACCGCCATCGGCTTCACGCTCGGCATCGGCATGTTCTCGGCCATCGCGTTCGTGCCGACGTTCCTGCAGATGTCCTCGGGCGCCTCGGCGACGGCATCCGGCCTGCTGATGCTGCCGATGATGGCCGGCATGATGGGCACCTCGATCTGGTCGGGCATCGCGATCTCGCGATCGGGCCGCTACCGCGCCTACCCGATCGCCGGAACGCTCGTGACCGCGCTGGCCATGCTCGCCATGACCTCGCTCGCGGCCGACACCCCGATCTGGCTGATCTGCGTGTACCTGTTCGTGTTCGGCGCGGGCCTCGGCCTCATCATGCAGGTCGTCGTGCTCGTGGTGCAGAACGCCGTGCCGCCGACCCAGGTGGGCACCGCGACGAGCACGAACAACTACTTCCGCGAGGTCGGTGCGTCCCTCGGCGTCGCGATCTTCGGCGCGATGTTCGCGACCCGTCTGTCGGAGAACCTGACGAAGATCTTCACGGATGCCGGCGCGAGCGCGGCCCAGGCCGGCGACGCCATGTCGACCCTCGACCCGCAGAAGCTCTCGGAGCTGCCCGACCCCGTGCGCGACGCCATCGTGACGGCCTACGCCGACTCGCTCGCACCGGTGTTCTGGTACCTGATCCCGTTCATCCTCGCGGCGTTCGTGCTCGCGCTGTTCCTCAAGCAGATCCCGCTCTCCGACGAGGCCGGCATGGTCGCGCGCGGCGAGGCGATCTCGGGCGAAGATGCGGATGCCGCTGAGCAGGCGATGCGCGGCAGCGGAACCGTCGTCACCGGCCCGGCCGACGACGGCGAGCCGGCCTCCACCGCGACCGGCAGCACGCCGTCGCAGAGCAGCTCGCCGTCGCAGGGTGGCGCGAGCGGCAGCACGACCGGCGGGCCCTCGCAGGGCTGACGACTCCGGGCGCGCCTCGACACGGGCGCGCCCGGTCCTCCCCGTGCCGCCGCCGGCGGGCCGGCGTGCCCTCGGGCGACGGATTCGGCACGCGGCATGCGGATGCGCCTACGCTGGAAACCGGCATCCGCATGCGCCGCGGCAACGACGGGCCGAGCCCCGTGGTCGACGCATGCAGGGTGGCCTCGAGAGGGTCGCATGACGTACGAACACCGCCCATGGCTCGCGCACTACGCCGAGGGGGTGCCGCCCGAGATCGAAGAACCGGCCGAGACGCTCGTCGACATGATCGACGCCGCCGTCGGCCGCTACCGGCGTCGCACCGCGCTCGAGTTCTTCGGCGCCGAGACCAGCTACCGCGAGCTCGGCGAGCAGATCGCCTCCGCGGCCGAGGGGCTGCGCCGACTCGGCGTGCGCACCGGCGACCGCGTCGCGATCGTGCTGCCGAACTGCCCGCAGCACGTGGTCGCGTTCTATGCGGCGCTGCGGCTCGGAGCGATCGTCGTCGAGCACAACCCGCTCTACACGCCGCCCGAACTGCGGCACCAGTTCGAGGATCACGGCGCCCGGGTCGCGATCGCCTGGAGCAACGTCGCCGACACCGTCGCGGAGTTCCCGAGCGACATCCGGCCCGACCACATCGTGTCGGTCGACGTGTCGAAGGCCCTGCCGTTCGGCAAGCGGATGGCGCTGCGCCTGCCGCTCCCGCAGGCGAGGCGCTCCCGCGCCGCCCTCGCGACGGCGCCCCGGGCCCGCGGACTCGTGGCCTGGGAGCACCTCACGTCGCGACGCGCGCTCGCCAGGAGGCATCCGCGCCCCTCGCTCGACGACACCGCCGTGCTGCAGTACACGAGCGGCACCACGGGAGCCCCGAAGGGCGCCGTGCTCAGCCACCGCAACCTGCGCGCGAACGCGATGCAGAGCCGCGCGTGGGTGCCGGGCCTCGACCTCGGCGGTGAGACGTTCTACGGGGTGCTGCCGCTGTTCCACGCCTACGGCCTCACGCTCTGCCTGACGACCGCGATGAGCATCGGCGCGCGACTCGTGCTCTTCCCCACGTTCGACCCGAAGCTCGTGCTCGATGCGGCGCGTCACTCGCCGCCGACGTTCCTGCCCGCGGTGCCGCCGATCTACGACCGGCTCGTGCGCGCCGCCGAGCGTCGGCCGCAGGCCCTGGCGAGCATCCGCTTCGCCATCTCGGGCGCGATGAGCCTGCCGATCGCGACCGTCGACCGCTGGGAGAGCGCCACCGGCGGGCTGCTCGTCGAGGGCTACGGCATGACCGAGAGCTCGCCCATCTCCATCGGCAACCCGATGGGACCGACCCGGCGACCCGGCACGGTCGGGGTGCCGTTCCCCAGCACCGAGATCCGCGTGGTCGACCCCGCGGACCCGGCCTCGGACCGGCCGGCCGGCGAGCCCGGCGAACTGCTCGTGCGCGGTCCGCAGGTCTTCCAGGGCTACTGGCGCCGCCCGGCCGAGACCGCCGAGACGCTGCTGCCCGGCGGCTGGCTGCGCACCGGCGACATCGTGCACGTCTCCGACGAGGGCTTCGTCACGATCGTCGACCGCGTGAAGGAGCTCATCATCACGGGCGGCTTCAACGTCTCGCCGTCCGAGGTCGAGTCCGCCCTGCTCGCCCACCCCGACGTGCGCGGCGCCGCGGTCGTCGGCCTGCCCCGGCCCGACGGCGGCGAGTCGGTCGCCGCGGGCGTCGAGCTCCGCGAGGGCGCCGTGTTCGAGGCATCCGCGCTCCGCGAGTTCTGCCGCACGAGCCTCACGCCCTACAAGGTGCCGAAGCACATCGACGTCTTCGACGAGCTGCCCCGCTCGCTCATCGGCAAGGTGCTGCGCCGACAGGTGCGCGACGAGCTGCTCGAGCGGATGTCGCGGGGCTGACGCCCGGGATCCGGTCTGGCCGCCGGTCGGGCCCTGCACGCCGCATACGATGACGTGGTGGTCCTCCAGAACGCACGCGTCGCCGTCCGGCGCACGAGAATCCTGCCCGCGTGGGCTCGGCGAGCGGATGCCGCGGCGGCACGCGCCGTGAACGCCGGACCGAGCCATCCGGTGGCCGATCGGTTCTGGTCGCAGGTCTCGGGGTTCGCCGACCGCGGCGTGCTCTGGTGGTCGATCGCCGGCGTGCTCGCCGCGACCGGCCGCCCCCGCACGGCCGCGCGCGGACTCGGTTCGCTGCTCGCCGCGAGCGCCCTCGCCAACCTGATCGCCAAGCGGGTCTTCGGCGGCGACCGGCCGTTGCTCGCCGACGTGCCGATCGGGCGGCGCCTGCCGAAGCCGCCCGTCACGCCGTCATTCCCGTCGGGCCACTCGGCGAGCGCGGCGGCCTTCGCGACCGGCGTCGCGATCGAGTCGCCGCGCCTCGGCCTGGCACTGGCTCCGGCAGCCGTCGCCGTGGCGTACTCCCGCCTGCACACGGGGGCGCACTGGTTGTCCGACGTCATGGGCGGGCTCGCGCTCGGCGCCGGGGTGGCCGTGCTCGGCGCCGCCATCGCGCCCCCGCACCGGCCGTCCGAGCGCGACGGATCCGCTCCGACCGGCACCGACCGCCGGCTGCCCGCCTCGCCCGACGGCGCGGGCGTGTTCATCGTCGTGAACCGGTCGTCGGGCACGAGCGTGGTTCGCGCCGATCCGGTGCGGGTGCTCGAACGGCGGCTGCCGCTCGCCGAGCTGCACCTCCTCGCCGGCGGAGAGCAACCGCAGGACGTCGTGCGTGCCGCGCTCGCCCGCGACGTTCCGCCGACCATCGTCGGCGTCTGCGGCGGCGACGGGTCGGTCGCCGCCGTGGCGCACGAGGCCAGGACCGCCGGCGTGCCGCTGCTCGTCGTGCCCGGTGGCACGTTCAACCACTTCGCACGCACGGCGGGCGCCGCATCCGTCGACCTCGCCGTCGATGCGCTGCAACGGGGCGAGGGCGTGAGGGCGGATGTCGCCGAGCTCCGCTTCGCCGGCGGTTCGCCGATCACGGTGCTGAACACCGCCTCGGTCGGCATCTACCCGGATTTCGTCGCCGAGCGCGAGCGCCTCCAGGGCAGGTGGGGCAAGTGGCCCGCCGCCATCGCCGCAGCGGTGCGGGTGCTGCGGCATTCGGCCCCGGTGACCGTCGTCGTCGGCGGACGCCGCGCCCGCGTCTGGACCCTGTACGTGGGCGTCGGCGGCAACGACCCCGGCATCGCGGCGCCGATGCAGCGCCGGAGGCTCGACGGCGGCGAGCTCGACGTGCGCGTGCTGCATGCCGGCACCCGGGTGCGAGCCGTCGGCGCGCTCGCGTTCGGACGGCGCACGAGCGCCGTGCTCCGCCGACTGCGGCTGCTGCCGGAGCGGCTCGAGTCGTTCACCACCGAGTCGATCGACGTGCTCGTGCGCCCGCGCAAGGGGCAGCCGCCCGGATTCGCGCACGACGGCGAGGTGTCGGTCGAGGCGCCGGCCGAGGCATCCGCCCGCACCCCCGGGCATGGATATCGCACGACCGTGCGCGTGCTTCCGGCCGCACTCGACGTCTACCGCCCGGCCGCCGACACCCGCGACCGCGACGTCACAGCAGGCGGCGCGCGTTCGCCCAGGCGGTGAGCTCGTGGCGGCTCGAGAGCTGCAGCTTGCGCAGCACGGCCGAGACGTGCGATTCGACGGTCTTCGTCGAGATGAACAGGGCGGCCGCGACCTCCTTGTAGGCGTAGCCGCGGGCGATGAGGCGCATGACCTCCTGCTCGCGCGCCGAGAGGCGGTCGAGCTCGTCGCTCGCGGCCGCGGTCTCGCCGACGGCGGCCCCGAAGGCGTCGAGCACGAATCCGGCGAGCTTCGGCGAGAAGACGGCGTCTCCGCTCGCGACGGCGTGCACCGCACGGCTGACGTCGGCCCCCGACGATCCCTTCGTGATGTAGCCGCGCGCGCCCGCACGGATCACGCCGACCACGTCTTCGGCCTTGTCCGAGACGCTCAGCGCGAGGAACCTCGTTCCGGGCACGGATGCCGCGGCTCGGCGGATCACCTCCGCCCCGCCGCTCGTGCCCGCCGGCACGCCGACCCCGGGCAGGTGCACGTCGAGCAGCACGACGTCGGGCGCGGCATCCGTCACCGCGGCCACGGCGGACTCGACGTCGTGCGCCTCGCCCACGACCTCGATCGAGGCGTCGAGGTCGGCCTTGAGCCCCGAGCGGAAGATCGAGTGGTCGTCGACGATCACGACCCGAACGGATGTCGCGGCCGTCGTGTCGGCTCCGGTCGTGTCAGCCACGGGATCCTTCCGTTCCGATGATTCCGGCGGGGCCTGCGCCGCCGACCCGTTCGGCCGGGAACCGCAGTCGCACCTCCGTGCCGATGCCGCCCGCGCCGGGGCGCACCTCGCCGGTTCCGCCGGCCCGGCGCATGCGCCCGATGATGGACTGCCGCACGCCGAGCCGGTCGCTCGGCACGTCGACGAGGTCGAACCCGTCGCCGCGATCGCGCACGAACACCTCGACCGAGTCGGGCGTCGCCTCGACGTAGACCGAGACCTCGCCGCCGGCGTGGCGTGCGGCGTTCAGCATCGCCTCGCGCGCGGCGGCCGCCACCTCGCCGCTCGCGCGCTCGCTCGAGGAGCCGACGGCGACGACGTCGATCGTCACCGGGTAGTCGATCTCGAGGGCGGCGGCGAAGTCGCGCAGGTCGGTGCCGAGGTCGCTGTCGGCGGGCGCCTCGCCGTCGAAGAGCCAGTCGCGCAACTCGCGCTCCTGGGCCCGGGCGATGCGGGCGACCTCGGTCGTGGCGCCCGCCCGGTTCTGGATGAGGGCGAGCGTCTGCAGCACCGAGTCGTGCAGGTGCGCGGCGATCTCGCTGCGCTGCTCCTCGCGGATGCGCTTCGTGCGCTCCTCGGTGAGCTCGCGCCACGCCGTCACGAGCGTCGGCGCGTAGACGAGGCCGATGCCGAGCACCGCGGCGAGCGCGGCCGCGAACGTCGGCGCGGGGTACCACGCGGCCGTCGGACCGAGCACGAGGGCCGCCGCGGTCACGACGAGCAGCACGGTCGCGACGAGGCGGATCGTGAGCTCGTGCCGCGGCCCCCGCTCGGGTTCCGGCCGGTCGATGAAGGTCGCCCAGGCTCCGGATGCCACGGCGAGCCCGACTCCGGCGAACACCGCGAAGAGCCACGAACCGAGGGCCTCGCTGCCGCCGTCGACGGCGTCGACGGCGAGCGGGTCGAGGGCGAGGAGGGAGCTCGTGGCCGCTGCGGCGAGCAATGACACGGCGGCCGCCGACACGAGCAGCCACGCGACCGGGGCGCTGCGGCTCGGACGCGCCTCGCCCGCCTCCCACGGCGTCAGCGCCCAGAGCCACACGTAGAGCAGCACGCCCGCTCCCGCCGCGAAGCTCGCCACGACGAACGCAGCACGCACGACGAGCACGGGCCAGCCGAGGTGCGCGGCCAGCCCCGCCGCGACGCCGGTGGCGACGCAGGCGCGCGGGCGCGACATCCGGGGCTCCATGTCTGCCATCCAAGCACGCCCGGCCCCACCGGCCGTGGCCCTCGGGAACACCCTCAGGGTCGAATCAGGGACTCACCCCATAGCGGGGCATCCGGCGCCGCTGCCAGCATCGAGACATGGAGACGAACCAGACCGCCCCGCAGAGCGACCCAGTGCCGGAAGGCGTGCAGGGGGACTCCGCGCAGGTCGGCCCGTCGGCCGATGGGGCGGTCGGTTCGGCTTCATCAGGAACAGCGGGGGGCTCGGCCGGGTCGGCCGCAGGTGCGCCGGGCGGTGGCGGTTCGGCCGGCCCGGGCGGTTCCGGCGGCTCCGGCGCCACGGATGCCGGCGGCCGGCCGACCGCGCCCGACGCGACGGGCCCCGGCTTCTACGCCTGGCTTCGACGCCTCGGCCTGCCGCGCCGCGCCGGATGGCTCGGCGGCGTGTGCGCCGGCCTCGGCGCCCGCCTCGGCATCGACCCGATCATCGTGCGCGGCATCGTCGTCGTGGTCGCCGTGCTCGGCGCCCCGTTCGTGCTCCTCTACGCCATCGCGTGGCTGCTGCTGCCCGACACCGACGGCGAGATCCACCTCGAGCGCCTCACCCGCGGCATCGTCGACCCGGCCGTCGTCGGCATCGCGGTCATGGGCGTGCTCGGCCTCATCCCGCTCGTGCAGGGCGGATGGCTCGGCTGGCAGTGGTGGGACGACTGGCCCTACATCGCCGACCCCATCTTCGGCTTCAACCTCACGGTGCCGCTGCGCATCCTCTGGACGCTGCTGCTCGTCGGCGGCCTCGTCACCCTCGTCATCTGGCTCGCCCGGCGATCCTCCCAGAACCCCCCGGCCGGCGGCGCCGGCACGCGAACGGCTTCCGCAGCCGACGCCGCCCGGTCGGGGTCCACGCCTGACCCGGCAGCGACCACGGCCGGCGCGACGGCCGCGACGTACGCCCCCCATGTTCCCCCGACGAACGGCGACACCCGTTCGACGGGTGCGGATGCGGCATCCGCTCAGGTGACGGATGCCGCGTCCGCGACTTCGGCCGATCCCGCCGCCGGTGCTGCCGGGGTGGCGGCCGCGGCGACAGGGGCGACTGCTGCGATGCCGGCGACGGATGCCGCCGCCGGTCAGGTGCCGACGACCGAGCCGCCCGTGCCCGCGATGGGCGCGGACCCCGCCGCGATCGCCGAATGGCGGGAACAGCACGAGGCCTGGCGCGTCGCGCACACCGAGTGGAAGACGGGACAGGAGCAGGCCGAACGGGCCGCCCGCGCCCGCGCCGCCGCCGAGAACCGCGAGAAGGCCCGCCAGCTCGCCGCGAGCGCCGACGCCGCCCGGGCCGCTCGCCGCGCCGGCCGCCCGCGCGCCAGCGCCGCCTTCGTCTTCACCATGCTCGGCGTGAGCCTCATCGGCGGCGCGATCGTCGCCCTCCTGGCGCTCGGCGACGCCGACGTCGCCGCGTACGCGGTGCCCGTCGCCCTCGCGGCCGGCACCCTCGTGCTCGCGCTCGGCATGATCATCGCCGCCCTCCGTCGACGCCGCAGCGGCGCGCTCGCGTTCCTGACGCTGACCGCCGTGCTCGCCATGTTCGTCGGACTCGGCGCGGCGACGTTCTCCTCGCAGGGGCGGCTGATCGGCCCCGACCAGAGCATCGGCCTCCTCACGTCCCAGCGCCTCGTGCAGCCCATCGGCAACGCCTACCTGCGAGCGCTTCCGGTCGCGGGGTCGCCAGCGGTCGTCGAGCTCACGCAGGGCATCGGCGACACCTGGCTCGGACTCGACGACGGCGCCGTGGTGCTGCTCGACGCGTCGGACGCGGGCCCCATCGAGATCACCGTCTTCGACGATGAGGGCGTGATGAGCGTCCCGCAGATCGACGACCTCGACCGAGCCGCCCTCGTGCTCGGCGGCGAGACCGGCGCCAGGGCCCTGAAGTCCGGCGAGCAGGTCGACGCGGTGCTCGACCTCACGCAGCGCACCGGCGCCGTCCACATCCAGATCATGGAATGAGCGAGAACATGACCGAGAACACCTCACCCCCCGC
>Ga0160430_100678_pt1 | contig 16667 bp, 13 predicted proteins | sample HID1971I_E0MG_FD_108274 | JGI IMG/M metagenome (GOLD analysis project Ga0160430, IMG submission 108274) | Enriched millipede-associated microbial communities from UW Madison campus, WI, USA - HID1971I_E0 MG | ecosystem: Host-associated > Arthropoda: Insects > Digestive system > Unclassified ...
AGGCCGTGCTGGCCGGCACGACGATCGCGGGCGGCCTACCCGAGAGCACCGATGCCGAGCAGGCGTTCGGCGTCTACCTCAACGACATGACCGGGTCGAAGATGGACCCCTACCTCGACGTGCAGGTCGGTGCGGGCGTCATCACGTGCCGTAATGATGGGCTGCCGAACTACGACATCGTCGTGAAGCTCACGAACACCGCGCCGGCGGATGCCGCGACAAGCCTCCCTCGGTATGTCACCGGCGGCGGCGAGTACGGCACCCCGCCCGGCTCGATCACGACGTCGGTGCACGTCTACAGCGCGCAGGGCACGTACAACCTCGGTGTTCTGCTCAACGACGAGCCGGTCGGCTACCATCCGACGTCGGATTCGGGCTACACGCTGAGCAAGGTGGTGTCCCGCTTGGCTCCCGGCGAGAGCGCCGAGTACCGGTTCGGGTTCCTCGGCGGCGAAGCGGGCGAGAAGCGTACCCTTCTTGAAGCGACTCCACTCGTTTACACGCCCGAAACATTAGGGGTCGCGCTTTCCTGTGAATCTCCCCTAAGGTGAGGGGGTGTCGTCTTTCGGAACGGCGGCACCATCGGGGGGTTCCGAATCTGGGGTTTCTCGATGCTCATGAAGCATACGAGGGGTAACGCAATCATGATCCGAAAGATCCTTGCAACCGTCGCTGTCGTAGCGGCCGCGTTGATCGGGGCGCCCGCGGCGGCCCAAGCGGCAGGAGGCGCCGGTTACACCGGTCAGGGCACCAACGTCACGTTGACCGTCGGCGAGGTCGGCACGATGACGTTCAGCGGGCTGCCGCCGAACACGCCGTCGACCGCGACCGCACCCGATGCCGTCACGCTCGCCGTGCTGAAGGCCGCGACGGCCTCCCGGCCGACGGACGCCACGGGAACGGTCTCGTTCCAGGTGTCCTCGAACACGCCGGGCACCTACACGATCACCGACACGGCGGGTGACTGGGTCGCCACAGGCACCCTGACGGTCGTCCCGGCTGACACGGCCGGGACCGGAGGCATCGCCACCACCGGTTACGACGCTCCCGTGCTGTGGATCTGGATCGGCGGCGGTGCGCTGCTGCTCGGTGCGGCACTCGTCGTCGTCATGACGACCGTGCGCCGCTCACGCCAGCAGGGCTGACCACCGTCGGGTCGCAGCCCAACCTCTCGGCACGGACGTTCACGACCGAAGCCCGGATCGCTGATCCGGGCTTCCGTCGTGTCTTCACGTCATCGCGAGCGGATGCCTCCAACATGGGGTCATGAGCACCGCAGGCGCCGCACCGGCGCGCGTCATCGGCGTCGACACGGCACGCGGCCTCGCGCTCATCGGCATGTTCGTGGCGCACGTCGCGCCGATGGTCGAGGATCCGACGGCGGTGACGCTCATCGGCATCGCCGACGAACGGCCCCGTCTGCTCTTCGCGCTCACGGCCGGCATCGGGCTCGGCTTCATCTCGGGAGGGACGCGCCCGATCGTCGAGGCGGGGGAGCGCGGCATCCTGCGCCGCCAGATCGCGATTCGCGCGGTCATCCTCATCGCGATGGGCCTGCTCATCGCCGCCACACTGCACCCGCTCGTGTTCATCATCCTCGACGTCTACGGCATCGCGTTCCTGCTCATGCTGCCGCTGCTCTTCCTGCCGCCCCGCTCGGCCCTTGCCGTCGGCGTCGTGCTGCTCGCGCTCACGCCCGCGCTCGCCGAGATCGCGTCGCGCACCCCGTTCGTCGCCGAGACCAGGCAGGGCGCGTTCCGCATCCCCGTCGACTGGGTCGTGAGCGGCGCCTACCCGGTGATCGTCTGGGTGCCGGTCATGCTCATCGGCCTCGCGCTCGCCCGTCTCGACCTCGCGGCGCGCACGACGGTCTACGTCGCCGGGCTCATCGGCGCGGCATCCGCCTGCATCCTGCTGCCGCTCTCGACGCTGCCGCCGTCCCCGTTCATGGTGGCGGATGCCGCGTGGTCGGTGCCCCTGCGCGCCTCGCTCGAGACCCTCGGCAACACGGGCGTCGCGGTCGCGGTGGTCGCGGTGCTGCTCGTGCTGACCGGTCTCGCCGCGCCCGCGGTTCGCCGCGTCTCGGTCGCCGTCACGTCGCCGGTCGCGGCGATGGGCTCGATGCCGCTCAGCATCTACACGCTGCACCTCGTGGTCATCGCCCTCGCCGTGCGGGTCGACCCGGCGACCGGGGTGGTGACGGATGACTCGTGGCCGCTGCTCATCGGCCTCATCGTCGGCTCGATGGCGTTCGCCTGGCTCTGGCGGCGCTACATCGGACGCGGGCCGTTCGAGACGCTGCTGCGGTGGGCGAGCGGCCGCTCGCGGAGAACGGCGGACCGCTCCGCCGTCGGGGAGGCCTGAGATGCCCGCACCGATCGAGGAGTACGCCGTCATCGGCGACTGTCGCACCACCGCGCTGCTCGACGCCGGCGGCTCGATCGACTGGTACTGCCCGCCGCGGTTCGACGCGGCATCGGTCTTCGGGGCGCTGCTCGGCGATGCCGACCACGGCCGGTGGCTGCTGCGGCCCGACGACGCCGGCGCGACCGCTGAGCGTCACTACGCCGAGGACACGTTCACCCTCGTCACCCGGTGGACCACCGACACGGGCGAGGTCGAGGTCACCGACCTGATGCCCATCGGCGGCGGACGCCACGACGCCCGCAGCGACGTGATCCGGCGCGTGCGCGGCATCCGGGGCTCCGTGGCCATGCGGCAGGAGCTGCGCGTGCGCTTCGGCTACGCGGCCACCCTGCCGTGGATGCGGCAGCGCACGACGGCCGACGGGCCCGTGCTCCTCGCGATCGCCGGCCCCGACGCGCTCGTGCTGCGCGGCCCGCGGCTCGTGGCGGAGGACCACGCCCACGTCGGCACCTTCACCGTGGCCGAGGGCGAAACCGTCGACCTGCGGCTGACCTGGTTCCCGTCGCACCTCGAACCGCCCGAGCCCGTCGACGTCGACGAGGCGATCGCGACCACGAACGCGTGGTGGCGCGAATGGGCCGGCCGGTCGACCTCGTTCGGCGCCTACGACGACGCGGTGCGCCGCTCACTGCTGGTGCTGCGGCTGCTCACCCACGAGGACACCGGCGGCATCGTCGCTGCGGCGACGACGAGCCTGCCCGAGGAGTTCGGCGGATCGCGCAACTGGGACTACCGCTACGTCTGGTTGCGCGACGCCTCGCTCACCCTGCAGGCCCTCATGGTGCACGGACTCGACCGCGAGGCGGAGGCCTGGCGTGGCTGGCTCGAGCGCGCCGTCGCCGGCGACCCCGCCGACGTGCAGATCATGTACGGCGTCGCCGGCGAACGCCGACTCGCCGAATGGGAGGCCACCACGCTGCCCGGCTACGGCGGCGCATCACCCGTGCGCGTCGGCAACGCGGCATCCGACCAGTTCCAGGCGGACGTCTTCGGCGAGGTGCTCATGGCGCTCGATGCCGTGCGGCACGCCGAAGCCGACGACGACGGCATGTCGTGGCCGCTGCAGCGCGCGCTGCTCGAGGAGGCCGAGCGCAACCTCGACCGGCCCGACTCGGGGCTCTGGGAGATCCGCGGCCCCGAGCGCCGCTTCACGCACTCCCAGGTCATGCTCTGGGCGGCGTTCGACCGAGCCGTCTGCGCCGTCGAGCAGGACGGCCGGCGAGGCCCGGTCGAGCACTGGCGCGCCGTGCGCGACCGCCTCGCCGAACGCATCGAGCGCACCGGCTTCGATACCGAGCTCAGCAGCTACGTGCAGTTCGAGGGAACGCAGGAACCGGATGCCGCGCTCCTGCAACTCGCGCAGGTCGGCTACCTCGCCGCCGACGACCCGCGCATGCTCGGCACGGTCGCGCACCTCGAGCGCACGCTCCTGCGCGACGGACTGCTGCGCCGCTACCGCACAGAGACCGACGTCGACGGCGTCGAGGGCGACGAGAACGCGTTCCTCGCCTGCTCGTTCTGGCTGGTCGAGCAGTACGCCCGCAGCGGCCGCCTCGACGACGCCGAACGCCTCATGCGGCACCTGCTGGGCTTCGCGAACGACCTCGGCCTCCTCGCGGAGCAGGTCGATCCGATCAGCGGGCGACAGGCCGGCAACACGCCTCAGGCGTTCTCGCACCTCGCGCTGGTGCGCGCCGCCGACGCGATCGCCGCACGACGTCGGCGCACGCCGTAGTCGACCGCGACCACGATGCCCGCGCCGACGCCGGCGCCGAGCGCGTTCGCGAGCACGTCCCGCACGTCGGTCGTGCGGTCGGGCAGGAAGAGGTACTGCGCGAACTCGGCGAGGCAGCTCACGACGAGGCCGAGTCCGGTCGCCGTCGCGATGCGCCGAAGCCCCGAACGGGGCGAACCGACCGCGAGCAGCAGCCCGAGCGGCACGAACAGGGCCATGTTGAACGCGAACTCCACGAACGGGTAGCTCGCCCACTGCGGGATGCCGAGCAGCGCGATCGCGTCGAGCAGGGGCCCGAACCGCACGAAACCGCCGGCGCCGTCGATGTGCACCGGCCAGAACAGCACGATCGCCAGACCCGCCGCATAGGCCAGCGCGAGCACGATGCGCCGCCGACGGAATGCCTGCCCGATCATCCGGCCAGCATAGGCCGACTCGATGACGAGCGGGTTTCCCGCGCAGTTCTCGCCGGTGTCCGCACGCTGTGCAAGCGCCGGGCGTCGTGGGGACGTCGCACATTCGTAATGACGGGTTAACGCGTTCCGACTAACGTCGAAGTGTCGCACAAGGGGGCTCGCGCGACAGTTCTCACGGATCTGGCGCGTCATGTCGACACCGATTGCGCCACGGAGTCCATCCGAAGATCGGAGATACCGCATGACGAAATCCATCTCTCGGCGAACCCTGCTGACCGGGGCGGCGATGCTCGCGCCGGTCGCATTGGGGCAGGCCGCCTACGTCGACCCGATCGCGCCGAAGTTCTGGCGCCCGGACACGACCGTCGCGACCGCGGCGACGGCGAGCGCGGCCGGTGCCGTCTCGTCCACGACCATCCGCTCGTTCGGGCCGAACGGCACGCACTGGCCGACGCACACGCCGAAGTTCGGTGCGAAGTTCCAGACCGTCATCGACGTCGCCTGCGACTGGACCGCCATCGGCCGGGCCATCGCCTCCGTCACCGACACCCAGATCAACGCGGGCGTCCACATCCGCATCGCGTCGGGCAACCTGCCCGGATACGGGGCGTCGTCGGGGTCGGCGGCCGCGCTCAAGGGCGTGGGTCGGGGCACCGCGTCGAAGAACATCCTCGTCTCGCCGAAGAACGGCTGGGGGTCGGTCAAGGTCGTCGACTCGGCTCGCATCATCGGCGTCAAGGGCGTCACGTTCGCGCGCATCAACGGCCGGTTCATGCTGCTCACCGACTGCAGCCGCACCGCCTGGGCGCAGTCCAAGGTCTCGCACGGGTTCCGCATGACCTCCTCGAGCGGGATCCTCGAGGGCTGCTCGGCCCACGAGGTCGTCATGTCCGACGCGAAGGTCGACATCAACGACCCGTTCGGCTACGCCGCCGGTTCCAACTCGATGATCACGGACTCCCTCTGGGAGGGGTGCTACTGCGCACCCGTCTTCCGTCCGAGCGGCGCGAAGGACCACATCGACACGCTGCAGATGTACGGCAACGGTGCGTACCGCGGGCTCACGATCCGTGACTCGACCTTCTTCGGGTCGCTGAACAGCGCCCTGCAGATCGGCGGGGCGAAGCCGCAGGACCCCGACCTCGGCACGCCGTTCCTGACGCTCGACCACACGATCCTCACGGCGCAGATCTTCGCGATCCGCGTGCGCTACCCGCTGCCGTCCGGCGCGCAGGGGCCCACCATCGGCCAGGCCATCAACGGCAGCGGCGAGCCCGGCCAGCTCTACGCCAAGGACTCGTACGTCTTCGGGTCGATGTACGACACGCAGTGGGCGTCGGTCGTCAACAGCTCCACCTCGTACGACAAGGCCGCGGCCAAGAACCAGTCGGCGGCCGGCGGGTGGACGGTCGACACCGGCATGAGCTCGTACGGATCCGCCTGGTTCGACCAGCAGACGCCGACGCCGACCGACGCGTACCTCGCCCGCATCTGGGCCTAGCGCCGACGCCGACGAGGCGAAGGGGGGTGCCGCTCATCGAGCGGCACCCCCCTTCACGTCTGCGCCGGGCTCAGCTGCGGCCCATGCCCACGTACTGCCAGCCGGCGGCCTTCCACGACTCGGCGTCGAGCGCGTTGCGCCCGTCGATGACGATCGAGGCCCGCGAGATCGACTTCACGTGCTCCGGGTCGAGCGCCACGTACTCGGGCCACTCCGTCACGAGCACCACGAGGTCTGCATGACGCAGCGCCTCTTCGGTGGCCGAGGTGTAGAGGAGCTGCGGATGCCGCAGGCGGGCGTTCTCGATGCCCTCGGGGTCGGTGACGACCACGTCGGCGCCGAGGCCCTTGAGCTGCACCGCCACGTCGAGCGCGGGGGAGTCCCGCACGTCGTCGGAGTGCGGCTTGAACGTGACGCCGAGCACGGCCACCTTCTTGCCGAAGGGCGCGCCGCCGAGGGCGTCGACCGCGAGGTCCACCACGCGCACGCGCCGACGCAGGTTGATCGCGTCGACCTCCTTGAGGAACGCGACGGACTCGCCGCGACCGAGCTCTTCGGCCCGCGCGGTGAACGCACGGATGTCCTTCGGCAGGCATCCGCCGCCGAACCCGACGCCCGCGTTGAGGAAGCGGCGGCCGATGCGCGCGTCGTGCCCGATGGCATCCGCGAGGCTCGTGATGTCGGCGCCGGTGACCTCGGCGATCTCGGCCATCGCGTTGATGAACGAGATCTTCGTGGCGAGGAACGCGTTCGCGGCGACCTTCACGAGCTCTGCCGTGGCGTAGTCGGTCACGATGCGGGGCGTGCCCGCGCCGATCGCCTTCGCGTAGACGCCGTCGAGCACCTCGGCGTCGCGCTCGTCGTCGACGCCGTAGACCAGGCGGTCGGGCTCGATCGTGTCCTTCACGGCGTACCCCTCGCGCAGGAACTCGGGGTTCCACGCGAGGCGCGCGCCCGTGCCCGACTCGGCGACGCGATCGGCGAGACGACGAGCGGTGCCGACGGGCACGGTGCTCTTGCCGACGATCAGGTCGCCCTCCTTCAGGTACGGCACGAGCGCCTCGATCGCGGCGTCGACGTACTTCAGGTCGGCCGCGTAGCCGTCGGCCGACTGCGGCGTGCCGACCGCGATGAAGTGCACGGTCGCGTCGGAGACCTCGGCGATGTCGGTCGAGAACCGCAGGCGGCCCGTCGCGCCCGCCGAGGTGAGCACCTCGGGCAGTCCGGGCTCGAAGAACGGCGGCCGGCCGGCCTGCAGCGCCTCGACCTTCGAGGGGTCCACGTCGATGCCGATCACCTCGTGGCCGAGCTCGGCCATGGCGGAGGCGTGGACCGCACCGAGGTAGCCGCATCCGATGACGGAGAGCTTCATGAGGGGTTCCTTCCTTCGGGGACGAGCTGGTCGACGTGCGGCGCCCGGATCAGTTGCGCACCGCGATCGTGATCGGCGCGCTCGTGCCGACGTTGCCCGCGGCATCCGTCGCCCTCGCGGTCACGCCGTATGCCCCGTTCGGGTACAGTCGCGAGTTCATCACGGCGCGCCAGGTTCCATCCGCCTGCCTCGTCGCGTTGCCGAGTTTAGTGGTACCGGCCCAGAGGGAGACGGCCGTGACGCCGACGTTGTCGCTCGCCGAGATGACGACGGCGACCGACGTGCCCGACACCGTGCTGCCCGAGACGGGCGACGTGATCGAGGCGACGGGCGCCGTGCGGTCGGGAGTGGGCGTCGGGGTCGGAGTGGCTGTCGGCGTCGGCGTCGGCGTGGGCGTCGGAGTCGGGGTGGGCGTCGGCGTGGGCGTCGGCGTGGGCGTCGGGGTCGATCCCGTCGGCACGGCCGAGAGGAGGTAGCCGAAGTACTTGCCCGCGACCGGCTTGGTCGGGTCGCCGGTGAAGACGTGGCCGCGAGCCGCGGCCGCAGCGGCCTGTCCCCGGATGATGTCGATGACCTGGTCGGTCGAGCGGCCGTCGCACGGACCGAACGCGTAGCACGCGGCCACGACCCCGCTCGCGGCGCCCGTGGCCATGCTCGTGCCGGTCGCGACGTAGCCGTACCGGTTGCCCTTCTTCGTCGTGTACGGGCAGACGCCGGGGGCGGCGACCGTGTGCGCCTGGTCGGCCGCGCTCACCGCGTAGTTCGTCGAGACCGCGTAGGCGTCGTCCTTGGTGGTCACGCTGCACGGCGCCGTCCCGAGTCCACCCGGCTTGCCGTCGAAGTCGGCCATGTTCGTCACGACGAGCACCTCGTCGAAGTTGCCGGGGGAGTAGAGCGCGAGGTCCCGGCCCGAGTTGCCGGCGCCGGCGACGATCGAGATGCCGTCGTCGGTCAGGGCGCAGACGGCCTGGTGCACGGCGTCGCCGTTCGTGCGACCGCAGTTGCCGTCATCCGTCCCCGTGTACGCGATGCTCATGTTCACGACGGCGATGTCCTTCGCCGCGGCGTTGTCGGCCACCCACTCCAGGCCGCAGAGCAGCGACTGCACCGTGCCGAGCAGGTCGTCGCCGAGCACGCGCACCGAGTGGATCGGCACGCCCGGCGCGGTGCCGAGGATTCCGGTCGTGTTGTCGATCGCGCCGAGCACGCCGGCCACGCCGGTGCCGTGCCCGTCGCCGTCGGCCGCTGTGCCCGTCGGCAGGCAGTTGACCGCCGTCGCGAGGTTGAGGTCGGTGTGCGTGCTGACGCCGGAGTCGATGACGGCGACCCCGGGGCCATGCCATGCGGCGCCGCTGCCGGCGCGCACCGGCGGCTCGTCGGCCTCAACGGCCCCGACGGCGGGCGGCACGGTCTGCGCGAGCGCCTTCACCGGCGCCTCGGCCATGAGTCCGAGCACCGACGGGTCGCCGTCGAGCGACGCGGCCTGCTCGGCCGTGAGCTTCGCGGAGAATCCGGCGAAGATCGAGTCGTACAGGCGGGCGGGCACGACACCCGTCGAACCGATCGCCGCATCGCGCGCCGCGACATCCGTGAACGTCACGGTGTACGCACCGGCCGGCGGCGGCTCGGCCGCAGAGGCGGGGGCGACGATGAAGGCGGCCGTGGCGAGCATGGCCGTGGCCAGGCCCGCGAGCGCCGCGACCCGGCGACGCAGGCGGCTCGTCGGTCGCGGCGGGGACTCGAGTTCGGACATCGGATTCCTCGGTTCTCTCGGGTGCTGTGGACTCATGACGTGCTGGACTTCGGGATCGGGGCGGACCGACGCTGGGCCTGCGGTGGGTCGGCGGCGTGCCGACTCAGCGGTTCACGGACGCGGTCGCCTCGGTCAGGGGGCCATCGAGCCGTGCGGGAGCTCGCACCCGCTGGTAGGCGGCCACGGTCTCGTGGGCGATGGAGCCCCAGTCGAGTCGGTCGAGCGGCGCGCGGTCGGGCCGGGGCTCGGCAGCCCACTCGAGGGTGCGCGCCAGCTCGGCGGCATCGAACTCGCCGTCGTAGCAGCGCACCCAGTCGGCGCCCACGAGCTGTTGCAGCTCGCGCATCGCGCCGAGCGCCGGCACGACGACCGGGCGATCGGCCGAGAGGGCGAGGATCGCCGAACCCGAGTTCTGGATGGCCCGGTACGGCAGCACGACGACATCCGACGCCCGGATCCAGGCCATGATCGCCGCGTCGGACTGGAACGCGAGGTCGAGGAGCACGCGGGGGTCCGAGTCGGCCGCGGCGACGATCTCGGCCGCGAGCGCCGACCCGGCTGGCTTTCCGGCGATCACGAGGCGCACGTCGTGCTCGCCGCCGACGACCGTGCGCACCAGGTCGGGGATGTTCTTGTAGCTGCGGATCATGCCGACCGACGCGACCACGAGGGCGTCGGCGTCGATGCCGCGCTCGGCGCGCGCCTCGGCCCGCGGCAGGCTCACGTCGTAGTCGAGGCGGTAGTGGCCGTGCGGGGTGACCGTGCCGGGCTTGCCGGCGAGTTCGGGATACGCGGCGCGCGCGGCGTCGAGGCCGCCCGCGCTCAGCGAGATCAGCGCGTCGACCTCCTCGACGAGCAGTCGGCGGTGCATGGCCCGCAGCCGCGGCGTCGAGCGCTGCTCGTGCGACGCGACGTTGTGCACGGTCCAGACGAGCTTCGTGTCGTTGCGGAGCCGCGCGATCCGCAGCCCGGCGCGGAACAGCAGCAGCCGTGCGAGCACGCGCCACCGCCGCCCGGTCAGGAACGTCAGCTCGGGCCAATGCAGGTGCACGATGTCGACCCGCCGGGTGAACAGCCGCAGGTACGAGAGGTCGCGAACCGTGTGTCCCTCCTCGGCGATCGTCGTGTACAGCCGCGCGTTGTAGGGGTTCGCGTGGGCCGTGCGGAAGGCCGGTTCGGCCTCGATCACGAGCGGGCGGGCGGCGCTGTCGCCGAGGCCGGGCTCGCGCGCGGCCGTCATGCCGGCACCGACTTCGGAAGCTCGGCGGGCGGGGGCTCGACCGCCGTGGGCCGGGCGATCGGGCGCTCGTTGATGACCTTCGCCGGCACGCCGCCCGCGATCGCCTGCGCCGGCACGTCCTTCGTGACGACGGCGCCCGCGGCGATGACCGCGCCCTCGCCGATCGTGACGCCGGCGAGCACGACCACGTTCGCCCCGAGCCACGCGCCGTCGCCGATCACGATGTCCTGCTCGGTCTTGGGCTGGTCCATGATGGCGACGTCGCCCTGCACGATGCCGTAGTTCGACGCCGTGAGCGTCACGTTCGGCGCGAACAGGCACTTCTCGCCGATGCTGATGCGACCCGTGCTGTTTCCGGCCCAGATCACCGAGTGCTCGCCGATATGGCTGCCCGCGCCGTTGCTGATGCGCTCGGCGTTGCGGAACGACACGTTCGGCGCCATCGAGACGCCCTCGCCGAGCTGGAGGAGGCGCGCCTGGCGCACGTGCGAGTAGCTGGAGAAGTGCGCGAGCCGGAACGCGTGCACGTACGTGCGCAGGTCGAGCAGCGATCGGGCGGCACCTGAGAGCTTGGGCATCGGTCACCGCCCCACGATCGAGGCCACGCCGGAGAATGACTCGGTGATCACGGCCATGACCGCGTCGATGTCGGTCGTCGCACGGGCCGTCACCGAGACGGTCAGCTTCGTGCCGTACGAGCACGAGAGGCAGGCGAGGTCGTCGCGCGGGTCGCCGGCCGGCCAGCCCGTGACGGACTCGATCGGCGCCTCGCCGAAGAACCGCTGCTTCGGACCCCACGTGATGTAGGTCGCGTACCCCCGCCAGTCCGACGCGCCGAGGTCGCGGTGCGAGCGGTCGTCGACCGCGGCCTGCACCTGCGCCCGCACCGAGGGCACCACGAGTTCGAGCGGGTCGGCAGTGGGCACGGTCACCTTCACGATGCTGATGTGGTTGCGCGCCGCGTCATCCGTTCGCGTGCGTCGGGAGATCGGCACGAGCAGCGAGACGGTCTCGGACTCGGGCTCGAGCATCGCGACGGCGCGGAGGGTCGCCGCGACGGTGAGGTCGTGGATCGTGCCGCCGAGCCGGTACGCGAGCTTCATCGCCGGGCCGAGGTCCACCTCGACGTAGCGGGAGTGGCGCGGCACCAGCATCCGCTCGGCCTCGCCCGACGCGACGATCGCCCGGTTCTTCATGGGCCGGATGACGCGGCCGCCCCATCGGCGAAGACGCCGCGTGAACGGCTTGCGCCAGTACTCGTGCCATGCGGCGGCGACGCCGCCCTGGTCGTTCCACCACGCGCGCCAGGCGATCGCGAGGATGCCGAGCCCGGTGCGCGGCGCGACGCCCACGGCGGCGCGCTCCTCGGCGGTGACCTCGGGGACGAACGGCGACGGGGCCGTGCCGGCGACCACGTCGCCGATCTTCAGGCCGAAGAGCGCGTCGCCGATCACGTGGTGGTAGCGGGCGACGATCGCGACCCGCCCGCTGTCGAGCTCGACGACGCGGAAGTCCCAGAGCGGGCGCGAGAGGTCCATCGGGCCGTTGAGCCGCCCGGTGAGGATCTCGACCCGCTGCGGGTCGTCGGATTCGATGCTCGGGTGCAGCGTCACGTGCTTCGCGATGTCGATCTCCGAGACCGGCACCCAGGCCGGCGTGGTCGCGCGCAGGGGCGTCGGGGCGAGGCGCTGGCGCATCGCCGGCACCCGCCACGTCAGCGCCGCGAGTCGGGCCTGCACGGCGGCGAGGTCGATCGCACCGTCCGCCCCGCGCATCCGCTCGCCGTCGAGGATCAGCGCCGCGGCGGCGATCATCGACTCGAACGCGATGACGTTGGCGACGTACTTCTCGTCGAGGGTGCCGATCAGTTCGGCCCTGGCCTCGGGTTCGCTCATCGTGCCCTCCCGGGGTCTCGATCGATCGGGGACTCCAGCGGCGTCGTCGGCGGCGGATGCTCGTCGACGAACGTGGATCCGTCGAGGCGCATGCCCGCCCCGGCGAAGAAGCCCTGCCGGATGCCGCGCAGCATCGCCCGGTCGGCCTTGCCCTTGCGGGGGTCGCGGAGGTGTCGCATCGTGCGACCGCCCGTGCGCTTCAGCAGCACCGCGAGCGTGGCGACGCCGACCGTGAACCGCAGCCGCAGGAGCTTGTTCGCGAGGGCGCCGAGGCCGAGGCCGTAGCCGTGGTGCAGTTCGGTGTACGAGTCGCCCTGGCGGGTGTTCATGTGGTGGATCACGCACGACGGGTCGTGCACGATCGCGTGCCCCGCATCGAGGATGCGGCAGAACATGTCGAGGTCCTCGGCCCCGGCGAGCGTGCGCCCAGCGCCCAGCACCGGGTCGAACCCGCCGAGCTCGAGCACGAGCTCGCGCCGGAACGCCATGACCGCGCCGTGGCCGGCGTCGATGCCCTGCACGGTCTTCGTGTACCGCTTGGGCGGCTCGACGCCGCCGGTGCCGACGAGCGTGTGGTCGAGCATGCGCCCCGTGACGGCGCCGACGACGGCGTCGCCGAAGTGCTCGAGCACCGGGTCGATCCAGCCCGCCACGGCGACGCAGTCGTCGTCGGTGAACAGCACGAGCGGTCGGCTGCTCGTGCGCAGGCCGAGGTCGCGGGCGATCGAGAGGCCCCGGATGTCGCTGCGCACGTACGCCGCACCCGCGGCGATCGCGGCGTCGTGCGTCGAGCCGTCGTCGGAGGCGGAGTCCACGACGAGCACCTCGACGTCGGCGGGCACGGACGCGAGGATCGATTCGAGTGCGGCGCCGAGCATCGTGGCACGGTTGCGCGTGCAGACGATGACGGCGAGATCACGCGGCGTCGGCACGCACCATTCCATCCACTGCGAGGGCCGGCTGCGACGTGTACGCCTCGACGAGGCTCTGCGCCGCCGCCGCCCAGGTGAGGTCGGGCCCGTGCGCCAGGGCGCCGAGCCGCAGACGGCGGAGGGTCTCGGGGCTGCTCGAGAGCAGGTCGAGGTGGGCGGTGAGGGTCGCCACGTCGCCCGTCTCGTGCACGAGGCCGTGCACGTCGTGTTCGAGCAGGGCGCCGGCGGAGGTCGAGACGAGCGGAACGCATCCGACGGCCTGCGCCTCGTAGGTCACGAGGGCGCTGCCCTCCTCGATGCTCGGGAGCAGCAGCACGTCGGCCCCCGCGAGCTCCTCGAGGGGTGCGGCGGTGAGGCCTCGAAGCTGCACGCTCGGGTGCTCGAGACGCTCGCCGAGCACGGCGCGGTACGCCTCGTCGACGGCCCCGAAGACGAGGAGGGTGCCCTGCTCGCTCGCCGACGACGCGAGCCACGCGTCGAGCGCGTGGTGGAGTCCCTTGCGCGGTTCGACCCGCCCCATGAACACGGCCCGCAGGGGGGCGCCGTCGACGTCGTGGCGTTCGACCGGCCCGGGCGGCGTGCACCCGTATCGGTGGCGCCGGAACCGGGACTCGTCGAATCCGCGGTCGAGGAACGTGGTCGCGACGGCATCCGACGGAACGAGCAGCGCCGTCGCGGTGGCCCACTCGCGCTCCTCGGTCGCCAGCCGCACGGGGTCGGCCGCGTGCGATGAGCGCTCGCGGGGCGCGAGGCCGAGTCGTGCCGATTCGGCCGCGACGACCTCGTAGGCGTTCGCCGTGTGCGTGTTCGGCACCTCGCGGAACGAGCGGATGCCGCGTGCCCGTGCCGCCTCGATGGTGCGCGTCGCCGAGCGCGGCCACACGTGCACCACGTCGGGCGTGCGCCTGGCGACGGCCCGCGCCGCGAACCGGTCGTGCCAGGCGAGGGCGCGATCCTGCCCGAGCGCCCGGTGCGGGATGCGACGGCCCGCGACCACGAGCGACGTGGACACGGAGGCGAGGCCGTCGACCGGCCGCGCGATGCTCGTCGTGACGAGGTGCACGTCGTGTCCGGCCCGCACCAGCTCGTTCACCTGGTTCCACGCCGTCCACCCGATTCCCGGGGCGCCGAAGGCGTGCGGGAAGCTGTAGAGGATCGAGATGCGCTCGCCGTCCCTCGTTGATCTCGTAGAGCCCATGGAACACCCCCGTGACGCAGACCTGTGTCCTTCCAACCATCGAGGTCATGTGCGACGCGCACAACGAAGTGCGTCGTTTCGACTCGGAGAGTTAACAGGCGCGCAACAGAAAGCGGGTGCGCCGTTAATACCCCGGCCGCACTATGAACATGACGAAGTGTTCCTCATTCACCTGCGACGGCGCACCGGGTTCCGAGCGATCGGGGCGGGGAGCATCCGCAGTCCACGACAAACCTGTCGCGAACGTGAGGGAGACGAACACATGGAGACTCCGAAGTACCTGCAGACGCTGTGGAGCTACAAATGGCTGCTGGCGTTCGGACTGATCGTCGCCGTGGTGGCCGCGTTCTTCGCCGGCTTCACGATCACGAACGGCGAGGTCCAGTCCCGTGCCGTGAAGTCGTTCACGGCGAGTACGACCGTGCTCGTGACGAGTCCGAACGACACGCTCTTCCAGGCCCAGGTGCCCGGCCAGACGATCGAGGAGGGCGTGACCGCGCCCGAGCCGCTCGACCTCGCCGCGGCGACGCAGATCTACGCGTACCTCGTCTCGAGCGAGGAGGTCGTCTCCGAGGTCGAGGCGACCACGGGCACGCTCGACGAGGACACGGAGTCGATCACCGCGATCCGCCGCACCACCCAGCCGGCGGGCGACGAGCGGTTCCCCGGCTCCCTGAAGCTGCCGGTGCTGCAGATCGTCGGCACCGCCGCGACCCCTGAACGCGCCGAGGAGCTCAGCGCCACGGCGACCGACGTGTTCGTCGGCTACGTCGGCGACCAGCAGGCGGCCAAGCAGATCGCCCCCGAGGACCGCGTCGAGCTCGAGGTCCTGGCCTCCGGGGCCGCCGTGGCCGGCGAGACGAGCAACCCCGCCATCCCGATCGTCGTGACGGGCTTCGCCGTGTTCCTCGGCTTCGTCGCCCTCGCCTTCGTGCTCGCCGGCATCCGCTCGAACCGCTCGGGCCGCAGCAAGCGCAGCCGGTCGCGTCGACGCTCGAGCTCGCCGGTCCCGACCGGCGGCGACGCGGCGCCCGCATCGGATGCCGCGACCATCGAGGAGCTCGAGCCCGCCGACGACGACCAGGTCCTGGTCGGCGCCGGCACCCGGTCGGACTGAGGCGCGCATGAGCGTCGCTCACGCCGCGCGGGCCGTCGGCGCCCGCGACGGCGAGCAGCGCCTCGGATCGGCTCCACCCGGCCCCGAGCGGCCGAGCCGCCGTCGCATCGTCATCGCGTCGATCGTGCTCGCGGTCGTCGCCCTCGCCGCCGTGCTCCTGCTGCCGCCGCTCATCGCGGCAGCCGCGATCGGGTTCATCGCGGGGCTCGTGCTGCTGCGGCGATTCATCTTCACCTGGACGGCGATGATCATCGGCCTCGCCGCGGTCATCATGTTCGTGCCGGCCCGTCGCTACGCGATCCCGATCCCGCTGCCGTTCCAGCTCGAGCCCTACCGGCTCGTGCTCGGCATCGTCGTCATCGCGCTCGTCGTCTCGCTCATCCTCAAGCCCGAGGTGCGCTGGCGGCCCGTCGCGTTCGGATGGCCCATCGGCATCTTCCTCGTGACCATCGCGGTCTCGTTCGTCGTGAACGTCACGGGACTCGCGAACGACGCGCTCATCGGCACCGCCGTCGGCGGCATGTTCCAGATGCTCTTCATGCTCGCCGTCTTCTTCTGCTTCCGGCAGCTGCTGCGCAGCGAGCGCGACGTCATGCTCCTCATCACGTTCGTCACGTGGGCCGGGGTGGTCGTGTCGTTCTTCGCGCTCATCGAGCGGTTCTCGCGGTTCAACGTGTTCCTCGTGCTCGGCAACTTCCTGCCGCTGACCCTCCTCCGCGAGGGCGGCGACGTCAGCCGGGCCGGCGTCGCGCGGGCGTTCGGCTCCGCACAGCATCCGATCGCCCTCGCGGTCGTGCTCTGCATCCTGATCCCGCTCGCCGTCTACCTCGCGAAGTACGCCGCCTGGCCGCTCAACGAGATCAACCGCAAGATCGTCTACGGCGGCGCGACCATCATGCTGTTCGGCGGCATCATGGCCGCGATCTCGCGCACCGCGGTGGTCGTGCTCGCGATCATGTTCCTCGTCACGCTCATCTTCCATCCGAAGGTGGCCGGTGCGATCTTCGCGCTCGCGCTCCCGGTGCTCCTGCTCGCGGCCGCCGTCGTGCCCAAGGTGTTCGAGTCGATGGTGCTGTCCTTC
>Ga0160430_100679_pt1 | contig 16659 bp, 17 predicted proteins | sample HID1971I_E0MG_FD_108274 | JGI IMG/M metagenome (GOLD analysis project Ga0160430, IMG submission 108274) | Enriched millipede-associated microbial communities from UW Madison campus, WI, USA - HID1971I_E0 MG | ecosystem: Host-associated > Arthropoda: Insects > Digestive system > Unclassified ...
CCCGCGCTCGGTCAGCATGGCGTCAACATCATGGAGTTCTGCAAGGCGTACAACGCCGCGACCGAGTCGCAGCGCGGCAACGTCATCCCCGTCGAGATCACCGTCTACGAGGACCGCAGCTTCACGTTCATCCTGAAGACCCCGCCTGCCGCGGAGCTCATCAAGAAGGCCGCAGGCGTCGCCAAGGGCTCTGCGACCCCGCACACCACCAAGGTCGCGAAGATCACCAAGGACCAGGTCCGTCAGATCGCCGAGACGAAGCAGGCTGACCTGAACGCCAACGACATCGAGGCCGCCTCGAAGATCATCGCCGGCACCGCCCGTTCCATGGGCATCACGGTCGAGGGCTGAGGAGAATAATCATGGCTAAGTCCAAGGCTTACAACGCTGCCGCCGAGAAGATCGAGGCAGACCGTTTCTACACCCCGTCCGAGGCAGTCGCCCTCGCGAAGGAGACCGGCTCGGCGAAGTTCGACTCGACCGTCGAGGTCGCGCTGAAGCTCGCTGTCGACCCCCGCAAGGCGGACCAGATGGTGCGCGGCACCGTCATCCTGCCCCACGGCACCGGTAAGACCGCCCGCGTCATCGTGTTCGCGACGGGTCCGGCCGCTGAGGCCGCGATCGCCGCAGGCGCCGATGAGGTCGGTGGCGCCGAGCTCATCCAGAAGGTCGCCGATGGCTGGACCAACTTCGATGCAGCCGTCTCCACCCCTGAGCTCATGGGCCAGGTCGGTCGTCTCGGAAAGGTCCTGGGTCCGCGTGGCCTGATGCCGAACCCGAAGACCGGTACCGTGACCCCGAACACGGCCAAGGCCGTCGAGGAGATCAAGGGCGGAAAGATCGAGTTCCGCGTCGACAAGCACGCCAACGTGCACTTCGTCGTGGGCAAGGCATCCTTCACCACCGAGCAGCTGAACGAGAACATCGACGCAGCGCTCGAGGAGATCGTCCGCCTCAAGCCGTCGAGCTCGAAGGGCCGCTACATCCAGAAGGGTGCAGTGTCGACCACGTTCGGCCCCGGCATCCCGCTGGACGTCAACGCCATCTGAGTCTGACTCTCTGAAACGCCCCCGGGTCCGCCCGGGGGCGTTTCTGCGTTCGGCGGGCGAGCGGATGCCGAAACTCGGCGTCATGCGATGCGGAGTCCGCGAGCGCACCGCATACTGTGATGAGTCCGTCAATCGCGCGCCACAGCACCCGCGCGCACTGCACCCCAGGAGGGTTCGCCCATGTCCCGTCGCTTCATCGCCGTCACGGCTCTCGTCCTCACCGCCGCAGCGCTCACCGCCTGCAGCGGCTCCAGCGCCCCGGAGTCGACGAGCGGCGGCGACAGCTCGGCCTCCTCCGGCTTCGGCCTCGTGAGCGACGGCACCCTCACGGTCGCGACCGAGGGCACCTACCGCCCGTTCAGCTTCCACGCCGACGGCGGCACCGGCGACCTGACCGGCTACGACGTCGAGATCATCCAGGCGGTCGCCGACAAGCTCGACCTCGAGGTGAAGTTCGAAGAGACCCAGTGGGACTCGATCTTCGCTGGACTCGATGCCGGCCGCTTCGACGTGATCGCGAACCAGGTCAGCATCAACGACGAGCGCGAGGCCAAGTACCTCTTCAGCGAGCCGTACACGGTGTCGCCCGGCGTGATCGTGGTGGCCGAGGACGACGACTCGATCTCCTCGTTCGACGACCTCGCAGGCAAGACCACCGCCCAGTCGCTCACGAGCAACTGGTATGAGCTGGCCACCGACTCCGGCGCGACGGTCGAGGGCGTCGAGGGCTGGGCCCAGGCGGTCGAGCTGCTGCGCCAGGGCCGCGTCGACGCGACCGTGAACGACAAGCTCACCTTCCTCGACTACGAGAAGACCAACAGCCCGTCCGGTCTGAAGATCGCGGCCGAGACCGAGGATGCCGGCGAGCAGGCGTTCGTGTTCACGAAGGACAAGACGGCGCTCGTGGAGGCGGTCGACAAGGCGCTCGACGAGCTGCGCGCCGATGGCACGCTCGCTGAGATCAGCGACAAGTACTTCGGCGAAGACGTCACGCAGTAACGCATGGAGAACCCCTGGCAGCTGTTCCTCGACTCGCTCGGCCCCATCGCGCTGGCCGGCGTGACGGTGACGGTGCCGCTCGCGCTCGTGTCGTTCGCCATCGGGCTCGTGATCGCGGTGGGCGTCGCCCTGATGCGCATCTCGGTGCAGCCGCTCGTGTCCGGCATCGCCCGGTTCTACATCTCGGTGATCCGCGGAACGCCCATGATCGTGCAGCTGTTCGTGATCTTCTACGGCCTCGGATCGATCGGACTCAAGATCGATCCGTGGCCGAGCGCGATCATCGCCCTGTCCTTGAACGTCGGCGGGTACGGGGCCGAGGTCGTGCGAGCGGCGATCCTGTCTGTGCCGAAGGGACAGTGGGAGGCCGCGTACACGGTCGGCATGAACCGAACGCGCACGCTCGCCCGCGTCATCCTGCCGCAGGCCGCGCGGGTCTCGGTGCCGCCGCTGTCGAACACGTTCATCTCGCTCGTGAAGGACACCTCGCTCGCGTCGCTGATCCTGGTGACCGAGCTCTTCAAGGTCGCCCAGCAGATCGCTTCGGCGACGCTGGAATTCATGGTGCTCTACCTCGCAGCGGCGCTGGTCTACTGGGTGATCTGCCTGGTGCTGTCGTTCGGTCAGAGCGCGCTGGAGAGAAGGTTGGACCGCAATGTCGCGAACTGATCCGGGCGAGCCGCTGCTCACCGCCAGAGGATTGCGGAAGAGCTTCGGCGACAACGAGGTGCTCCGCGGCATCGACCTGACGCTGCACCGCGGCGAGGTGCTCGTGCTGATCGGGCCGAGCGGTTCGGGCAAGACGACCGTGCTGCGCGCGCTGAACGGACTCGAGACGCCGGATGCCGGCACGATCGTCGTCGACGGCGGACCCGACATCGACTTCGCCGCGGCGGCGAAGGTGCCGTCCCGTCAGCGTGCGCAGACGCGGCTGGCGCTGCGCGACCGCTCGGCGATGGTCTTCCAGCATCACAATCTCTTCCCGCACTTCACGGTGCTCGAGAACGTGATCGAGGGGCCGTGGCGGGTGCAGCGGCGTCCGAAGGACGAGGTGGTGGCAGAGGCGCTCGCGCTGCTGGACCGGGTCGGTCTGAGCGACAAGGCGGATGCTCGTCCGCACCAGCTGTCCGGCGGGCAGCAGCAGCGCGTCGGGATCGTGCGCGCACTCGCCCTGAAGCCGGACCTGTTGCTGTTCGACGAGCCGACCAGTGCGCTCGATCCCGAGCTCGTCGGTGATGTGCTCGTCGTGATCAAGGAGCTCGCCGACGAGGGCTGGACCATGGCCGTCGTGACGCACGAGCTGAGCTTCGCCCGCGAGGCCGCCGATCACGTGCTGTTCATGGACGGCGGCGTCGTGGTGGAGCAGGGCACTCCCGAAGAGGTCTTCACCGCACCGAAGCACGCGCGGACGCAGCGCTTCCTCACCCGCATCTTTCGCCCGCTCGACGGCATCTGAGCGCCGGGCGCAGTGGCGAAGCGCCCGCGGCTCGGTCGTCGCGGTCGCAGTTCGTGCCGCATCGTGCAGGCATGACCTCGTTGCGGTCGCAGTTGACGTCGCCTGTGGCGATGCAGGCCGGCACCAACTGCGACCGGAGCCCGACGATCGACGGCGAGACGTGCATCAGCCGCCGAGCACCGGGAGCACCAGGCTCACGGCGATCGACACCATCACGACCGCGATCACCGCATCGAGGATGCGCCATGACAGCGGGGTGCGAAGCCAGCGGCCGAGGTAGCGCGCACCGAAGCCGAGTGCGGTGAACCACAGGATGCTGGCGGCCACTGCGCCGGCGGCGAAGAGCCAGCGTTCCTCGCCGTGGGTGGCGGCGATCGAGCCGAGCATCAGCACCGTGTCGAGATAGACGTGCGGGTTCAGCCAGGTGAGGGCGAGCACCGTGAGCAGCACCGGCGCCAGGGACGTGCGAGTCCGGGTCGCCGTGAGTGTGCCGCCGGATGCCGTCGGCGTCGACTCCTCGGCGCTGTCCACCTGCAGCGCATCACCGGTTCCCCGCCAGGCGCGTCGAGCGGCCAGCAATCCGTAGACGAGCAGGAACACGGCGCCTGCCCAGCGTGCGACCACGACGAGCCACGGTGCCGCGGAGATCACAGAGCCGATGCCGGCCACTCCGGCGATGATCAGCACCGCATCCGAGATCGCGCAGACGATCACGACTGCGAGCACATGCTGCCGCCGGATGCCCTGTCGGAGCACGAAGACGTTCTGGGCGCCGATGGCGACGATCAGGGAGAGGCCCAGGCCGAGGCCTGCGAGGACGGAGAGCATGATTTCAGCGTAGGAACCGGAAACCATCAATTCCAGCGAGGATTCCTACCGAACCATTAGCATCACTGATGTGAGGATCGATCCGGAACTGGCCGCCACTGTCGCCGCCGTCGCTGACGAGGGCACCCTCGATGCGGCCTCCCGCCTGCTGCGCATCACACCGTCGGCGGTGAGCCAGCGGCTCAAGACGCTCGAGCAGCAGCTCGGCCGCATCCTCATCGTGCGCAGCAAGCCGGCGCGGCTGACAGAGGCTGGGGAAGCCGTCGTGCGACTCGCTCGCCAGATCGCGCTCCTGGAGCACGACGCCCTCGCCGGCGTCGGACTGGATGACGAGAGCGCGGCACGGCGCATCACCGTGCCGCTGGCCGTGAACGCCGACTCGATGGCGACCTGGTTCCTCGCCCCGCTGGCTCGGCTGTCCGCGCGGCACGACATCGACTTCGATCTGCACCGTGACGACCAGAACTTCACCGCGCGACTGCTCGAGTCCGGCACCGTGATGGCGGCGGTCACGAGTGAGAATGTGCCAGTCGCCGGTTGCTCGGTGACTTCTCTCGGCGTGCTCGAATACGAGGCGGTCGCCGCGCCCGCGTTTGCGGATCGGTGGTTCGCAGACGGTGCGACGGCGACCGCATTGGCGGCCGCGCCGTTCGTCGACTTCGACCGGCGCGACACGCTGCAGCACGAGTGGCTGCGTGAACGAGGCGTGCCGCATCAGGGGGTGCCGCGCCACTACGTGCCTGCCTCGCACGACTACGCGCTCGCGGTCGAACTCGGTCTCGGCTGGGGCATGCTGCCGTTCCCGCAGAGCTCAGCCGGGCTGGTCCGGCTCGGGGGTCCGGCGGTGCGGACCGCGCTCTACTGGCAGCAGTGGAACCTGCGCTCCACCCTGCTCGACACGATCGCGGCCGAGGTCGCTGCGGAGGCTCGGGCGGTGCTGCAGCCGGGAGGACTCGTCGACTAGGTGGCCGAGTCCTGCTCGCCGGTGCCGGGGTTCACGCCCAACGCGAGTGCGTGCAGCAGCCGGGTGAGGTTGCCGATGTCGGTGAGATTCCAGTCCTGCAGCGTGCTCATCAGCATCCCCTCCTGCGGGGCGCGGGCGGCCGCGAGTCGCTCGGAGCCGAGCGGGGTGAGCCGCAGAAGCGAGGAGCGGCCATCGCTGGGATCAGGAGTCCGCACGATGAGCCCGAGATCCTCGAGCTCGCGGACGGTGCGGCTGACCTGGCCCTTGTCCATCAGCATCCGCTCCGCCAATGTCGAGGCCGTCACCTGCTCGCACCGTGCGATGGTGGTGAGCGCCTTGTAGGCACCGGGAAGCATGCCGGGGCTGACGCGGTTCGCGTTCTCCATGATCAGCCGACGGAAGTGCGTGATCAGCTCGCTGAACTCCGCCTCGAGGGCGCGGACCGCAGCGGCCCGCGCCTCGGCGGATTCGGCCAGGTGATCAGCCTCGGGCATCGGCGTTCCTGTCGCCGGATCGTCCTGAGACGACCTTGACGGTCCCGGTCGTCGCACCCGAGAGGGCGGTGGCATCCGCGACCGCGACATCGGCTGCCCCATCGGCGTTGCCCTTCGCGGCATCCGCGTGGGCTCGCTCGCTCGTGGTCATCGTCGTCAGCGGCCTGTTCGGCAGGAACAGGATCGCGATCAGGCTGATGATGGCCAGCGGGATGCCGATCAGGAAGGCGTGCGAGATCGCCTGGGCGTAGAAGTCCTCGATGATCGAGCGCACCGGCTCGGGGAGCAGGCGCACCTCGGGGAGCGTGCCGCTCGAGAGCTGTGCGGCGACCTCGGCTCCCTTGTCGCCGAGCTGGGCGATCGCTGTGCCGATGCGCTCCTTGCCGTCGGCGAACAGGGTCGTGAGCGAATTCGCCAGCACCGCTCCCATGACCGAGACGCCGACCGTGCCGCCGAGGCTGCGGAAGAACGTCACACCGGAGCTCGAGACCCCCATCTCGCTCGGCTTGGCGACGTTCTGCACGATCAGCACGAGGTTCTGCATCGTCATGCCGACACCCGCTCCGGTGAGGAACATGTACAGCGAGACGAGCGCGAAGTTCGTGTCGTAGTGCAGCGTCGACAGCATCGTTGAGCCGGCGATCAGCAGGACGGAGCCGAGGATCAGGTACCCCTTCCACTTGCCGAAACGCGTGACCAGCTGGCCGACGACCATCGACGAGAGCAGGAGACCGGCCATCATCGGCAGCGTCATGAGGCCGGCTTCCGTCGGCGAGGCGCCGCGGGAGAGCTGCATGTACTGAGCCAGGTAGACCGAGGTGCCGAACATCGCGACACCGATCGAGATCGAGGCGATCACCGAGAGGGTGAACGTGCGGCCCTTGAACAGCGAGAGCGGGATGAGCGGCTCGCGCACCTTGTTCTCGACGATGATGAATGCGATGGCGGCGATGATCGAGCCGCCGACCATCAGCACGGTCTCGGTGCTCCACCACTCGAAGGTGGATCCGGCGTTCGTGATCCAGATGAGGATCAGCGAGACGGCGGCGGAGAGCAGCACGATGCCCGTGTAGTCGATCGATGCCTTGCGCGTGCGCTCGGTGCTGATGTGCAGCGTCTTCTGCAGGATGATCAGCGCCGCGACCGCGAAGGGGAGGGCCACGAAGAAGTTCCAGCGCCAGTTGGCGACGTCGGTGATCCAGCCGCCGAGCAACGGGCCGCCGACGGTCGCGACGGCCATCACGGCGCCGAAGAGTCCCATGTAGCGGCCACGCTCGCGCGGGCTGATGATGTCGGCCATGATGACCTGGCTGAGGGCTGCGAGGCCGCCGCCGCCGATGCCCTGGAGCGCGCGGAAGGCGATCAGCGTGTTGGTGTCCTCGGCGAATCCTGCGGCAGCCGTCGCACCGACGAAGATGACGATCGCGAGCTGGATGAGCAGCTTGCGGTTGAACAGGTCGGCGAGCTTGCCCCAGATCGGCGTCGAGATCGCCGTGGTCAGCAGGGTTGCCGTGATGACCCAGGTGTATGCGGCCTGGTCGCCGCCGAGGTCGTGGACGATGACGGGCATCGACGTCGAGACGACCGTGGTCGCGATCATCGAGACGAACATGCCGAGCAGCAGCCCGGTGAGCGCTTCGAGCACCTGGCGGTGCGTCATCTTGACGGGTGAGTCCGTGGTCATGGCAGACCTTTCGTGTGGGCGAGGAGCAGTGGTGCCGCGACAGCTCTGGCGCGCACAAGATGGTTGAACTTCGTCAACCATACGCGTGTGGTTGACATCCGTCAACCATCTCTGTGATGAGGTTGTGATCGGATGCGCGCAATGAGTGCTGGTCCTGCGCGTATTCGCCTTGTCGCCTGGGATTTGTCTCGGGAGGATTGAGTGCGGCTGTACACGCAGGTCTCTGAGGGGCGACCGGTCCCAAGCGTTCGCACGGTCGTCGGATTCCTGAGGGGGAATGGTTCATGTCGAAGAAAGAGAATCAGCGCAAGGTCCTGGCGGTGCTTGCGGGAGGACTCGTGCTCGGGGTCGGCGTCGCAGTGACGCTCGCCGCGTGGAACGACTCGGAGTTCGCGACCGGCACGTTCACAGCCGGCACGTTCAACCTCGAGGGCTCGAGCACCGGCAATGCGAACTACAGCGACCACAACGTGGACGATGGCGACACCGCCGCCACCCTCGCCTTCACGCTTCCCACCGGCGTGGTCGACAGCATGTCACCGGGCGATTCCGTCTACGCCGGCTTCTGGGTGCGTCTCGCTGCCGGGACGACCACGGGGGCCGATCTCGTCGCCGATGGGACGACCGCTGATGCGGCGGTCAGCTCCAACTCCGAATACCTGTCGTACTCGATCTACCAGCTCGCGCCCGGCGCGACCTGCAACGCGGCATCCGCGACCGGCACGCCGATCGCGACCGGTGCGACGCTCGATGCACAGACCGGTGCGACGACCGTCGCGCTGCTCGAAGGGGCAGACGCGACGACGGCCGGAGCAGCCGTTCAGCTGTGCTTCGCGGTGACTGCGGATGCGGCTCTGGAGCAGGGCCTCGCCACGACGGCGACGTGGAAGTTCACGGCGACCTCGACGAGCTGAGCGCATCATGAACACCCGCCGAAGCGTGCGGGAGGCGAAGCGCAACCGTTCCCGCCGGATACGAGCCATCCTCGCGGGCGGGCTCGTGCTCGGCATCGGAGCGAGTGCGACGCTCGCTGCCTGGAACGACTCCGAGTACGGCTCAGCGACCTTCACCGCCGGTCGCTTCGACATCGTGGGCGCGACCGATGGCACGACCTTCACCAGCCATGCGACAGCAGGAACGGCCGCCGCACTGACGTTCTCTGCAACTCCATCGCTGATGATCCCCGGGGCCACCACGTACGCGCTGTTCAGTGTGAAGACCGCGAACCCCTCGGTGGCAGGAAGCCTGCAGTGGAACGCGGTGTCTCCTGCGACGACCGGGCTCGCCGTGTACCTGCGGTACGGGGTGCGGACGATCCCCGCAGCGACCGCGTGCACCTCCGCCTCGTACGCGGCAGGGACCTCGGTGGTCCCCGACGCCTCCGCGCTGGCCACGAACGGCACGGTGACGCAGCCGGTGTCGGCGAACGGGGGTTCCGCCGTGAACTACTGCATCGCCGTGACGCTGCAGCCGGCGGCCGACAACACGGTGCAGGGGGCAAGCACCACGTTGACCTGGCAGGTGCTCGGCACGGCGTCGGCGCCGTGAGCGAGAAGGTCCAGGGGAACGACGGATCGAGAGGAACGAGATGACGACGCCGGTGACGAGACGGAGTCTGCGGGAGCAGTCGCCCTCGTCCGCCGCGCCCGCTGCCGTTGCGCCGGAGCGGCGTGTCCGACCAGGTCGGATCATCGCCGACGGGCTGCTCTGGATCGCGGCAGTGGGCGGCGTGATCTGCATCGTCCTGGTGGTGCTCGCCTTCACCGCGCAGATCACCCTCATCATGTTCCGCACCGGCTCGATGTCGCCCACGATCCCCGCGGGTTCCGTCGCCCTCGTGCAGCGGGTTCCGGCGACGGATATCGCGATCGGCGACATCGTCACGGTCGATCGGGTGGACGAGCTCCCGATCACGCACCGCGTCACGTCGGTCGAGCCGGGAGCGACCGCCGACGAGCGCATCATCACGATGCGCGGAGACGCCAACGCGGCGGAGGACCCGTTCCCGTACACCGTGACGTCGGTACGGATCGTGCTGTTCTCGGTCCCCGGCATCGCGACCGTGATCGTCGGGATGGGGAACCCCATCGTCCTCGGCGGCCTCACCCTGGCGGCGACGACGCTCGTGGTCTGGGCGTTCTGGCCGCGCTCGCCCCGGCGGCGCCGCGAGGAGGCCGGCTGATGGTGAGGAGACGCCTGGCCGCTGCGGTCGGCGCACTCGCGCTCGCCGGAGTCCTCGCCGTGCCGAGCGCCGCGTGGGCTGCGCCGAGCACACAGATCGTTCAGGGGAAGGTGTTGCGGCTCGTCTCGGTCGCGGACTGGGAGGCAGCATCCAGTCTGCGCCCCGGCGTCCCGGTGCAGTGGGACGTCGCGGTCAGTGCGGATGCCCCCGACCCCGGCACCGTCCGCATCGCGGTCAGTGCCCGGGGAGACGCACCCGTGGCGGTCGATGCCGCGCTCTGCCTGCGGGAGTGGGAGGGCGATGGCTGCCCCGGCGGCGCGACCGAGTTGCGTACGGACTGGAGCATCCCGCGCGACGGGAGTGAGATCGCCCTCGCGGAGATCGCCGACACCGAGGTGGCGCACCTGCGGCTCGCCGTCACCCTGAATGCGGACGATGCAGGCGGCACCACGGAGATCCGCGTGCATGCGCAGGGCGCGGGGGAGTCGGCCGTGGTCGGACCGGGCGGCGGGCTCGCGACGACCGGTCTCTCGCCGATCGTGCCGTTCGCGCTCGGAGCCGGTGCCCTGCTCGTCGCCACCGGAGCCGTACTGATGCTCGACCATCGGCGGCGCACGGCGCGCGACACGGAGGATGCCCGATGAGGGGCGGGGCGGGGCGGCGGCTGCTCGCCGGTGCGGCGGGGCTCGCCCTGCTGCTCGGCATCATCGTGACGCCGCCCGTGCAGAACACCGAGGCCACCTTCACCGACCAGGAGAACGGCGGAGCAACGGTCACCGCACTCGCGCTGCTGCCGCCGGTCGTCGAGCCGCTGCCGGGTGGACTGACCTGTCCGAACCCGCTGAGCACGCTCCTGGGCGGCACGGCGTTGACCATCAAGTGGCGCTGGCCCACTACGCCGACCGGCTACCCGGCCACGACCGCACTCAACGTCTACCTCACCGCGGCGGCCGACGGCTCAGGAGGATCGATCGTGGCGCCGGGTACGGCGACCTCGGGGGTGTACACCACCGCGGTGAGCAAGAGCGTGCTCGACGGACTCCTGGGCGGTCTGGGCTTCCTGCTCGGTGGCGGGCAGTACGTCGTGTATTTCGGTACGTCATGGGTCACCGCGGGAGGGGTGACCTGGAGATCGCCGACCAAGGTGAAGATCACGGTCACCTACGCGTCGATCCTCGCCGGTGGCGCGACGACGTGCACGTTCGCGGCTGCCTAGCGAGCGCTCTCCGTCACTCGGCGAGAGCCAGGGCGCGGAACGCGTCGCGCTCGCGGAGGTGCTCGCGCCGGCTGGCAGCGGCGGCAGCCGTGGCATCGGCGATCCGCGCGGGCACCTGCTGCCCGGTCGTTCGGCGATAGAGCTCGTCGATCAGATCGGTCGCGAGGCCGACCAGCTTGGCGATCTCGCGGTCGTCACGGTCGATCCACACGCAACGGGGCTCGTCGTGGATCGGCGCGAAGTCGACGTGCTCCTCCCAGACGAACAGCGTGCGCTCGGCACCGAGCACGTGCTGCTGCCACCAGACCTGACGCAGATAGGTGCGGGGGATGCCGCGGAACGCCTTGTTCGTCGTCTTGATCTCGGCGAGCTTCACGCGCCCGTCCGCGTCGACGGCGATGCCGTCGGGCGTGGCCAGGTGGCGGTGCTCGACCTTCGCGCGGAAGAGCGCGGACGAGGGGAGGATGCCGTGCGTCGCGGCGACCCACGCGGCGATCTCGGGTTCGCGGCGTCGTCCGTGATCCGTGTACGCGTTGCCGCCGAAGCGCGGGCCGCCGCCGAGTTTCGCGTCTGCCGCGCGGACGATCGATCGCTCGCTCGTGAGGCCGGCGACATCGGTCGCGGTGATGCCGCGGGATCGTGCTCGCAGCCACGCGACGCGGTCGCGGGAGTCCGCGACGATGCGTGCAGCGAGCTCCTCATTCACGCTCCGAGCCTAACTCCACCCGCCGACCTCGCCACTCGCACACGCCGCTCCGCGGCATCCCCCGATCTCCTCTCCCGGCATGCCCGCCGCAGATGCCGACCATTCCCGTTCTGTGCGAGCCGCCCCGTTCTATGCGTCGCAAGAGGGCTGGGTCGCGCGCAACGGGAATGGTCGGCACGAGGAGGGCGCGCTGCGGCGGTTTGAGTCTTCTTGCACAGAAGGAGGAATGAGTGAGGAGTGCACAATCAGGGGGTTCTGGGAGCTCCTGGCGGCGCAGGGGAGAGCAAGATCGCCGGATGCGCACCGCGACCGTCGACGAGATCTCCGACATCCTCATCAGCAGCCGAAGGCTCAGCCGCGAAGGATGGAACTCGAGAACACTTCGCTCGGCGATCGAGGCTCGACGCCTGCACCGGGTTCGCCGAGGCTGGTTCGTCGAGCAGGCGCGATGGATGCAGCTGCAACCGGAGTCGCGTCATCGAGCGGAAGTGATGGCAGTCGCATTCTCATCGAGCGGTGACGGGCCGATCTTCTCGCACGTGTCGGCGGCTGTGCTCTGGGGCCTGCCGCTCTACCGGCTCCGGCCCGCGCGTGTGCATGTGCTCACGAGGCCGAATCACCGGCACAGCATCCAGGGCATCCTGCGGCACGAGGGAGCGCTGCCGAACTCGGATGTCGTGGAGGTGGACGGCATCCGATGCACCTCGCTGGCGCGCACCGTATTCGATGTGATCCGCACGGTCAGCGGCGAGGCGGCGCTCGCCGTCGCAGATGCTGCGCTCGCATCACTCGGTGGCGAACCGTGGGCATATGACGACGACGCCGCCGACTCGCTGCTCAGTGAGCTGGCCACCCGCGCCCGCAGGCCGGGAGCGCGCGGCATCCTGCAGGCGCGACGGATCGTCGAGCTCGCAGACGGACGCGCGCAGCTGCCGCTCGAGAGTGTGACCAGGTATCGCCTGCACCAGCTCGGCTTCGCGCGTCCTCGTCTGCAGGTGCCGATCGAACGTGACGGTGCCTCTCGCTACTGGATGGACATCGCCCTCGACCAATCGCGCACGTTCATCGAGTGCGACGGCCGCGAGAAGTATCTGAGCGACGAGCTGCGCGGCGATCGCTCAGCGGACGACATCGTGCTCGCGGAGAAGATGCGAGAGGACTGGGTGCGAGGCACGACGGGATGGCGGGTCGCGCGTGTGATGAGTGAGCACGTCAAGACGCTGGATGCCGCGGAGTCGCATTTCCGCGCCATCGGGCTGTTCTCCCGTCGCCTCCGCTCCGGCTGATGAGCACCCGCGCCGCCTGGTGAGCACCCGCGCCGTCTGGTGAGTACTCGTGCCGACCCGGCCCGTTCCGACCGAACCGCCCCTTTGCGTGCGTCTTAAAAGGGCCGGGTCGCGCGAAAAGGGGCCGCTCGGCACGAGCTGGGGAGAGGGGGGAGGGGGGATCAGGCCAGGATGGGCCAGGGCTCGGGGCCGGGGGAGCCTGCGACGTACTCCTCGAGCGGCACCTCGCCTCGCCGCCACGCCTCGAGGATCGGTGCGACGATCCGCCAGCACTGCTCTGCGGCGTCGCCGCGCACGGCGAGCAGCGGGTCGCCGTCCAGGACGCCGGACAGCACTTCGGCGTAGGCCTTGAGGGCGCCCTCGCCGAGCTCGGACGACAGGGTCGCGCGTTCCAGCTCGAACGGGTCCTCCGCGGCGTTGAGGTTCAACTCGAGCGAGATGCGGTCGGGACCCAGCGAGAAGCGGAGTACTGCGCCGTCCGCGGACCCGGTCAGCCCGGTCGGCACGTGCCGGACGGGGCGGAAGCGCACGACGATCTCGGTCGCCGGTGTGCCGAGCGCCTTCCCGGAGCGCAGCCGGAACGGCGTGCCGGCCCAGCGGCTGTTGCGCACCTCGAACGTCGCCTCGGCGAGGGTCTCGGTCTGGCGGTCGGGATCGACTCCGGGCTCGTCGACGTACGACGGCTTCGCCGCACCGCCGATCGAGCCGGCGGTGTACCGCGCACGACGAGAGGAAGCGACCGCGTCATCGCCCCACACCGAGGCCGCCCGTAGCACCGCACTGGTCGCCGCGCGGAAGTCGACCTCGTCGAGCGTCGTCGGCTCCTCCATCGCCAGCACGGCGAGCACCTGGAGCAGGTGACTCTGGATCATGTCGACGAGCGCGCCGGCGGAGTCGTAGTAGCCGGCGCGACCCTCCAGGGCCAGTGATTCGTCGTACACGATGTCGACGGACTCGATGCTCTCGGCCGACCAGAGCGGTTCGAGGATGCGATTGGCGAAGCGCGCCCCGAGCAGGTTGAGCGTGGTTGAGCGACCGAGGAAGTGGTCGACTCGGAACACCTGGCTCTCCGGCACGAGCGCCGTCAGCGTCCGGTTCAGTGCCCGTGCGCTCGCCTCATCGGTGCCGAAGGGCTTCTCCATGACGAGCACTGCGCCGTCCGGCAGCATGTCGGCGGTTATGGCCGATACGGATGCCGCGGCGACCGCCGGCGGCACGGCGAAGTAGAGCGCGACCTGTCCGCTGCGGTCCTGCAGCAGAGCACGCAGATCGTCGGGATCGGTGATGTCGGTGCGCACATAGGTCACCTCCACGCGGGCGGCGGCGTCTTCGGCATCCATCGTCGCGAACGCCGTGCGGACGACGGCCTCGAGGTCGGCATCGGTCCAGTCCTCGCGGTCGGCGCCGACGATGCGCACGGCGCGGGAGGGCTCCCGCGTCAGCAGCTGTCCCAGCGCGGGAAGGAGGAGCCGGGAGGCGAGGTCGCCGCCGGCTCCGAAGATCACGAGCGTCGTCGCATCGGCCATGATTCCACCGTAACCCGTCCTCCCCATATGCAGTCGTGTCAGAATCGGGCGATGCCTGCTCCGATCGAGGACTACGCCCTGCTCAGCGACTGCCGCACCGGGGCACTCGTCTCACGGGACGGCAGCATCGACTGGCTCTGCCTTCCGCGCTTCGATGCGCCGTCGCTGTTCGGTGCGCTCCTGGGAGAACCGCGCAACGGATGCTGGCGCCTGCGTCCGCTGGATGCGGCGGCGACCCCGCAGCGGCACTACGTGTCCGACACGTTCATCCTCGTCACCCGCTGGGAGACCGCGACCGGAATCGCAGAGGTGCACGAGTTCATGCCGCTGCATCCCACGCGCAGCGATGTGGTTCGTCGGATCATCGGCGTCTCCGGGCAGGTCGCGTTCGTCACCGAGCTGCGGCTGCACTTCGACTACTCCCGCCGGCTGCCCTGGGTGCGCCAGGTCGGCACGGCGGAGGAGCCGGCACTTCGCGCGACCGCCGGCCCCGAGGCGGTGATCATCCGCGGCGTGCGACTCGTCGCGGAGGACCACGTGCACCGGGCAGCGGTGACGGTCGGAGCCGACGAGGTCCGTGACCTGACGCTCAGCTGGTTCCCCTCGCACGAGCATTCGCCGAAGCCGCTCGACGTCGACGACGCGATCGCCGCCACACGCTCCTGGTGGCAGGGCTGGGCGAGCGGCATCCAGCACGAGGGCTCGCATCGCGGCGAGGTCGTCCGCTCGCTGCTCGTGCTTCGGGCGCTCACCAACAGGGACACCGGCGGCATCGTGGCCGCGGCGACGACGTCGCTGCCCGAGGAGTTCGGCGGATCGCGCAACTGGGACTACCGCTTCGTCTGGCTGCGCGATGCCGCGCTGACCCTGGAAGCGCTGATCGCGCACGGGTTCCTCACGGAAGCCCACCAATGGCGGCGGTGGCTGCTGCGCGCGGTCGCCGGAGAGCCGAGCGAGGTGCAGATCATGTACGGGATCGCCGGGGAGCGCGATCTCATAGAGCGCGAGCTCACGAGCCTGCCCGGCTACGGCGGTGCCGCGCCGGTGCGCATCGGCAACGGCGCGGTCGATCAGTACCAGGGAGACGTGATCGGCGAAGTGCTGGTCGCCCTGGAATCCGCCAGGATCGCCGGTCTCGAGGAGGGCGACTTCTCCTGGCCACTGCAGCGGGCGCTCATCGAGCAGGTGATCGCCTCGATCGACCGTGCGGACAACGGCATCTGGGAGATCCGCGGCGAGCCGCAGTGGTTCACGCACTCACGAGTCATGATGTGGGCCGCACTCGACCGCGGTGTCCGTGCGGTGGAGGAGCACGGTCTCCCGGGCGACGCCGATCGATGGGCTGCGGTCCGCGACGGGCTGCAGCGCGAGATCGACGAGCGCGGAGTGGATGCCGAGGGATACTTCGTCCAGCACTACGGCTCCGCCGAGGTCGACGCCTCGCTGCTCGTGCTCCCGCAGGTCGGCTACTGCCCGCCGGACGACCCGCGGATGCTCCGCACCGTGGCACAGATCGAGCGCACCCTGCTCACGGAGGGATTCCTGCGCCGGTACCGCACGGAGTCCGGCGTCGACGGGCTCGCCGGGGGCGAGCATCCCTTCATCGCGTGCAGCTTCTGGTTGGTCGAGCAGTACGCGACGAGCGGGCGCATCGACGAAGCCCGCGACCTGATGGAGCGGCTGATCGCGATGGGGAACGATCTCGGTCTCCTGTCGGAGGAGTATGACGTCGCGAACGCCAGGCAGGCCGGCAACACCCCGCAGGCGCTCTCGCACCTGAGTCTCATCCGCGCTGCCGACGCGCTTGCCGGCCATGGCGGTCGTGCCGCCCACCGGCGGTGACCTCGCCTGATTTGGGGGAGGCGAATGCGTGCGGTAGAGTGATGGCAACCGAAGACCGCTGGTCATCGTCGTGTGCGAAAGTGCACGGAGATCGAAGCTCTGCATCGCAGGGGCCCGCGCAGGACACGAACTTTCCAAAGCTCCGTGCGCTTGCGCCGGAGCTTTTTTGTGTGCAGTCGGGTCGAGGTCGGCGCCTCACCACCGTGAGGCGCCTCGTACACACCAAGGAGTGACCATGGCGCAGAAGGATGCATCGGTTGCCGAGCTCACGAAGTCATTCGAGAACTCGTCCGCCGTTCTGCTGACCGAGTACCGCGGTCTGACGGTTGCCCAGCTCAAGGAGCTGCGCAACAGCATCCGTCAGGACGCTGAGTACGCCGTGGTGAAGAACACGCTGACCAAGATCGCCGCCAACAAGGCTGGCATC
>Ga0160430_100682_pt1 | contig 16626 bp, 17 predicted proteins | sample HID1971I_E0MG_FD_108274 | JGI IMG/M metagenome (GOLD analysis project Ga0160430, IMG submission 108274) | Enriched millipede-associated microbial communities from UW Madison campus, WI, USA - HID1971I_E0 MG | ecosystem: Host-associated > Arthropoda: Insects > Digestive system > Unclassified ...
TACCTCGTCGGCGGCGTCCAGGGCGTGTACCGCTCGCAGGGTGTGCCGATCCACGACAAGCACATCGAGGTCATCGTCCGTCAGATGCTCCGCAAGGTCACCGTCGTCGATCACGCCGACACGACCCTGCTGCCTGGTGAGATGGTCGACCTCAAGCGCTACCAGACGATCAACCGCGAGGCCGTGGCAGAGGGCAAGCGCCCCGCGTCCGGTCGCCCGGAGCTGATGGGTATCACGAAGGCGTCGCTCGCGACGGAGTCGTGGCTGTCCGCTGCTTCCTTCCAGGAGACGACCCGCGTGCTCACGCAGGCCGCCATGGAGGGCAAGCGCGACCCGCTGGTCGGTCTCAAGGAGAACGTCATCATCGGAAAGCTCATCCCCGCCGGAACCGGTCTCTCGAAGTACCGCGACGTCACGGTCGAGGCCACCGAGGAAGCCAAGAGCGAGCGCTACCCGAACCGGATCTTCGCATCCGACGGTGCGTATGCTGACGGCGACTTCGGCTACGTCGACTTCGACGCGTTCTCGACGGACGACATCACCCCCGGTACCTACAACTGAGGTGTGACTGAATGAAGAAGGCCCCGGGGTTCTCCCCGGGGCCTTCTTCGTGTCTGCGGATGCTCTCGGACGCCGGGATCAGCCGAACAGCGTGGCCACGATCGCCGAAGTGTATCCAGCTGGGGCAAGGTTCGAGTACTGCGTGTCGATCAGGATGTCGTCGCGCCAGAACAGCGTGCGACCATCGGTGACCGGATATTGCGTGTTCTGCCACGTCTTCTCACAGCGGGTGCCGCCGTCGGGGGTGAAACAGGAGAATCCTTCGTTGTCGGCGAGCGCGTTGAGCATGTCGAGGGCCGGTCCTCGGTTCATCTTCGAGATGGTCGTGATGAGCCTGGTCGTGTCTGCGCCTGGATGCCCCCAGATGCAAGTGAGCGTGCCGTTCGCTCCGACGCCCGATGGCCCGAACGCCGCATCGTTGAGTGGCGTATCCCCGAGCTCGGCGAGGACCGGTTCAGACAGGATCGCACGGCAGTCCGTCGGGAGCGCGATGGCCTTCGTCGTGGCTGTCGGGCTCGGCGAGGGACTGCTGTTGGCGTCGGGCGACGGGGTCCCGGATGAGGATGCGGATGCAGATGGGCTCCCGGTCGAGTCGGCGCCATCGCCCGACGCGGGGCCGCAGGCCGTCAGGGCGACGGTGAGCACGAGGAGGGCGGCAGCAGTGGCGAGTCGCGCGTTCATGGCCACACGGTACTGCGCCATGCGCATCGAGCGCGAGTGGATCGCCGAACGTCATCATCGGACGGTGGCGGCGCGATACTCTCAGCGGGTGAACAATGAGACTTCCTCCCCAGGAACCGTGGTCGTCATCGGAGACGCCCTGATCGATGAGATCCGCGATGATGCCGGCGTGCGCGAGCTCGTGGGCGGCGCGGCGTTGAACGTCGCGGTCGGCCTCCGTCGACTCGGCGTCGAGACCACGCTGATCGCCATGGTGGGCGATGACGAGCCGGGCGCGCACATCCGCGAGTACCTCGCCGATCACGGCGTGCGGCTGATCGCCAGCGCTGCGCCGCACGGTTCGTCCCGCGCGATCGTCGAGCGTGCGGCGAACGGCGAGCCGCAGTACGTCTTCAACGAGGCCGCGCAGCGGCGCAGCATCCGCTATTCCGACGACGCCCGGCAGGCGATCACGGATGCCGGGCTCGTCGCGATCAGCTGCTTCCCCTTCGACGTGCCACACGAGGTCGATGCGCTGGTCGATGCGCTCGGCGATGCCCGTGTCGCGGTCGATCCGAATCCCCGTACCGGAATGCTGAGCGATCGCGCCGAGTTCGTGCGCGGCTTCGAGCGCCTGGCCGCGGACGCCGCGATCGTGAAGGTCGGGGCGGATGATGCGGCGATCCTCTACGACGGCGATCTCGATGCGCTGCGAGCCCGTCTGCGCGATCTGGGGGCCGCCGCCGTCCTGGCGACCGCCGGCGCGGACGGCGCCACGATCGACGTCGACGCCGGCGTCGCATCCGCACCGATCTCGGTGCTCCAAGGGCCGATCGCAGACACGGTCGGTGCGGGCGATGCCACCCTCGCGGCGGTCTCGGCGGGGCTCGTGCAAGGGTCGCCGACCGCCCTGGGCGAGTGGAGCACGCTGCTCGAACGAGCCATGGACATCGCGGCTGCGACCTGTCGAGCGGAGGGCGGACTCCTGCGTACTCCTGAGTCGCTGGCGGATGCCGGTCGTGGCGTGCATGGGAGCTGACTGCTCGATTTCTTGACCCCGCCTCTGACCCGTATACTTGTTCTTCGTGCCCCCGGTTGGCTGTTCAAGTCGGACGGGTGCGCTCTGGCGAGTTACCCAAGCGGCCAAAGGGATCTGACTGTAAATCAGACTGCATCGCATTCGGGGGTTCGAATCCCTCACTCGCCACCACCATGAGTTGTACGTAATTCTCGCAAGAGAAATCCAGGAAACTCGAAACGCAAAGAAAAACGCCCCGAACCGGGGGCGTTTTTGTTCGTCAGCCGCTCAGAATCGTTCTGGGAGCTCTTCGCGCGGCTCACTCACGGATGCAAGGCGAGATCAACTGCCGTCCGCGCACGCTGAAGCCGTCGGTGTTGCAGTGACAAGAGAACTATCCTCAGCGGGAGCGCGCGGCTAGGTTCGCGCGGGCCCGCGTCTACTTCGTCTGGCCTGGCGTGCTTCGCGGAGCATGAGGCGAGTGCGTGCGGAGGTGCGTCGGCTGCGGCGCGTGCGCGCGACGGGCGGTGTGATGCCGTCTTCGATTTCGCCGGCGCGTTCGTCTCGTTCGAGGAGGAAGTCGCGGATGCGCTGCAGGTTGGCGGCGGTGATGGTCATGACTTGCAGGAACGCTTGGGCGGCGCGGCCGCGCATGCGTCGCCTGCCGGGCTGTCCGAGGGCGAACGTTGCGGAGTCTTTGACGTAGTCGTTCGCGGATTCGACCTGGGAGCGGGCGTAGCCGAACATCGCTTCCCACTCGTCGGTGCCGTATTGGTAGTGCTGGCCGAACTTGCCGTCGTCGGTGTAGTCGAAGCTGGTGCTGGTCTTGTTGGTGCAGAGCTTCCCAGGGGCCTTCGGCGCGTTCAAGATGGGGAGCAGGACCCGGCCGGGCTGTGCGGCTTTCGGGTTGGGCTTAGCGCGCGACGAGGTGGCTATCGCGGTCGTGGACTATATCTGCAGCCTTCGAGATGCGCAGGCCGCCATTCTCACGAGCCAACTACACCAGTCGCCCGAGCCGGCCCAGATGCACGTCACCTGGTTGGACGGATAGTTCAAACCGGCTTCGGGAGGGGCGGCTCACTTTCCGATATTCCCGGAGAGGAAGGCGTCCCGTCCGGCCGACGTGGGCGCCTTTCGCTCGCTTCGCGCCGTGGGTGGCCCATCGTGCGAGGCGCTGAAGGCGGCCTCTATCGCACGGTGAGAATCCCGGACAGGGTGATCCGCTTGAACCGGGCAGCGCGACTGTGGCGCAACGACCGTCTGGTACAAAGACTGGGCGGCGGCCTCGACCCGTCCCTACAGTTGGTTCGGATGGGTCATCACCGGTCCGGACTTCGTGGCCGCACCGGGGAGCTTGGGGTTGTATGGTGACTTCAATGATCTCAGCGACCCGTGCAACGTCAGCACTATCGCTGTGGGAATGGCTCAGCCGAGTATGATGCCGAACTCCTACGGTTCGAACTTCCTCTCGCTATACCTTTATCCCCTCAGGGGAGACGATGCGCAGAGCAAGATCGGGGCCATCGTCCAGCCTGTCAGCCGTCAGCACTGTGAATCGAACCCGACGATGCCGTTGATGGACTGCATGGGCGTGACGCCAGGCACCTACCCCGGGCCCGGCTCCTCCAACAGCCGGATGGTGTTGAACGACGCCCGCGGCAAGGTCGCTCCCGACCTGTGCTGGTATTCAGGTGAGTTCGGTAACTCGGCGGCCGCGCTCGAATTCTGGGACTGCAACTGGTGACGACACGGATTGGACGGGTCAGGGTTGCGCTCCTCCGTGCGGGGTGGGCAGCCCTGACCGTTGCCGTGCTTGTTCCACTCGTCGTTGCAACGACCGCGTTCATGCGCATCCGAACGGGGACATGCGTGAACGCTGAGTACGCCTTCGCGCCGTTGATCATCACCTGCGGCCGGCGTTCTGCAGCAGGGGACGCGCTGGGCTGGACGCTCACGGCTGTGACAGTGGGAGGACTTCTTCTCGCCCTCGTGCTCGGACTGGTGCGTGCACTCGCGGGGAAGTCGGACACTAGTGAACGAGTTGATGGAGGGATCCTCGCAGCGTCAACCCTGATAGTGGTTGCCGCTGCTCTCGCGGTGGTCTCGACGAACCCTGACTCGAGCTGGGGCACCAATTCCTGGATCTTCTTTGCGACTACCGCGGCCGCTATCGCGCTCGTCGTTTGTGCGAGCGTCGGCGCCGTGGTGCGCGCGGCTAGGGCCCGTAGGCGGGCCAGGTCTCGCGCCCAATAGCCTGCTGTCTGCTTTGACGCGCAGAGGATTAACTCGGAGGTCGCGGAGGATCAGTGGAGTTTGGCCCGCCGCGAACGACCGGAAACCCGCGGTGAAACGAGTTCCACGAACACCCCACCACCACAGGATGCTCTCGGTTCTCACCGGATTGCGTTCTCTGATCGAGAAGTTCAGTGAGAAGCAGAAGGACGGCCGGAACCCCGGCCGCCCTTCTGCTTTGAACGCGTGCGCCTCCTCCTCGGGCAGCTCCGGCGCGCGAGCCGGGAGGCTGCCATCGACGCGCAGGTCGGTTCGCGAACCCCGCCGGGGGAGGATGCGGCAGATTGCTCCTCGATATCCTTCATTGATAACGGTTTGATTTTGCAGAGGAGGGGCGAGGAGTGCGGGAAGACGTGAAGACCCGACGCGCCGGCCGCACATTCGTCGGTCAGCATTTCGAAGAGGCCCTCGGGCCGGCGAACGCTCGGTACTTCGGAGGAGGGTTCCGACGGGTGTCGCACTTCGTCGAATCGCTCAGCGTCGACTCGGCCACCATGACGACGGAGTTGCGCGCAGTGGGGACCGCGATGTACCCCGAGGACTGGTCGTTGGACGCGGCGGGGCGGTCGCGCGCCATTCATCTGAGCAGCTTCGACGCCATTGCTCTCACAGCCGCCACGGTGCGGGCTGCCGCAACTCGGAGCAGCGATATCGATGCGTTGCTGGACAAGCGCGTTCGCCGTCTGCGGGTCAAGGCGCCGTCGAACGTCATACCGGTCGCCGAGGACATCGAGATCGCGGTGCGATGCGCGACTGTCAAGCCGCAGGGTGAAACGCGAGTCAGTGCGCGGGTTGGCAGGTTCATCGTGGAAGTCACCGCGGAGAGTGGCGGTGATGGTTCCCACCCGCTGGACCTGCAACTCCATGAGGCGGACAAACCGGCCGCCCTTGGAGCGGGCAGAGTGGTGCCAGGGATCGGCGGCGGTCTCCATGCCGTTCAGCGGCTGGCGGCGGTTCCGGCGAGTCTGACATGCGTGGAGGAGCTGGCGATGTTCGGCCAATTGAGCCAGATCGCGGTGTACTCGGCGAAAGGACTCGACCGGCGATCCGTTCCGAATCTCTGGCTTCGTGAGCTCTCCCTGGACCACACTCCGGCTCCTTTGGTGAGCGAAGTGACGTCGCGCACCACGATCACACGGGACCGTGTGCTCCGCATCGGTGGCGCGGAAGTGGCGGATCTCGCGTTGTCGTCCGAGACAAGCAACGGAGCGGCGGCCGAGGCCTCGTTCGGATTTCGCGTGCCACCAGAGTATTCGCCTTGACTCGTGCGAATATTGACGGCGGTACTCATCTTGATGCCGACCGCGCCGAAGGAGCTTGAGTGGCGAAGCAGGAACGGGCGATCGCGACACGTGAAGCCTTGATCACCGCGGCGGCGAGGGTGTTCGCCCGACTGCATTTCGAGACTGCTCGGGTTGCCGACATCCTCGAGGAATCCTCGGTCACACAAGGCGCGTTCTACTTCCATTTTCCCGAGGGGAAGAAGCAGGTCGCGGAGGTCCTCATCCAGCGCCAAGACGAGGGGTTCATCCAGCTTCGCGATGGCTTGGTCGGCTCAGGCCTGGATGGGCTTTCCGCGATTCTTGCGCTGTCGAATGCACTCGGCCAGGCACTGAGCTCAGATCCTGTCGCGCAGGCAGGGATTCGGCTCGTCACACAGTCGTCGACAACGTTCCCGGGTGTGGCGAAGCTCCCGGATCCTGCGTGGCTGGACGCGATCAGCGGATTCCTGTACCGAGCCGAAGGCGAGGGCACTCTTCGCGAGGGCGTGAACGTCCCGTCGGCCGCGCGAGCCGTCGTCTACATGTTCACGGGCGCACAGATGAGCTCCTTCGTCAACGACGCTTGGGAGCAGTTGCCGAACGCACTCCGCGATGTCGAGTCATTCGTGCTCCGCTCGATCGCCGTCGACGATTTCACGCCGAAGGTTCCTCGCTGAGCCGCGTCTCGACGGTGCGGTGATCTCGATCTCTGGATCGAAGCCGTCCCCGAACGCGTGGTCGCCGAGGATCTGAAAGGCCGTGTGCGTGCCGGCAACGCCGCCGTGCGTGAGAGCGCGCATCGCGGCAACAGCAGCCCGAGCGGCCACCGCAGTTCCCGACCGGGACGACAGTCGTCCCCATACCCGGACACCGTCTGATCCCAGGACCTCAGCCACAAGCCGTTGGCGCGGTGCATCAGCCATACGCTCGAGCTCCGGGGTCCGCTGTTCGTGTTGCACGCGTCGAGACAGCTGCCTGCGGGCGTTGGCTCTGACCAGAGGCAGACCCCAGCGCAGCAACACGGGAGACATGTCCACTCCCGCAGCGACCTCGATCATCTGCAAGCCGGACGAACGGGAGAGGGCGACGACGTCCCCCGTCCCCACGATCAAGGCTGCTCCTGGTCCCATGCCCACTGGGAGCTGCCGGACGCGCTGGCGAACTGTCTGAAACCTCCCCTCGACGAGCGTGAGCGGCCGCGAGAGGACGATCGTGTTCTGGCTGTCGGTCACGCCGGGCGACTTGGTCGCTCCGCCGGATGGCACTGAGACGAGCGTCGCCGAGACGGGACCATCGACAGCTCCTGTCAGCGCATCGATCAACCTCTCCCCGAACAGCGTCCCCAGCCCAGCCCCGGGGACGACTCCGGCGCCCGTCTCGCGAGCACGATCGCTGACCGCCCACGCCTCCAGGTGCGTGTCCGCCTCATTCGAGACATCGACGTAGTGGACCCCTGCCCGAACACACGCGTGGATCAGCGGGGCCGCCGTGTCCCGGAACGGGCCAGCGGTGTTGATGACACCGACAACGCCGTCCAGCAGGTGTGCCGCGTCGGCGGCTTGCCCGGAACGCGACTCGATGCCCGTCGCCTTCGCGAGTCTCTGAACGCGATCCTGATTCCTCCCGGCCAGAACGACCGCAACCTCCTGCTGTTCCACCAGCAGCGTGCTGACCGCGGCGCCCATCGCCCCAGCCCCGTACACGAGCCAGACGCCCCGGGCGCTGGAGGAAGAACGTCCGTCGTGAACGGCAGCGACTCCCACGCGTCCCGGAGGCCGCCTCCTCACGGAACGTCTTTCTCGCTCACGCGCAGGTCGGGCCGGGACTGGGAGATGCGGTCGCGAACCTGCGTCAGCTCCTGATCATTGCCGAGCACCACATAGTACGAGCGCCCATCCGTGGTTCTGATACCGACCCCTGGACCTTTGCGGTTGGCGAAGGCGAGGACCCCGCCCGAGGCCAGCCTCAGGCCGATGCCCGCGAACTCCCACGGCGAGACTGCGGAGCGATAGTCGACCGATGCGATCTTCGCGTACGGGACGGTTCGAGAGAGGATCGGCCAGTACCGCAGCCGGAGTCCATCCCCGTCGCCGTCGACCCAGTGAGCCGCGAATGCGAGCGGCCACATGCAGACCGCCATGAAGGCGATGACTCCGAGCAGGAACCACGGTGTGCCCTCCGAGTCCGCGAACTCTCCTGGGAGGAAGAACACCCCGATCAGCGGTGCCCCGAAGAGAATCGCTCGAAGCCAGAGCTGGAAGTGGATTCGGTTCGTCTTCCAAGTGCGGGTATCGCTCACTGCTGTTCAGCTCCAACTCTCTCGGTGTCCTGCTGGGGGTCCTGCTGCGGATCTCGGGTCTTCCACCATCCGCTCAGCTGCACGGGGGACAGGAGGAAGGTGGCGAGGGCCATCATCACGACGGCGAAGGACCAGATGCCGAAAACGACTCCGATCATGGAATGGAACAGCAGCGCGGCGAACCAGAGGGCCCGTCGGATCTCGACCCTTCGGATGAGAAGCGATATCCCGAGAGCGAACTCCAGGATCAGTGCTCCATAGGTCGCCGCGAGCACGAAAGCCGGCACCGAAGACATCCAGGTCACCAGTGACGCGAAGATGCTCGGGGGAGGGAGATAGCCGTCCACCGTCCAGTAGTAGAACGCGGTGCCGTCAGCCCATTCCGGGACTGACAGCTTGGACAGGCATGCCTGCAGGTAGATCAGCGAGACCTGGATCTTCGCGATGAACACGAACACGGTGACCGTGGATCGCCGGAACATGGACAACGTCGTCGTCGCTCGTTCCTCGGGTTCGACCCACCTCCTCCAGTGCGTGAGCCGCCAATCAACGAGGCAGATCGGCAGGGCCCACACGCTGAACGCGAGCGCTGCCTGCTCGCCGCCATCGAGCGTCCCCAGGACGTTCATGTAGCTGAGCGCCGCGTATACGTGCACCGGGCCGGTGACGGCTGGGAGGACACCTGACGCAACCGCTGCGAACAGCACGGTCAGGATCGCATGCGCCATCCAGCCGTACTCCCCGTTGTCGACGACACAGGCGACGAGATAGCCGGCAATCCCTTCGCAGCGGCCCTGCTCGGGCAGGCTGCGAAGAGACGGGAAGATCGCGTGGGGCGGATTGGTGAGGAGCGTCAAGAGCGGAGCGCTGGCGAGCGCGCTGCGGGTGATTGCCCACGTCGAACCGAGACGGACCGGCCTGTTGGCGAGGTCAGCAAGAAATCTCAAGTGTCGTCACCCCCGTTACGCGCACGTCGCCGTCCACAAGGTGCTTCCATGCCCACGGAACGGGTTCGCCGACAGACACGAAGAAGGTCCCGCACAGTTCTGGCGTCTTCGTGAAGGTTGCGACGGAGTACTCCGGTGCGGTGATATCCAGAGCCGAGAAGCACTCGACGATCTCGCCGGAACTGCAATCATGCAGTTCTGCCTCCGTGAGTACCCGCTCGACGAGCTCACGCTCGGCCGCGACGTTGCGGTACGAACGATTCCAGCCGTACAGCGTGGTGTGATCGACGGAGAATCTCGCCATCTCGTCGACCAGCTGTCCGTCGTCTTGCGAGTAAAGGCGATAACGCGGAGTCTGAGGCGCCTTCGTGAAGAACGACCACCCCTGCGGCAGCACGTGCGACAGCGCCGCGGATACGTCCCTCAGCGGCTCACTGCGTATCGCCTTCTGTCCTGTCACGCCGACAAGCGTCAATCCCACGACGAGGGAAGCGACGGTGAGCGGGACGAGAGCTACCCACGTGCGCCTCTCTATCGAGCGTCTCGTGCGCATCTCGCCAGCATCACTCCGCGAATGCGTCGGCCAGGTCTCCGATGAGTTCGGCGGGACGCTCACCCACCGCGCTGCTCGGCCCCCAGTTCTCCGCCCAGATCACGTTCGCGCCGGCAACGGCGTTGACGAACAGGGCTGCGTTGGCGGCGGTCACGACCGCGAGGACATGGATGACTGCGACGACGACGGCGACGACCGCGTTCGGCGTGACATCTGCCCGGCCCTGTCCGCCGACAGTCGACTCGCTGTACTCCGTGATCGCAGTGCGAGCCGAGTCCGACAGGCGGATCAGCGACGCCTCCACGGCGTAGGGGTCACCCGACCGCAACCCGGTATGCACAGCATCGTAGATGCCGGGGTCGCCTGCCTCGATCTTGTCGAGAACAGTGGTGATGGCGTCCTGCGCCTCGGCGCTCTCGTTGCCCTCGGCGACCTCCTGCGACAGCGCCAGGGCCGGGATGGACGCCACCGCATCCGCGTGGACACCCGACCCGAACAGGATCGCCTCGGCGATCGCCCGACCGTCGTCCCGCGCGGACACGGCCTCAGACACCGTGGCCGTGTCGCCGGTCGAGGTCGCCGCGTTCGCCGCACCCACCCCGCCGACCGACACCAGCAATGAAGCGGCTACCACCGCTCCCGTCAAACGGTTCTTGAACCTCATGACACACTCCTTCATCGTTCGAACATGATGTCCCTGATAGCGGCCAGCCCCGCTTCAGGTACTTTTCATACAGTAACGGTGGTTTTTATTTTGAACAAACAGTGCACAGGGGATCCTCCGCGCGGACGATCGCCCTCTGGCGCGCCAGCGCGGCAGGCGAGCGGGATCCCACAGACGGGGAACACCGAGGTTGCGTATCGAGTTTCGCGGCATACACTTTGTTGGATCGAGTCCAGCTATTGGAGAGCGCTGACGCATCGCGACGGCGCTCTGAATGCACGTCGACCGGGGGAACACATGCTCGTCGTCCGAAGCGCACCGTCTGCACGAGCTCGCGGATGACAGGGAGAGTACCGCGCGGCCATTGCTCGCCCGAGGACGCCTCCGACCAGGACCTCGTCGCGCTGGTCAGGGCAGGGGATGCCGCAGCCTACGCGACCCTGTGGAAACGGCACTCCGGCTCCGCGTACGGCGTCGCTCGCACCTTCCGGCACCTCGATGCGGATGACCTCGTGTCCGAAGCCTTCGTCAAGGTGCTCGATGCGATCAGGGCAGGAGGCGGGCCAGTGCGGGCATTCCGCCCCTACATCACGATGACCGTTCGGAATGTCGCACGCACCCTCCATGTGCGCGAGGCCTCGCTCGTCGACGCGGATCTCGAGTCGCGGCGCACCGAGGTGCCGAACGGCGAGGTCGCGGCGGTCGTGCGCTTCGAACGCGACGTCACGCTGGAGGCCTTCAACTCGCTGCCCGAGCGGTGGCAGCAGGTGCTCTGGTACAGCCAGGTCGACGGCCTCAAAGCGGGCGCGATCAGCAGGTTGCTCGGCATCCCCGCGAATGCGGTCTCGGCACTGCTCGTCAGGGCGAGGCGGGCCTTCCGCGACGCCTGGGTGTCTGCCCACTCGGCTGCCGCCTCGACGCCGGAATGCGCGGCGACGCTCCGGGATCTCGGGGCCTTCGTGCAGCGTCGGCTGTCGAGTCGACGCAAGGCCGCGGTCGAGGCGCATCTCCGTGCCTGCGAGAGCTGCCAACCAGCGCTCGACGAAGCCAGGCATGCGTCGTCGACGATCTTCATCCTGCTGCCGCTCGTCGCTGCCGCCGCGGCGCACGCCGCGCGAACGGCCGTGGGGCCCGGGGCCGAGGCGCTCCGCTCGCAGGCGGCGCAGGTGGCGCAGATAACGGCTGAGCGCGCGATCTCGGCGTCCGCTCCGGGCGCATCCGTTCCAGGAGGCATCCTCGCTCTCGGGTGGGCTGCGGGAATCGTGCTCGTCGGCGCGATGACGGCGGGGGTCGCGATCGGGCAGAGCGCGGTGTCGGAGACGGTGTCCCTGATCCCCTCCTTCGTGCTGCCGACGACCCTCTCCGGGGTGGGTGCGGTCGGCGACGAGGGCTCGACGGCATCCTTCAGGGGAGACCTCGCCGCCTTCTCTCCAGCGCGGCCCGAAGCGTGGGTCGCGCTCAGTCGCAGTGTCGAAGCTCCGACGCTGCAGCGACCGGCTGCACCGAACCTGCGCACCTTCGCAAGGGAACACCGTCGACAGTAGTGTTTCGAGAGTGCTCCTCCGGATGAGTGCCGGCACGCCGGGCAGCGGCTGGCCGTGGTGCTCCTGTTCGCAGGCGGCGCTGGTGCGTGTGGCAGCGCTGCCTTCATAGACTGGGCGAATGCGAGCGCTCACCGAGACAGACGTGCGGGCTTCGTTCGTGAACGCGGACCCCGACGAGCTGCGCGTCATGGAGATGCCCCATGACTTCGTTCTGACCGACTGGGACTACCTGGACTTCTTCGCCTGGCGGGATCCCAGCGTCGGCGGACGCGGCTACATCCTCGTCCAGCACGAGGGTGCGGTGGTCGGCGTCGTCGTCCGGGCATCGGGCCCGGGGCGCGGCCGTTCGGGAATGTGCAACATCTGCCACACGATGCAGCCGGGCAATCAGGTCACGCTGTTCTCCGCTCGTCGCGCCGGTGACGCCGGCAAGCGAGGCGACTCCGTCGGCACGTACGTGTGCGCCGACCTCTCCTGTCACGAGAACGTGCGGCTCGCGCATCCGCTGGCACCGAACGAGGTGCGGACCGCGGGTCAGGTCGACTTCCGCATCGACGGGACGCGGCGACGGATGGAGCGGTTCATCGCGCGCGTCTGGGAGTGATGCGATCGCGGTTACGCTGGACGCAACCGTCCTGTGCTCGAAGGAGACGCCATGAACGATGCCATCCTGTTCGCCGTCGATGCGGGGCTTGCGCGGATCACGCTGAACCGTCCGACACGACTCAACGCGTTCAACGCCGATCTCGCCCACGCGTGGCGGGATGCGACAACGGAGGCCACCGCTCGGCATGACGTGCAGGCGATCCTGATCGATGCCACGGGCCCGGCGTTCTGCGCAGGCGGCGACGTGATCGACATGGCCACCTCGTTCGGTGGGCCCGAGGACATCACTGCGCTCGCCGAGGTGATCAACGCGGGAATCCGCTCGCTCACGGAGTCGTCGGTTCCCGTCGCCGCGGCGGCGCACGGCACGACGGCAGGCGGGGGCCTCGGCATCCTGCTCTCCAGCGACTACGCCGTCGTCGGGTCTCGATCCCGTCTCGGGAGCCTGTACGCGAACATCGGTCTCACGCCCGACCTGTCGGTCTCGGCGCAGCTCGCACGCGCCGTCGGTCAGCGCCGCGCCCTGCAGCTCGTGCTGCAGGACCGCCTGCTGAGCGCGCAGGAGGCACAGGACTGGGGCCTGGTCGCGGAGTCGGTGGAGGGAGCGGATGCCGCAGACGAGGCGGCACTCGTGCGCGTCAGGGGCGAGGAGATCGCCCGGTTCTGGATCGCCGGAGCAGCGGATGCATACGGCCAGGCCAAGCGGCTCGTGCGATCGCAGCCTGAGCGCACCTTCGTCGAACAGCTGAGCGAGGAGGCGCGCTCGATCGGCGCTGCCATGGGCACGCCCGAGGCGCAGGCTCGCATCGCCGCCTTCGCCGCGGCATCGGCGAACAAGGGCGCCTGACCCGCTCTGCACAGGCAGGCGATCCGCACCCACTCCCTACAGAGTGTGTCGAGGTCCGTGGCTTCCGGACGCCCGCGTGGCAGGATGAAGGCACCGCAGCTCGACGAGAGGACCGCCATGTCTCAGCCGCAGATCGCGAACACCGGCAAGACCAACACATCCCTGCTGATCAGAGGGGCCATCTGGATCGCGATCGGTGCGCTCATCGCGGCAGCGCTGGTGTGCGTGGTGTGGGTGCTCATCGGCGACCAGGACGGGCTGATCGGTCGTGCATTCCTCACGATCCTGCTGCTCGCCGCGTTCGCGGGCATCGCGATCCTCGAGGCCGGGCTCGCGCCGAACCGCCCTGACTGGCTCGCGCTGGCGAGCATGGTCACCTGGATCGTCGCGCTGCTGGTCGGCGCGGTGAAGATCTGGCTGCCGGAGGACGGCAACTACTTCGGGGGAGCCGAGCGGTTCTTCCAGCTGCTGGTCGTCGTCGGGATCCTGCAGCTCGCGCTGCTGCATGTGCGCCTGTTCACGCCGGCCGCGCAGCGGCACGTCACCACCTTCACGCGCATCATCTTCATCGCGACCATCGTGTTCCTCGGCGGTCTCGTCGCACTGCTCGTCTTCTTCCTGACGTTCCCGCACACCTTCGACTACAGCGAACTGTACTGGCGGATCGTGGTCGCGTTGACGATCCTCGCGGCGGTCGGCACCACGCTGATCCCGCTGCTGAACGCGCTGTTCGCGCCGAAGCGGGAGTCGTCATCGGCTCGCGTCGCTGCGGGCGCCACGGCCGCGCCGGCATGGCCCACCTTCGCTGACGGGGTCACGCCGCTGCCGGCACTCCCGGATGGGTCGCCCGACTGGAACGCGTACTACACGGGATACCCCACGGTGCAGCAGCAGGCGCTGCCGAGCGCCCCCGCATCCTCGTTCCCCGTCGTGAGCCCTCCTGTGCCGCCGGTCCCGCCGGCGCCGGGTTCCTTCGGCGGTGGCCACACTGGAGCACCCGCGCAGCCGGCGCCTCCGGTCCCGCCGGCTCCGGACGTGCCGGCTCCGGACGTGCCGCAGCCTCCCGCCCCGACGCAGGCTGGCGCACCCTCGTTCCCGCCCGCTCCGCCCGCGGCCCCCCAGCCGCCGCAGTGACCCTCGAGATCGAGCTCGGCGAGCTTGCGGCGACGATCGCGCGAGAAGCCGGTGAACTCGCGCTGCGGCGCCGCCGTGAAGGCGTGCAGCTCGCGGCGACCAAGACCACCCTCGCCGACATCGTCACCGAGGCCGATCGCGAGGTCGAGGATGCCATCAGGGCCGCGTTGCGCGACGCACGACCTGAAGACGGATTCCTGGGCGAGGAGTCCGGAGCGGAACCCGGTACGAGCGGGATCACCTGGGTCGTCGACCCGATCGACGGCACGGTCAACTACGCATACGGCATCCCGGCGTACAACGTCAGCATCGCCGCCGTCCGCGGAACGCCGGAGCCCGAGGTCTGGGAGGCACTGGCCGGCGCGGTCTACGCGCCAGCCCTCGACGAGCTGTTCACCGCCGTGCGCGGACACGGTGCATGGTTCGACGGCAGCCGTCTCTCCGTGAACACCGAGACGCCGGCCGGTGCGCTGCTCGCCACCGGGTTCGGCTACGACCCGTCGACGCACGACGGAGACATCGAGACCGTGCGGCGCGTGATGCCGATCGCACGTGACGTGCGCCGGATGGGCGCGGCCGCACTCGACCTCGCGTACGTCGCGGCCGGTCGCTTCGACGGCTACTTCGAGCGGGGGCTGAAGCCGTGGGATCACGCGGCCGGTGCGCTGCTGGTGCAGGAGGCAGGGGGAGTGGTCACACGACTCGATGTCGACTCGTCGCGCCCCATGCTGATCGCAGCCGGACCACAGGTCCACGATCAGCTGCTGGTGGCCATCGACGGTGACGCGTGAACGGTTCATGGCATTCCCAGCCTCCACGGGGTAGGGTTTACGGGATCGTTATTTCCGTCCCCCGAAGATGGAAATGCTCAAAATCCCCCCGACTTTGACGCGCGACCCGAGAGAATTCCTTTTGCCCTTCGAAAACCCCCAGGCTGACGCTGCGCTCACGCGACGCTCCGGCCGGAACCGCACTGCGGCCTCCGCGGCCCCCGCGGCGGGAACGACGGCATCCGACTCCACCGACGCTGCTGCGACTCCGACCGCAGCGTCAGCCCCGCTTTCGCGTCGGGCTGTTCGCGAGCGGATGATCCTCGACCTGCCGACCGTTCCGACCGCCGACGAGTCCGCGCCGACAGCTCCTCGCATCCCCACTCCCGCAGAGCTTCTGGCTGAGAACGCCGAGACGCCCGCGACGCCGTTCGAGGCGGACGCCGCCGCATTCGAGTCGACGACGACCGAGGATGGCGCCGACGCGTTCGAGCAGGCATCCCGCGCCTTCCGCACGGTGACCGGGCCGCTCCGCACCGGCAGCGCATTCGTTCCCGCCGAAGACATCGCTGCCGAAGCGGTCGTCGCGCACGTGGTCCCGCGTCGCCGCGGATCGCGCAAGTTCCTCACGATCGGCGCCACCGTCGGCGTGATGAGCCTCGCCGGCCTCCTGGCCGTCTCGATGACGCTGCCGGCTGAGGCCGTCGCGGCGTCGCAGGGAACCTCGGTCGCCGCGACCTCGCTGGTCGCTGCATCCGGCTCCGAGAAGACCGCGGCAGCCGACGACGAGATCCAGGCATTCGTCGCACCGTCCGGCGTCCAGAGCGAGTCGCTCGCTCGCGGCGACGACTTCAGCACGGTCTCGCTCGTCGACGTCGCGTCGGAGCAGGGCATCAACTACTCCAACGAGATCTTCACGAACGACCCTGAGGCCGCGATCCAGTGGCCGTTCATGGTCGGTGTCGGCATGAGCTACGGCTACGGCATGCGCAGCGGCCGCCTCCACGAGGGCATCGACTTCGTGCCGGGCAACGGCGCTCCCGTGCAGGCGATCGCCGACGGCACGGTCCGCATCGCGACCGAACAGGGCGGCGCATACGGCGTCACCGTGTACATCGATCACGTGATCGACGGACAGGTCATCACGAGCCACTACTCGCACATGCAGTACGGCTCGCTGCAGGTCGCCGCCGGCGACACCGTGACGGTCGGAACCGTCGTCGGCAAGACCGGCAACACCGGTCGCTCCTACGGCGCCCACATGCACTTCGAGCTCATCGTCAACGGATCGACCATCGACCCGCTGCCGTGGCTGCGCGAGAACGCGGGTCGGTACTCGTACTGACCGGCTCGATTTCATGAGGACGCCACAGTGATGGTATTCTCGTACGGTTGCCCCGCGAGGGGCAGCACGCCCCGATAGCTCAGTGGCAGAGCACTTCCATGGTAAGGAAGGGGTCGTCAGTTCA
>Ga0160430_100683_pt1 | contig 16625 bp, 11 predicted proteins | sample HID1971I_E0MG_FD_108274 | JGI IMG/M metagenome (GOLD analysis project Ga0160430, IMG submission 108274) | Enriched millipede-associated microbial communities from UW Madison campus, WI, USA - HID1971I_E0 MG | ecosystem: Host-associated > Arthropoda: Insects > Digestive system > Unclassified ...
ACATCAAGATGGTCGTGACGCTGATCAACCCGGTGGCCATGGACGACGGCCTGCGCTTCGCGATCCGCGAAGGCGGTCGTACGGTCGGCGCCGGCGTGGTGGCGAAGATCCTGAAGTAATGAAACCGGCCCCGTGCGCCTTGGCGCGCGGGGTCTTCCCGCTTCAGCGGGATCCGACGACCTGGACGCGCCCTGCGGCCGGGCGACGCCGGAAAGGCAGCAGGGCGGACTTCGGTCCGCCTTTGCCGTCTAGGAAAGCTCTAAACTAGTTCCATACGCCAGTAGCTCAATTGGCAGAGCAGCGGTCTCCAAAACCGCAGGTTGGGGGTTCGAGTCCCTCCTGGCGTGCCAACCCATGCGGGTCCTCCGCAGAAGTCCGGTCAGACGTGGTCGGTCTTTACTACTAGAGACGTGGCCCCGCTGCCGCGCGATGGATCGGATGAACAGCAAGGTCGAACAACCCGGATCCGGCTCCGCCGGCGACATCGTCAAGTACGCACTGGCAGTCCTGCTGGTCGCCGCTGGCGTCGCCGCGTACATCTACTTCGACCAGTGGGCGGGCCCGCTCCGCGCGCTGGCCGTGGCCGCCGGCCTGGTGCTCGCTGCCGTCGTATTCCTGACCAGCGGCAAGGGCGTGCAGACCCGCGAGTTCCTCTCCGAGTCGCGCTTCGAGCTGCGCAAGGTGGTCTGGCCGACCCGCCAGGAAGCCATGCGCACGACGTGGGTCGTCATCATCGCAGTCGCCGTGCTGAGCCTGGTCCTGGCGGCCTTCGACCTGGGAATCCAGTTCCTGGTCAAGTTGATTCTGGGGCAGTAAGCAAATGACCGAAGTGCACAAGCGCTGGTACGTCGTCCACGCCTATTCGGGCTTCGAGAAGTCCGTGGCGCAGACGCTGCGTGACCGCATCGTCCGTGATGGCATGCAGGACAAGTTCGGCGAAGTGCTCGTCCCGACCGAGGAAGTGGTCGAGATGCGCTCCGGCCAGAAGCGCCGTTCCGAGCGCAAATTCTTCCCGGGCTATGTCCTGGTCCAGATCGCCACCCATGACGAAGCGGGCATTCCGCGCATGGACAGCGAGAGCTGGCACCTGGTCAAGGAAACCCCGAAGGTGATGGGATTCATCGGCGGCACCGCCGATCGCCCGCTGCCTATCGCCGACCGCGAGGCCGATGCCATCCTGCAGCGCGTTCAGGAAGGTGTGGAGAAGCCGAAGCCGAAGGTCCTGTTCGAGCCGGGCGAGATGGTCCGCGTCATCGACGGCCCGTTCAACGACTTCAACGGCGTGGTCGAGGAAATCAACTACGAGAAGAGCCGCCTGCGCGTTGCAGTGCTGATCTTCGGCCGCTCGACCCCGGTCGAGCTGGAATTCGGGCAGGTCGAGAAGGCCTGATCGAAGCCTGGCCCCAAACGGGCCATCCTCTGCTATACTTTCCGGCTCGCTGCCTCTGGCGCGCGCCGGAAGACCGGCCGCCGCAGGGCGGCCGTTGCCGTGTCAGCGGCATCCAGCAATACAAACGTGATGTCGGGACACGTGATTTTCCCGGCGCGATGGGGAGCCTGAGGTCCAGGCGCTTGCACCCGGAGAGAAGAAATGGCTAAGAAAGTAGTCGGTTACATCAAGCTTCAGGTGAAGGCCGGTCAGGCCAATCCGTCCCCGCCGGTCGGTCCGGCCCTGGGTCAGCGCGGCCTGAACATCATGGAGTTCTGCAAGGCCTTCAACGCCGCGACCTCCAAGCTCGAGCCGGGTCTGCCGACCCCGGTCATCATCACCGCGTACTCCGACCGTACGTTCACGTTCATCACCAAGTCGACTCCGGCTTCGGTGCTGCTGAAGAAGGCCGTGGGCATCACCTCCGGCTCCAAGCGCCCGAACACCGAGAAGGTGGGTAAGGTCACCCGCGCCCAGCTGGAAGCCATCGCCAAGCAGAAGGAAGCTGACCTGACGGCAGCCGACCTGGATGCAGCGGTGAAGACGATTGCGGGTTCGGCCCGCAGCATGGGTCTGGTGGTGGAGGGCTAAGACATGGCTATGAACAAGCGCGAGAAGGCCATCAAGGCCGCAGTTGTCCCGGGTAAGTCGTACGCCTTCGACGAAGCCATCAAGATCGTCAAGACCGCCACCAAGGCCAAGTTCGTCGAGTCCGTCGACGTCGCCGTGCGCCTGGGCGTTGACGCCAAGAAGTCCGACCAGCAGGTTCGCGGTTCGACCGTGCTGCCGGCCGGTACCGGCAAGTCGGTGCGCGTGGCGGTGTTCGCCCCGGCCGGTGCGAAGGCTGACGAAGCCGTCGCCGCTGGCGCCGAAGCCGTCGGCATGGACGATCTGGCCGAGAAGATGCTCGCCGGCGACCTGAACTACGACGTCGTCATTGCCACGCCGGACGCCATGCGCGTCGTCGGCAAGCTGGGCCAGGTGCTCGGTCCGCGCGGCCTGATGCCGAACCCGAAGGTCGGCACCGTTTCGCCGAACCCGGCCGAAGCGGTCAAGAACGCCAAGGGCGGCCAGGTGCGCTACCGCACTGACAAGGCCGGCATCATCCACTGCACCATCGGCAAGGCTTCGTTTGAAGACGCCTCGCTGAAGGACAACCTGCACGCCCTGCTGCTTGACCTGATCAAGGCCAAGCCGTCGACGGCGAAGGGTCAGTACCTGCAGAAGATCTCGATCAGCTCGACCATGGGACCCGGCGTGACCGTGGACCAGGCGTCGCTGACGCTCAAGTAATCCGTATCACCGCTGGCGGCGCTTGCGCCGCCAGCACTCTTTTGAGGGCGTCGTGAGGACTCCGGTCCGAGCGGCAGCCGTCAAAGACCGCAGGTGCGGTCAGCGCCTACCGGCGACGGGCATGGATGCTCGACATGGCAGGGAATCGCCGTCGGTGGAAGCGGGGCTGCTTAATCCGGACCTTTCCGGGTCGGCCTGCGTAGATGGTGCCTTCTGGAAAATTTTTTCTGGATTGGCCACCACCGGGATGCTTTGACATCCCCGGCGCCATGGAATCGGTGCCGCCCAGGACCGCAAGCGGCTGGAGCCGCGAGCGGAGTTCCATTTGGAGGAGTGCAATGGCTCTCAATCTGTCCCAGAAGCAAGAAGTAGTCGCCGAATTGGCGGAAGTCGCTTCGAAGGCGCACTCCTTGGTCGCTGCCGAGTACGCAGGCACCACGGTCAGTCAGATGACCGCGATGCGCAAGAAGGCTCGCGAAACCGGCGTGTTCTTGAAAGTTGTCAAGAACACCCTGGCCGCGCGTGCCGTTGCAGGTACCGAATTCGAGTGCACGAAGGATGCACTGGTCGGTCCGCTGCTGTATGCGTTCTCGGAAGAAGACCCCGGTGCTGCCGGGCGTCTGATCAAGGAATTCGCCAAGACCAACGACAAGCTGCAGGCGAAGGTCGTTTCCATCGACGGCAAGCTCTTCCCGGGCGCGCATGTCGAGTTCCTCGCTGCCCTGCCGACCCGCGATCAGGCCCTGGCCATGCTGGCCCGCGTCCTGGCCGAGCCGGTCACCATGTTCGGCCGTGCCGTTCGTGCCGTGGCCGACCAGCAGGGTGGTGGCGACGAAGCAACTGCCGAAGCCGCAGCCGAGACGGCGTAAGCCGCTCGTCGATGCGACTGAACCGATTCGTACGTTCAAATATTTCCAGAGGTTAACAACATGTCCCTTACCAACGAACAGATCGTCGACGCCGTTGCCGGCATGACCATCAGCCAGGTCATGGACCTGGTCAAGGCGATCGAAGACAAGTTCGGCGTCTCCGCCGCCGCCCCGGTCATGATGGCCGCTGGCCCGGCCGCTGCCGGCCCGGCCGTCGAAGAGCAGACCGAGTTCACCGTCGTCCTGAAGGACGCCGGCGCGAAGAAGGTCGACGTCATCAAGGCCGTCCGCGCCATCACGGGCCTGGGCCTGAAGGAAGCCAAGGACCTCACCGAGGCCGGCGGCGTCATCAAGGAAGGCGCGACGAAGGAAGAAGCCGACAAGTTCAAGAAGGAACTTGAGGCTGCCGGCGCTAGCGTCGAGCTGAAGTAAGCAGTACTTGCGTCGCCTGCTCTTGACCGAGAGCGCAGTATTGGCGACCACCTGAAGGCTGGGGACGAAAGTCCCCGGCCTTTGGCCGTTGTTGCAGTACCCGGTCCGCAGGACGCCGGCTGGGGTTTATCGAAACGCGATCACACGTGCCCTCGATGGATCTCACCTGGTTTCCCGGCCGCTTGAAAACCCAGCCGAGTTGGTAGTTGGAAGCAGCACTAGAAGGCGTGCGGGTGCCGGCAATACCCGCGGCTTCCAACTGACAGTTCATTTCCCCCGAAGGGGTCGAGATTCGAGACAACGCAGAACGCTTCAAGCGCAGCACGTCAGTCCGGTTTTGGAATGACATGGTCCGCAGGCACAGCGATTTCGTTCTCGATCCGATTCTTCGAACCAGAGAAAACCGAGGCGGCAGCTCATCATGACCACGGCTTCCACGACGAATTATTCGTTCACCGAAAAGAAGCGCATCCGCAAGGACTTCGGCAAGCGCAAGTCGATCCTTGAAGTGCCCTTCCTGTTGGCCATCCAGGTCGATTCCTACCGCGAGTTCCTGCAGGAGCACACCGATCCGGCCAAGCGTGCCGATCGCGGCCTGCATGCCGCGCTGAAGTCGGTGTTCCCGATCGTCAGCTACAGCGGCAACGCTGCGCTGGAGTATGTCGGATACAAGCTTGGCGAACCCCCGTTCGACGAGCGCGAGTGCCGCAACCGCGGCCTCTCCTACGGCGCGCCGCTGCGCGTGACCGTGCGCCTGGTGATCTACGACCGCGAGTCGTCGACCAAGGCCATCAAGTACGTGAAGGAGCAGGAGGTCTACATGGGCGAGATTCCGCTCATGACCGACAACGGCACCTTCATCGTCAACGGCACCGAGCGCGTCATCGTCTCGCAGCTGCACCGCTCGCCGGGCGTGTTCTTCGACCACGACCGTGGCAAGACGCACAGCTCGGGCAAGCTGCTGTACAGCGCCCGCATCATCCCTTATCGCGGCTCGTGGCTGGACTTCGAGTTCGACCCGAAGGACGCGCTGTTCACCCGTATCGACCGTCGCCGCAAGTTGCCGGTGACTGTGCTGCTGCGTGCGCTCGGTTACAACAACGAAGAAATGCTGCGCGAGTTCTTCGAGATCAACACGTTCCACATCGATCCGAGCGAAGGTGTGCAGCTGGAGCTCGTGCCTGAGCGCCTGCGTGGCGAAACGCTGAACTTCGACCTGTCCGACGGCGAGAAGGTCATCGTCGAGGCTGGCCGCCGCATCACCGCGCGCCACGTCAAGCAGCTCGAGCAGGCCGGCGTTTCGGCCCTGGCCGTGCCGGACGAATACCTCGTGGGCCGCATTCTCGCCAACGACATCGTCGACACGAAGTCCGGCGAACTGCTGGCAACCGCCAACGACGAAGTCACCGAAGACCATCTGGCCGCGTTCCGCAAGGCCGGCATCGACTCGGTCGGCACGCTGTGGGTGAACGACCTCGACCGCGGTGCGTACCTCTCGCACACCCTGCGCATCGACGCGACCAAGACGCAGCTGGAAGCGCTGGTCGAGATCTACCGCATGATGCGTCCGGGCGAGCCGCCGACCAAGGACGCCGCGCAGAACCTGTTCCACAACCTGTTCTTCACCTTCGAGCGCTACGACCTCTCGGCCGTGGGCCGCATGAAGTTCAACCGTCGCCTCGGCCGCAAGGCCACCGAGGGCGCGTCGGTGCTGTACGACGCCAAGTACTTCGCCGAGCGCAAGGACGAAGAGTCCGTGCGCCTGCGCGGCGAGTGCGGCGCGACGTCGGACATCCTCGACGTCATCCGCGTGCTGACCGAGATCCGTAACGGTCGCGGCACCGTCGACGACATCGACCACCTGGGCAACCGTCGCGTGCGTTCGGTCGGCGAAATGGCCGAGAACGTGTTCCGCGTCGGCCTGGTCCGCGTCGAGCGCGCCGTGAAGGAGCGCCTGTCGATGGCCGAGTCCGAAGGTCTCACACCGCAGGAACTCATCAACGCCAAGCCGGTGGCCGCCGCGATCAAGGAGTTCTTCGGCTCCTCGCAGCTGTCGCAGTTCATGGACCAGAACAACCCGCTGTCGGAAGTCACGCACAAGCGTCGCGTGTCGGCCCTCGGCCCGGGTGGCCTGACCCGTGAGCGCGCCGGCTTCGAAGTGCGTGACGTGCACCCGACGCATTACGGTCGCGTCTGCACCATCGAGACGCCGGAAGGCCCGAACATCGGCCTGATCAACTCGCTCGCCGTGTTCGCCCGCACCAACAAGTACGGCTTCCTCGAGACGCCGTACCGTAAGGTCGTGGACGGCCGCATCACCGATGCCGTCGAGTACCTGTCGGCCATCGAGGAAAACGAGTACGTCATCGCCCAGGCGAACGCGCCGGCCGACGAGAAGGGCCACATCACCGCCCAGTTCGTCGCATGCCGTTACCAGGGCGAGTCGATGCTGCGTCCGCCGAACGAGATCCACTTCATGGACGTCTCGCCGATGCAGACCGTGTCGGTCGCGGCGGCGCTCGTTCCGTTCCTCGAGCACGACGACGCGAACCGCGCACTGATGGGCGCGAACATGCAGCGCCAGGCCGTGCCGACGCTGCGTGCGCAGAAGCCGCTGGTCGGTACCGGCATCGAGCGCGCCGTGGCGCGCGACTCGGGCGTGACGGTGAATGCACGTCGCGGTGGCGTGATCGAGCAGATCGACGCCGGCCGCATCGTGGTGAAGGTGAACGAGTCGGAGATCGTCGGTGAGACCGACGCCGGCGTCGACATCTACACGCTGATCAAGTACACGCGTTCGAACCAGAACACTTGCATCAACCAGCGTCCGCTGGTGAACGTGGGCGACGTGGTCGCGCGCGGCGACGTTCTGGCCGACGGTCCGTCGACCGACATTGGCGAACTCGCGCTGGGCCAGAACATGCTGGTCGCGTTCATGCCGTGGAACGGCTACAACTTCGAAGACTCGATCCTGCTCTCCGAGCGCGTGGTCGAGCAGGATCGTTACACCACGATCCACATCGAAGAGCTGACCTGCGTCGCGCGCGATACCAAGCTTGGGCCGGAGGAAATCTCCGCCGACATCCCGAACGTCTCCGAGCAGGCGCTGAACCGCCTCGACGAGTCGGGCGTGGTGTATATCGGCGCCGAAGTGCGTGCCGGCGACATCATGGTCGGCAAGGTCACGCCGAAGGGCGAGAGCCAGCTGACGCCGGAAGAAAAGCTGCTGCGTGCGATCTTCGGCGAGAAGGCGTCCGACGTTAAGGACAGCTCGCTGCGCGTGCCGCCGGGCATGGACGGCACCGTCATCGACGTGCAGGTCTTCACCCGCGACGGTATCGAGAAGGACAAGCGCGCGCGCCAGATCGAGGAATACGAGATCCGTCGCGTCAAGAAGGACTTCGACGACCAGTTCCGCATCCTCGAAGCCGCGATCTACGACCGACTGAAGTCCCAGCTGGTCGGCAGGACCGCCAACGGCGGCGGTGGCCTGAAGAAGGGCGACACCGTCACCTCGCTGGTGCTCGATGGCCTGTCCCGCAAGGACTGGTTCACGCTGCGCATGAAGGACGACGAAGCCGTCGAGGCGATCGAGCGCGCGCAGAAGCAGATCGAGATCCACAAGGCCGAGTTCGAGAAGCGCTTCGCCGACAAGCGCGGCAAGATCACCCAGGGCGACGACCTCGCTCCGGGCGTGCTGAAGATGGTGAAGGTGTTCCTCGCGGTGAAGCGCCGCATCCAGCCGGGCGACAAGATGGCCGGCCGCCACGGTAACAAGGGTGTCGTGTCGACCATCGTGCCGGTGCAGGACATGCCGTACGCGGCCGACGGCCAGACCGTCGACATCGTCCTGAACCCGCTGGGCGTGCCGTCGCGTATGAACATCGGCCAGATCCTGGAAGTGCATCTGGGCTGGGCTGCAAAGGGCCTGGGCCAGAAGATCCAGCGCATGCTGGAAGCACAGCAGGCGATCAGCGAGCTGCGCAAGTTCCTCAACGACATCTACAACCACGACAACTCGGTCGTGGGCGAGCGCGTCGACCTGACGCAGTTCACCGATGAGGAACTGCTGCGTCTGGCGAAGAACCTCACCGATGGCGTGCCGATGGCGACGCCGGTGTTCGACGGTGCGGCCGAGTCGGAGATCAAGCGCATGCTGGAACTGGCGGATCTTCCGTCCAGCGGCCAGACCGAACTGTTCGACGGTCGCACCGGCGAAGCGTTCGAGCGCAAGGTCACCGTCGGCTACATGCACATGCTGAAGCTGAACCACCTGGTCGACGACAAGATGCACGCGCGTTCGACCGGTCCGTACTCGCTCGTCACCCAGCAGCCGCTGGGCGGCAAGGCGCAGTTCGGCGGCCAGCGTTTCGGCGAAATGGAAGTCTGGGCGCTGGAAGCCTACGGCGCGGCCTACACCCTGCAGGAAATGCTGACGGTGAAGTCCGACGACGTGCAGGGCCGCAACCAGATGTACAAGAACATCGTCGACGGCGAGTACGAAATGGTGGCCGGCATGCCGGAATCCTTCAACGTTCTGGTGAAGGAAATCCGCTCGCTCGCCATCAACATGGAGCTGGAAGAGAACTGATCAGGTCGCGGGAAGCGCCGCGGAACGCGCGCTTCCCGCTGCTTTGACCCAGCGCTTTACGGCCCATAGACGCATTACTCCGATTGGAGAAAACCATGAAAGACCTGCTCAACCTCTTCAACCAGCAGCGCCCCGCGATCGACTTCGACGCGATCAAGATCGCGCTGGCCTCGCCTGACCTGATCCGTTCGTGGTCTTACGGCGAAGTGAAGAAGCCGGAAACCATCAATTACCGCACCTTCAAGCCCGAGCGCGACGGCCTGTTCTGCGCCGCCATCTTCGGGCCCATCAAGGACTACGAGTGCCTGTGCGGCAAGTACAAGCGCATGAAGCACCGCGGCGTGGTGTGCGAGAAGTGCGGCACGGAAGTGACGCTGGCCAAGGTGCGCCGCGAGCGCATGGGCCACATCGACCTGGCTTCGCCGGTCGCGCACATCTGGTTCCTCAAGTCGCTGCCCTCGCGCATCGGCCTGATGCTGGACATGACCCTGCGCGACATCGAGCGCATCCTGTACTTCGAAGCCTACGTGGTGACGGAGCCGGGCCTGACCGCGCTTGAGCGCGGCACGCTGCTCACCGAAGAGCAGTTCCTGCAGGCGCGCCAGGAGCACGGTGACGACTTCGAAGCGTCGATGGGCGCCGAGGCCGTTTACGAGCTGCTGCGCACGATCGACCTGCAGTCGGAAATGGTCACGCTGAAGGAAGAGATCGCCGCGACCAACAGCGAAACCAAGCTCAAGCGACTCACCAAGCGCATCAAGCTGGTCGAAGCCTTCCTCGAGTCCGGCAACCGTCCGGAGTGGATGGTCATGACCGTGCTGCCGGTGCTGCCGCCGGACCTGCGTCCGCTGGTTCCGCTGGATGGCGGCCGCTTCGCGACCTCCGACCTCAACGACCTGTACCGCCGCGTCATCAACCGCAACAACCGCCTGCGTCGCCTGCTTGAGCTCAACGCGCCCGACATCATCGTGCGCAACGAGAAGCGCATGCTGCAGGAGTCGGTCGACGCGCTGATGGACAACGGCCGTCGCGGCCGTGCCATCACCGGCACCAACAAGCGCCCGCTCAAGTCGCTGGCCGACATGATCAAGGGCAAGCAGGGTCGCTTCCGTCAGAACCTGCTCGGCAAGCGCGTGGACTACTCGGGCCGTTCGGTCATCGTGGTCGGTCCGACCCTGCGCCTGCACGAGTGCGGCCTGCCGAAGAAGATGGCGCTGGAACTGTTCAAGCCCTTCATCTTCGCCAAGCTGCAGCGCCGTGGCCTGGCCACGACCATCAAGGCCGCCAAGAAGCTCGTCGAGCGCGAAGAGGCCGAGGTGTGGGACATCCTCGAAGAGGTGATCCGCGAGCATCCGGTCCTGCTGAACCGCGCGCCGACGCTGCACCGCCTGGGCATCCAGGCGTTCGAGCCGGTGCTGATCGAAGGCAAGGCGATCCAGCTGCATCCGCTGGTCTGCACCGCGTTCAACGCCGACTTCGACGGTGACCAGATGGCCGTCCACGTGCCGCTCTCGCTGGAAGCCCAGCTGGAAGCGCGTGCGCTGATGATGGCGTCCAACAACATCCTGTCGCCGGCGAACGGCGAGCCGATCATCGTGCCGTCGCAGGACGTCGTGCTCGGCCTGTACTACATGTCGCGCGCCCTGGAGAACAAGGCGGGCGAGGGCATGGCGTTCGCCAACGTGGCCGAAGTCAAGCGCGCCTACGACAACCGCGCCGTGCAGTTGCACGCCAAGTGCAAGGTCCGCATCACCGAGACGGTGAAGAACGAGGACGGCACCAGCGAGCAGAAGACCTCGATCGTCGATACGACTGTGGGTCGCGCCCTGCTGCGTGAAATCCTGCCGGAAGGCCTGCCGTTCGCGCTGGCCAACGTCGAGCTGACCAAGAAGAACATCAGCCGCCTGATCAACTCGTGCTACCGCATGCTTGGCCTGAAGGACACGGTCGTGTTCGCCGACAAGCTGATGTACACCGGCTTCGGCTACGCAACGCGTGCCGGCGTGTCGATCGGCATCGACGACATGCTGATCCCCGTCGAGAAGAAGGGCATCCTGGACGAGGCCGAAGCCGAAGTCCTGGAAATCCAGGAGCAGTACCAGTCGGGTCTGGTCACCGCGGGCGAGCGTTACAACAAGGTCGTCGACATCTGGTCGCGCACGAACGAGCGCGTGGCCAAGGCGATGATGGACGCGATCGGCACCGAGAAGGTGCAGAACGCGAAGGGCGAGACCATCGACCAGAAGTCGATGAACTCGATCTACATCATGGCCGACTCCGGCGCGCGTGGTTCGCAGGCGCAGATCCGCCAGCTGGCCGGTATGCGCGGCCTGATGGCCAAGCCGGACGGCTCGATCATCGAGACGCCGATCACCGCGAACTTCCGCGAAGGCCTGAACGTCCTCCAGTACTTCATCTCGACCCACGGCGCCCGTAAGGGTCTGGCCGATACCGCGCTGAAGACGGCGAACTCGGGTTACCTGACCCGCCGCCTCGTCGACGTGGCGCAGGACGTGGTGATCACCGAGAGCGATTGCGGCACGGTGGAAGGCCTCACGATGACCCCGATCGTCGAAGGTGGCGACGTGGTCGAACCGCTGCGCGATCGCGTGCTGGGTCGTGTCGTGGCCGAAGACGTGTTCCTGCCGGGCAACGACGAGGAACCGATCGTCACGCGCAACACGTTGCTCGACGAAGCCTGGGTGCAGAAGCTCGAGGACGCCAGCGTCCAGTCGATCAAGGTGCGTTCGACCATCACCTGCTCCAGCTCGTTCGGCGTGTGCTCGCACTGCTACGGTCGCGACCTGGGCCGCGGCCACATGGTCAACCACGGCGAAGCGGTCGGAGTCGTCGCCGCGCAGTCGATCGGTGAGCCGGGTACGCAGCTGACCATGCGTACGTTCCACATCGGTGGTGCGGCGTCGCGTGCGGCCGCCATCGACAACGTGACGGTCAAGACCACCGGCACGATCAAGTTCAACAACCTCAAGCACGTCGAGCACGCCACCGGCAACCTGGTTGCGGTCTCGCGTTCGGGCGAACTGTCGGTGCTCGACGGCCACGGCCGCGAGCGCGAGCGTTACAAGCTGCCGTACGGTGCGACCGTCAACGTGAAGGACGGCGCGGACATCAAGGCCGGCCAGACCGTCGCCAACTGGGATCCGCATAACCACCCGATCGTGTCGGAAGTGGCGGGCTTCGTGCGCTTCATCGACTTCGTCGACGGCGTCACCGTCATCGAGAAGACCGACGAACTGACCGGCCTGGCCTCGCGCGAGATCACCGATCCGAAGCGTCGCGGCTCGCAGGGCAAGGACCTGCGTCCGATCGTCCGTATCGTCGACAAGAACGGCAAGGACCTGTCCATCCCGGGTACCGACCTGCCGGCGCAGTACCTGCTGCCGCCGCGCTCGATCGTCAACCTGCAGGACGGCGCGCCGGTGGGCGTGGGCGACGTGGTCGCCAAGATCCCGCAGGAAGCGTCGAAGACCCGCGACATCACGGGCGGTCTGCCGCGCGTGGCCGACCTGTTCGAAGCCCGCAAGCCGAAGGATCCGGCCGTGCTGGCCGAGCGTTCGGGCATCGTGTCGTTCGGCAAGGACACCAAGGGCAAGCAGCGCCTGATCATCAAGGACACCGACGGCAACGAGCACGAAGAGCTCATCCCGAAGTACCGCCAGATCATCGTGTTCGAAGGCGAGCACGTGGAGAAGGGCGAGACCGTGGTGGACGGCGAGCCGAGCCCGCAGGACATCCTGCGTCTGCTGGGTGTCGAGCCGCTGGCCGTGTACCTGACCAAGGAAATCCAGGACGTCTACCGCCTGCAGGGCGTGAAGATCAACGACAAGCACATCGAGGTGATCGTTCGCCAGATGCTGCGCAAGGTCGAGATCACCGACCAGGGCGACAGCAAGTTCCTCAACGGCGAGCAGGTCGAGCGTCAGCGCCTCATCGAGGAGAACGCCAAGCTGGCGTCCCGCAATGAGATCGTGGCCGGCTTCGAGCCCGTCCTGCTGGGCATCACCAAGGCCTCGCTGGCGACCGAGTCGTTCATCTCGGCGGCTTCCTTCCAGGAAACCACCCGTGTGCTGACCGAGGCTGCCGTCCGCGGCACCCGCGACGGCCTGCGCGGCCTGAAGGAGAACGTGATCGTGGGTCGCCTGATCCCGGCCGGTACCGGCCTGGCGTACCACACCCAGCGCCGCCGCGGTGCCACGGGCCTGACGGAATCGGAGCTGGAGGCGCTGTCGTCCCCGGTGACGACCGCCGAGCCTGCGGCCGAAACCGCCGACGTCCAGGGCGAGGAATCCAGCGCTTCGTAAGAAGCACTGTCCGGGCGGGTTCCCACCCGCCCGGTTTGACGTTACAATTCCGATGTTTTCGCGGACCCTCGTGGTCCGCCCAGATCACGAAATGAGGATGCAGGACGCGCCTCGTGTTCGGCCCAGGATGGGCGGGATCGCAGTGAAGCCCAAGCCGTGAGCCGCCTCTGGTGGCCGGGCAGGGCATCCGGTTTAGCTCGCGTTGACGGTAACGTCTGACGCGGGCTATACTTTTTCGTCTCGGTATGCCGGGTTGTTCCGGCGTGCCGTTCGTTTTTTCCAAGGCCTGACGGCCTTCATCAAAGAGTTCCAGATGGCGACGATCAATCAGCTGGTCCGCAAGCCGCGGCAGGCGACCACCTACAAGAGTGCCTCGCCGGCGCTCGCGAACTGCCCGCAGCGTCGTGGCGTTTGCACCCGCGTGTACACCACCACCCCGAAGAAGCCGAACTCGGCGCTTCGCAAGGTTGCCAAGGTGCGCCTGACCAACGGTTACGAGGTCATCTCGTACATCGGCGGCGAAGGCCACAACCTGCAGGAGCACTCGGTCGTGCTGATCCGCGGCGGCCGCGTCAAGGACCTGCCGGGTGTGCGCTACCACACCGTGCGTGGTTCGCTCGACGCCGCCGGCGTCACCAAGCGTCGCCAGAGCCGTTCCAAGTACGGCGCCAAGCGTCCGAAGTCCTAATCCGGTCGGTCGCTACAACGGCCCTTCGTACAAGAATCAGAGAATAGGTACGCACCATGTCGCGTAAAGGTTCCACCCCCCAGCGTTCGGTCCTGCCGGACCCCAAGCACGGCAGCGAGACGATCGCCCGTTTCATCAACATGGTCATGCAGAGCGGCAAGAAGTCGGTCGCCGAGAAGATCGTCTACGGCGCGATGGATGTCATCGGCGAGAAGAACCCGAATGCCCTCGAGCTCGTCGAGAAGGCGCTCGGCAACGTTTCCCCGGCCGTGGAAGTGAAGTCGCGTCGCGTCGGCGGCGCCACCTACCAGGTGCCGGTCGAAGTGCGCTCCTCGCGGCGCATGGCGCTGGCAATGCGCTGGCTGATCGAGTCGGCCCGCAAGCGTGGCGAAAACACCATGCCGCGCAAGCTCGCGGCAGAACTGCTGGACGCCTCGGAGAACCGCGGCGGCGCCATCAAGAAGCGCGAAGAAACCCATCGCATGGCGGAAGCGAACAAGGCGTTCGCTCACTACCGCTGGTGATCTGAGCGAGACGACCCCATATCGGGGTCGTCGGCCCCGGCAGCCCGCTGAGCTGCCGCGGCGGCCACCAAGCCGCCATGCGAACCGGACGCCGGCCCTGTGCCGGCATCTGGCCATCTGGAATTCCAAATTTACGAGAGGGTCCCGTGGCTCGCACCACTCCCATCGAGCGTTACCGCAACTTCGGCATCATGGCCCACATCGATGCCGGCAAGACCACCACGTCCGAACGCATCCTGTTCTACACCGGCGTCAGCCACAAGATCGGCGAAGTGCACGAAGGTGCCGCGACGATGGACTGGATGGAGCAGGAGCAGGAGCGCGGCATCACGATCACGTCGGCCGCGACGACCGCGTTCTGGAAGGGCATGGACAAGTCCCTGCCGGAACACCGCTTCAACATCATCGATACCCCTGGGCACGTCGACTTCACCATCGAAGTCGAGCGTTCGCTGCGCGTGCTCGACGGCGCGGTGTTCGTGCTGTGCGCCGTGGGTGGCGTGCAGCCGCAGTCCGAGACGGTTTGGCGCCAGGCCAACAAGTACTCGGTGCCGCGCATGGCGTTCGTCAACAAGATGGACCGCACCGGTGCCAACTTCGACAAGGTCGTTGAGCAGCTGAAGTCCCGTCTGGGCGCGTACGCCGTGCCGATGCAGGTGCCGGTCGGCGCCGAGGACGGCTTCGAAGGCGTGATCGACCTGCTCAAGATGAAGGCCATCCATTGGGATGTCGCCTCGCAGGGCACGAAGTTCGAGTACCGCGACATTCCGGCTGACCTGCTGGCGAAGTCCGAAGCTGCGCGCAGCTTCATGATCGAAGCCGCGGCCGAAGCCAACGAAACGCTGATGGACAAGTACCTGTCCGAAGGCGAGCTGTCGGAAGAGGAAGTCGTCGCGGGTCTGCGCGAGCGCACCCTGCGCGTTGAGATCGTGCCGGTGTTCTGCGGCTCGGCGTTCAAGAACAAGGGCGTGCAGGCCATGCTCGACGGCGTGATCAACCTGCTGCCGTCGCCGGCCGACCGTCCGCCGGTCCAGGGCATCGACGAGAACGACAAGGAAGACAGCCGCAAGGCGTCCGATTCCGAGCCGTTCTCCGCGCTCGCGTTCAAGATCATGACCGACCCGTTCGTTGGTGCACTGACGTTCTTCCGCGTCTACTCGGGCGTGCTCAACTCCGGCGACCAGGTCTTCAACCCGGTCAAGTCGAAGAAGGAGCGCATCGGCCGCATCTTGCAGATGCACGCCAACCAGCGTGACGAAATCAAGGAAGTCCGCGCGGGCGACATCGCTGCTGCCGTGGGCCTGAAGGACGTGACGACCGGCGATACGCTGTGCTCGGGCGATCACATCATCACGCTTGAGCGCATGACGTTCCCGGAGCCCGTCATCTCGATGGCGGTCGAGCCGAAGACCAAGTCGGACCAGGAAAAGATGGGCATGGCCCTGTCGCGTCTCGCGCAGGAAGACCCTTCGTTCCGCGTTCGTACCGACGAGGAATCCGGCCAGACGATCATCGCCGGCATGGGCGAGCTGCACCTGGACATCATCGTCGACCGCATGCGTCGTGAGTTCAACGTGGAAGCCAACGTCGGCAAGCCGCAGGTGGCCTACCGCGAGACGATCCGCAAGATGGACGTCAAGTCGGACTACAAGCACGCCAAGCAGTCGGGTGGTAAGGGTCAGTACGGTCACGTCGTGATCGAGCTGTCGCCGATGAACGAAGCCGACCGCGCCAACCCGGATGTCGAGAACGATTTCCTCTTCGTCAACGACATCACCGGCGGCGTGATCCCGAAGGAGTTCATCCCGGCGGTAGAGAAGGGCCTGCGCGAAACCATCACCAGCGGTCCGCTGGCTGGCTTCCCGGTGGTGAACGTCAAGGTCAAGCTCGTGTTCGGTTCGTACCACGACGTCGACTCGTCCGAAATGGCGTTCAAGCTCGCTTCGTCGATGGCCTTCAAGGAAGGCTTCCGTAAGGCCGATCCGGTCCTGCTGGAGCCGATGATGAAGGTCGAGATCGTGACGCCGGAAGACTATGTCGGCGACGTCATGGGCGACGTGAGCCGCCGTCGCGGCCTGCTGTCCGGCCAGGACGACAGCCCGTCGGGCAAGGTCATCAACGCGATGGTGCCGCTGGGCGAAATGTTCGGCTACGCGACTTCGCTGCGTTCGATGTCGCAGGGCCGCGCCACGTTCACGATGGAATTCGACCACTACGCGGAAGCCCCGACCAACATCGCCGATGCGGTGATGAAGAAGGGCGGCTGATAGCCGGATCCAGGATGCCGGCCCCCGCCGGCGTCCTGTCACGCCAGATCAACTAGTAAGAAACTTCAAAGAGAGATAGCCATGGCTAAGGGTAAGTTCGAGCGCACCAAGCCCCACGTGAACGTGGGCACGATCGGTCACGTCGACCACGGCAAGACCACGCTGACGGCGGCGCTGACGAAGGTGGGCGCGGAGCGTTTCGGCGGCGAG
>Ga0160430_100686_pt1 | contig 16587 bp, 18 predicted proteins | sample HID1971I_E0MG_FD_108274 | JGI IMG/M metagenome (GOLD analysis project Ga0160430, IMG submission 108274) | Enriched millipede-associated microbial communities from UW Madison campus, WI, USA - HID1971I_E0 MG | ecosystem: Host-associated > Arthropoda: Insects > Digestive system > Unclassified ...
CGGGATGAGTACTCCGCTGGACAGCCCCGATCAGGGCGGCGTGGCAACGCTTGATCGCGAACTGGAAGAGCTCCTCCGCGAGGAGAATCTCGAACCGGGCGACCATGAGCGCTTCTCGCATTACGTGAAGAAGGACAAGATCCTCGAGTCCGCGATCACCGGCAAGCCGGTGCGCGCACTGTGCGGCAAGAAGTGGACCCCGGGCCGCGACCCGGAGAAGTTCCCGATCTGCCCCACGTGCAAGGAGATCTACGAGTCGATGGTCGGCTGAGGTCAGTCGGCCTCGACGTACACGGTGGGAATCGCCGGGTCGGACTTGCTGAGCGCGAGAGCGCGCACCGGAAGCTCCTCGCGCACGCGCAGGTGATGCGCCCGCGCCGCTGACGTCCCCTCGACACCCTCGTGCGCGGTGTCGATATCGCCGGCTTCGACGAACGTCACCTGCAGCGGGCGACCGTCGGGGTGCTCGGACGGGGTGTCGAGCTCCTCGAAGCCGTCCGAGACGACGACGGTCTCGGCCGTCGCGACACCGTCGACGAGCGTCCGGAACGCGGCCTTGCGTCCGCCGTACGAAGCCTTGTCGGCCGAGGCCTTGGCGACGCCGATCCAGGCGCCGCCGGCATCCTGTCGGGCCACCAGCTTGTAGACCATGCTCGCGGTCGGGTAGCCCGATCCGGTGACCACGGAGGTCCCGACGCCATAGGCGTCCACCGGTGACGCCGCGAGGGCCGCGATCGCATACTCGTCGAGATCGCTGGTCACGGTGATGCGGGTCTCGGTGGCGCCGAGCTCGTCGAGCTGCGCGCGCACGTCGCCGGCGACGATCGGAAGGTCGCCCGAGTCGATGCGGACACCGCCGAGTCCGGTGCCGGCGACTCGGATCGCGGTCTCCACGCCGGTGCGGATGTCGTAGGTGTCGACGAGCAGGGTCGTGCCGACGCCCATGCTCTCGACCTGGGCGCGGAACGCCTCCTCCTCCGTGTCGTGCAGCAGCGTCCACGAGTGGGCGGCGGTGCCCATGGTCGGGATGCCCCAGCTCCGTCCGGCCTCGAGGTTGCTCGTCGCGCCGAACCCGGCGATGTAGGCGGCACGCGCCGCGGCGACGGCCGAGCGCTCGGCGGCGCGGCGCGAGCCCATCTCGGCCAGGGGGCGCTCACCCGCGGCGATGCTCATCCGCGACGCGGCCGTGGCGACCGCGGAGTCGTGGTTGAGCACGCTCAGGGCCAGGGTCTCCAGGACCACGGCGTCGGCGAACGTCCCCTCGACGGTGAGGATGGGGGAGCCGGGGAAGTAGAGCTCGCCCTCGCGGTAGCCGCGGATCGAGCCCGTGAACCGGTAGTCCTCGAGGTGCTTGATGGACGCGGCGTCGACCACCTCCTCGTCCCGGAGGAATCGCAGCTCGTCCTCGCCGAAGCGGAAATCACGGAGCAGACCGAGCAGGCGCCCGGTGCCGGCGACGACGCCGAAGCGGCGCCCTCCGGACAATCGTCGCGAGAACAGCTCGAAGACACTGGGGCGGAAGGCGGTCCCGTCCCGGAGCGAGGCGGCGAGCATCGTCAGCTCGTAACGGTCGGTGAGCAGCGCCGTCGACGTGGTCATGCGCTCAGCTTAGTGAGCGTGCGGATGCACGCGGCGGTGCGCACGCGGGTAGGCTGGGGAGTCATGAATGACGCGCCGATCGGGATCTTCGACTCCGGTGTCGGCGGGCTCACGGTGGCGCGGGCCATCCGCGCCCAGCTGCCCCGTGAGTCGTTCGTCTACATCGGCGACACCGCGCACTCGCCGTACGGGCCCAAGCCCATCGCCGACGTCCGTCGCTACTCCCTCGAAGTCCTCGACACGCTCGTGGACCAGGGGGTGAAGATGCTGGTGATCGCCTGCAACACCGCATCGGCAGCCATGCTCCGCGACGCCAGGGAGCGCTACGACGTCCCGGTCGTCGAGGTGATCGGACCGGCCGTGCGCCGTGCCGTCTCCACCACGCGCAACGGGCGCGTCGGCGTGATCGGAACCGTCGGCACGATCGGATCCCGCGCGTATCAGGACATGCTCGAGGTCAACGAGCGGCTGCAGGTCTTCACGGCCGCCTGCCCGCGCTTCGTCGAGTTCGTCGAGGCGGGGATCACGGGAACGCCCGAGGTGCTGGCGGTCGCCGAGGAGTACCTGGCGCCGCTGCGCGAAGCCGAGGTCGACACGCTCGTGCTCGGCTGCACGCACTACCCGTTCCTGCGCGGCGCCATCAGCTACGTCATGGGCGAGGGTGTCACGCTCGTCTCGAGCGACGACGAGACGGCGGGCGACGTGTACCGTCAGCTGGTGCGGGGCGACCTCCTCGCGTCGCCCGATGCCACGGCGACCTACGTCTACGAGGCCACCGGCGCCTCGACCGACGACTTCACCGCGCTGGCCAACCGACTCATGGGGCGCGAGGTCCGTGACGTGCAGCTCGTCCAGACCGGCGTGATCACGCTCCCCGAGACCGTCTTCGAGTAACCCGTCCTCGCACGTCCTCTGTTTCACCCCTCCGTTTCACCTTCACCGACTTCACCGACACCGACCCGAGAGAAGCACATGACCGACATCGTCCGCGTCGACGGCCGTTCCACCGATCAGCTGCGCGAGATCACCATCGAGCGCGGCTGGAGCGCACAGGCCGAGGGATCGGCCCTGATCAGCTTCGGCGGCACGAAGGTGCTGTGCACGGCATCCTTCACCAACGGCGTGCCGCGCTGGCTCACCGGCAAGGGCAAGGGCTGGGTCACGGCGGAGTACGCCATGCTCCCTCGCGCCACGAACAGCCGCAACGACCGCGAGAGCGTGAAGGGTCGCATCGGCGGGCGCACGCACGAGATCTCCCGCCTCATCGGCCGCGCCCTGCGCGCCGTCGTCGACACGAAGGCGCTCGGCGAGAACACCATCGTGATCGACTGCGACGTCCTCCAGGCCGACGGCGGGACGCGCACGGCGGCCATCACGGGCGCCTACGTGGCCCTGGCCGACGCGATCGAGTGGGGCCGGGAGAAGAAGTTCATCGGCAAGAACTCCACGCCGCTGCTCGACTCCGTCGCCGCCGTCTCGGTCGGGATCATCGACGGAGAGCCCATGCTCGACCTGGCATACGTCGAGGACGTGCGCGCGGAGACCGACATGAACGTGGTCGTCACCGGACGCGGACTCTTCGTCGAGGTGCAGGGGACGGCGGAGGGCGCGCCCTTCGACAAGCGCGAGCTCGATGCGCTGCTCGAGCTCGGCGTGGCCGGCTGCGCCGACCTGAAGGGCATGCAGCTCGCCGCGCTGGCGGGGGAGTGACGATGCAGGTCGTCCTCGCGACCCACAACCCGCACAAGGTCGCGGAGTTCCAGCAGATCGTCGCGCAGGCGCGTCCCGATCTCGAGATCATCGGCTACGACGGTCCGGAGCCCGTGGAGGACGGCGTGACGTTCGCCGAGAACGCGCTCCTCAAGGCGCGGGCGGCCGCGGCGCACACCGGACTCGCCGCCCTGGCGGACGACTCCGGCATCTGCGTGGACGTGCTCGGCGGCTCGCCCGGAGTGTTCTCCGCGTACTGGGCGGGGCAGAAGAAGGATGCGGCGGCGAACCTCGAGCTCCTGCTCGACCAGCTGCACGACATCGCCGATCCGCACCGGGCCGCGCATTTCACGTCCACCATCGCGCTCGTCTGGCCGGACGGCCGCGAGCAGGTCGTGGAGGGCCGGTGGCCCGGTCGCCTGGCCCACGCGGCTTCGGGCGGAGGCGGGTTCGGCTATGACCCGATCTTCATCCCGGACGGCCAGCCCGAGGGACGGGAGCGCACGGTCGGCGACTTCACGGCGGAGGAGAAGCAGGCGCAGTCGCATCGTGCCCGTGCGTTCGCCGAACTGGTTCCGCTCCTCGCCGGGCTCTGAGCACGGTGCTCCGGTGAACCGCAGGTGACGGTGAGAATCGTTACCCTTCCCGACTAGCCGGAACGGGCCTCCTGACCCGGATTCCCGGTCTAGCCTGGTGGCATGCACGATCACGCACCCGCCCCCGGCGGCATCCGCTCGGCAAGCAGCCGACGCCTGCTGGCGATCTCGCTGTCGCTCACCGCGACCGTGATGGTCGTGCAGGTGCTCGGGGCGATCCTGACCGGTTCGCTCGCGCTCCTCGCGGACGCCGCGCACATGTTCACGGATGCTTCGGCGCTCGTGATCGCGCTCATCGCGGCGACCGTCGCCGCACGGCCGGCGGATGATCGGCGCACGTTCGGCTACCAGCGCGCCGAGGTGTTCGGGGCGCTGATCAATGCGGTGATCCTGATCGCACTCGCGTCCTGGGTCGCGATCGAGGGCATCGGACGCCTGGTGAACCCGGGTGACGTGGAGGTCGCCGGCGGACTCATGCTCGTCGTCGCGGTCGTCGGTCTGCTCGCCAACGCCGTGTCGATGTGGCTGCTCAGCCGCGCCCAGCGCACGAGCATCAACGTCCGCGGTGCCTACCTCGAGGTCATGGGAGACCTGATCGGGTCGGCCGCGGTCATCGTGGCGGCGGTGGTCATCCTGCTGACCGGATGGATGCCGGCCGACGCCATCGCCTCCCTGTTCATCGCGGCGATGATCATCCCGCGCGCGATCTCGCTGCTGCGGGAGGTGTTCTCCGTGCTCGCCGAGTCCGCGCCGAAGGGGACGGCCGTGAGCGATATCCGCACGCACCTCCTCGACTACGAGGGCGTCATCGGGGTGCACGACGTGCATGTGTGGCAGCTCACGCGCGGGGCGCCGGTGTTCACGGCCCACGTCAGCGTCGACCCGCAGCTGCTCGCCGACGGACGCTCCACGCAGCTGCTCTCCGACATGCAGGCGTGTCTCGCCGACCACTTCGACGTGGAGCACTCGACCTTCCAGATCGAGCCCGCCGAGCAGTCGGACTGCGAACCGCACCACGCCTGAAGCACCCGCCTGAGGCACCCGCCCGAGGCACCCGCCCGAGGCGCCCGCGGGTCAGTCCTCGACGACGATCTCGTCCGGGCTCTTGTCGGGACGGAGACCGCGCCACCGGGCATGGCGGAGCACCCCATCGGGGGTCCAATTCGCGAACTCGACCTCGCCGACCAGCTCGGGGCGCACCCAGAGCGCATCGGAGGCATCGGGTCCGGGAACCCCGTCCAGAGGAGCCTTCGGCACGCGCAGAGGTTCGAGCCGGGCGAGGAGGTCGTGCAGGATGCGGTCGGTGAATCCGCTGCCCACGCGTCCGACGTAGCGCAGCCGGGTCGGACCGCCGCCGCTCCCTGACGGATCCGGCACGGCCAGGAGCAGCGAGCCGAGTGTGCTCTCACGGTCGCCCTTGCCCGGACGGATCCCCACGATCACGGCCTCCTGCATCCGCGTGTGCTTGAGCTTGAGCCAGGCGGGGGAGCGCTGCCCCGGCCGGTACCTCGATCGCGGGTCCTTGACCACCACGCCCTCGAGGCCGAACTCGCGGCTCGCGTCGAGGGCGGCGTCGACGTCGTCGAATACGGGAGGGATCTGCAGCGGAGCGTCGAGGTCGGCGATGACGTCGTCGAGCAGCGTCCGGCGCTCGCGCAGCGGCATGTCCGTCAGGTCGTGGCCGTCGAGGCGTAGCAGGTCGAACAGCATGTACACGATCGGGGTGCGCACGACCTCGCGCTCGATCTCGCGGGGGCGGGTCAGATGCATCCGGTTCTGCAGCAGCGAGAAGCTCGGCCGACCGTGGGCGTCGAACGCGACGATCTCCCCGTCGACGACCGCATCCGCGACCGGGAGGAAGGGCGCGCCGTCGGCGGTGAGCTCCGGATACCGGTCGGTGATGTCGGTGCCGCGGCGGGCATGGAGCCGCATCCGTCCGTCGGCCCAGGTGCCCATCGCGCGGATGCCGTCCCATTTCACCTCGACCCAGGAGGGGGAGCTCAGGCTGCGCGCGATCGCGGGCGTCCCGTTCTCGGCGAGCATCGGGTCCAGGGTCGGGACCGTGGCTCCGGCTGCGGGCGCGGGCGCGCTCCGTGGGCGATGCGAGGCGCGAGGGGGTGCAGCAGAGGGTGTCGCGGGAACCGGAGCGGATGCGGCGGCGAGCGGACGCAGCCCCGCCAGTGGATCGATGCCCGCGGCCGCACGGGCGAGCACCTCGTCGAGGTCGAGCTGAGCGAGGGCGGGGTCGTCGAGCTCTTCCCAGGTGCGGGGTGCGGCCACCCAGGGCTGGGCGCGCCCGCGGAGCGAGTACGGCGAGATCGTGGTCTTCTTGCCGTTGTTCTGGCTCCAGTCGAGGAAGACCCGGCCTCCGCGCACCGCCTTCGACATGACGCTCGTGGCGAGATCCGGGTGATCGCTCTCGATCAGGCGTGCGAGCTCCTTCACCACGGCCGAGATCTCGTCGCTCGTCTGCTCGCCGGGCAGTGCCGCGTACAGGTGGATGCCCTTGCTGCCGCTCGTGACCGGGAGGGGATCGAGCCCCATGTCCGTCAGGAGGCCGCGGGCGAAGCGGGCGACCTCGGCGCACTGCGCGAGCCCCACGCCGGGGCCGGGATCGAGGTCGAGGACGAGGCGGTCCGGACGGCCGGGTCGCCCGTCGGGAGCGAAGCGCCACTGCGGCACGTGCAGCTCGATCGCCGCGACCTGTGCGAGCCAGACCAGGGTCGGCACGTCGTCGACCAGCGGATACTCCTTGGGGCCGTCGGAGTGCTGGATGGCCTGCCGCGGGATCCAGTCCGGGGCTCCGGGCTCGAGCTGCTTGGTGAAGAAGGCGTCCGCCGGCGCATCCGCGGTCCCGACCCCCTCGACCCAGCGCTTGCGGGTGACCGGACGCCCGTCGAGCAGCGGCAGGATGAGCGGGGCGATGGCGCTGTAGTAGGCGATGATCTCGCCCTTGGTGGTGCCGGTCTCGGGGTACACGACCTTGTCGAGGTTGGTCACGCGCAGACGGCGACCGTCGACCTGCACGATCTGCCCTTGTCCGACCATGCAGCCAGCGTAGTCAAGGGTCTGGCCCGGACCGCTCCGCCTGGTGTTCACTGGTGTCATGAGGACGATCTGGAAGGGCGCGCTGACGTTCGGGCTCGTGAACGTGCCGGTGAAGGTGTATTCCGCGACCGAGGATCACGACGTGCCGCTGCATCAGGTGCACGAGAAGGACGGCGGGCGCATCCGCTACCAGCGCACCTGCGAGGTGTGCGGCGAGACGGTCGCGTACGCCGACATCGATCGCGCCTACGTGGACGACGGCCAGACGGTCGTTCTCACGAAGGACGACCTCGCCGCTCTCCCGGCCGAGAAGAGCAGGGAGATCGACGTCGTCGAGTTCGTCCCCTCCGATCAGGTCGATCTGCTGACGCTGGACAAGCCGTACTACCTCGAACCAGACTCGAAGTCCCCGAAGGCCTACGTGCTGCTGCGCAAGACGCTGGAGCAGACCGACCGCACCGCGATCGTGCGCTTCACGCTGCGGCAGAAGACGCGTCTGGCCGCGCTCCGCGTGCGGGGGAAGGTGCTCGTGCTGCAGACGCTGCTGTGGGCGGATGAGGTGCGCGAGGCGGCGTTCCCCGCACTGGACGAGGACGTGCGGATCTCGAAGAAGGAGCTCGAGCTGTCGGCGTCCCTCGTCGACAGCTACTCGGCCGACTTCGATCCCGAGGAGTTCGTGGACGAGTACCAGAAAGAGCTCCGCACCCTCATCGACGCGAAGATCGATGCCGGGGACACCTTCGACGTCGCCGAGACGTTCGGGGAGGCGGAGAAGGCCGCGGAGGGCGGAGAGGTCATCGACCTGATGGAGGCGCTGCGCGCCAGCGTCGCGCGCACCAAGGAGGAGCGGGCGAAGAAGTCCGGCTGAGCCACCGGCATCGGGTGGACCCGGCGCCGGTCGGACGCTCAGTGCTTGCCGTCGCCGTCCAGGTCGGGGGCGCGGTCGAAGACGTCGGCGTCGAGGACGAGTTCCTGCGCCTCCTCGGCGTCCGTCACCACGTCGTCACCGGCGTCCGCGGCCTTCTTGGCCTTGTAGCGCTCGGAGAAATAGTGCCAGACGGTGATGAGCGCGGTGCCGCCGACCGCGGCCAACAGGATCAGGTCGATGTAGTCCTCGACGAACTTGGCCACCGGCGGGATGAAGCCGATCGCGTAGCCGAACATCGTGAGGCCGAAGCCCCAGAGGATCGCGCCGATGAGGTTGTAGAGCGTGTATTTGCGCCAGGGCATGTGGCCGACGCCGGCCGCGACCGGGGCGAACGTACGGACGATCGGGACGAAGCGGGCGAGGATCACGGTGATGCCGCCGAAGCGCTCGAAGAACGCGTTCGTGCGCTCGACGTTCTTCCGGCTGAACAGTCCCGATTCCTTCCGCTCGAAGATCGCGGGGCCGCCCTTGTGGCCGATGACGTAGCCGACCTCGCCGCCGATGAACGCCGCGAGTCCGATCAGGAACGCGACGATCCAGACGTTGATGCCGAAGACTCCGTGCTCCGAGGCGCCGATCGGGTGCGAGAGCAGACCCGAGATCACGAGCAGCGTGTCGCCCGGAAGCAGGAATCCGACCAGGAGCCCGGTCTCGGCGAACACGATGAAGCACACCACCAGGAGCGCCCAGGGGCCGGCCGCACCGATGATCGTCTGGGGGTCGAGCCAGGGGATGAGGGCGTTCGGCGCGTGCAGCATGGATTCGAGCACTGAGGGGTTCCCGTCGGTCGTGATTGGTCGGCGGTGCAACTGAGCGACAGCGCGGCACCCCCAAGAAGGCACCGTCGTCTCTCGTGCGGAAGGTGGGACTTGAACCCACACGCCCTGAGGCACAGGAACCTAAATCCTGCGTGTCTGCCAATTCCACCACTCCCGCGCGGTGGAACAAGTCTACTGACCGCGGAAACCTCCTATCTGGGGATCAGCCCGCAGTTCGCGCCGGCATCGTCGTCAGGCGTACGGGCCCGGCACGCGCGGCTCCTCCGGGTTCGGGGCCAGAGGCTCCGCAGGGTTCGGGGCGAGCGGCTCCTCGGGGTGCGGCGCGAGGGGCTCCTCGGGGTGGGGAGCCGTCGGCTCGGTCGGGAAGAGCGGGGACGGCTCGTCGGGCTCGGTCGGAGTGGGAGTGGGATCGGACATGTGTGCTCCTTCGTTCGGGTGCGTGCCGTGCGGATGTGTGCGTGCGGTGTCGAGTCGAGCAGGGAGCGGGCGCGGCGTCTGCACCCTTGCGCTCTGGCGCGGGGTGTGGTGTCGAGGTGTCGCGGCGGGCTGTGGAGAACTTCGCGGGCGGGTGACGGATTCTTGCGAGGATGCGGGTGTGAGTCATCCCTCCCTCCTGGTCGCCGAGCGGGTGCGGCTGCGCCTGCGTGCGGAGGGCGTCGATCCCTCGATCGATCCGGATGCCGCCCGGCGCATCACCTACGCCGAGGTGCGCCGCTACGACGATCTCGCCCTCGCCCGCGGTGAGGCGCTGATCGAGGACGAGACGGCGTGCGTGCGCGACGTGCTCGCCGCGCTCAGCGGCTTCGGGGCGCTGCAGCCCCTGCTCGACGATCCCGGGATCGAGGAGATCTGGCTGAACGGCACGGGGCACGTCCACGTCGCGCGGGGCGGAGTGGCGGAGCGGACCGGGCTCCGCCTCGACGAGACCGCGGTGCGCGACCTCGTGGAGCGGATGCTGCAGTCCACCGGGCGCCGCGTCGACATCAGCCAGCCGTTCGTGGATGCGTCGCTGCCCGACGGATCGCGCCTGCACGTCGCGATCGCCGATGTCGTGCGGGGCTCCTGGGCGGTGAACATCCGCAAGTTCCTGCCGATGTACCGGTCCCTCGAGGCGCTGACGGACCAGGGGATGATGCCGCGGGCGGTGGCGGAGATGCTCCGGGCCGCGATGATCGACGGGCGCACGGTGATCGTCTCCGGTGCGACGCACGCCGGCAAGACCACGGTGCTCGGAGCTCTGCTCGCCGCCTGCGCCCCGTCCCAGCGCATCGTGACGGTCGAGGAGACGTTCGAGCTGGCGGTGGAGGGCCCGGATCTGGTGGCTCTGCAGGGACGTCAGGCCAGCCTCGAGGGCACCGGGGAGATCACCCTGCGACGACTGGTGAAGGAAGCGCTGCGCATGCGACCGGATCGGCTGGTCGTCGGTGAGGTGCGTGATGCGGAGGCACTCGACCTGGTGCTCGCTCTCAACACCGGGGTTCCGGGGGCCTGCACGGTGCACGCGAACTCGGCGACGGAGGCGCTCGAGAAGCTCAGCATCCTGCCCCTGCTGGCCGGCCGCAACATCGATCGCGCGTTCATCGCCCCCGCCCTCGCGTCGTCCGTCGACCTCGTCGTGCACTGCGCCCGTGATCGCGCGGGTCGGCGACAGGTGCAGGAGATCATCGCCCCCACCGGCGAACTCGTCGACGGACGCATCCAGACCCGCCGCGCCTACCTCGACCCGACGGCGGCCGCACGCGCCGGGGACCTCGATCATCGGCGTCTCGGAGTCGCATCATGACGTTCCTCGTGGGGGCGCTGCTCGCGGCGGGCGTGCTGCTCTGCCTGTCCCCGTGGATGTGGCCGGCACGGTGCGACGAGGAGCGGACCGTCCGACGCGGTCGGCTGGTCCGTCTGATCGAGGAGGCGGGGCTCGACGCCCTCCCGTCGCGGGCGCTCATCGGTGTCGTGATCGCCACAGCCCTGATCGCCGCCTCCGCTGTCTGGCTCCTGACCGGTCTCGCCGTGCTCGCGGTGCTGAGCGGGGTCGCGGGAGGCGTCGCACCGATCGCGTTCCTGCGAGGACGGCGACTGCGGCTGCGACGGCTGCGGCGGCAGCTCTGGCCCGATGTCTGCGATCTCCTGATCGCGTCCATCCGCGTGGGACTGTCGCTCCCGGACGCGGTGGCGAGTCTGGCCGAGTCCGCACCGTCGGCGCTGCGACCCGCGTTCCTCGTGTTCGCGCGGGATCTCCGGGCGAGCGGGCGGTTCGAGACGAGCCTCGACCGGCTGAAGTCCACGCTGGCCGACCCCATCGGCGATCGGATCGCAGAGACCCTGCGCATGGCGCGTCAGGTCGGCGGCACCGAGCTGATCAGCGTGCTCCGCTCCCTCTCCGCCTCGGTCCGCGCGGATGCCGCGTTGCGCGGCGAGGTCGAGGCCCGGCAGTCCTGGATCCGCGGTGCCGCGGTCCTCGGGGCGATCGCGCCGTGGGTCATCCTCGGACTGCTCGTGATGCGTCCCGAAGGAGCGTCGGCGTACGGCACCCCGGAGGGCGTCGTCGTCATCTGCGTGGGCGCCGCGGTGTCCGTCGTCGCGTTCCACATCATGGTCCGCATCGGCCGGCTCCCCGAACCGCGGCGGTGGTTCGGGTGAACGACGTCTCGGCCGTCGCCGCGGCCGTGCTGATCGGTGGTGCCTTCACGGTCGGGGTGCTGAGCATGCTCTCTGCGCTGCCGCGATGGCGGGCCGCTTCCCTGACCCTCCGGATCGGCCCCTATGTGCGCGACGTCGTGTCGGACGAGCTCTTGCCGCACGGCATCCTCCCCGCGACGGGCGTCCTCCCCGCGAGCGCCCGCACGCTGTGGCACGGCGCCCGGGACGGATTCGAGCGGATGCTGGGCGGGGGAGAGGCACTCCGTCGACGCCTCTCTCAGGCGGGGCTGAGGAGGGAACCGGCGGCGTTCCGCGGACGACAGCTCGGCTGGGCGCTCGCCGGCATCGGTGTGGGAGCCGTCCTCCTCATCGTGCTGGCGCTCCTGGGCCGGCTTTCCGTCCCGACCAGCGTCATGCCGCTGCTGTGCGGCGCGTTGGCGGCCGCGGCCTACGACATGCAGCTCTCGGCGCGCGCCCGGGCCCGGCGGATCCGGCTCGCCGATGAACTCCCGACGACCTTGGAGTTCCTGGCGCTGTGCCTCTCCGCCGGTGAGGGATTCCTCGACTCGCTGCGTCGGGTGGCGGCCGTCGGCTCCGGCGAGCTGACGGCCGAGCTCCGGCACGTGGTGCTCGCTGTCGGCACCGGGTCGCCCCTGGCCGACGCGTTGGGGGAGATGGCCGCCCGCCTCCAGCTCCCCGGACTGTCGCGTGCCGTGGACCAGGTGATCGCCGCCCTCGAGCACGGGGCGCCGCTCGCCGCGGTGCTGCATGCGCAGGCGGGCGATGCCCGGGAAGATGCGAAGCGCACGCTCATCGAGCAGGCCGGACGGAAGGAGATCCTCATGCTCCTCCCGCTGGTGTTCCTGATCCTGCCGCTGTCGGTGCTCTTCGCGATCTACCCCGGCCTGTTCATCCTCCGCCTCGGGATCGGCTGACGGCGACCTCGCGGCGATGCGCCTGTGGATAACTCCGGGGCGGGAGGAGCGCCTCCGGGCAGACTTGCCGGATGATCACTCACGCGCGCTCGGCAGTCCGGAATCTGGTGCAGGACGAGGCGGGTGACGTCCCCGGCTGGGTGCTCGTGACACTCATGACGGCGGGCCTCGTGGTGCTCATCTGGGCTGTCGCCGGACCGGCGTTGACGTCCCTGTTCGAGCAGGCGATCCAACGGGTCTCGGGGCTCTGAGGTGCGCGGCGATCGCCCGCTCGCAGACGATCGGGGCTCCAGCCCGGTGGAGTTCCTGCTGGTGGGGACCCTGCTCACGGCACTCACCCTCGCGGTGCTCCAGCTGGCGCTCGCCGTGTACGTGCGCAACGTGGTCCATGACGCGGCCGTGGAGGGCGCCTACCATGCGGCCCTGGCCGACACGAGCCTGCAGGAGGGGATCGACCGCACCCGCGAGGTCATCTCGCGGGCGGTCGGCGGCGCCTACGCCGAGGACATCCGGGTCGGTACCTCGGGTGCGCCGCCGCGCGAGATCGTCGACGTCCGCGTCCGAACGACATTCCCGTTGCTCGGGCTGATCGGCGTTCCTTTCGCGATGGAGGTGGAAGCGCATGCTCCCGTGGAGACGTTCGGCGAGCGATGAGGAGGGATCGGCGGCACTCGAGTTCATCGCGGTCGGCGTCATCCTCCTCGTGCCGCTGGTGTACCTCGTGATCGCGCTCGGGGCGATCCAGGAGCAGACTCTCGGCACGGAGGCGGCAGCGCGCCACATGGCCCGCGTCATCGCCCAGGCGCCCGACGCCGCCTCGGCGTCGGAGCGGAGTGACGCGGTGCTCGCGGCCGTCGTCGACGAGTACGGCCTCGATGCCGCCGCAGTGGACGTATCGCTCTCCTGCACACCGGCCGGCGTCGGATGCCCCTCCGCCGGAGCGACCATCCTCGTCACCGTCGCGACCCGGGTGCGCCTCCCTCTGATGCCGGAGATCCTCGGCCTCGATCGATCGACGGCGGTCCCCGTGCAGGCCGACGCCGTGCAGAAGATGTCGCGGCTGTGGGGAGAGGAGTGAGGTCGCGGGGGAGCGAGGACGGCAGTGTTCTCCTGCTCACGCTCGGCTACGTGCTCCTCGCCCTCGCGGTGATCTTCGTGTGCGTGTGCGCCACAGACCTCTACATCGCCCAGAAGCGGCTGGACGCGCTCGCCGACTCTGCCGCGCTCGCCGGAGCGGACGGGTTCACGGTCGTCGCGGGCGGCGGCGCCGTCCGCGCCGCACTCTCGGACGCCGGGGTCGAGGAGCAGGCGACCGCCCTGGTGGCGGAGCTGCCGGGAGAGGCTGCGGTCGTCAGGGCCGGTACGCCGGACGGTGTCTCGGCGCGGGTCACGGTCACCGCGGACTGGCACCCGCCGCTGCTCACCCTGTTCGTGCCCGACGGTGTCGCCCTGGAGTCGACCGCCACGAGTCGCACCGCGCTGTGGTGACGGGCCCCGCGGCGATGGTGTCGCGGGAAGACGTGAAGCGGCGGGGCGCGCATGGGGAGAGCCTTGGCGCATCGGGGATCGAGGCGTGGCAAGGGCGGCTCCGCCGCTTCACTGGGGGCGTCTGGCCGGGGCCTGGAGGGCAAGACCAGACGGGTCGGGTCCCGCGCCTCACTCCGGGGCGGGCTCGATGTGGAAATGGTCGGTGACCCCGGGCAGGGGTACGCGCGACCAGGAGGCGACGAATTCGGCGGGCACGACGGCGCTGCCCGCGGGAATCGTCGACAGGTCCGGGTTGATGTACGCCCGCGAGTACAGGATCTGTCCCGGGATCTGGAGCACACCGTTGACATAGCGCCGATCGGCGACGGCGCCGGTCGGATTCAGCGTGAAGTACACCGTGCTCGAGGTCTGCCCGGTGGCCAGCGGCAGCTGGTAGCGGAACCACACCGGGTACGACGCATCGGTCGAGGTCGCCGCGTGCTGCGGGGTGCCGGTGGCCACGAAGGTCCAGTTGTTGTTGTTCGCACCGCTGATCCGGAAGAGATCCTGTCCCGCGGCATTCTTCGCAGCCGAGGTCAGGAGACCCTCGATGTAGATCTCGCCGGCCTGCAGCGGGTCGCCGAGGTTCGTGAACGAGAGTCCCAGCACGACCGGCGAATACGGCACGAGCAGCTTGCCCACGCCGTACTGCTCGTCGTCCCAGGTCGGATCGCCGGCCGGAGGCACGGAGACGCGGCTCGAAGCACTGACGGTGCGCGTCGGTTCGCCGCTCGCGGCCGCGAGTGGTGTCGCGATCGCCGCCGCGACGACGGGCACCGACCAGGCGGCCGTGACGAGGACGGTGCGACGATCGAGGCCGCGCCGGCTGTCGGATGATGGTGTGGAATCGGGCATCTGCGTCTCCCCCAGAGTCAGGTACGGAGACACGGTAGGCGCGCGGATCCGTCCGTGGCGAGCGGTCGGAGCGGATCCGACGCCGGACGGCCAGATGTGACAGCACCGGCCACACCTGCCCGGACGGGCGGCGGGGGAGGAGGCGCCCCGTCGAGGCTCAGTCGGCGGGATCCTCCGGCCGCTCGCGCGGCACGAACCGCGGGATCCACCGCACGAAGCCGACCGCGCCGACGAGACCGATCACGCCCATCGCGCCGGCCGCGATGGACAGCGTCGCCACAGCGGTGATCGCGGACACGAGCAGCGGGGCGACAGCGCCACCGGCATCCGTGAGCGTACGCCATGAGCCGAGGAACGCCGCGGGTTCGCGTTTCGGGGCGACATCCGCGCCGAGGGTGAGCAGGATGCCGCTGGACAGTCCGTTCCCGACGCCCAGCACGGCGGCGAACATGCCGAACCACAGCACCGCGGAGTCGAGATCGTGCGTGAACGACAGCGCGAGGAAGCCCGCGCCCATCAGCACCATGGCGGGCATCGCCGCCCACAGCCGTCCGAAGCGATCCATCACCTGACCGCTGGCGTAGAAGAGCGCGAAGTCGATCGCTCCTGAGATGCCGACGACGAGCGCGATGGTGGACGCGTCGAGTCCCAGCGACAGTCCCCACAGCGGGAGGACCACCTGCCGTGCCGACCGCACCGCCGACAGGGAGGCGGCGGCCAGCCCGAGCCGGCCGAGCACCGACCGCTGGCGCCACATCGTCTGGAAGATGCCCGCTCGTTCGATCGTCGGGATGGATCCGCTGACCGCCTCGCCGGAGTCCTCGACGAAGCGCTCGCGGGTCGTCGGGGCGATCGGAGGGATCGTCTTCTCCGGGTCGGGACCGAACAGGACGAGCACGACCATGACGACCAGGCATCCGAGGAAGAACCAGATCGCCGCGCTCTCGCTGCCGAAGAGCTGCAGGAGTCCGGCGGCGACGAAGGGACCGATGAAGATGCCGAGGCGGAAGCTGCCGCCGAGCAGCGAGAGCGAGCGCGCACGGAATGCCACCGGCACCCGCGTGGTCATGAAGGCGTGCCGGGCGAGGCCGAAGGCCGCCGCACAGATCCCGAGGAGGAAGACCGAGGCCGCCAGGACGCCGAGACTCGGGGCGAGCACCATGCCCACGGCGGCGGCGATCGCGATCACGCCCGCGATCACCATCGTGAAGCGCTCGCCGATCCGTCCCACGGCCCATCCGGCGGGGAGGTTGCCGCACAGCTGCCCGACGACGAGCGCCGAGGCGACGAGCGCCGCGAACGCGACATCGGCGCCCATTGACGCGGCGAGCACCGGGATGAGCGGGATGACGGCGCCCTCGCCGAGGGAGAAGAGGATCGTCGGCAGATACACCATGGGCCCGAACTGCTTGAGGACCGACGATGCACTGCTGCTCACGCCTTCACGCTACTCCTCGTGCGGAGGGGTCCTTCGTGCGGGGTCCCCGCGCGGGCAGACGGCACGTTAGGCTGAGGTGTCATGCTCGAACTAGATCTCTCCGCCGAAATCCAGGCGCTCAGGCACACCTTCGGCGACATCAGCGAGGTCGTCGATGTCTCCCGTCTCCGCGACGACATCGCGCGTCTCAGCGAGGAGGCCGGTGCCCCCGACCTCTGGGACGACACCGAGAACGCGCAGAAGGTGACCAGCGCCCTCAGCCACCGTCAGTCCGAGCTCGCCCGCATCACCGGGATCGCTCAGCGTCTCGACGACCTCGAAGTGCTCGTGGGCCTCGCCAACGAGATGGAGGACGAGGACTCCGCGCAGGAGGCGCGCACCGAGCTCGCCGCACTCACCGACCTCATCAACCAGCTCGAGGTGCAGACGCTTCTCGACGGCGAATACGACGAGCGCGCGGCGATCATCACCATCCGCTCCGGCGCGGGTGGCGACGACGCCACCGACTTCGCCGAGATGCTCATGCGCATGTACC
>Ga0160430_100690_pt1 | contig 16516 bp, 16 predicted proteins | sample HID1971I_E0MG_FD_108274 | JGI IMG/M metagenome (GOLD analysis project Ga0160430, IMG submission 108274) | Enriched millipede-associated microbial communities from UW Madison campus, WI, USA - HID1971I_E0 MG | ecosystem: Host-associated > Arthropoda: Insects > Digestive system > Unclassified ...
GCGGAGCGCGCTCGCGTCAAGGTCGTCCCGCGCGACGAGATGGTCCGCGTCTCGCGCGGCGAGTAGTCCGTCCGTTCGCCCTCCTCGATCGCCTCGGCTAGCCTGGCGACGACGGGGGAGGACCGCATGGCCGACTGGATGCCCGATGTGCTCGGCGACGAGTTCGAGCAGCTGACGCTCGACCTCGGCTCGGACGATCAGGGACCGGTGGTGGCGACCCTGGTCCGTGCCCTCCCGACCGAGCCGGGGTGGTGGGACCGCGTGCGCGGGGAGCGTCCTCTCCTCGACGGCGTCGATGTGCTGTACGTGCACGGCTGGTCGGACTACTTCTTCCAGAAGCGGCTGGCGCGGTTCTGGACCTCGCGGGGAGCCCGTTTCTTCGCTCTCGACCTGCGCAAGTACGGCCGCAGCCTCCGTGAAGGCCAGACCCCCGGGTACATCGCCGACCTCGCGACCTACGACGAGGACATCGCGGCGGCCCTCGACGCGATGGGTCGGGGCGAGGGGGGAACCCATACCGGGCGACGCCTCGTGCTGCTCGGACACTCCACGGGCGGACTCACGCTGAGCCTGTGGGCGTCCCGGCATCCGGATGCGGCGGACGCGGTGATCCTGAACAGTCCGTGGCTCGAGTTCCAGTTCGCGCCCGCCAGGGCGGCGATCGCGCCGATGGTCGAGCTGCAGGCGCGGCTGCGTCCGCTGGAGGCCGCTCCGCAGGTCGACCTGGGGTTCTACACGCGCGCGCAGCAGGAGGTCGCGGATCCCGACGATCCGATGGACGTGAACCTCGAGTGGCGCCCGACCCAGACCATGGCCGTGTACGCGGGCTGGCTGCACGCGATCCTCTCCGGACACAAGGCGGTGGCGGCCGGCCTGTCGATCACGGCTCCGGTGTGCGTGCTGCTCTCGGCGCGCTTCGTGCCCCCGACCCGGTGGTCGGAGGATCTCACGTCCGCCGACTCGGTGCTGGTCGTCGACGACATCGCCCGCGCCGCTCTCCGTCTCGGGTCCACCGTCACGGTGGAGCGCATCGACGGTGCCCTGCACGACGTCTTCCTGTCCCGCCACGAGGCGAGGGAAGACGCCTATCGCCGTCTGGAGCGCTGGGTCACGGGCTGGCGCGCCGCCGGCTGATCCGGGTCACAGGTAGTACATCGCCCGGACCAGGTGCTCCGCGCCCGCACCGTCGCCCTTGCGGACGGCGTCGCTGAAGTCGATGTACACCTGACGCATCCTGCCGCGGTCGGCCGTGGGCACAGCCCAGTCGCGCAGGTTCCGGAACAGCACCGTGCTCGCATCCTCCATCAGCGTGCGATGCTGCGCGTTGCCGCTGTGCTCGCCGAGGTACGCGAACACCGCCCAGCGCGCGTCCGAGGTCCGCGCGGCGTCGTCGAGCGAGGCGTGCATCCCGACGGCGAGTCGTACGACGTGCTCACGCTCCGCCGCCGTGAGCCGCGGGATCGCGAGGCGCGCGGCGACGCCGGCCTGGTAGCCCGCGAACTCGAGGGACTGCGCGATCGTCTCCGCGGTGACCTCCGTGACCTCGGTGTACCGGCTCGGATACATCGTCACCATGCCGAGCCGCTCCAGCCGTTGCAGCGCCTCGCGCACCGGCGTGCGTGAGACGTGCAGCTCCTCGGCGACGTCGACGTCGCGGATGCGTTCACCCGCGGCCAGCGTGCCGTCGATGATCTGTCTGCCGACGTAGTCGAAGACCTCTTCGGCCAGGAGCTGCTTGCTCTCGCCGACGCTCGTCGATCCCGTGGTTCCCATGGATCCGCCCCCAGTCGTCCCTCGTCGGAGTGTGCTCGATCGCGCGCCCCTGCGACCGTCCCCATGAGCGATCGCGGGAGCGACAGCACGGCTCCGGTTCTGCTACCAACATTTCACATGCCGCACTTTACTCGGTTCACCCCAGAGCGGTATATCAGAATGCGATCGGTCGTCGGCACGAGAGAGGGCCCCCGCGGATCGATGATCCTCGGGGGCCCTCCGTGCCGGAGCTCTGCGCTCAGCGGTAGTTGATGAACTGCAGGTCGAGGTCGAGGTCCGACCCCTTCAGCAGGGCGATGACCGACTGGAGGTCGTCGCGGCTCTTGGACTGGACGCGCAGTTCGTCGCCCTGGATCTGGCTCTTGACGCCCTTGGGGCCCTCGTCGCGGATGATCTTGTTGATCTTCTTCGCGTTCTCCGAGGAGATGCCGTCCTTGAGCGTCGAGACGATGCGGAACTCCTTGCCACTGGCGAACGGGTCGCCGGAGTCCAGGCTCTTCAGGGAGATGCCGCGCTTGATGAGCTTGGACTGGAACACGTCGAGGACGGCCTTCGCCCGCTCCTCGGTGTTCGCGATGATGAGGATGCTCTCGCCGCTCCAGGCGATCGACGCACCCGTGCCCTTGAAGTCGTAGCGCTGCTCGATCTCCTTGCGGGCCTGGTTCAGGGCGTTCTCGGCCTCCTGGTGATCCACCTTGGAGACGATGTCAAATGAGCTGTCAGCCATACAGGAAGTGTATCGAGCCTGCCGATTTCCCGATGGCGTGGAAGCGTTTTCACACTGTTCCCGGCGAATCAGCTCGGTCACGGGTTGATATCGACGCCCTCGTCCGTTGCAAATGCCGTCGAGTTCGATGCATACTGTAAGCGCTTGCAGTCCATGCAGGCCCACAGCACTGAGAGAGGCACACACCAATGAAGGTGAACAAGAGGGGCATCGTCGCCGCAGGCGCCATCGCCATCGTTTCGACTCTGACGCTCGCCGGCTGCGCCGCAGGGACCAGCGGCGACGACACCTCCGGCTCGAAGGACAGCAGCGGGAAGCTGGTCGTCTGGGTCGACGCCGAGCGCGTCGACGCACTCCAGAGCGCTGCCGACTCGTACCAGGACAAGACCGGCGTCAAGGTCGAGCTGGTCGGCAAGTCGGTCGACGACATGAAGGACGACTTCATCCAGCAGGTCCCGACCGGCAAGGGCCCCGATGTCGTCATGGGCGCCCACGACTGGCTGGGCGAGCTCTCCACGAACGGCGTCGTCGCGCCGATCGAGCTGGGCGACAGCTCTGAGGACTACCTCCCCGTCGCGCTGCAGGCGGCCACCTACGAGGGCACGGTCTACATGCTTCCGTATGCCGTCGAGAACATCGCGGTGCTGCGCAACGCCGACCTGGTCCCGACCGCCCCCACGAGCTTCGACGACATGGTCTCCAAGGGCACGTTCGTCGTGGAGCAGGGCGCCGAGGGCAACCCGTACCACCTGTACCCGTTCCAGACGGCTTTCGGTGCTCCGGTCTTCGGCACGGATGACAGCGGCAGCTACGACCCCACCGACCTCCAGCTCGGCAGCGCGGGCGGCTTCGCCTTCGCCGACTGGCTCGGCGCGCAGGGTGCCGCGAGCGTGCTGAACACCGACGTCGACGGCGAGATCGCCAAGCAGCAGTTCCTCGACGGCACCGCCGCCTTCTGGCTGACCGGTCCGTGGAACGTCGGCGCGGCCACGGATGCCGGCATCAACGTCGCGATCGACCCGATCCCGAGCCCGACCGGGGAGACCGCGTCGCCGTTCGCCGGCGTCAAGGGCTTCTTCGTGAGCTCGGAGTCGAAGAACAAGGTCGCCGCGAACGACTTCCTCGTCAACTACATCGGCACGGAGGACGTGCAGCTCGAGCTGTTCAAGGCCGGCAACGTCCTGCCCGCGCTGACGGCCGCCGCCGACACCGCCGCTTCCGACCCGATCATCGCCGGCTTCCAGGCCGTGGGCGCCGACGCCGTCCCGATGCCCGCCATCCCGGCCATGGGCTCGGTGTGGCAGTACTGGGGCGTCGCCGAGGCCGCGATCATCAACGGCGCGGACCCGAAGGCGACGTGGCAGAAGCTCGTCGACGACGTGACCGCCGCGATCAAGTAACGACACAGCGCACAGACCCGGCCGGGGCGAGCGGATTCCGCCGCCCCGGCCGGATCATGACGAGGACGACATGACAGACACCGAAGAGCGCACCGCTCCTCCGACCCGACGCCAGCGACAGGCCGCGAAGATCGCGGAGGCAGCATCCGGCCCGATCGGCTGGATGCTGCTCAAGATCATCCTGCTGGCCATCGTCGACGCGATCGCCCTCTACGCCGCGTTCGTGCTCTTCCTGCATCAGGAATGGCTGATCCTCGGCATCGTCGTCGCGGTCGCGATCCTCGTCAACTACATCTACTTCTCGCGCAAGCGCATCGCGGCGAAGTACCTGACGCCCGGCATCATCTTCCTGATCGTGTTCCAGGTGTTCACACTGCTCTACACCGGCTACATCGGGTTCACGAACTACGGCACCGGTCACAACGGCACCAAGGACCAGGCGATCTCCTCGCTCCTCGCCTCGGCGCAGGAGCGGGTCGAGGACTCGCCGACGTACCCGGTGAAGGTCGTCGAGCAGTTCGGCACCTACGGTCTGCTCGTGACCGACCCGGAGTCGGGCGATGCTCTCCTCGGCACGGCCGAGCAGCCGCTGGCGGACGTCGACGCCGAGTTCGAGGGCGGCCAGGCGGTCGCGGTCGACGGGTGGACGACGCTCCCGCTCGCCACCGTCTTCACCCTCTCCAGCGAGCTGGAGCAGCTGTCCGTGCCGTTCAGCGACGACCCGAACGACGGCAGTCTGCGCGCGCCGGACGGGCAGAAGGGCTACCTGTACGTCTCGACGCTCGAGTACGACGCGGCCGCCGACACGATCACCGACAGCACCACGGGGACGGTCTACGCGGACACGGGCGACGGGGCCTTCACGGCGGAGGACGGCGAGCAGCTGCTGCCCGGCTGGCAGACCACCGTCGGCTTCGACAACTTCGTGCGCGCGGTCACCGACTCCTCGATCCGCGGGCCGCTCATCTCGGTGACGCTGTGGACCTTCGCGTTCGCACTGATCTCGGTCGCGACGACGTTCTTCCTCGGGCTCCTGCTGGCACTCGTCTTCAACAACACGCGGATGCGGTTCCGCAACGGCTACCGGATCATCCTGATCCTCCCGTACGCGTTCCCCGCCTTCCTCTCGGCCCTCGTCTGGGCCGGCATGATGAACGAGAGCTTCGGCTTCATCAACCAGGTCATCTTCGGCGGAGCAGCCATCCCGTGGCTGACGGATCCGACGCTGGCCAAGGTGTCGGTGCTGCTCGTGAACCTCTGGCTCGGCTTCCCGTACATGTTCCTCGTCTGCATGGGCGCCCTGCAGGGCATCCCGGAGGATGTGAACGAGGCGGCCGTCATGGACGGCGCGAACCCGTGGCAGGTCTTCCGCCGGATCAAGCTCCCGCTCCTGCTCGTCACGGTCGCCCCGCTGCTGATCTCGTCGTTCGCGTTCAACTTCAACAACTTCAACCTGATCTACATGCTCACCAACGGCGGGCCGCGGTTCAGCGACGTGTCGATCCCGGTCGGGCACACCGACATCCTGATCTCGATGGTCTACAAGGTCGCGTTCACCGGCCAGACGCGCGACTACGGCCTCGCATCCGCCTTCACCATCCTGATCTTCATCGTGGTCGCGACCATCTCGATCATCAGCTTCCGCAAGACCAAGGCCCTCGAGGAGCTGAACTGACATGAGCACCGCCGGCCCCGCCACCACCCGCTCCGCCGCTACTCCCGTCGACGCCGACCTGCAGCGCCTCGCTCCGCGTCGCCGCAGCTTCGGCGCCTGGTTCGCCGACACCGGATGGCGACACGTCGTCGCGATCGTCGTGAGCGCCTTCGCCCTGTTCCCCCTGCTGTACGTGGTCTCGGCGTCGCTGAATCCGAAGGGGACGCTGACCGGCTCGAACCAGCTGTTCTCCGCGATCGGCATCGACAGCTACGTGCGCATCCTGAGTGACCCGCAGAACCCCTACGGGACCTGGTTCCTCAACACCCTGCTGATCGCCGTGGTCACCGGAGCCGTCACGGTCTTCATCGGCGCCTGTGCGGCATATGCCTTCTCGCGCATGCGGTTCGCCGGGCGTCGCGTCGGGCTGGTGACGATCGTGGTGGTGCAGATGTTCCCGCAGCTGCTCGCCGTGGTCGCGATCTTCCTGCTCATGTCGACGCTGGGGGACTGGTTCCCCGCCATCGGACTGAACACGCACACGGGTCTGATCCTGGTGTACCTCGGCGGCGCGCTCGGCGTGAACACCTACCTGATGTACGGGTTCTTCAACACGATCCCGAAGGAGATCGACGAGGCCGCCCGCATCGACGGCGCCGGCCACGCGCGGATCTTCTTCACGATCATCCTGCGTCTGGTCGCACCGATCCTCGCGGTGGTCGGGCTCCTGTCCTTCATCGGAACGGTCAACGAGTACGTCATCGCGAGCGTGATGCTCGTCGATGTGGACCAGCAGACGCTCGTCGTCGGACTGACCAAGCTGGTGGCGAACCCGCGGTACGCGGACTGGTCGGCCTTCTCGGCAGGCGCCGTCATGGCCGCGATCCCCGTCATGATCCTGTTCCTCTTCCTGCAGAAGTACATCGTCGGCGGGCTGACGGCCGGCGCGACGAAGGGCTGATCGCACGACGCACGGCGGGGTTGTCTACGATGCGTGGATGACCCCGCATCCGTCCGCCTCCGCAGCTCCTCCCCGCCGACGTGGCCTGATCGCGCTGGTGGTGGTGCTGGCAGTCGTCGTCCTCGCCGCCGGGGGAGTCGCCGTGTGGGCGGCGGTCCGCGGTGCCGCGGCCGCCGCCGTCACGCTGCGGGATCCCGTCAAGCGCGAGATCGCGATGGAGCTCGTCGCCTCGGCGGAGAACTCCACGCTCGCCTGGTACGACCGCTACGACTACATCGAGGACATCGGCGACGAGCGGGGCTACACCGGCGGACTGGTGGGCTTCACCTCCGGCACGCACGACATGCTCATGCTCGTCGAGCGCTACACGGAGAAGGTGCCGGACAACCGACTCGCGGAGTTCCTGCCCGCGCTCCGGGCGGTGGACGGCACCGACTCGCACGAGGGTCTCGGCGAGGCGTTCGAGGAGGCATGGCGTGCAGAGGCCGCTCAGCCCGCATTCCAGCAGGCGCAGCGCGACGAGGTGGATCGGCTGTACTTCGAGCCCGCGGTCGGACAGGCGCTCTCCGACGGGCTCGGCGTGCTCGGACAGTTCATCTACTTCGATGCGATGGTGATGCACGGCGATTCCGGCTTCGCATCGATCCGCGACGCGGCCCTGCGCGCGCAGGCGACCCCGGCGGACGGCGGCGACCAGGTCGCCTATCTCCACGCCTTCCTCGACGCGCGCGCCGACGAGATGCGCGCCGAGGCGGCGCACGAGGACACCAGCCGGATCGACACCGCGCAGCGGACGTTCCTCGACGCCGGCAACCTCTCGCTCGATCCGCCGTTGCGCTGGTCGGTGTACGGCGACCCCTACGAGATCGAGAGCGCCCCGCCGTCCCGGTGGTGAAGCGGGCTTCCCACTAGCTTGCCTGACATGCTACCTTGTCATGCATGACAGCTGACATCGGCGCCCAGATGCGCAAGGGAGTGGTCGAGTACTGCGTGCTCGGTCTCCTCTCGCGCGAGCCGATGTACGGCTGGCAGCTCGCGGACGCGCTCAGCGGCGCCGGGCTGATCGCGAGCATCGGCACGCTCTACCCGCTGCTGGGAAGGCTGCGGGACAACGGCTGGGTCAGCACGTTCGACCTGCCGTCCGAGAGCGGGCCCGTGCGCAAGTATTACCGGCTCACGGAAGCCGGGATCGAGCAGCTCGAGCGCTTCCGTGCGCAGTGGACACCGTTCGCCCGTGTCGTCACGGGCATCGTCGGAGAGGGACGACCATGACACAGATCACCGCAGACACCCTGCGCGAGGAGTACCTCGCGCGCCTCGACGAGGCCATGCGCGGGCTGCCGCACGGTGTCGCCTCCGACATCCGCGGGGGCATCGTGGAGGAGCTCGACGGGCTCGACGCCGACGCGACCGCCGCACGCATCGCCCAGCTGGGGGATCCGGTGGCCATCGCCCGCGAGGCGCAGGACGAGGTGCCGTCCCTGCCTCCGGTCGTGGTCGCGGCACCCATGACGGCTCCGTCCGCGCCGCGTCCGGCGACGACCTCGACGCGAGGGTTCGCGATCGCCGCGGCCCTGACCCTCAGCTTCGGCGGGATCGTGCTCCCGATCGTCGGATGGTTCGTCGGCGCCGTGCTGGTCAGCCTGAGCTCGCTCTGGAAGACCTGGGAGAAGGTCGTCGCGATCGTCGTGCCGTTCGTGGTGGGCACGCTGTCGCTGCTCCTGCTCACGACGATGGCCGGCTTCGCCGCGTGGGAGTCGACCGGCAGCTCCTCGGGGACGGGCACCCCGCCGGCCGCGAACCCGCTCGTGCCCGCATGGTACGACGTCATCTGGATCGGGGCGATGGGGCTCGGGCTCCTCCTCATCCCGGCATCCGGTCTGTGGTTGCTCTGGCGGCTCCGGGGTCGCTCCGCCCGCTGATCGGCGTTGCGCCCGCGCACCGCACGCCATCGGCCCTAGCGTGGGAGTCATGGCACGGGTCGGAGGGCGCAACCTCGGGATGAGCTGGTTCGCCGGCATCGTGTGCGTCGGCATCATCGGGGCGCTCATCTGGCTGTCCCTTCCCATGCTCCCGGTGCTCGCGGAGTTCGCCGGCACCGCTTTGCGCAGCGCCCTTCCCTGAGCACGCGGGACCGCGCGGGGAACCGCGTATGACGACACGTCGGCACGCCTGCGGGAGCGGTCGTCGGCCCGGCGGTACCCTCGCAATGCACACATCCGATGAGAGGCGCACCCCATGAGTGACCCCGACGCTCCCCAGCCCGAGAAGCCGGCTGACGTCGACGACGTCGTCGGCAGCGCGAACGCCGGTCTCGACGCCGCCGCCGCCGCGGGTGCAGACGTTCCCGGCACCGTCGGCACGCCGGAGGGCGAGCCGACCGACGCCGCCGCAGACAAGACCATCGATCCCGACCTCGCCGCGTTCGAAGCCGCCGAGCGCGATCACCCCGGCACGTTCGCGCCGCCGCCTCCCGCCGCGTCCTCCGTGCCGGAGGAGGAGCCGCGTCCGTGGACCGAAGCGCCGCGCGAGGAGGAGGTCGACTCGTCGTCCTTCTACCCCGAGGCGAGCGTCGCCGCCCCCGTCCCGTTCGGCCACGAGGGCTCGGGTATGACGGGCACGCCCTACGCGCAGTACGGTGACGAGGTCGAGACGCGCATCGTCCCGTCCGAGCCGCTGGTCGCCGCATCCGCCTCCCAGCCGCAGCCGATCTTCGTGCAGGCCCCCGAGCCACCCCGCGACCGCGGCAACCGTGGCACCGCCGGCCTGATCGGGCTGCTCGCCACCCTCGTCTTCGCCGTCCTGTACCTCGGAGCGGCGCTCGGCTTCGGTGCGATCGCCGGCGACGTGAGCGGCGAGAACATCGGCGAAGCCGCTCTCGCGCCGCTCACCACGTGGGGATACTGGACGCCCGTCGTGGTCTTCTTCCTCGGCTTCTGGCTTCTCGGCGCGATCATCAACCGCGGCCGCTGGGGCCTGTGGGTCGTGTTCGGCATCATCGTCGGCGTCATCGCCTACGCGGGGCACATCCTCGGACAGCTGTTCGAGGCGCCCTTCTGGAAGCTCACCGCCTCCCAGGGCCTCGACCTGGTCGGCGAGCAGCTGCTGGCACCGCTGGCCATCGCCGCCTTCGTGTTCGCCCGTGAGCTGACCATCTGGTTCGGTGCCTGGGTCTCCCGCAGCGGCGCCCGCAAGACCGAGCTGAACGCCGAGGCCCAGCGCGAGTATGAGCGGACGCTCGAAGCCGGTCCGACTCTGCCGAGGTAATCACGAACTCCACCACGCCGAACCCCCGCGGGCCCGAGTCCGCGGGGGTTTCCGCTGTCCTCGCCGTGGCTCTGGCCACCATCAGCTACTTCGCCCTCGCGGTGTTCGGGCTCGGCGCGCTGAGCGTGGCCACCGACACCGACATCATCGCGGTGCCGGATCTGGGGCAGGCACCCGGGGTGATCGGCATGGCCGTCGCCGTCGTGGTGTTCGGGCTCATGCTGTGGTCGACGCTGCGCCGTCACCGCCCGTCGTACGTGGCGACCATCGCCATCAGCCTGCTCGCCGCGCTCGCCCACCTGATCGCGGTGTGGCTCGTGGTGCTCACCGGCTCGGGCATCGTCCTCGCGACAGCGGTGGTCGGCGATCTGGTCCGCGGCGGCGCGAGCGCGATCCTGGTGGCGGCCGGGCTGATCGCCGCGTGGGGTGGCATCGCCCTCCGTCGCACCCGCGCCGAGCATCCGCGCTGGCCGTGGGAGCGCGACGAGGAGGAGTGACCTCGCGGCGCCGACTCGCACCGGAGCGGGTCGCCCCGCCGAGACGCGGGAAATCGCGACGGTGACGGGCGACGCGCCGTACGCTGGTGGGGTGGAGCGCTCATTGGAGACGCAGGTGGACCAGGCCGTCGAAGCCTGGTTGCGCTGGGTGCCGCGCTGGGAGCCGGCGACCCACCGCGGCCGCGTCGCGCCGTGCCGCCGCTGTCTCGGCTCTCCCATCCTCTCCGCGGCCGGTATCGGCGCGAACACCCCGCACGGTGTGCAGCACGGGCTCTCGACGCGGATCAAGACGATCGTCGACCATGCCGTCGCGGAGTACACGGCGCGCAACCTCCCGATGCTGCAGCGCGAGCTCGACCAGCAGGCCGCGCGCAACCGCGCCCGCAGCTACCGCCCCGCCGAAGACCTCGACCCCGAGTTCGACGGTCTCCCGCTCGATCCGGAGCCCGTTCCGGGGGCGCCGTTCCTGTTCACGATCGCCGGTCTCGCCGACGACTCCGCCGCCGCGCTGCCCGCGCTGCCGCCCCTCACCGAGGAGGCGAAGATCGCCCTCCGTCAGGAGGTCGCCCTCGCCGACGAGTACGCGAACCTGGTCGGCCGCGAGATCTGCGGCATCCTGCTGCGGCACCGGATCCACATCCAGGCGGCGATCTCCCAGCACGTCGAGCCGCAGATCGAGGCGCTGCTCGCGGAGCTGACCGAGTCCCTGGACTCCCCGTTCGACCCCGATCTGCCCTGAGCCGCGGCCGCCCACCGACGTCGTGACAGTCGCTGTCACCGCGACGACAGCGCCGTGAAAGCGGGGCGGCGGATGCTGTGGGCATGACAGATCTCACATCAGACTGGGCCGTCGAGGCCGAGGGGCTCGTGAAGGTGTTCGGTCAGAACCGGGCGGTCGACGGCGTCGACCTCCGGGTCAAGACCGGCACCGTCTACGGCGTGCTCGGTCCGAACGGCGCCGGCAAGACCACGACCATCAACATGCTCGCCACCCTGATGCGCCCGGACGGCGGCACCGGCCGCGTCTTCGGCCACGACGTCGTCCGCGAGCCGCAGGTGGTGCGTCAGCTCATCGGCGTCACCGGGCAGTTCGCCTCGGTCGACGAGACGCTCTCCGCCAACGAGAACCTCATGATCTTCTCCCGTCTGCTCGGACTCTCCCGCGCCGAGGCGCGGAGCAAGTCCGTCGAGCTGCTCGAGCGGTTCGGGCTGAGCGAGGCGGCGCGGCGTCCACTCAAGGACTTCAGCGGCGGCATGCGTCGTCGCCTCGACCTCGCGGCGTCGCTCATCGCGCAGCCGCCCCTCATCTTCCTGGACGAGCCGACCACCGGACTCGACCCCCGCACCCGCGGGCAGATGTGGGACACGATCCGGGAGCTCGTCGCGACCGGCTCGACCGTCCTGCTCACCACGCAGTACCTCGACGAGGCGGATCAGCTCGCCGACCGCATCGCCGTGATCGATCGCGGACGCGTGGTCGCCGAGGGCACCGCCGACGAGCTGAAGGCCTCCGTGGGCAGCTCGAGTCTGCAGCTGCGGCTCGCCGACGCCGCCGACACCGCGGACGCGCTCGTCTCCATCGAGCGGATCCTGGGGGTGCGTGGCACGCTCTCGCCGGAGGCCGCCCGCATCACGGCGCCGATGGCGGATGCCGACCGCATCGCCGACCTGCTCATCGCCCTGCGCGAGTCCGGGATCGGGGTCTCCGAGCTCAGCGTGCAGAAGCCGACCCTCGACGAGGTGTTCCTCACCATCACCGGGCATGACGCCACGGACCAGGACGCGCCCGCCGAGGCGCAGAAGGAAGAGGTGCCCGCATGAGCGCCATCGCCGAAGCTCCGCGCCGGATGATCGTCCCCGCGTCGGAGCGCCGACTCAAGAACCACACCAGCATCGTCCAGACCGTGCAGAACACGCTCACGATGGCCTATCGCGGACTCGTGAAGATCCGGCGCACGCCCGAGCAGCTGTTCGACGTCACGCTCCAGCCGATCATCTTCACGCTCATGTTCACGTACATCTTCGGCGGGGCGATCTCGGGGGACGTGGCCTCGTACCTGCCCACGATCATCCCGGGCATCCTCGTGCAGACGGTCATCACCACCTCGGTCGTCACCGGCACCCAGCTGCGTGAGGACATGGACAAGGGGGTGTTCGACCGCTTCCGGTCGCTGCCCATCGCCCGCATCGCCCCGCTCTCCGGGGCGCTGCTGGCCGACACGATCCGCTATGCGATCGCCACCACGCTCACCTTCACGATGGGCTTCATCATGGGTCTGCGCCCGGAAGGCGGTATCGGCGCGGTCATCGGCGCCGGACTGCTCGTGATCGCGTGCTCGTGGGCGATCAGCTGGATCTTCGCCTTCTTCGGAGTGATCGCGCGCACGGCGTCGAGCGTGCAGGGCATCTCGATGCTCGTGCTGTTCCCGCTCACGTTCCTCTCGAACGCGTTCGTCCCGGTCGACACCATGCCGGGGTGGCTGCAGGGCTTCGTGAACATCAACCCGGTCTCGCACCTGGTGACGGCGGTGCGGGAGATCGTCAACAACGGCGTCTTCGGCGCCGACGCCTGGATCTCGCTCCTCGGCGCGGCCGTGATCGTCGCGATCTTCGCGCCGCTCACCGTGCGGGCCTACATGCGGAAGGCCTGATCCCGTCCCTCGAAGCGCCCCGCGCGGTCAGACCGCGCGGGGCGCTTCGCGCATCCGGAACACGTCGAGCGCCCGGGTGGCGAGCTCGTCCGACGGGTAGCCCGCGACGGCGGCACGGGCGGTGGCCACGGCATCCCGGCCGAGGATCGATGTCGCGCGGGCGAGCAGCACGTCGAGGTGCAGGCTCGGCAGATCCTGTCGACCGCCCAGGGCCTCGGCCAGGGCGAGCGCCAGCAGCCCGCGATCCTGCAGCGCCGGTTCCGTGAGGGCCCAGGTCGACCACCCGGCGAGGGCCGTCCCCAGCACCGGACGGTCGATGTACTCCGAGCGCATCCGCGCGATCGCCAGCATGCGGGTGCGCAGCCGTCGAGCCCAGTGCGCCGCGCTCTGCGAGGTCTCGAGACCGTCGAGGACGGATGCCGAGACGAAGCTGGCCATCACGAGCAGGAACCACGGCGAGGCGCGCTGATCGTGCGAGCGGAACGTGGTCATCGATCGCTCGTAGTGCATCGCGGCGATCTCGGTCAGTCCGCGGGCTCGGGCGACCTCGGCCAGCCCGACCCATCCCACGGAGGCGAACTCCAGCCCTTCCGGGGTGAGCTCGCTCACGTGGGTGAGCTGCTCGAAGAGCTCCTCCGCCTCCTCCCGCCTGCCCAGGCTCACGAGGCTGACGCCGCGGGTCCAGTCCTGCTGGCGTCGTTCGTCGAGGATGTCGAAGGACTCGGACCCGCGCCGGGCGCGATCGAGCCAGATCAGGGCTTCCGTGGGGCGAGCGGACTGGCTGGCCACCTGCGCCGCGGAGCTGGCCGACAGCGAGGCGAGCCAGCGGTCGCCCGCGTGCTCCGCCAGCTCCCACGCCCGCTGCGCCGCTGCTCCGGCGGCGGCCGCCTCGCCCTGATTCTCGGCCGACTGGGCGGTGAGGAACTCGCCGACGAGGCGGACCGACGCGTCGGGGGAGAGCCGCTGCATCGCGAGGATCTTCGACATCCTGGCCGGTCGGGCGGCGGCACCGGCGAGAGCGGCGAGGGCGTCCCAGGCCGGGCTCGGACCAGGGACCTCCTCCCGGAGCTGCCGGATCCGCCGGAAGATGCGCAGCCCGCGCGGATCGTCCCCGACCAGCGCGAGGAGCGCGCACACCAGCACCACGGGCGCCAGCACGTCGGCCGGCACCGTCCCGTCGGGGAGGTGCTCGACGAGGGGGAGCATCGACGGGGCGAAGCCGATGAGCTCGGTGAATGCGCCGCGCACCACCCACGACGCGGTGAGCACGGCGAAGACACCGACCGCCTCGGGGGCCAGCCCGCCGTCGAGCGCGTGTCGCAGCGCGGCGACGAGGTTGTCGTTCTCGGCGTTCAGCTCGCGCAGGACGCTCGGCTGCAGGGGTGAGAACTCCCCGAAGATCCCGGCACCCGGCATGCGGGTGAAGCTGCAGGCCCAGGCGAGCACCGCCGCCCAGGCCGCGTCCTCGCCGCCGTCCTCGACGAGTCGCGCGAGCCCGAACTCGCGCACCGTCTCCAGCATGCGGAAGCGGATGCCGTCGTGATCCGCGGTCTCGACCACCACGACCAGCGACTGACCGGCGAGACGGTCGAGCAGGTCGTCGGCCGTGTCCTGACCGAGCACGGCCGCCGCGGTGCCGGCGGAGAACCCGGCCGGCAGCACCGCGAGGCGGGCGAGCGCGTGACGCGCATCCGGGTCGAGCAGGTCCCAGCTCCACTCGATCACCGCCTGCAGGGTGCGATGGCGGGCGGGCGCTGCGCGATCGGCGGTGGTGAGCAGCGCGAAGCGGTTCTCCAGTCGCGACTCGATCTGCTCGACGGTCATGGTCCGCATGCGGGCGGCCGCGAGCTCGATGGCCAGGGGCAGGCCGTCGAGGCGTCGGCACAGGCGCGCGACGACGGCCGGGGGAAGCGCGGCGCCGGGACGCACGGCCGCCGCCCGCTCGAGGAACAGGCGCACCGCCGGGCCCGGGTCGCCCGCCTCCTCGATGGGGAGGGGAGCCAGCGGGTACACCGACTCGGCGGAGATCGCCACGGGGGTGCGACTGGTGGTGAGGATGCGCAGGCTCGGGAGCGTGGAGAGCATCTCCGTGGCCCAGGCGGCGACGGCGTCGATGATCTGCTCGCAGTTGTCGAGCACGAGGAGAGCCGGCCGCTCGCCCAGCATGGCGACGATGCGCGTGCGCAGATCGGGCTGCGAGCGGGCGTCGGCCAGCGTGCCGCCGGTGCGGGTCTCGCTGATGCCGAGAGCGGCGCCGATCGCCGGCTCCAGGTCGGCGGCGTCGCGGATGCTGGCGAGCGGGATGACCGCGACGAGCGGGGCGTCGGAGGCGGCGGCCACCGCCTGGGCCAGCCGGGTCTTGCCGAGGCCGCCCGCGCCGAGAACGGTCACCAGGCGTGAGCCGGTGAGCTGGTCGGAGATGCGGGCCAGGTCGTCGTCGCGGCCGATCAGCGCGTTGGGTGCGGAGCGCAGCCCGATCCGCACGGGCGCGGGGCCGGCGGTGGCCTCTCCCCGGAGGAGGCGGGTGTTCAGGGCGGTGATCGTCGGCCCGGGAGAGGAGCCGAGGTCGTCGCGCAGACGCTCGCGCAGCTGCGCGAACACCGCGACGGCCTCCTGCGGGCGATCGGCCGCGGCGAGAGCCTCCATGAGGCGCGCGTGGGCGCCCTCGTCGTAGGGCTGCGTCTCGGCGAGCGAACGCAGCGCGGGGATGGCCTCATCCGCTCGGCCCAGGACGACCAACGTCCGACCGCGGAGGTCGTCGAGACGGGCGCGCAGGGCGGCGGCCGTGCCCCGCAGCTCCGCGCCGACGGGGGAGCGATCCAGGTCCGCGCCGATCTCGCCCCGCCAGAGTGCGAGTGCCTCGTCGACCAGCGTCAATCGGGCCGGGTCCCCGTCGGCGAGTCGCGTGGCCTCGCCCTCGAGAGCCCGAGCGCGCGCCAGGTCGGTGCCGCCCGCGTCGGCAAGCGCGTAGCCGGCGGCGGTGCTGCGGATCAGGTCGGTGCCGGCGACCGCCCGGAGGCGCGAGATCAGTGTCTGCACGGACCCTCGCGGATGGGCGGGCAGGTCGTCATCCGTCCAGATGTCGGCGGCCAGAGCCTCGATGCCGCGCGGGCGTCCATCGCCCAGGACGAGGGCGACCAGGAGCGCGCGCGTGGTCGGACCGGGAAGCTCGACCGCCCCGTCGCCCGCGGTCACCGTCGCCGGACCCAGCACGGCGACCCGGGGCGGCTCCTTCATCACCACGCCAGCCTAGCCGCGGCCGGACTTGCGTTCATTTGACCGTCACGTTACGCGGCATTACACTTGACCAGGTGTGTGCACGTCTCGACGTGCGCACTGGGCGTCGGCACCATGCCGGTCCGCCCCCACGGCATACCCACCACACCAAAAGCTCGTCGATTCCGGCGTGCCGGTGGGTCATGATGTGAAACCCATCACGCTGTCACCGTGCAGCACTATGAGGAGAGAACGTGCCCACCATTCAGCAGTTGGTTCGCAAGGGTCGCTCGCCCAAGCACACCAAGACCAAGGCACCGGCGCTCAAGTCGAACCCGCAGCAGGCCGGGGTCTGCACCCGCGACTACAC
>Ga0160430_100691_pt1 | contig 16508 bp, 16 predicted proteins | sample HID1971I_E0MG_FD_108274 | JGI IMG/M metagenome (GOLD analysis project Ga0160430, IMG submission 108274) | Enriched millipede-associated microbial communities from UW Madison campus, WI, USA - HID1971I_E0 MG | ecosystem: Host-associated > Arthropoda: Insects > Digestive system > Unclassified ...
CCAGCATCGGCATGAGCTACTCGTGGTGGGACTCCAAGCACACCAAGCACCACGGCAACCCGAACCAGGTCGGCAAGGACCAAGAGATAGAGGTCGACACGATCTCGTTCCTCGAGGAGGACGCCGCGAAGGCGAAGGGTCTGATCAAGCTGATCACCCGCAAGCAGGGCTGGCTCTTCTTCCCCCTGCTCACGCTCGAGGGACTGAACCTCCACTTCCTCGGCCTGAAGTACCTGCTGACGACGAAGAACGTCAAGGGACGCTGGATCGAGCTCAGCATCATCGCGCTGCGGTTCGCCCTCATCCTCGTGCCCGTGTTCATGATGCTCCCGCTCGGAATGGCCTTCGCCTTCATGGGCGTGCAGTTCGCGGTGTTCGGCGTCTACATGGGAGCCGCGTTCGCCCCGAACCACAAGGGCATGCCGATCATCGAGCCCGGCGCCCGTCTCGACTTCTTCACCAAGCAGGTCCGCACCTCCCGCAACATCAGCGGCGGATGGTGGACGACCTGGCTCATGGGCGGCCTGAACTACCAGGTGGAGCACCACCTCTTCCCGAGCATGCCGCGACCGTACCTGTCCAAGGCGCGCGAGATCGTCCGCGACTACTGCGCGGCGAACGACGTGCCGTACACCGAGACCAGCCTGGGCCGCTCGTACATGATCGTGATCGAGTACCTGAACCGGGTGGGACTCTCCGCCGGTGCCGATCCGTTCGACTGCCCGGCAGTGGCGCAGTTCGGTCGGGCGTAACCCCAGACTTCACCGGGCCCGATCAGCCCGGGAAACACAGAGGCGCGAGCAGGAATCCCTGCTCGCGCCTCTGTCGTCGGTGCGGTCCTACTTGGACTTCTTCTTCGTCTCGACCACGTCGATGGTGATCTTCTCGAGGGGACGGTCGTCGTCCAGCTCGTCGTCGAGAACCTCGTCGCCGAGGAACGTCTCCGCGGGCGCCTCGTCGGCGGGTGCGTCGGCCGGTGCCTCGGCGGTCTCCGACGGTGCGACCGCCGCGAACTCCGTCGGCAGCGAGTCGTCGGAGAAGATGCCGTCGGGGCGGATGAGCTCCTTGACCTCGGCCATGAAGCTCGTCAGCTGCTGCTGCTGCCAGCGCAGCTGCCGAGTACGGTCCTCGGCGTCGTGCAGCACGGCCGTGGTGTGACCGGTGACCGAATCGACGATCTTCTGCGCCTTCGCACGAGCACGCTCGAGGGTTTCGCGAGCACGGACCTGCGCCTCGGCCTCGATGGCCTGCGCCTGGGAGCGGGTCAGGCGCTCGTAGTCCTCTGCGCGCGCCGAGATGCGCTGGGCGTGCTCGAGGGATGCGGCGACCTGCTCGTTGGCGTCGTTGGTGATGCGCTCGGCGTGCGCCACGGCCTGGTTGTGCAGCACGAGGAACTCCTGCTGCGCGTCGTCCTGCCGGCGGGTGAGAGTCTCCTCGAACTCCAGCACGCGCGCGTTCATGTCGCGCACCTCGCGCTCGGCGTCCGCCCGCAGCTGGGTGGTCTCGCGAGTGACGAGGGAGCGCAGCGCGGCCGCGCCCTTCTCGGCCTCGGTGCGGATCGCGGTCGCCTCCTGTGCGGCCTGGTTGACCTTCTCGGTCGCGTGCGCGGCCTCGCGCTCGATGCGCGCCTCGTGCGCGGTGTACTCGGTGTCCATCTTGAGGCGCACCTGGTCGGCGTCGCGCTGCGCCTGGGCGGTGATCCGCTCGGCGTCGGCGTCGGCCTCGGCGCGCTGCGCGGTGACCTCCTCGCGGGCGGACGTCATCAGGCGATCGGCCTGCACCGCGGCGTTCTGGATGAGGACGTTCGCCTGCTCCTCGGCGACACGCAGGATCGCCTCGAACTGCTGACGCGACGGAGCCTCTTCGCCGTCTGCCTGTGGCGCGTCGACGAGCTCGGAGGTGAGGGTCGCGACCTGCTGCTCGGCGTCGGAGGCCTTGGCGTTCGCGGCGGTCAGCTCGCTCTCGAGCGCTTCGCGGGCCTTGCGCTCCTCTTCCCGCACCGCTTCGACGGCCTCCTCTTCGCGCGCCTGAGCCTCGGCGACATCGGCAGCGGCCTGCTTGAGCTGGTTGCGGAGGGTCGCGAGTGCGGAGTCGACCTCGCCCTTGTCGTAGCCGCGGAAGCCGACGGTGAACGCGCCCGTACCCGCGCCCTGCTGGTCGCGCGGCGGGGTCTCGATCAGCTGGTCGAAGAAGTCCGGCGAGCGCTCGCCGTCGCGGTCGGCGGATCCGGAGGAATCGCTCATGTGGTTCATGCCTTTCTGGCGTGGCCACACGGCGGAGCTGCGGCTCCATCCCGATGGACGGGATCGTGCGACCGGAGGAGGTCGTCTGGGCTCACGCCACGACCGTGACCCGGCGGAGGGCCGGCCAGGCGAGGCGCGCCTCTCAGCCTAGTTGCGTCGGCGGGATCCTGCGCGTCCGGTTTCGGTGCGTGGGCGGCAGGTGTCCCGTCGCGGGGGATCAGGCGTCGCGCTCCCAGCGGGCGTTGCGGTCATCGAGGAGCGGGCCCCGCCGATACCCGATCGTCGCGCCGTCGCCGACGGTCACCCCGCGTGCGTCGGCGATCGAGGCCACGCGGGACCGCAGGTCCGTCCAGGGCTGTGCCGTCTGCGGGAAGCCCAGGTACTCGCGGAACGTCTCGACCTGCATCCTCGTGCCCTCCGGATCGGCCACGAGGCGGACGATCGTGTCATCCGGTTCGGCGAAGCGGATGCCATAGCCGCCGTCCTCGCGGATGGTGCACTCTTCGCGCGCCGTCACCGTCGCCGACGCCGACGCCAGGATCTCCCGCGCGAGCGCTTCCGGGGCGTGGATGACGAGCGGGGTGCCGAGCACGTCGAGCGTCTCGGCGAGTCGCGCGGCGGCGTACCTGTTCCCCGTGTGCTCGCCGTCCTGTGCGGCGCGGCGCTTCGACCGGCTCCTCAGGAGAGGGCCGCCGATGATCAGCGCGAGGATCAGCAGACCGAGCAGGAGATAGAGGGGAAGGTCCACGGCGAACGCGGCGCCCGTCAGTGCAGCGGGATCAGATGGTCGAGGACGAGCTCGCCGGTCGCGTTGAGCGACTGCATCATCTCGGCGATCAGTCGTGCGTCGATCGGAGGGTTCTCAGCGGCGTCGAAGCCGAACTGCAGGGGGATCGCGGGGTGGATCCACACGGTCGCGCGCTGGTCGATGCCGCTGTCGACGGGACGCCAGGTCATCATGAAGCTCTCCTGGCGGCGGAGCTTGGTGGCGATCACGATCTTCAGGTGTGCGAGCGTCACATCCTCGATCAGGATCGGGTCGGACGTCCCGTCGTACCTGAGTCTGCCCATGCTTGCACGCTACACCCGGCGCGGACCCTGCCTCTTCCGGAGCCGTCGCGCAACCCCCTCTGCATCCGCGGGACGGGTCGATAGCGTCGCAGGAGGATACGGAGGAAGACGAGCGGAGGGCAGGATGCAGACCATGGTGCGCGCGCGGATCGCACTCAACGAAGCAGAGTTCTTCCTGGCTCAGGGCCAGGACGTCGCGGATCTCCGACGGCGGATCGAGGAGGCGATGCACTCCGGCGGGCGGTTCGTGGACTTCGTCGTGGTCGGCAATCGTGCGATCAGCGTCCTCATCGCCTCGGCCACCCAGGTCGTGATCTCGGTCGAGACCGTGGACTTCGACGCCAGGGACACCGGCGACGACGCGATGCCGTACGGCGGGGAGTTCGACCTGCTCTGACGCGGCGATCCGACGCGGATCCGCCGCGCCCTCGGAGGTGCACGCAGCCGCACGTCGCGGCACTGGTACGGTGACGACGGAGGGCACACGCCCCTGGGGCCGCCGAACGAAAGAGAACCTTCGAGATGAAGCGACCGTCCCGCGTGCGCCTCGGCCGCATCGGGATCGCCGCCGTGCTCGCGGTCGCGATCGGCGCACTCGCGCCCCTGCTCTCGTCGAGCACCCCGGCGGTCGCCGCCACGGACGGCCGGATGGTCTATCCGGCTTCCGGCAACATCCAGTCCAAGGTCGGCGACGGCTGTCGCAACAACTACCGTGCACACGACGGCATCGACATCTCGGGCCAGGGTGGAACCCCGATCCTCGCGGCCTACGACGGAGTGATCAAGTCGCGGACGGTCAACAGCGGCTACGGGAACTACACCGACGTCGAGCACCCGGGTGGATACGTCACCCGGTACGCCCACATGGCGTCGCCCGGCACCTATGCGCCGGGGACCAGGGTCGTCCGGGGTCAGCAGATCGGCGTGGTCGGCAACACGGGCAACTCGCCGGCGTACCACCTGCACTTCGAGGTGCGGCTGAACGGGGCCGTCTACACCGCGGTGAACAACGGCTTCACGTGTCTCTCGAACATCACGCGCGGCGGGACGATCCCCATGCTCTTCCCCGGTCTCGGCTCCGGGCCGGCACCGTCGGTGGGCGCGGCCGACTACACCGGTGACGGCAAGGCGGACCTGCTGGTCGTCGCGGGGAACGGTGATCTCCGGCTCCGCGCCGGGACCGGGACCGGCGGTTTCCAGGCTCCGACGACGCTCTTGTCGGGTTGGGGCAGCACACGGCGCCACGTGACCCACACCGACTTCAACGGTGACGGGAACGCGGATATCCTCGTGGCGCGTGAAGACGGCGCGCTGGAGTACTACGCCGGGACAGGGGACGGCAAATTCGCCCGCGCGACGACTCCGGGTGCGGGCTGGTACGACATGCTGCACGTGGCATCGGGGGCGGACTACACGGGTGACGGGCGGCAGGATGTCCTCGGAGTGTCCGCGGGCGGCGTGCTCACGATCTACCGCGGCAACGGTGCGGGAGGCTTCAGTCCGCCGCATGTGACTCGCGGCGGAGGGTGGCAGGGCTTCCACTTCCTCATCGGCGGGGACTTCGACAACGACGGACGCGGCGACATCATCGCGGTCGCGGATACCGGGACCCTCTACTTCTATCCGGGGGTAAGCGGGAGCTTCGGCACCCCGCGCGTCGTCGGCCAGGGGTGGCAGGAGATGACCGCGCTCACCGGCGGCGTCGACTACAACGGCGACGGCCGCGCCGACCTGCTCGCACGGACCCCGTCCGGCCAGCTCTACCTGTATCCGGGCAACGGCAACGGCACGTTCGGAACCCGGTCGCTGGTCAGCGCGGACTGGGCCGACCACCTCGCCATCGAGTAGCCGTTCCCGAGGCGCGGTCGCGCCGAGGGAGCGCGGTGCGCGGGGCGTATCGTGGGCCCATGACAGACCCCACGTTCGAGGAGATCGCCGCGGGACTCTCCGCGGGACCGCCGGAAGCGTTCGTCTCCTCCCGCAAGGCCCGTGCCGAGGAATCCGGGAGTCCCGAGCTCGCGTCGCGGATCCTCGCGCTCCGCAAGCCGTCGATCGCCGCCTGGGTCCTCAACGTCTTCGCGCAGGAGCGCGCGGCACAGCTGGGGGAGGCGCTGCAGCTGGCGGCAGAGCTGCGTGAGGCGCAGGACGATCTGGACGCGCGAGCCCTGGCGAAGCTGGGACGCGAGCGGCGTGCCTTGACCCGCCGTCTCGCCGAGGGCGCGGCCGAGCTGGCGAGATCCCGAGGGGAGCGCATCACGTCCGCGACGGTCGAGGCCGTCGAGCAGAGCATCTCCGCGGCGTTCTTCGATCAGGACGCCGCCGCTGCGGTCGCCTCCGGCCGACTGGTGCGGGCGCTCGAGGCGGGGGCGACATCGGACGACGTGCGCGATGCCATCGCGGGAGAGCTGCCGGGGCGGGAGCCCGTGCCGCAGCGCCCGCCGGATGAGCTTCAGGCACGACGGGTCCGCCGTGAAGCCGAACGCCGACTGGCTGCGGCGGAGAAGGAGCAGGCGTCCGCGGAGAAGGAGCTCGGGAAGCGCGATGCCGAGCTGGAGACGCTGCAGGAGCGCACGGAGGAGCTGTCCGAGAGGGTGACCGCCCTCGAGGAGGAGCTCGCCAAGGTGCGGGAGGAGTCATCGCGCGTGCAGCACGACCTGCCGCGGGCGAGGGAGACGCGCGCCACGGCGGCGGAGCAGGCGGATGCCGCTGCCGATGCGGTGGCGGAGGCGCGGCGGGCGCTGGAGGAGCTCTAGACGCCCGGGCCATAGCCGGCCGCGTACGGCCTCAGGGTTCAGGCCTCAGGCCTCAGGCCTCAGCTCGAGCGATGCCGGAGGCGCCCCGGGAGGAAGGGGAGGATCGGCGCGCGGTACTCGAGGGCGCCGGCATCCTCGGGGCGGAGGGCGATCTCCGCGCTCCCGAAGCGCCAGAGCCGGTTGAACAGGAACACGCCGATGGTCACGGCGCGATCGGCCGGGACCTGCCAGGTGCCCGCACCCCACTGCGTCGGCTGGCCGCGTCCGCCGATCACGAGCGTCGGTCGGATCCCGCCGTAGAGCGCGAGGGGCGGCTTGCGCAGCAGGAGGTCGATGCGTCGGGTCGCGTCGTCAGCGGTCACCGCCCGAGTCTACTTCGGGAGCTTCGGGACCCCATGCCGGTGGTGTACGCCTCCCAGGCGTCGAGGGAACCGGGGGGCCGCGGACGCGAGGGGAGGTCCGCGGCACCCCGGCCGTCACGCTCGGTACGAGACGATCTCCGCGGCCAGCGCGGCCAGGGACTCGTCGGCGAGGGAGGGGTAGAACAGCCCCTCGATGCGGTCGATCGACTCCGGCAGCCGGGCGCCGAACCCGCCTGCTCCCGATGCGGCCCCGCAGAGAGCGCCGACGAACGCGGGGACGCTGTCGGACTCACGGGCGAACAGTGCCGCGAGCGGGAGTGCGGTCTCCGCCCGACCCTGTGCGGCGCGCAGGAGCAGGAACGCCAGGGGGAGTGTCTCCGCCGCCGTGCCGGGCTGGCTGTACAGGCGCGGGCTCAGCGCGGTCAGGATGCGCGGCAGGTCGAGGAAGACGTCGACGGGGCCGAGGTCCGCGGCGGTGCGGAACCCCGCAGCGAGCCAGGAGTCCTCCGGCGCCTCGTGCACCGCGAGGTCGAGAGCGTCGTCGATCGAGCGACCGGCGGCCAGCTCGGCGACCGCGACCGCCATGGCCGCAGCGGCCCACACGCCGTCCCTGCCGTGCGTGATCGATGCCCAGCGGGTCGCCTCGCGGGCCGCGCTCGCCGGGTCGCCCGCGTGCAGGAGCCCGTGGACCACGCCGGACGGGACGGCACTGTCGGAGGCGTCGGCGGGATTGTCGCTCCCGGTGACCGGGGGCACGTCGCCGCGCTGCGCGTTCACGATCGCCGAGCGCTCGGCGATGCCGGACCAGACGTCGTCGGCGAGCGCGTGACGACGCCACTCGGCGAACAGGGCGTCGGGGTCGTCCGGATCCGCGGTCAACGCGGCGCGGGCGGCGAGCACGGCGGCCTCGGTGTCGTCGGTCGGCATGAGCCTCGTGCCGTCCACGGTGATGGCGTCGAAGGGGATAAGCGGCTTCGCGACCTGCGCGCGGTCGAGGTCGGCGGACCCGAGCCACATCCGCGAGCGCACCCAGGGGGAGCGCACCGTGCGGTGGTAGTCGGCGGGGAGGCCGATCGCGTCGCCGACGGCGAGGCCGAGGAGCGCGCCGTGGACGCGGTCGAGACGATCAGGAGACATCGATGAGCCCTTCGTCGGAGCGTCGCGTGCGGTCGGAGGCGAGGGAGGCGTCGTGCAGACGGTCCGCCAGGTCGAGCAGGTCGGTGCCGGCGGTGGCGAGGATGCAGCGGCCGTGCACCTCCAGCACCTGCGTGGTCCACTCGGGCGGGAAGGCGTCGAACCCGCACATCGCGCCGGTCAGTGCTCCGTTGATCGCCGCGATCGTGTCCGAGTCGCGGCCGATGTTCACGGAGGCGATCAGGGCGTCCTGGAAGTCGCCGCGCGCGGCCTCGAACAGCCCCATGGCCAGGGCGACGGCCTCGGGCGCCGCGTCGGCCCAGGGGTAGTGGAAGAGCGAGATCTCCTCGTAGAGCTCCGCCATCGCGCCTTCCGCCGAGGAATGGGTCGCCCCGATCCGCACGGCGCGCTGCACGAGGCGGGCGGTCCAGGAATCGACCGGAAGCGCGGCGATGACGGCGTCGCGCACCTCTTCGTACGAGGTGGTGACGAGGGCGGTGGCGACACCGGCGGCGATCGCCTCCGCCGCATAGATCCCGTCGTTGGCGTGGCTGACGCGCGCGTCGATCCGCGCGAGGCGTCGGGCTTCGAGCGGGTCGCCGCTCGCGAAGATGCCGATCGGGGCGACGCGCATCGCTGCGCCGTCGCTCCAGCGCTCGTAGTTGCGCATGCCGGATGCCGGCGGGTTCACGCCGTGCGCGAGATTCGCGATGGCGACCATCTCGCTGAAGCCGGCGCCGTAGAAGCCGCCGCGCTGCTCGGCGACGGCCTCGCTCCACGCGGCGGCGACCTTCTCGGAGGTGAGCGCGCTGCCGTGCGCGAGGATCGCCGTGGCGGTGAGGACCGCGTACTCCGTGTCGTCGGTACCCGCGGCATCGGGCGCGAGGGACGCCACCCGGCCGAACTCCTCGTGGATCTGCTGGATGGTCATGCCCTCGGTGGGGGCGCCCATCGCATCGCCGATGGCCAGACCGACCAGCGCCCCCCGGGCGCGGTCACGGCTCACGCGAATCCAAATCGTTTTGCGTTCATGGTTGCCACTATAGGCGAACGGACTTCTCCGTTGTTGCCTGGGATTGCAGAAATGTTTTGACATCCTTCGGGGAATGGATCATGCTGATCTCGCGGTAAACGCAAAACGTTATGAGTCTCAAGGAGGTGGCGTCGATGGCACCAGAGGTAGGCATCGCAGAAGTCGCACGGGCAGCCGGCGTCAGTGTCTCGACCGTCTCCCAGGTCCTCAGCGGCAACCGTCCGGTGAGCGAGGCCACGCGCCGCAAGGTGACGGCGGCCATCGAGAACCTCGACTATCGGCCCCACCCCGGCGCGCGCAGTCTCCGGAGCCGTCGGACCGAGTCGATCGCCCTCCTCGTCCCCGACATCACCAACCCCTTCTACCCCCTCGTCGCGGTCGGGATGCAGGACATCCTGATGCCCGCCGGATATCTGCTCTCGGTGGTGGATGCGGGCAGCCAGACCGGGAGCGGCCACCTGCTGCGCCACGTGCTCGAGCGCCGGTTCGACGGCGTCGCGCTGCACGCGGACGGACTGTCCGAGAACGATCGTCGCCGCATCACCGACTCGCAGACGCGTGTGGTGGCCCTCGGCAGCGACATCGAGATCGAAGGCAGCGACTACGTCGAGTCCGACGACGTCGGCGGTTTCGCGACGGTCGTTGCCCACCTCCTCAGCACCGGGCGCCGCGCCATCGGCTTCATCGCCGGCGAGGAAGTGGCCGACCCCACCAAGCTCCGCGTCCGCGGCTTCCGGGAGGCGTTCGCCGCCGCCGGTCTGTCGGTCGCGGAATCCGACATCGTCTTCACCTCGTTCACCCGCGAGGGCGGCCATGCCGGCGTCGAGGCGCTCTATGCGCGGAGGATCGACTGGGACGCGATCGTGTGCGCCAACGACCTCATCGCGATCGGGGCCATGGAGTCGCTGCGCGGGCGCGGCATCCGCATCCCCGACGACGTCGCGGTGAGCGGCTACGACGACATCGAAGCCGCCGCCCTCGTCCACCCCAGCCTCACGACGGTGGAGAACCCCGCCCGCGAGATCGGGCGCACGGCCGCGCGACTGCTCCTCTCCCGTCTCTCCGGCGACAACGCCGACGGCCCGACTCAGCACATCACCCTGGCGACCCGACTCGTCGTGCGCGAGTCGACCGCCTCCGCACCCGAAACCCGCACGAAAGGCATGCAATGACAAAGAAGTTCACGCGCTGGAGCGCCGTCGTGGCGATGACCGCCGCCGGTGCTCTCCTCGCCGGATGCGCATCCTCCGGCACGCCCTCGGACACGGTGACCTACTGGAGCGCCTTCATCTCGAAGGACACCGAGCGCTACTACCAGGAGCACTACGTCGACGCCTTCAACAAGGCCTCCGACGACGCGCAGGTGAAGATGGAGGTCAAGCAGCTGCAGAACCTCGGGTCTCTCACCGACACCGCCGTCTCCGCGGGCCGCGGTGCCGACGTGGTGTACTCGGCCGGACCGTCGAGCGCCCTCGGATTCGCCGCCGCGGACCGCATCGACTCGCTCGACGACTACTCGGCGGAGTACGGGTGGGAGGACATGCTCCAGCCCTGGGCGTATGAGGCGAGCAAGGTCGACGGCGAGCTCACCTCGGTGCCCGTCGAGTACGGCTCCATCGTGCTGTACTACAACCCCGGCGTGTTCGAGGAGCACGGCTGGACCGTACCGACCACGCGCGCGGAGTTCGAGAAGGTCGCGCAGGAGGCCCAGGACGCGGGCATCATGCCCATCGGCGCGGGCAACAGCGGCTACCAGGCGCAGAGCGAGTGGTACCTCTCGGCGTTCCTCAACATGGCCGTCGGCCCGCAGAAGCTCTACGAGGCGCTGACCGGAGAGGCGAAGTTCACCGACCCCGAGTTCGTCGACGCGATCGCCCTCTTCCAGGACCAGATCGACAAGAAGTGGTGGGGCGGCGGCAAGGACCGCTGGTTCACGAACACCGACACCGACATGCTCACCGGTCTCGCCGATGGCAGCATCGCGATGTACATCACCGGCACCTGGGCGTTCGGCGACGCGGAGTCGTACTTCGGCGAGGCGGCCGGCAACGATCAGGAATGGGACTGGGCACCGCTGCCGTCGCTCAGCGATGACGTCGAGCCCGGGGTGTACCCGATGGCGATCGGCACGTCGCTCTCGGTGAACTCGGCCTCGAAGAACAAGGACGGCGCCGCGGCGTACATCGACTCGGTGATCAACGATCCGGCGAAGTCCTACGACTACCTCGCCGCGACCGGTCAGAACCCGCCGCCGCTGGTGGACTTCTCCACGATGCCCGCCGAGGTCGACGAGCGCGCCGCACGTCTGTACACGGATGCCCCGGAGAGCGGCAACCTCGGCTACGCGAGCTGGACCTTCTTCCCCGCTGCGACCGACACGTACCTGTGGTCGGAGTTCGACAAGGTGATCCTGGGCGACATGACGCCGAAGGACTACCTCGCCGGCCTGCAGAAGACGTTCGACAAAGAGCTGAGCGCCGGCAAGGTCGTCACGCCGTTCGCTCCGTCCGCCGACTGATGACGACGGCGACGCACACCCCGGGGGCGGCCAGGCGCCGCCCCCGGGTCCGCCGTACCCGAGTGGCGGCGTGGCTCTTCATCTCGCCGCTCGCGATCGTGAGCCTGCTCGTCATCGGCGGGCCGGGCGTCGCCTCCCTCGTCTTCTCCTTCACCGACTGGGACGGCCTGGGCGCCGCCTCCTTCATCGGGATCGACAACTACATCGAGCTGTTCCAGAGTCCCGCCGTGCTCTCGGCGATCTGGCACAACCTGATCTGGACGCTCTTCTTCCTGGTCGTGCCCATCACGATGGCGCTGCTCGGGGCGTTCCTGCTGTCCCGCATCCGTCGTGGTCAGGCGGTCTTCCGGGTCCTGTACTTCATCCCCTACGTGCTGGCGACGATCGTCTCGGCGACCATCTGGCGCCAGATCCTCAGCCCCACGGCGGGCATCGGCCCGGCACTGTCGTCCTTCGGGCTCGACTGGCTGGCCGACGTGAACTTCCTCGGCGATCCGTCACTCGCTCTCGGCGCGGTCGCGTTCGTCAACAACTGGCAGTGGTGGGGCTTCCTGCTCGTGCTGTTCGTGGCGGCGATGCAGGGTGTGAACCCCGCGCTCTACGAGGCGGCACGGCTCGACGGAGCGAACGCGTGGCAGGAGTTCTGGCACATCACGCTGCCGGGCATCCGTCCGACGTTCATGTTCCTGGTGCTCATGACCGTGATCTGGTCGTTCCTGGTCTTCGACTACGTGTACATCCTCACGCAGGGTGGACCGGCCGGTTCCACCGACGTGCTCGCGACGGTGCTGTACCGCACCGCGTTCGCGGAGCAGCGCGCCGGGTACGCCTCCGCGATGGCGATGCTGCTGTCGGTCATCAGCGCGGTCGTGGTCGGCGGATACCTCTTCCTCCGCAAGAAGCTCGATTGGGACGTGTGATCATGACGACAGGCATCGACCTCCCGCGCACCGGGAGCACACGTCGCGAGGCCTCGGCACGGCGCCGGGGCGAGACCGCACGTCGCGACCCCCGGAGGCCGCGGCCGCTGAGCTGGCTCGTGCTCATCGTGCTCGCGGTGTACGCCGCGGGTCCGCTCGTGGTGTTCCTCTTCAATGCGCTGAAGACCCCGGCGGAGATCAGTCGCTCCCCGATCGGCGTTCCGACCGAGTGGCGCTGGGACAACTTCGTGCAGGCGTTCACGGATGCCGACATGGGTCAGGGCCTGCTGAACAGCTTCCTGATCTCGGTCAGCACCGCGGCCGGCGTGTGCGTCATCGCGAGCATGGCCGCGTACTCGATGACGCGCCTCGACCTGCCGGGCAAGGGGGCGTGGATCCTCTACATCCTGGTGTCGACGTCCCTCCCGATCCAGCTGTTCCTGGTGCCGCTGCTGTCGCTGTGGTCGACGCTCGGCCTCTACAACAGCCAGTTCGGGCTCATCGTCATCTACTGGGCGGTGTACTCGCCGTTCGCGACGATGCTCCTGCGCGCGTTCCTCCTCACCATCCCCAAGGAGTACGAGGAGGCAGCACGTCTCGACGGTGCGGGGGAGTGGCGTCTGTTCTCGCGCGTGATGGTGCCGATGATCTGGCCGGGCATCCTCACCGTCGCCCTCGTCTCCGGGCTGCAGGCGTACAACGAGTTCCTGCTCGCGGTGACGTTCATCCAGGACAGCGACAAGCTTCCCGTGGCCCTGTCGCTGTTCTCCTTCCAGCAGTCGCAGTCGCCGAACTGGGCTCTCGTGAGCGCGGCCGGCCTCATCATGGCCATCCCGGTTATCGTGGTGTTCCTGCTGCTGCAGCGGAAGTTCATCGAGGGATACACCCAGGGAGGGCTGGCGAACTGATGGCACGGATCACGGTGGTCGGGAGCGCGAACGTCGACCTCGTGGTCGGTGTGCGCTCCATCCCGTCGCCGGGGGAGACCGTGCTCGGCGGCGGGCTCGTGCGGCATCCGGGCGGCAAGGGCGCGAATCAGGCCGTCGCCGCCGCGCTCCAGGGCGCGGAGGTCGATCTCCTGGTGGCGGTCGGCGACGACGACGAAGGCCGCTATCTGACCGACCGGATCGGTGCGGCGGGCGTCGACGTGTCCCGCCTGCAGGTCGTCTCCGACCGACCGACCGGCACGGCACTGATCACGGTGAGTGATGACGGAGAGAACGCGATCGTCGTCTCGCCCGGCGCCAATGCGGAGCTGCAGGTCGCGGAGCTCCGGGGTGACATCGTCAGCGTGAGCTGCGAGATCTCGACCGACGCGGTGCGACAGGCGCTCGAAGCCGGGCGAGCGGCAGGCGCGATGACCGTGCTGAATCCCTCCCCGATGCCCGACGAGCCGACCGCGCTGATGCCCCTGGTCGACCTGGTCGTGCTCAACCATCACGAGGTCGAGCAGCTCGCCGGCGTCACCGTCGCCGATGTCGACGCCCTCGTCGCGCGGCTGGGAGAGATCAGATGCCGGGCCGCGGTGATCACGCGCGGCTCTCGGGGATCTCTCGTGCTCGAGGACCTCGACGGCCCGGCGCCCCGCGTGAGCGTCGTCGACGCCTTCGCTGTCACCGCCGTCGATACGACCGGGTGCGGCGATGCCTTCACCGGGGCGATGGTCGCCTCTCTGGCCGCAGGCGCGTCGTTGGTCGTGGCGTGCCAGGACGCATCGGCGGTCGCCGCGATCGCCGCGACCCGGCCGGGAGCCCAGAGCTCCTACCCGACGGCGGACGAGGTCGAGAGCTTCCGTGCGCAGTCCGCTGCGCGTCGCTCCGCGTAGGAGGGCCCAGGAAGCGGTCCGGTACCCGAACGGCTCCCACCGGGTAAAGCAAAACCCCCGCCATGTAGAAGCTAGGCGAGGGTTTCTGGGCTGATTGTAATGATCAGCCTTGTGGCTCCGACCGGCATCGATCCGGTGACCTTTCGATTTTCAGTCGAACGCTCTACCAACTGAGCTACAGAGCCGCGCGACTGGCGAACCTGTCGCGTCCTAGACGAAGAGCCCTCTCCGAAGAAAGAGCTCGTCGCACGGAGCGACCCTGACGGGACTTGAACCCGCGACCTCCGCCGTGACAGGGCGGCACGCTAACCAACTGCGCTACAGGGCCATACTTGTTTTCAATTGTACCGGAAGGTGTGACCCCAACGGGATTCGAACCCGTGCTACCGCCGTGAAAGGGCGGCGTCCTAGGCCGCTAAACGATGGGGCCGAGTCAGTCCCGGGGGACTTCCTTGCCGACGCTCAAGCATAAGGGATGATTCGGGCAAATCGCGAATCGAGGGCGCGGCGCCTACCCCCGGGCGTGTTTCGGGAGGACGATGGAGTGATCACGAGTGTCGCCATGGACCCCCGATCCGCCCTGGTGCGGATGTGAAAGTTGTTGTTAGTGTGGCATTTGTGAAACCGGCGGAAGGGGCCGTGTGAACGACGACCAGAACACTCTGGATGCTGCGGTTGCCGCGGCTTCAGACGATTGCGGCTGCGCGCCCAGCCCGGCGGAAAGCCGTGCCTTCAGCAAGGAAGGCGTCAGCAGGCGCGGTGCGCTCGGCATCGGCGTGCTCAGCGTCGTCGCGCTCAGCGCCTTCGGCATCTCCAACGGCGTCTCCGCCGCCTACGCGGCCTCGTACCCGAGCTGGGACGACGTGCAGCGCGCGAAGCGCAGCGAGGCGGCCAAGTCGGCAGAGGTCTCCCGCATCGAGGGGCTCATCCAGTCGCTGACCCAGAAGGTCGCCGAGACCCAGGCGGCCGCGAAGGCGGCGTCCGAGGAGTTCTACGACGCCCAGCAGAAGTTCTTCGCCGCGGCCACCCAGGCGGACAGCCTCCAGGCGAAGGCCGACGAGCAGTCCGCGAAGGCGGACGAGTCCGCGAAGAAGGCCGGCCAGGTCGCCGCACAGCTCTACCGCAACGGCGGGGACGACACCTCGCTCGAGCTGTTCTTCACCGGTTCCGCGAACAACGCCGACGAGCTGCTGGCTCGGCTCGGCACCATGGACAAGCTCTTCGAGTACAACCAGTCGGTGTACGACGACGCCGTCGCCGCCCGGAACTCCGCGCAGTCGCTCAGCGACCAGGCCGTGGTCGCCCGCGATGAGCGCGACCGGCTGCAGAAGATCGCCGAGGAGAAGATGGTCGTCGCGCAGCAGGCTGCCGACGCCGCCCAGGCCGCGCTCGACGAGCAGTCGGCGAACCTCGCCACGATGCAGGCGCAGCTCGCCGCTCTCAAGGATGCGACCGCCAAGACGGTCGAAGGCTACAAGGCCGGCGTCATCCTCGCGGAGAAGCGGCGCAAGGAACGCGAAGCACGCGAGGCCGCCGCAGCCGCAGCCGGCAACGGCGGCGGTGGAGGCGGCGGTGGCGGAGGCGGCGGAGGAGGCTCCCAGGGAACGGGTGGCTGGTGCCGTCCTCACGGCGGCGGCAAGAGCTCGGGCTACGGGCCTCGCTCGCAGCAGTGCGGCCCCCAGGGATGCTCGTCCAGCTTCCACTACGGCACCGACTTCGCGAACGGCTGCGGTGCGGCGATCTACGCCGCGCAGTCCGGCACGGTCGACTACGCGGGCTACAACGGCGGCTACGGCAACTACATCCGCATCCAGCACGGCGGCGGCATCGGCACCGGCTACGCGCACATCCGCGACGGCGGCATCCAGGTGCGCTCGGGCCAGTGGGTCCGCTCCGGCCAGATCATCGCCTACGCGGGGAACACCGGTCGCTCGTTCGGCTGCCATCTGCACTTCGAGGTCTACGTGAACGGCAGCGCCGTCAACCCGGTGCAGTTCCTCGGCCGGCACGGCGTCTCCGCCTGAGCCGCGAGTTCACGACGCACGACACAACGAAAGACCCCCGGGCCGCTCTGCGGAACCGGGGGTCTTGTCTTATCGCTCAGCGGGTCAGTGGCCCTGCTCGCCGAAACGGACGATCGCCTCGTCGAGGATGCGCTGCGCCTCGGCGGCGTCGCCCCACTCGTCGACCTTGACCCACTTGTTGGGCTCGAGGTCCTTGTAGTGCTCGAAGAAGTGCGAGATCTCCTTCTTCGTGTACTCGGCGATGTCGTCGATGTCCTGGATGTGAGCCCAGCGCGGGTCCTTCGACAGCACGGCGACCAGCTTGTCGTCTCCGCCGGCCTCGTCGCTCATCTTGAGCACGGCCACGGGACGGACCTCGACGACGACGCCCGGGTAGATGGCGTGGTCGAGGAGCACCAGCACGTCGAGCGGGTCGCCGTCCTCGCCGAGCGTGTTGTCGAAGTAGCCGTAGTCGGCCGGGTAGCCGAACGTCGTGTAGAGCACGCGGTCGAGGTGCACTCGCCCGGTCTCGTGGTCGACCTCGTACTTCACGCGGCTGCCGCGCGGGATCTCGATGACGGCGTCGTGTGCGCCCATGCGTGTGCTCCTCAGGAAAAGTTCGGTTGGATGCCGCGGACTAGCCTAC
>Ga0160430_100695_pt1 | contig 16467 bp, 13 predicted proteins | sample HID1971I_E0MG_FD_108274 | JGI IMG/M metagenome (GOLD analysis project Ga0160430, IMG submission 108274) | Enriched millipede-associated microbial communities from UW Madison campus, WI, USA - HID1971I_E0 MG | ecosystem: Host-associated > Arthropoda: Insects > Digestive system > Unclassified ...
CGTCGTGTTCCTCTCCGGAACCTTCCTGACGTTCTTCTTCCAGGCGTCCATGGTCGAGACGCACTACACGGGCGCCTACGCTCCGATGCGCGGCATCGAGATGTCCGCCGCGCTGGAGTCGTCGCTGCACATCTCGTTCGATCTGCGCGGTGGTCTCCTGGTCCGCCAGATCCACCACTGGGCCGCGCTCGTGTTCATCGCCGGCATCGGCGTGCACATGCTCCGCGTGTTCTTCACGGGTGCCTTCCGCAAGCCGCGCGAGCTGAACTGGGTGATCGGGTTCATCCTGTTCATCCTGGCGATGGCCGAGGGCTTCACCGGCTACTCGCTCCCCGACGACCTGCTCTCGGGTAACGGCCTCCGCATCATCGACGGCATGATCAAGGGTCTCCCGCTGATCGGCACCTGGACCTCGTTCCTCCTCTTCGGCGGCGAGTTCCCCGGTACCGACATCGTCGGACGCCTGTACACGCTGCACATCCTGCTCCTGCCGATGCTCGTCATCGCGCTGATCGTCGTGCACCTGATGCTCATGATCATCAACAAGCACACGCAGTTCGCCGGCCCCGGCCGCACGAACGACAACGTCGTGGGCTACCCGATGATGCCGGTGTACATGTCCAAGATGGGCGGCTACCTGTTCATCGTCTTCGGCACCATCGTGCTGATCGCGACGTTCTTCCAGATCAACCCGATCTGGAACTACGGCCCGTACGACCCCTCCCCAGTTTCCGCCGGTACCCAGCCCGACTGGTACATCGGATTCGCCGACGGTGCGCTGCGACTGGCTCCGTCGAACTGGGACATCGTGTTCCTGAACCACACCTGGTCGTTCGGAATCATCGCCCCGGTCCTGGTCCTCGGTCTGTTCATCGTCGCCGTCGCGATCTACCCCTTCATCGAGGCGTGGGTCACGGGCGACAAGCGCGAGCACCACATCGCCCAGCGTCCGCGCAACGCGGCGACGCGTACCGCGATCGGTGTCGCCGGTGTCATCTTCTACGCAGTCCTGTGGGCCGCGGCCTCCTCCGACCTCATCGCGACGCACTTCATGCTCACGATGGAGGGCGTCATCCACACACTCCAGGCTCTGCTCTTCCTTGGCCCGATCCTCGGCTACTTCGTCACGAAGCGCATCTGCATCGCGCTGCAGAAGAAGGACCGCGAGATCGTGCTGCACGGCTTCGAGTCCGGCCGTATCGTCCGCCTCCCCGGCGGCGAGTTCATCGAGGTGCACCAGCCGGTCGACAAGTACGACCGGTGGAAGCTCATCGACGTCGACGGCTACGAGCCCCTCGTGGTGCGTCCGAACGCCAAGGGTCGTATCCCGTGGACGGAGAACCTCCGTTCCTCGATCTCCCGCTGGTTCTTCGAAGACCGTCTCGCGCCGCTCACGCAGGCCGAGGTCGAGGCCGCCGATGCACACCAGCACCACGTCACGGCTCACAACGACGAGACCGAGGTCGCCGAGATCCAGGGTGCTCACGAGCGCGCCGGTTTCCCGGACGCCCCGCTCACGGTCGATGAGACCCACGTGGACGAGACGCCGAACACCCCGAGCACCGTGATCGCCACGGAGCCGGTGAAGAAGCCTCGTAACAAGAAGTCGGAGGAGGGCGAGTAGTCGCCACTCCCCCTCTTGAAGAAGGCCTCGTCCCTGCGGACGGGGCCTTCTTCGTCACCCCTCGATGAAAGGATCGAACCATGTCTTCCGTCGTCCAGCTGATCCGTTCCGAAAGCCTCGCCGAGACCCCCTACGCCTATGCTGCGACGGCGCCCGCCGGATCCCGACTGATCTTCCTCGCAGGCGCCTGCCCGCTCAACGACGATGGCACCACGGCCGCGCCCGGTGACTACGCGGCCCAGGCCGCACGCTGCGTCGAGACGCTGAAGGGTGCCCTGGAGGTCTCCGGAGCGACTCTCACGGACGTGATCAGCACGCGCGTCCTCGTGGCCTCCTCCGCGCAGGCAGACCTCGTGACGGCGTGGGACGTCATCCATGCCGCGTTCGGCGATCACGATGTGCCGAGCACCCTCCTGGGCGTCACCGTCCTCGGATACGACGACCAGCTCGTCGAGATCGAAGCGATCGCCGCCGTCGCCGCGGAGTCATGACGGACATCGAGGTCCGCCCGGCGGGCCCGGCCGATGAGGCTGCGACCGAGCAGATCGAGATCGAAGCGGATGCCCTGCTCGTGGAACGCTTCGGAGCCGAGGACTGGCCTCCGCCCACTCCCCCGCACGAGCGCACGATCGCGCCCGGATTCGTCCTCGTCGCAGAGACGCGCGACACGGAGACGCGGGACACGGAGACGCGGGACACGGAGACGCGAGACGCGGGCACAGAAGGCACGCGAGACGACGGAGCCGCTCCGCACCTGGTCGTCGGATTCGTGCACGTTCTGGAGCTCGACGGGCACGCCCACCTCGAGCAGCTCTCCGTCCTCCCGGCGTTCGGTCGACGGGGAATCGGCCGGCGACTCGTCGACGCCGCACTCGACGAAGCCCGGGAACGCGGACACACGGAGATCACGCTCCGCACCTATGCCGAGGTTCCGTGGAACGCGCCGTTCTACGCCTCCTGCGGGTTCGTCGTGACGGAGCCGGACGCCCCGCTGCACCAGGAACTCGTTCGCACCGAGGCGGCGCTCGGCCTCTTCGCCTACGGTCCGCGCGTGCAGATGACCGCCGCCCTCTGAGTCCGCATCCTGACCGCATTCGAACGCACGTCGACGGGAATCCGCTGCGTCGCCCTCGCGGCGTGACTCTAGGCTGAGTGGATGATCGACCGCATCGACTACTACCAGGCCAAGCTCGCCTACGAGACGGACGCCAGCGACGTGTATGCCGCGCGGAAGGCCGGCGAGAACGTCGTCGTCGTCGATGTCCGCTCTGAGGAGGCCTGGGCGCAGGGCCGCGTCGCCGGTGCCGTGCATATGCACTACAGCGAGATCGCCGCACGCGCGGCGGCCGAGGTCCCCACGGATGCCGACGTCGTCGTCTACTGCTGGAGCCCCGGATGCAACGCCGGCGCGAAGGGCGCGCTCGAGTTCGCGCGACTCGGCTATCGCGTCCGGGAGATGATCGGCGGTTTCGAGTACTGGGTGCGTGAGGGCTACCCCGTGGAGGACGCGGACGGTGTCCACCATCGTCCTGTGGATCCCCTCACCGGCATCGCTCGCGTCCGGACGCGGGCCTGAGCGTCCTCATTTCCTGAGCCTGCGCACACGAAGAAGGCCCCCGGACGGATCCGGGGGCCTTCTTCTATGCGTGGAGTCAGCGGGCGAAGTTGCCGCGGTAGTACTCGTACACCCAGCCGACGATCGCGACGACGAAGATCGCGAGACCGATCGGGAGCAGGAAGTGTCCGACGGCGAGACCGACGACGAAGATTCCGGCCGAGGCGGCGAGGACGATGGGCCACCAGGACCACGGGCTGAACTCGCCGAGCTCCGGGTCACCGTCATCGATGTCCGACGTCAGGATGTCTTCCGGAAGCTCGCCCTGCTGGGCCTTGTGCGTGCGATCGAGGTAGAACGCGATCATGGCCGCCATGAAGGCCGCGAAGAACAGCGCCACGGTTCCGACCCACTCGACCCGCATCGCGAACTCGGGGCTCGGCGTGGCCAGGATGTGCCAACCGGTGTAGATCACACCGACGAGGGCGAAGAACGCCGTCAGAATCCACCAGAGAATGACATTGTCGCGCATGACTTAGTGGGCCTCTCGCTCGCCGGGAGCCGTGGTCGCGAACTCGGCAGCCTCCGGGTGGTTCAGGTCGAACGCGGGACGCTCGCTGCGGATACGCGGGATCGACGTGAAGTTGTGTCGCGGCGGCGGGCAGGACGTCGCCCACTCCAGCGAGGCGCCGTAGCCCCACGGGTCGTTGACCGTGACCTTGGGAGCCTTGCGAGCCGTGATCCAGACGTTCAGGAAGAACGGCAGCATCGACGCGCCGAGGATCATCGCACCGATCGTGGAGACCTGGTTCTGCCAGGTCCACCCGTCGGCCGCCGAGTAGTCCGCGTAACGACGGACCATGCCGTCGACACCCAGCCAGTGCTGGATGAGGAACGTCATGTGGAAGCCGATGAACAGCATCCAGAAGTGCACGTAGCCGAGACGCTCGTTCAGCATGCGACCCGTCCACTTCGGCCACCAGAAGTAGAAGCCGGCGAACATCGCGAACACGACGGTTCCGAACACCACGTAGTGGAAGTGAGCGACGACGAAGTACGAATCGGACAGGGCGAAGTCCAGCGGCGGGGCCGCGAGGATGACACCGGTCAGACCACCGAACACGAAGGACACCAGGAAGCCGAGGGCGAAGACCATCGGCGTCTCGAACGTCACGGACCCTCGCCAGAGCGTGCCGATCCAGTTGAAGATCTTCACACCCGTCGGCACCGCGATGAGCATGGTCATCAGGGCGAAGAACGGCAGCAGCACCGAGCCGGTCACGTACATGTGGTGAGCCCACACCGCGACGGAAAGTGCGGCGATGGCGATCGTCGCGTAGACGAGGGTCTTGTACCCGAAGATCGGCTTGCGGCTGAACACCGGGAAGATCTCCGAGACGATGCCGAAGAACGGCAGCGCGATGATGTACACCTCGGGGTGTCCGAAGAACCAGAACAGGTGCTGCCAGAGCAGGACGCCACCGTTGGCCGGGTCGTAGATGTGCGCACCGAGGATGCGGTCGGCAGCGGCGGCGAAGATCGCCGCGGCGAGAACCGGGAACGCCATCAGGATCAGCAGGCTCGTGATGAGCGTGTTCCAGGAGAAGATCGGCATCCGCCACATCGTCATACCCGGCGCACGCATCGTGATGATCGTGGTGATGAAGTTCACCGCACCGAGGATGGTTCCGAATCCGGAGATACCCAGACCCACCATCCAGAGGTTTCCACCCGCACCCGGAGAGAACGACGCCCCCGCCAGCGGCTGATAGGCGAACCACCCGAACGAGGCCGCACCCTGAGGGGTGAGGAAGCCGGCGACCGCGATGGTCGAACCGAACAGGAAGAGCCAGAACGCGAAGGCGTTCAGACGCGGGAACGCGACGTCAGGGGCACCGATCTGCAGCGGCAGGATGGCGTTGGCGAAACCGGCGAACAGCGGCGTCGCGAACATCAGCAGCATGATCGTGCCGTGCATCGTGAACAGCTGGTTGTACTGCTCCTTCGTCGGGATGATCTGCATTCCCGGCGCGAACAGCTCGGCACGGATGACGAGGGCCATCACACCGCCGAGGAGGAAGAACATCACCGACGCGATCAGGTACATGTACCCGATGGTCTTGTGGTCCGTGGAGGTGATCCACTTGACGACGATGTTGCCCTTCTGCTCGACACGCGAGGAGCTCATGAGAGCAGCCTGGCGGGCCGGAAGAGTGGTGGGACGCGACTTGGGAGTCTCGTCTGTACGGGGAGCTTCGGTGGTCGACATGACTTACTCCCCTCCTTCCTCGGTGTCGGTCTTCGGGGTCGTCCCCGGGAAGTTCGAGAGGCGGTCATAGGCGTCGGTGATGTCGCCCGTGTTGCCCTTCTCCTCCAGGGACTCGAGGTACGAGTCGTAGTCGTCCTGAGAGACGACCTTCACGTTGAAGAGCATCATCGAGTGGTACTCACCGCAGAGCTCGGCGCACTTGCCGGCGTACTCGCCCTCACGGGTCGGGATGAACGACCAGGAGTTGTCCTTCCCGATGAACATGTCCTTCTTGTAGAGGAAGTCGATGATCCAGAACGAGTGGATGACGTCACGCGACTGCAGGTGGATCGTGACCTTCTGGTCGACGGGCAGCACCAGCGTCGGCAGCTGCGCCTGGTCGATGTTGCCGTCCTTGTCGGGCTGAGCCTGGATGCCCATCGTCCACACGGCGTCGGAGTTGTCCTCCTTGTCGCCGTCGTACTGGAAGTCCCACGCCCACTGCTTGGCGATCGCGGTGATCTCCACGTCGGGCTGGTCCCACTTGGCCTCGATCTCCGTCTGGTCACGGGCCGTGAAGAAGAACATGCCCAGCACGAGGATGAGCGGCACGATCGTGTAGAAGATCTCGATCGGCATGTTGTAGCGCATCTGCACCGGCAGGCCGGTCTGGCCCTTGCGGCGACGGTACGCGATCGCCGCCCAGGCCATGAGGCCCCAGGTGATGATGCCGACGGCGAGGAGCACGATCCAGGAGTTCACCCAGAGCGACGAGACGCGCTCGGTCTGATTGGTAGCTGCGGGGCCACCCTCCACGAAGCCCGGAAGAAAGCCGTTGAGCTCGGTGGGAGTACATCCCGCCAGGGCCAAGGCTGCCGCAACTCCCACAGGGAGGGCGGCCCAACGAAGGCTGCGTTTCGAGGGCACGATGCACCTTTCAGATCGCGAACAGAGCACACCCAAGTCTAGAGCAACCTCACACCTGATTCATGCCAACCACGCAGGTTGGGGAAGCGGAACGGCCGCCGTCACCCATGGTGACGACGGCCGTTCAGCGGAGCGAGGATCAGTGGAAGCTGTCTCCGCAGGCGCAGCTGCCCGCCGCATTGGGGTTGTCGATCGTGAACCCCTGCTCGGAGATCGTGTCCTTGAAGTCGATCGCCGCACCGTCGAGGTACGGGACGCTCATGTTGTCGATGATGACCTCGACGCCGTCGAAGTCGACGGTCTCGTCGCCCTCGAGGTAGCGCTCGTCGAAGTACAGCTGGTAGATCAGGCCCGAGCATCCGCCGGGCTGCACGGCGACGCGCAGACGGAGATCGTCGCGGCCTTCCTGCTCGAGGAGGTTCTTGACCTTCGTGGCCGCAGCGTCGGTCAGGGTGACGCCGTGTGCGCGGGTGGTCTCTGGGGAGAGTGTGGTGTCGCTCATGTCGCTCCTTGTGACGGGCCGCAGGTGCACGGCTTCTCGGTCGATTCTACCGCCGCAGATCCTGAGAGGCTCAGAGTTCCGCGGCATTCATGCGCGCGAGCAGCAGCGCCTCGGTCGCGACCGCATGGCGGAAGGTGTCGAGGTGCAGCGACTCGTTCGGGCTGTGGGCACGCGAGTGGGGGTCCTCGACGCCGGTGACCAGGATCTGCGCGTCGGGGAACTCCCGCACGAGGTCGGCGATGAACGGGATCGAGCCGCCGACACCGAGGTCGACGGGCGGAACGCCGTAGCCGTCGCGCATCGCGTCGCGCGTCAGGGACACCGCCCAGCCGCTGGCGTCGACGAGGAAGCCGTCGCCGAGATCGACATCCGTGAAGGTGAGCTCCGCGCCGAACGGTGCGTGCGCGCGGAGGTGGCTCTCCAGAGCCTCGTATGCGTCCTGCCCGCTCTGGCCGGGTGCGACGCGGGCGCTGATGACCACGGTGACCTCCGGCAGGAGCGTGTTGGACGCGGCGGCCACGCTCGTGGCGTCGATACCGATGACGGTCACGGCGGGCTTGTTCCAGATCCGGCTGAGGATCGTGCCGTCACCGATCGGGGTCGTGCCGGGCAGGAGACCCGCCTCGTCGCGGAGAGTCGCCTCGGTGTAGTCCGGTGTCGCGGCATCGCGGGCGGTCATGCCCTCGACCGCCACCGAGCCGTCGGCGTTCCAGAGCGTGGAGAGCAGGGTGACCGTGGCCATCATCGCGTCGGGCACGGCGCCGCCGTACATACCGGAATGGGATGCGTGATCCAGCGTGCGCACGCGCATCGTGAAGCGCGCGTTGCCGCGAAGCGAGACCGTCAGCCCGGGCGTGACGGAGTCCCAGTTCCCGGAATCGGCGACGACGATCGCATCGGCCCTCAGCGCTTCCTTGTTGTCGGAGAGGAACTGCGCGAAGGAGCGCGAACCGTACTCCTCCTCCCCCTCGATGAACATCGCGATGCCGAGGTCGAGGTCGTCACCGAGCACCTCGCTCACGGCGCGGATGGACGCGATGTGCGCCATGATGCCGGCCTTGTCGTCTGCAGCACCGCGTCCGTACAGACGCCCGTCGCGGACGGTCGGCTCGAAGGGCGGCGTCTCCCACAGCGCGTCATCCCCCGGAGGCTGCACGTCGTGGTGGGCGTAGAGGAGGATGGTCGGCTTGCCGTTGCGGGCCGCGCGCGTCGCCAGGACGGCGGGCTGCCCGTGCTCGTCGGTTCCCGGGATCGCCGCCCGGAGCACACGGACCTCGTCGAAGACGCCGGTGGCCGAAGCCAGGGACGCGACGGCCTCGGCGCCGCGCTCCAGCTGGGTCTGATCGAACGCCGGCCAGGCCATGCCGGGGATGCGCACGAGGTTGCCGAGGTCGGACAGCGCGGAGGGGATGCCGGTGGCCACGGCGTCGAGGACGGCGGCGTCGGACTCGCTGGGAAGCACAGGAGAGGTCATGCGAGTAATCTTAAGGTGAACCCCCGTCAGCAAACCGAGGAACTCCGTGGCCATTACCCCTGCCTCCCCTTCGACGAACGACGACGCCCCCGAGACGCCTGCCGTCGGCAAGGGGCGCGCGACGCCGACCCGCGCGGAGCAGGAGGCGGCGCGTCGCCGCCCCCTGGTCGCCAACACCAAGGAGGCGAAGGCGGCTGCCAAGGCCGACCTCAACGAGCGCCGCGCCCGCGCGCAGGCCGGCATGGCCGCCGGTGAGGAGAAGTACCTCCCCGTCCGCGACAAGGGTCCGCAGCGCCGTTGGGTGCGCGACTACGTGGATGCCGGCTGGCACCCCGCCGAGTTCGTGATGGGGATGATGGTCCTGGTCATCCTCGCCTCGCTCGTACCCGCCAGCCCGATCATCTCGTTCTACGCCTACATCGTGATGATGGCGTACCTGGTGATCGCGATCGGTGGTCTGGTCCTGCTCAGCATGCGGATCAAGCGCAAGGCCGCGGCGAAGTTCGGCAAGGAGCGCCTCGAGCGCGGCCTCGGCTGGTACGCCGCGATGCGCGCCCTGCAGATGCGGTTCATGCGCCTGCCGAAGCCGCAGGTCAAGCGCGGCCAGTACCCCGACTGACCAGTCCCCTGTTGATCTCGCGGCCCCAGAACGGTCCGCGGTACAGGAACGCCGTGTACCCCTGCACCAGCGTGGCGCCCGCATCCAGACGCTCCTGAACGTCTGCGGGAGTCTCGACACCGCCGACCGCGATCACGCAGAAGTCGGCGGGCACGGCCTCGCGAACGACGCGGAGCACCTCGAGCGACCGCTTCTTCAGCGGTGCGCCGGACAGACCACCCGCTCCCGCGGCCTCGACCGTCGCGTCATCGGTGAGCAGACCGTCTCGACTGATGGTCGTGTTGTGCGCGATGATCCCGGCGAGCCCTTCATCGACCGCCATCCGCGCGATGGCGGCGATCTCCTCATCGGGCAGGTCGGGTGCGATCTTGACGAGCAGCGGAGTGGCGCCGGAGGCCTCGCGGACCGCGCGCAGCAGTGGCGCGAGTGTCTCGACGGCCTGGAGCCCGCGCAGTCCCGGGGTGTTCGGAGACGACACGTTCACGGCCAGGTAGTCGGCCAGCGGGGCGAGCCTGGTCGCGGAGGCCACGTAGTCCGCGGTGGCGTTCTCGACCTCCACCACGCGGCTCTTTCCGATGTTGACGCCGATCACCGTGTCGGGCGCACCGCGGCGCAGGCGGGCGAGACGACGCGCGGCCGCGTCCGCTCCCGCGTTGTTGAAGCCCATCCGGTTGATGACGGCGCGATCGGCGATCAGGCGGAACAGCCGGGGCTTGGGGTTCCCGTCCTGCGGGATCGCCGTGACAGTGCCGACCTCCACGTGGCCGAAACCCAGGGCGGCGAGCCCGCGCACGCCGACCGCGTTCTTGTCGAAGCCCGCGGCGACGCCGAACGGCGAGGGGAACGTGAGCCCGAGTGCCTCGACACGCAGCGACGGATCGGGGCGGGTCAGGGTACGGGTCGCCCAGGAGAAGGGCGGCGCACCGAGCACGCGGATCACCGCCATGCCGGCGTGGTGGGCGAACTCGGGATCGAAGCGCGAGAGGACAGCGCGGAAGAGCAGCGGATACATCCCTGCCAGATTACCGGTCCGCGGACTCCTGCTTCGTGTGGTCCGCGCGCAGATCGGTGATCGCGGCCTCGAAGTCCTCCAGGGAGTCGAACGCCTGGTAGACGCTGGCGAATCGCAGGAACGCGACCTCATCGAGCTCACGGAGGGGCCCGAGGATCGCCAGACCGATCTCGTTCGTGTCGAGCTGCGAGACGCCGGTCTGACGGACCGCCTCCTCGACGCGCTGCGCGAGGATGGCGAGATCGGCCTCGGTCACGGGGCGTCCCTGGCAGGCCTTCCGCACGCCGGAGATGACCTTCTCACGACTGAACGGCTCCATCACGCCGGAGCGCTTGATGACGTTGAGGCTCGCGGTCTCGGTGGTGGTGAAGCGTCCGCCGCACTCGGGGCACTGGCGGCGCCGTCTGATCGAGAGCCCGTCGTCGCTGGTACGCGAATCGATGACACGAGAGTCGGGATGACGGCAGAAGGGGCAGTGCATCTGACCGATCCTACGCCGTGAACCGCGCCTCGATCGCCTCGCCGTGCGCCGGGAGCACCTCGGAGTCGGCGAGAGCGACGACGCCCGCGCGAACGGCGGACAACGCGGCCCGGTCGTAGGAGATCACCTGCTGAGGACGCAGGAACGTGTAGGCACCGAGACCGGGAGCGTAGCGCGCCTGACCGCCGGTGGGGAGGACGTGGTTGCTCCCGGCCATGTAGTCGCCGAGGCTCACCGGCGTCTGATCCCCGACGAAGACGGCTCCCGCGCTGGTGAACGCGGCGGCGGCCTCCTCGGCATCGACGAGGTGCAGCTCGAGGTGCTCGGGCGCATAGGCGTTGCTGAACGCGGTCGCCATGGCCCGGTCGTCGACCAGGACGATCGCGGACTGCGGACCGGCCAGTGCCGCCCCGACACGCTCGCTGTGGCGCGTGTCGGCGGCGATCCGCTCCACCTCGACGGCGACCTGCCCGGCGAGCTCCTCTGCATCGGTGACCAGGACCGCGGAGGCCTGCTCGTCGTGCTCGGCCTGGCTGACCAGGTCGGCCGCGATCAGACGCGGATCGGCGGCGGCGTCGGCCACGACGAGGATCTCGGTGGCGCCCGCCTCCGAGTCGGTCCCGACCACGCCGGCGACCGCGCGCTTCGCGGACGCGACGTAGTTGTTCCCGGGCCCCGAGACGACGTCGACCGGGTCGAGGCCGAGCGAAGGCACACCGTGCGCGAACGCGCCGATGGCTCCGGCGCCGCCCATCGCGTACACCTCGGTCACACCCAGCAGCGCGGCGGCCGCGAGGATGGTCGGGTGGATGCGTCCGCCCTGATCCGCCTGCGGCGGCGACGCCAGCGCGATCTGCGTGACACCGGCGACCTGCGCCGGGACGACGTTCATGACCACGCTGGACGGGTAGACGGCCTTGCCGCCGGGGATGTACACGCCCACGCGGTGCACGGGCTGCCAGCGCTGGGTGATCACCGCACCCTCGCCGATCCGGGTGACCCGGCTCTCGGGGACCTGGGCGGCCGAGGCGAGACGGACCCGCCGGATCGCCTCCTCGAGGGCATCGCGCACCTCGGGAGCCAGCTCCGCCAGCGCCTCGGTGATGTGCGCCTCGGGAACGCGCACCTCGTGCGCGGTCACTGCGTCGAACCTCTCGGCCTGCTCGCGGAGAGCGACCTCGCCCCGCACACGCACGTCCTCGACGATGCGTGCAGCGGTGTCCAGCGCCTCGGCCCGCGCCTGTGCGGCTCGGGGGACGGCGGCGAGCATGTCGGCGGGCGAGAGCTCGCGCCCCCGCAGATCGATCGTGCGCATTTCAGCCCTTCGTGATGTCGGAGATGTCGTGGAGATAGCCGATCCGTCCGTCGTCATGTCGGACGACGTACGCACCCCCACGGTCCTCGATCACGAGAGCCCAGGCGTTCGGGCCGATGCGGAAGAGCGGTTCGCCGCGCTCGTCGTGGACGTCGCGCTCGGACGGCGCGAGGATCCAGAACGGCTGGGCAGCAGGAGCAGCCTCGCGCGGGTTCGTGGCGTCGAGATCGGCGTCCGTGACGCCCTCCAGCACCAGCGGGGCCGACTCTTCCGGGATGACATCCGTCTCGTAGGTGGCCGCGGTCTCCAGCAGCGATTCGATGCTTCCGGTGTCCGAGACGATCTCCGGCTCCTGCCCCCGGGAGCGGCGCGAGTAGGTGGGCACGTACTCCTCGTCGGCGGTCGCCTGTTCGGTGCCGATGTCCCCACCCGACGCGTGCGCCGTGAGCGGCACCTGGTCGGCCAGGTCGAAGCGGGCGATCTCATCGGTGGCCTGCCGGCCGTCGGTCTCGATGTCGCCGACGACGAGCGGAAGGGCCGAGTCGTCCACGATGACGTCGGTCTGATCGGCGTCCGAGGCCGAAGACGTGTCGGGGGCCCCGGCGACCGGCACCGGTTCCGGGCGCGGACGCGCGATGACGGGACGCACCGGATTCGCGTTGCGGTGAGCGAGCGTGACCAGACGACCGTGGAAGTCCTCCTTCAGCCCGGGCACGATCGGGGCGAACACCGTGAGCACGACCAGCGCGAGCGAGGTGATGACCATCGCGACGCCGTTCCACGGGAGACCCCAGTGGCCACTGGAGATCAGGGCGGAGATCGCGAGCCAGAGGTTGCCTACCCAGATGACCGCGGAGACGGAGAACGCCACGGAGGCGAACTGGTCGATGCCCAGCGAGCCGACCCGGCGGATGCCGTCCGGAGAGAACCGGCGCAGCACGATCAGGAAGACGGCGACCGTCGGGATCGCGACGGGCAGGATCCACTGGATGCCGACGCCCCACAGCGAGAGCCCGCCACCGAGCGGGAAGAAGGACAGGACGAACGACACCAGCCACACGCCGACGATGAGAAGCTCACGCAGGGTGAATCCGAGGATTCCGAACTCCGGCGTCACCTCTTCGTCGTAGAGGACACCGTCGTCGTCGCTGAAGACCGTGTCCTCAGGGTCCGGTTCGGGAAGATCCGTGCTCATGGGTGGTCCTTTCGTCACAATGCTCGACGGGGGCGTTCGTCGTGCTGCCGACGGCTCACGATCCTACCTGCTCACCCCAGACAGGAGGGGCCGAGCAGTGACTTGAGGTCACCGAACAGGTCGGCCGAGACCTTCACGGGCATCGGGACCTCGAAGACCTTCGCCGTGCCGCCGCGGTGCACTCGGAGCAGCACCTCGGTGTCGCCGTTGTGTCGGCGCAGCACCTCGGCGAGCTCCATCATCACCCGCTCCGTGGCACGCTGCTCGGCGAGGACCAGCGCGAGCGGACCGGCGGCGTCGAAGGACCCCACGTCGGGGGCGAACGCCGACTGCGCATGGAGGTTGAGCCCGTCGTCGCGGCGGGACACGCGACCGCGCACGGCGAGGATCGTGTCCTGTTGCAGAGTGTGCTGGAACTCGGTGTAGGTCTTGCCCATGAACATCACGGTGACCTCACCGTTGAAGTCCTCGACCGTGATCATGCCGTACGGGTTTCCGCTGGCTTTGGCGACACGGTGCTGGACGCTGGTGACGAGTCCCGCCACCGTGACCTGGTCGCCGTCCTGCAGATCCTCGGAGTTGTTGAGGTCGTGAATGGAGATCGACGCGTGCTTCGCGAGCGGGACCTCCAGACCGGCGAGCGGGTGGTCGGACACGTACAGACCGAGCATCTCGCGCTCGAACGCCAGCTTGTCCTTCTTGATCCACTCCGGACGTGCGGGCACCTTTGCCGGGGCGACCTCCTCCGTGCCGTCGTAGAGACTGTCGAAGTCGAACCCGATGGCCCCCTGGGCCTCGTTGCGCTTTCGATCGACGGCGGCCTCGACCGCGTCCTCATGCACCTCCATGAGCGCCCGGCGGGTGTCCCCCATCGAGTCGAAGGCGCCGGCCTTGATCAGCGACTCGACGGTGCGCTTGTTCGAGACGTGCAGCGGCACCTTGTCGAGGAAGTGGTGGAACGAGGTGAATCGCTCATCCTTGCGGGCCTGCACGATGCCCTCGACGACGTTGCTGCCGACGTTGCGCACGGCGCCGAGGCCGAAGCGGATGTCGTCGCCGACGGCCGCGAAGAAGTTGATCGAGTCGGACACATCGGGCGGGAGCACCTTGATGCCCATGCGACGGCACTCGTTCAGGTACAGCGCCATCTTGTCCTTGGAGTCGCCGACGCTGGTGAGCAGCGCCGCCATGTACTCGGCGGGATAGTGCGCCTTGAGGTAGGCCGTCCAGTACGACACGAGTCCGTAAGCCGCGGAGTGGGCTTTGTTGAACGCGTAGTCCGAGAAGGGCAGCAGGATGTCCCACAGCGCCTTGATCGCAGCCTCGCCGAAGCCGCGCTCCTTCATGCCGCCCGCGAAGCCCTCGTACTGCTTGTCGAGCTCGGACTTCTTCTTCTTTCCCATCGCTCGACGCAGGATGTCGGCCTGTCCGAGGCTGAACCCGGCGACAGCCTGGGCGATCGCCATGACCTGCTCCTGGTAGATGATGAGCCCGTAGGACTCCTCCAGGATCTCGGCGAGCGGTGCCTCCAGCTCCGGGTGGATCGGCGTGATCTCCTGGATGCCGTTCTTCCGCAGCGCGTAGTTGGTGTGCGAGTTCGCGCCCATCGGGCCCGGTCGGTACAGCGCGATGAGTGCCGAGATGTCACCGAAGTTGTCCGGCTTCATCAGGCGCATCAGGGAGCGCAGCGGCGGGCTGTCGAGCTGGAACACGCCGAGGGTGTCGCCGCGCGCGAGCAGCTGATACACCCCGGGGTCATCCAGGCCGAGGTGCTCGAGGTCGAGCTCCTCGCCACGGTTCGTCCGGATGTTGTCGAGCGCATCCGAGATGATCGTGAGGTTGCGGAGCCCCAGGAAGTCCATCTTGATCAGCCCGAGCGACTCGCACGACGGGTAGTCGAACTGCGTGACGATCTGGCCGTCCTGCTCGCGCTTCATGATCGGGATGATGTCGAGCAGCGGGTCCGACGACATGATCACACCGGCGGCGTGCACGCCCCACTGCCGCTTCAGACCCTCGAGCCCGAGCGCGCGGTCGAACACCGTCTTCGCCTCGGGGTCGGTCTCGATCAGCGCGCGGAACTCGCTCGCCTCCTTGTACCGCGGGTGCGCCGAGTCGAACATGCCGTCCAGGGGCATGTCCTTGCCCATCACGGGCGGCGGCATCGCCTTGGTCAGCCGCTCTCCCATGCTGAACGGGAAGCCGAGCACGCGGCCCGCGTCCTTCAGCGCCTGCTTGGACTTGATGGTGCCGTAGGTGACGATCTGGGCGACGCGCTCCGAGCCGTACTTCTCCGTGACGTAGTCGATGACCTCGCCACGACGCCGATCATCGAAGTCGACGTCGAAGTCGGGCATCGACACGCGGTCCGGGTTCAGGAACCGCTCGAAGATCAGACCGTGCTCGAGGGGATCCAGGTCGGTGATCTTCATTGCGTACGCGACCATGGAACCGGCACCGGAGCCACGGCCGGGACCGACGCGGATGCCGTTGTCCTTGGCCCAGTTGATGAAGTCGGCGACGACCAGGAAGTAGCCGGGGAAGCCCATCTGCAGGATGATGCCGGTCTCGTACTCGGCCTGCTTGCGCACCTTGTCGGGGATGCCTCCCGGGTACCGGTAGTGCAGGCCCGTCTCGACCTCTTTGATGAGCCAGCTGTCCTCGGTCTCGCCGTCCGGCACCGGGAACCGCGGCATGTAGTTCGCGGAGGTGTCGAACTCGACCTCGCAGCGCTCGGCGATCAGCAGCGTGTTGTCGCATGCCTCGGGGTGATCGCGGAACAGCTGCCGCATCTCGGCGGCGGTCTTGATGTAGTAGCCGTCGCCGTCGAACTTGAACCGGTTCGGGTCGTCCATGGTGGAGCCCGACTGCACGCACAGCAGAGCCTCGTGAGCGTCGGCCTCATGCTGGTGCGTGTAGTGCGAGTCGTTGGTCGCGACGAGCGGGATGTTGAGGTCTTTCGCGAGCCGGAGCAGGTCGGTCATCACCCGTCGCTCGATGGAGAGACCGTGGTCCATGATCTCGGCGAAGTAGTTCTCCTTGCCGAAGATGTCCTGGAACTCCGCGGCCGCCGCGCGTGCCGCGTCGTACTGCCCCAGCCGCAGCCGCGTCTGCACCTCACCCGACGGGCACCCCGTCGTCGCGATGATGCCCTTGCCGTAGGTCTGGAGCAGCTCGCGGTCCATGCGGGGCTTGAAGTAGTAGCCCTCCATGCTCGACCGGGAGCTGATCCGGAAGAGGTTGTGCATGCCCTGGGTGCTCTGGCTCCACATGGTCATGTGGGTGTAGGCGCCCGAGCCGGAGACGTCGTCGCTCTTCTGGTCGGGCGAGCCCCACTGCACGCGCGTCTTGTCGCTGCGGTGCGTGCCCGGGGTCATGTACGCCTCGAGCCCGATGATCGGCTTGATGCCCGCGTTCCGTGCCGCGTTGTAGAACTCGAACGCCGCGAAGGTGTTGCCGTGGTCGGTCACCGCGATGGCCGGCATGCCGTATTCGGCGGCCGCCTGGGTCATCGC
>Ga0160430_100699_pt1 | contig 16363 bp, 18 predicted proteins | sample HID1971I_E0MG_FD_108274 | JGI IMG/M metagenome (GOLD analysis project Ga0160430, IMG submission 108274) | Enriched millipede-associated microbial communities from UW Madison campus, WI, USA - HID1971I_E0 MG | ecosystem: Host-associated > Arthropoda: Insects > Digestive system > Unclassified ...
ATGGATGTTCGACAGCTCAAATATTCCGTTAAAGTCATTGAACTTAAGAACGTCACCGGACGCAAGGATGCAATAAAACCATGGATGGCCGGCAAAGCGCGTAGCTGGCAGTATGCGTTCGGAAAGGTTTCGGGACTAGACTTCCCGACCCCAGAGGCCTCGGGCTTTGGTATCTAGATCTACAGAGCCGCATACGAATGGCATCCTCACAGCGCGACGATTTTTCTCCTTTGGTCAAACGAACTCTTGCCGAGCGGGTGGCCTGGATTTGCTCCTTCCCAGAGTGCGGCCAAAATACTGCTGGCCCGAACCTCGAGTCACCTGAGAAAAGCATCAACAACGGCTTCGCGGCACATATCACCTCTGCTTCGCCTGGGGGGAAACGCTACGACAAAAATCTGTCGCCCGAGCAGCGATCCGGCATCGCAAACGGCATTTGGATGTGCGGACACCACGGCTCACTGATAGACAAGGAAGAACTGGTTTACGACCCTGTTGTAATCAGAGGCTGGAAAATGGAGGCCGAGGATCGTGCTCGCCGCAGTTTGGAGGCCCGCGGCTCAGGTTCTCTTAGCGCGCAGCACGGATCGACTAGCGGGCGCTCTGCAAAGGACCTTCGAATCCTTGAGGCTTATGCTGAAGCGCTGCCCTTCTCATACATTCAAAGGCTTAAGCAGGAGCCATTCGGTAGGGTCGTCCAGCATGCGATCACGGACCCTCTCTACATGGTGCTGGACATGCTTGAAAACCCGAAATTCATTTTTCAGGACAAACAGCTTGAAGCTCTCCGCCAAACCCTCAACAGCCGCGTAGCTGAGTTTTTCCGTCAGTTCGGACAGCACTCCGCTGGGCTCCCTCAGTACTACGAATACATCGACGTGGCTGCGTTCTCTCGGGACGGCAAGATTCCGAGGAAATATTGGGAGGGCGAGGTCGAGAAGACCCAGCGCTTGGCCACGCTCGTCGCGGAGACCGCACTGAGTATCTTGACGATTCGAGAAGATGCTTAGCTGGCCTCGTATATGAGAAAAGCGCGAAAAAGGTAGGCCTCCGACGATGTCGTTTTGATGCGAGTCTGGAAAGCGTGAAGGCCGTTGCGCCTGGCTGGAAGGCGCGACGCTTGCATCTTGTCGCGGTGCGACCGACGACGCCGCAAGGAGGAACGTGAGTTTGTAGCTGCCCCTTTCCGCGCGACGGCGTGCGATCGTGATTAGCTCGCGTCATGTTGCTTCAACTCGGAACCCACGGTTCTTGAGGCAGGCTTGAAATTTCTCCGGCCCGCGCCAATTTTCAGAGTCGCAGCGCATCGTCAAAGGTCACGCGGTGCAGGTGCAAAGCGGCGGCAAGCTCGTCCTCGTATTCCGCATCAACCCATTGTTCGAGTACGACTTCTCCGAGGCGATAGACGTAGACGACGAACATTGGCCCCTCGACGGTCCCGAAGCGAAGGAAAGCGCCACGAAGCTCCTCGTAGTCTGCTTCGGTCAGTTGAGGATCGTCCTCGATGAAGACCTGTCTGAGGGCGTCTTCCAAGTCGCTGTCTGACGGGTCAAAAATGTCGTCGCCAAATCGGCGGCTGAGGATAAGAAACGATTCACTCAAGCAATGCCTCCTGGTGGCCGAAAGCGGCCGGTGACCGCATTTCGCTGCGCTAGGGGTGAAGCAGGCGGGAGACGCCGCGTCCGCGTCAGCGGGGATCGTTGCGTTTAGTTCGACGATCGATTGCAAGCTGCGCATTCTGAGTGGCGCGTTCTCGAATGTTCAGTGACGTTCCGCGACGACCCTCGTTGCGGCCGCTTGTTACAGCGATGAGGTCCGGGAAGAGCGCTCGTTGCCACTGACGCCCGGCGACTACAAAGTTACGCCTGGCACTCGCTGGACAGTCACTGTTCTGAACGACGGATCGATCGTCGACGACGGGATCGGCCCTGTAGAGGTGCGTCGCCCTTAGGCGAAATAACAAGATGGACGGCGCCGATCCATGCTTCAGCCTCGGAGCCATAGTGAGGTGAAGAAATGGGCAACTCTTCGAAGACCAAGAAGTCACCACTTGAGTTCGACAGAAGAACTACCTCTCGCAGAAGCGAGCAGTACCACTTGCCTGGTTCGATCTCGGTCACTGAAACCGCAAAGCATCCGTTCGGCATTGCAGGCCCTCCTTGCCTCTGTTGTAGGTCCAAGTGGGGACGAGGTGGCACCACACTAAGAGTGCTCACTGTAGTTAACACCCAGCCGCGAAATATTCCTCAAGTCATCAGCTTGGGAGTGTGAGATAAAAGGATCGGTCGCAGGCTTCTGCAACTCCCTTTACTGCCTCGGCAGTTTTGCCCGCCTCGGCGGGCTTTCTTTTTTTCCCGACTCCCACGGCTTGATGTCAAGCTCGCGCCTCTCGTTCGCACTGTGCGCTTGATCAGCTCAAGCTCCGTCTTGTGAATGTCCAAATTACCTGCACTCAAGGAATCGGGGAATTAAGTTGTCAATTGAGTTGATTATTAGATTGCCACCTACTTTTGTGGTGAGTCGACGCACCAATTGAACAACTTTCGAGTTGAGTTTTCGAAAGTTGCGCATTAGGATGAACGGTGAATGCGAGCTGGACGTACCTTCAGCGATCTGGAGAGACATGTAAATGCTGTCTGAGGTTCACGCGCTTCTCTGGGCTGAATACGGCCCGCTCATGGATGCGAAAGCTCTATGCAAGGTGTTGAGCTATCCGAGCGTCACCGCCTTGAATACGGCTCGCATGCGGGGACTGTTGCCGTTCTCGCCGATCACGTTCGAGCACCGACGCGGGCTCTTCGCGCTGACCAAGGAAATCGCGGAAGTGCTAGAGCGCGTAGAAGTAGAGCGGAAGGTGGCCGCCTCAGCGCAAAAGGAGCAGCTCACAGTTGCGAGACAGCAGCCGACCGAAGCTTGCGCCAGCTGACCTCTGACTAAGGACTCAATATCGAATGAACACCCAGAAGTAAAAAACGCCATCTAACCACTGGGGCTAGACGGCGTTTCCCCGACAGAAATACTGACGGAGCCTTTGGCGGGGCGAAATCAGTATCTCATCGGGCTCACTCGCGGTCAAGCCGAAGCGGGTCAAGCGAGCACATTTTTAGTGTGCCCGCTTGGACTCTCATTTCCGATTGATTTGGAGTAGTCGTATGGAGATACATTCCAGGCACAGTCACGCCCGTGAGGCAGGCGCCGATCCAGTCTCGGCCGGTCCGCGCGACATCACACGAAGTGGTTATCAGGTTCGGGGCATTTTTACCTCCGTCCGCTTCGACCGCGCGATGTTGTGGCGTTCGCGACTTGGCTGCGATCTGATGTACCGACTTGAGGCGTCTTGGCTCATCTCGGACGCTCACACCCAAACCGCAATCATGCAGGTGGACAGGCATGACGGGAAAAGCTTTCGCTACGCTGCGCACGCCGCTGCAGTCGCGCGCGATGGCAGGCTGATTTGCATCGAATGTGCCTGGTCGCAAAACCTGGGCAGCGCCAATTCCCTCGCTCGACATCATGCGATCGCACAACACCTGCACGCGCGAGGAGTCGAGTTTCGCGTGGTAACCGAGCTGCAACTTGACGCCCCTCACGTCCGCAATGCGGCACGCGCTCTTGTGCAGGCACTGCGCAATCGCCGGGCGGCTGACCAGGATGCAGAAGATCTTTTGCGCTTGACTCGATCGCGTCCCTCGACTTTTGGGGAACTGCACTCGATATTGGGGGCATCAGGCGCCATGCGCATGCTGGCGCTCGGCAACGTCTACTTCAACACGCATGAACGGCTTGGCGACACGACCCCTTTGAGCTACGTCCACCAGGAGAATTTCGATGCAGCTGACTTCGTTCTCGCCGCGTAAGCGCTTCAAGCTGTTCGAAAAGGTCGTGATGATTCACTCGATCGTCAGTCCGAATCGGGTTGTTCTGGTGGATGAAGATGGGACGCAGCGCACTTTTGAGGTCGCTACGCTTCTCATCCACTATCAATCGCGAAACTTGAAAGGCCTCAATAGCGAAGTCACAGAACCAACCAGGACTCACGTGAGCGTCGCGATGCGGCTCGCGGAAGACGTGAGCGAGGCGGCCAAGATGCGTGGCTATGCGCGAAGGCTATATCTGTCTGCCATCGAGCGCGAAGGCGCAAGGCTTCACCCTGACAACGAGCTGCTGCACCTGGCCCTGGAATCAGTACGCGACACGCTGGGTGAACCTCGTGTACCGTCCATCGCAACAATTCGCCGATGGCAAGCACAGGCACGCAGGCAAGGCGGCGACCCAGCCTCTTTGATTCCTTACTTCGAGCGCCGAGGAGGGCCCGGCAAACAGCGCATGAGCATGGCCGTCACGCGCACGGTCGACGCCGTAATCGATAACTTCTATTTGACAACAGAACGACTCTCTGCCAGCAAGGCCTATTCCGTACTGGAGGGGCAACTTGAAGAGCGCAATCGCTGGGCTCCGCAGAAAGAGCAACTGAAGGTGCCCTCGTACTCCACGTTTCGTCGACGCATCGCGCAACGTGGCGCCTTCGAAGTCGACGCGGCGCGCCTAGGCGCGGTTCACGCCCTCACTTCTTACCGATCAACGGGACGGAACACCGAGGTCTACGGACTCAATGAATGCTGGGAGATCGACCACACATGGCTGAATCTTTTCGTGATCGACAACGAGAACGGTCTTGGACTAGGTAGACCTCGTTTCACGGCGATCGTGGATCACTTCAGCCGGGCAGTTATGGGCTTCGATGTGGACTTCACGGGAACGTCGGCACAGGCAGCACTCAACTGCCTAAAGCACGCGATCCTTCCAAAGACTTACCTGCGCGAACAGTACCCCGAAGTGCAAAGCGACTGGCCATCGCACGGCGTCCCGCTGATCCTCAAGTGCGACAACGGCGCAGAATTTCACTCGCAGTCACTCAGGCAAACTTGCTTTGAGTTAGGAATTGATGTTGCGTACTGCCCGCTTAAAAAACCCTGGTACAAGGGTCGCATCGAGCGATTCTTTCGGACGTTCAACGAATGGGCGCTCACTAGCCTCCCTGGGGCTTCAGGCTCGAGTGTCAAAGACCGACCTGCAGGCCTCGACCCCTCGAAGGATGCCGTGATGGATCTGCACACGCTGCGCAGGCATCTGCATATGTGGATCGTCGACCAATACATGCATCATGACCATGGGGGTTGTCATGAGTCCATTTGAAGCCTGGTCAAGAGCATCCACGATTACGTGCATACGGCTTCCGCAGGATCTAGACGAACTCGATGTGCTGTGCTGCGACGTGGTCTCCTGCACACTCACCGGGAGAGGGATCGCGCTCGAAAACTGCACCTTCAACACGCCCTCTCTGCAGGCGATCTGGCGCGATGCACCAATTCAATCGAGGGGTCGCCCAAGCACGCAATCACGCAAGCGGACTAGCAGCCGGTTAAGCCAGCGGGCTGACAAGCCTGCCGAGAGCATACAAGTAGAAGTTCGCTTCAACCGCGCGCTGATGGACGGCATTTGGGTTTTGGATCCTGGCACGAAGACCCGGCTTCGTGTTCCCAACATCGACCCGGTTAAAGCGAGACTGAGCGCGTACCAGATTGCCTTGGCACTCAAGATTCAAAGGCAAGCGTCTGACAAGGGACAGCGAATCACGGTTGGCCAATCGATCAAACGCTCGCGCGATGCCGCTCGGGAACTGCAGTTCGGAAGGAATCTGGCTCAAAGACGACAAGCGCTGAAAGTCTTGGGACTTTCGTATGAGGAGACGCCGGCATCTGAAGGATTTCCGCCGGAAAGCTCTACCAGACAGCGCAGAGGCCCAAACCCTCGAGTCGCAGAAGATTTCTCGCCTGAGTCAATAGAAGATGGTCTCCATAGGCCGCCCGAGCGCGATGCCAATGACAACGAAGTCCGACGTCTTCGAACCGTGATTCGGCCACGACGTGGAACAGTGCAGGTGGACAAGTGATCTGCATCGAGACTGCCGCTTTTCAAGAGGCCATGATCCGCCTGTCCGACTGTCATGCCGACTCGGGGCAAGACGACAACCCGCAGAGCATGAAGCTGTTGGGCGTTGCTGGCGTCGGAAAGTCGTTCGTGTTCAGAGAGTACTGCCTTCGCCATCCCTCAGTCGTAGGCGACGAGATCACGCATGTGCCGGTTGTTCGTGTGAGCATCCCATCTGCGCCATCAAAAAAGGACATCTTCGCGGCCTTCGTCAGAGGGATTGGGGCTCACGTGGGATCGGGGACCGCTGCGAAATTTCGGTATCGCGTCGAGACTCTATACGTGAACAGTGGTGTCGAGTTTATCTGCGTCGATGAGATCCAGCATCTGGTCGATCGCGGTCAAGCGCAGACCTACGCAGCGGCGGCCGACGCGCTCAAGGAGATGCTCGACCTCTTGAAACTACCCGTCGCCTACGGAGGTGCCCCGCGCGCCGAGATCCTGTTCTCGCACAACGGACAGCTTCGTTCACGAGTGCCCGAAACATTGAGGCTTCATCCCTTCAATCCGTTGGCGCAGTTGTCGGAGTTGCGCAGCTTTCTTTTCGAGCTTGCACACGAGCTAAACGACGAGAACCGTCAGTGGCTTGCTAGCGCTCCGGTTGCGATGCGAATGTTTTATGCGACCGACGGCGTGCACCGAACGATCGCCCTGATGGTCAAGCGCATAACCCGTTTGGAGAAAGCGGAGAAGAGCTTGGACTTTCCAATCCTGGAAAGGATGTTCAAGCGCAACTATTGGCCTCAGGTCACACCGGAGTTGAACCCGTTTCACAAAACCTTTCGAATGCGACGCCTGAATGGTGCTGGCGAACCTTTTCAGCCGACCTATCTTGATGGGGATAACCACGAAGGTGAGGTATATGCGCAGCGCTGATGCAGCCCTCACTCCGTCAACAAGCAGCCCTCTCGCGTCGGGTGGGCTCCCCATCACGATCGTGCGTACCAAGCCTATTGGTACGCGTATCGATGATCTGCGGGCGTGCGAATCGCTTGGTTCTTGGGTGGTGCGACTGGCTGCTGCGAACGGCCTGACGTCCCCAACCGAAATGCTGCGCTTCGCAGGATCCACGGCTCGCCCAAATTTTGACGCACCGCCAGATGTCGATGAGACCGTCCGCATGCTGTGCAGTCTCAGCGGACGCGCCGCAGGCGAGATTGAGCCAATGCTGCTGAGGTCAGCTATTAGTGCCCCCCCGAAGGATCGCGTCGGCTTTTTTCTACGCGACTGGGCTCTAAAAGAGAATTCTTTGATTCATCGATGGGAGGTCCGTCACGTCATTTGCCCTGAGTGCCTGGCTCGCGATGCCATTCCATATTGGCGCAGGAGCTGGCGCCTCGCACTGACGGTCAGTTGCCATATCCATGGACTTGAGATGCTAGAGCGATGCCTCAGGTGTGGCAACACATTCGTAGCGCCGAGGCGCAACCATGCGTCGCTACGTGAATGCTCCGCCTGCAAATCTCCGATCGAAAGAAATGAACCTTTGAAATATAGATACTCGGGCGGCGATATCTGGAAGGCCCTGTGCATGATCTACGATCGAGAGGGCATTTCAGGAATTTCTCGAGATTCGATGAAATCCTGTACATCAATCCGCCGCCTTCTTAACGTTCTCTGTTTTGTCGAGGAAGGAGTCTCCAGCGTGGAGGATGCCGGAAATCAACGCGCTGACCGAATGCTCCGAGCGGCTAGGGTTCATACCGAAGGATTTAGCGGGTTCGCTTCACAGCCCATCAAAGTTCGTTTGCGAGCCATAGAACTCCTGGAGGATTTCGCGCGCAGGCGCCAGCATGAATATCAGAAGCTCATTCACTCGGATCTTTCCTCGGTGAAGTGGCTCCAAATGTTTCATGCTATCTGCGCTGCGCCGCCATCCTCGGAGAATACTCAATATCAGATAGTCGACATCACATAGCTATGCAAAGCATGTCGACATCGAAGAACCGTTTGCTCGCAAAGCCCTCCCCGATCAAGGGAAAGTCTGGTCCCGAATCGCTTTCGTCATGGTTATTCCGGCTTGCAGGAGCGAACGGCTTCGCCAGCTATGGAGAACTACTGGACAATGCCGGGATCAAGCTGACACCAGGTGTGTCGCTCGACGTTGAGCCGGATCGTTGGGGATTGATAGACACGCTACAACGGATGTCTGGAATTCCTCGCAAGCAGCTGATTACGCACGCGCTCGACCCCGCGCTAGCAGCGATGACTGGATCTACGGGAGGCATTTCTGGACGCTGGATGCTGCCCAGTCGCTCAAGTGGCAGCCGCTTCGCGTTTTGCCCCGAATGTCTGCGGGACGATGAGAGAACCCATTGGCGCAGCGCTTGGCGCCTGGCCACAACGACTTTCTGCGTGGTCCACCGCCGACTTCTCGTGGATGCTTGTTGGCACTGTGGAGCACCTTTGCTGATCGGAGGTTCTCGCACGATGTCGCTCGCCCGTTGTGAGAACTGCGCCCACCGGTTACAGGAGAGCCCTAGCCCCCCGAGAGTTCGAGGGGTGTCGAAGTGGCGCTTCATCGCCCCTCAGCGCGCAACGCGCAGACATTTTCCAATCCCGCTGGTGCATACCAAGTTGTGGTGGGATGGCGTGCTCGTGCTCCTGAACGTGCTCAGTCGCCACAGGCTGGCTTCCAAGCTGCTTGAGGCGCAGCCCACCACGGCGCTGGTGCCGATCCTCACACGGATGGCTGGGGGCACGCGGCTATCGCTTGATCGCGAGTCGATATCGCTACGACATCAGATGCTAGGACTCGCGGACTGGCTCACCAGAGAGTGGCCCGCGCGTTTTATCCGGTCAATGGACAGGGCACGAATAACGTACGGTGAGTTCTGCACAACGGAGCTCGCCGTCCCATACTGGCTTGAGTCCGTGTGCAAGCAGTGGCTTGACCGATCACGCTACCAGGTGAGCGTGGTTGAGGTCAGGAGCGCTGCCGAGGTGCTTCAGCGCAAGGGACAGCCGGTGTCCAAAATCGCGATCAAGCGACTGCTAGGAGTAACGGAAGGAAAGGCACTGGACGTGTTCCGCCCGGCCATGAGGCGACGGCTGTCAGACGTTGAATTGCTTTTGATCGCGAGGGCACTCGACTCGGACCTCAGCACCTGCCCAACGGGTAGGGACGCACGCAGTGCGCTCTTGCGTGACGCGTGCAGCATCGCGGCCGCGGCGTGGCTCGGGACCTCGCTCGTCTCGACTTCAGAACTGAAGGTCGTTCAGGGTCGGCGCTTACTCAAGGAATGGCATGAGGCTGCCGCGGCAGAAGGTGCGCGTGGACAGCTTGCTAGCGTCTTTCACGCCTGGATGACGCAATATCTCAGCAGTGGCAGGCTTCGCTTCGAACGGTACGACCAACCGCAAGAGGCTCTCTTTCTCTCTCGCTTTGGGGAACCTACGCAGGGGTTCGGTCTCGCGGCAAGATTTGCAGAATTACTGCGCCGCTGTGGTGTTGCTGAATGGCCCCTGGGTGCGCGCCTGCTAAGCCTTGACGGTCAGAGGACGATATGAGAATTCCAACGTCGCGACTCTCAAGCGCGCATAAGCTCCGTTGGGCCAGCCCAGCCGAGGTGCGCGCATGCTAGTCGTCGTCGCTAGGCGAACCGAGGAGTCCCAAATTGACGAGTCTGATCTCCATTGCTTGGCGACTAACCTTGAACTTGGAAGCCAGTTGCTCAATCAGAACCGCTCGGTTGCGACATGAGTAGAGCAACTCGCCCAAATCGTGCACCACGGCCTCTCTCGGCATGAGTAGCGAGGCAGCAAACTGATTGGCTTCGATTTCTTTGTCGTCGATCGCCAATGAGGAGTTGCCGTCCCGACGGTTGACCACCTGCTTGTCGATGAAGATTTCGCCTTCATGACCCAAAACCAGATGACCGCACTCATGAGCGATCGTGAACCGCTGCCTCAGCAGGCTGTCTTCACTATTCACCGCGATCGTCACCGCCCCATCTTTCCTGACCAACACTCCTGATAGGTCATCGGTGAAGTTCCGTTGCACGACCTTGCAACCAAGGTGCATTGCTACTGCAACAGGATCAACGGGAATACGGATTTCGGCAGCCGCGTAGCGCGCTTCAGTCGCAGCCTGCTCTATCGCGCGACGTGACTTCATGTCGCTAGGCTATCTTGAATTTCAAGAACAATTTCCAGATCGTGCGGCTCAAGGAGACCGGCTAGGTCATGACGTTTGGATGCCGACTCCTGCGTCTGAGCCATCAGTTTTCCAAGATCCACCTCTAGGGCAGCACATATTGCCAGGGCTTGGTGCAGGGCCACCACCTGCCGGCCGGCTTCGATCGAAGCCACCGTGGCCCGGCCCATGGATGCTTTTGTGGCTAGCTGTTCTTGGCTCAACTGCTGTAAGCGGCGATGCCGCCGCACACCATCACCGAAAGCTTGGTAAAGGTTTTCCACGTGGGGAATGGTATTTGCACCAGCCGAAGATGTCAATGGGAATCACAAACTTCAGTTATCCACAGCCATCGCGGCTGTGGCGTGTTTCTCATTGAAGCTTTGGCAGTCAGTGTGGTAAAGTGCTAAGCAACTTTCGGGCTGTGAAAAGCAACAAGGGCCGACACCCGAAGGTTCCGGCCCTTGTCCCACCAAAGTAAGCATTTGGTGGCGTGTTATGAATTCACAAGAAGTGAACCCTCACGGCAGTCTGGGGAGACAGCCCGCGAGTTTACTGTGATTTGAATGACATGAGTCTTTGCTTGGATTGCGAGGATTGATGTCGATGACGTACTGACACAACAGGTGAGCTCTTCGTGAGCTTGATGCTGCCGGCGGCCTTCCCTGGCCACCGTGTCGACCTCGGTGTTCACCGAGTACCTCATTTCGCTCCCGTGCGCGAGAGCATTCAATTTCACAAGGTATGAACAACCTTTTCATTTCCTACGACCTCAACGTACCGGGACAAAGGTACGACCAAGTCATCGAGGCCATCAAGAAGCTCGGATACTGGGCAAAGGTCCAGAAGTCCTTCTGGTACGTCAACACTTCGCTGTCTGCCGAGGAGGCGGTCAAACGCGTCTGGAGCGTCATGGACAGCACCGACAGCCTGATCGTGGTGGACGCTACGAACAAGGCTGCTGCGTGGCGCAACATTCCGCAAGATACCGCCCGTTACATCCAGGATCAGTGGTCGAAGTAGGCAAATAAGCGGCCTGCTGTAGAGCGCACACAACCGGTGCGCTACCCCTGCCGCAGGTCGCGTCCGCTACAGCGATCTAACCCCTCCCAAATTATCACCACGGCGCCTGACTGAGGTCACGCACGTGCGCACGCCGCGATTCGGCGTGTCCCGACCTGCCCCACTGCGCGGCCAGGTGACAAAACAAGGCAGCGCAGCGGGCTCCGCTTCACGGCACGCGCTGCGCCATTGCTCAAGAGGATCGTATGGGTACGCATACTTGGAAACACGAGACCGCCCAGGCGCGGCTTAAAAAGAGCATTGAAAGCGTCGAGGACGTGACCGTCGTCGACTACGTCAAGGACACCTCACTCGAGAACATCCCGAAAACGAAGGCCTACCGGATGGACGCGGTACATATGTACGCGGACATCCTGAACCTGGATGCGATGCTCGAGTCAACGGCGTTTGAAGGAACCCAGTGCCATCAGCGCACGCTGCGCTTCCTGGATCTGCACTTCCGTGCGGTACACCGGATCCTTCGGGCCACCGATGCTCGCAAGGTGGATTTCCACAATCAGCGGCTGCACACCTTCATCGCAAAGCCGTACAACAGTGAAGCCAATGCCGAAGCTAAGCGCATCCGCAAGGCCGTGTCCATCGGGCAGTTGATCATCGATGTTTTGGCGGAGACGGGCGATAGCGATGAGCTCATCGAAAACGCGAAAGTTCGCATCGGCATCGACAGCGGCAAGGCCCTGGCCGTCAACAACGGCCGGCGCAGTAACCGCGAGCCTCTGTTTCTCGGCCAACCCGCCAACCTGGCGGCGAAGATGTCTGCAGGGCCCGCCGTCGGGATCTACCTTACCAACAACGCTCGCGTTGCCATCGGGCTTGCCAAGGTCGACGACGAAAAGGGCACGGCCCTGACCTCCGCCGAGATCGAAGCTTGCCAGGCCGCTGCCGACATTGGCGTGTCCAAAGACTACATCGTGAGCGAGTGGAAAAAGGACCTCGAAGCGACCCCCATCGGAACCTTCGAGTTCAGCGGCCACACGCCCCCACTGTCCAAGCTCGACATCGCGGCCCTGAGCCCGGCCAACTCGCGGCGCCAAGAACTGGCTTCGATCTACGCGGACATCGATGGATTTACCGCCTATGTGGCCGATCATGTGGATGACAACGCGGAGGATGTGGTCCGCACCCTCGCGGTTGTGCGCGAAGAACTCGATCATGTGCTCACCAGCGACTTCGAAGGACGGCGCATTCGCTTCATCGGCGACTGCATTCACGGTTTGATGTGCGAGGGCACCGCACAGACCACGGACACCGTTGCCACGATCAGCGATGCGACGTTGTGCGTAGGGGCACTCCGCAGCAGCTTCGAATTGGCGCTCGAAATGCTGCAGGACGAAGCCGTGGAGACTGGGAGCCTGGGCTTGGCCATCGGATTCGAGTACGGCCCTACGGCGACCACTCGCCTAGGCATGAAGGGTTCTCGTACGCGGTGCTCGGTGAGCCGCGCAGTACGGACCTCGGAAAAGCGGCAGCTTGTGTGCGACGGTACGCAGTCGGCGATCGGTGAAGTCGCTTACAAGAGCGCGAGCGAGGGCGTAAGGAAGCTGTTCGGCGCCAACCGCATCACCTCCAACCTGGACTATGCGGAGGTGGTTGAGGCGCTCGCTGCATCGAAGGATGCCACCGCACGTGCCGCCAAGACCGAAGCGTTCGCGCCGTTGCTTCCCGCGATTGCAAAGTCCTCCAATATTGACGTGCGTCCGCACATGCATGCTATCGACCCGCATCGTCATGGCTAGCGAGCAGCCGTTGATGAGAGTGCTGGCGTTGGCCGAGGAGTTCGATGCTGCTCTGATCGATGTGCCCTCGTCTTCGATCGCCTCCGACCCCGTGCTCGATGTAGCGGTGACCTCGGCAGATAGTCGACGAATCATCTACCGCCTCGCGTTGGCCGCCCGCGGCGGTGAGGTGACGGCACGCGAGCACACGCCGAACAGACTGCCCGGTTTTTGCCCGCAGCTGCACATCAACGGCGATGGCACCTTCTGTCTTGGCTGGAACGGCGCAGGACTTCTAGCGGTGGACGACGAAGCCTCCGCGCGGCTGTGGGGGGCGCGTCTCCATGGCTACCTCCGGCTACAGCAGCGCGCGCGCAGGCTGGGGCATTGGCCCGATCGAGAGTGGGCACATGGCAATGCGGCGGGCTACCAAAACGAAGCAGAGGTTGCGGCCGCCCAGCTTGGTGAGGACTTCATCGAAGACCTCTACGCTGACAAATTCGAGGCGACCTGGTGCGGCCGAATTCATCCTACGCATGGAAGGATGCTTCAGGTTTTCCGAGAGGGAATTCCGTTTTACAAGGTTTCAGAGCGGCACCAGCGCGTCCTGAACTCGCGTCAAGCTTGCGTTTGCGTGAAGGGTGATATCAAGCGACATCGGCGGCTTCGCTCCTGCGGCGAGCACCTGAAATTCGCTTTCGACTTTGCTGTCGCCTTGCGCAACTGGGTATCGGCCGAAGACGAGTTCTGGAGAGCTCTCGCGAAGACAAGCGCTACGTGCTGCGGCCGTTCAGCCACCTGCCGCCTACGCACCGCGCCGCAGTTCAAACAGGAGGCGGAAAAGTGAGCATCGATCCTGGCGGCAATCTCCTCTCTGGCACCGCTCATCCAGGAGAGGTAAAAGTCAGTCCTGCGAGTATCGACGCCGCAGCGCAAGGACACGTTCGCGAGCGGCTCACGGTAGCCCAATGGGTGTTTGAGCGCCATCTCGCGTGGATCGCCGCGGCAGAGGTGAAGGTCGGCATCATCGTCGCCATTCAAACTGCAATGCTCGGCGGTCTTGCAGCGGCCTTCTCGGCGTCCGAGCCGGCTGCACGCACTGCATGGGCTTACTTCGCAACCTTTTCGACGGCAGGATTCGGAGTACTCAGCATTGTTTGCGCGGCAATGGTGCTCTTTCCTCGCACATCTGGTCCGGAGAAATCGCTGCTGTTCTTCGCCAAAGTTGCCTGCTTGTCACAAGAAGATTATTCGGAGAGCTTCCTGAAATCCTCGCCCGAGGAGCTACTCCGCGACTGGACAGCTCAAATTCATCGCAATGCTCAGATTGCAAGGGACAAGTACATCTGGGTGCGGCGCAGCATGGGGTGGGCATTCGGCTCGGGAATCCCATGGATCATTGCAGGCGGCCTACTTGTCAAGGTGTAGCAAGGCAAACGTGTCCTCTCAACAAGGCTGACTTTGGGAAAGCGCGACGAGCCACGGCTTTATCGATACTTCGGAGAAGAAGATGCTTGACAGATTTCAAGGAGATGCGGGGCAGCGACTTTTGATTGAAGCGCTGGAAGGGCAAAAACTTGTCGCCGGCAACCAAGAGCTGGCCAAGTTCTTAGCGTCGAAAGTGCAGCTGAGGGCTGTCGCGACGGGCGAGTCCGTCATCAAGCAGGGAGACAGCGACAACTTCGTTTTGTTGATCTTGGCAGGCCTGTTCGACATCGTCGTGAACGGTCGGCGAGTAGCCCGCCGGACGATGGGTGATCATGTGGGGGAGATGGCGGCGATCGATTCCGCGCAACCGCGGGCGGCGACGGTTACAGCAGCAGAGCCAGGGCTTGTCGCGATGATCAGCGAGGCTCATCTTGCGGAAGCCGGACAAAATTTTCCGCACGTCTACAAAGTCATCGCCAAGGAACTTGCGAGGCGACTTCACCAGCGCAATGCGCACGTTGGCTCTGCCAGGGAAAAGATCAAGCTGTTCGTGATCTCGTCCAAAGAGTCGATGGGGGTCGCGCGCGCGATTCAGAACGCGCTCCAGTACGACGATTTCGTAACTACGGTTTGGACCGACGGTGTCTTTCGGGCTGGCAGTTCTGCGTTGCAGAGCTTGCTTGACGCCGTTGACGACTCTGACTTCGCGGTAGCGATCGCGCATGCTGACGACATGACAAACTTCCGCGGCACCGAATGGCCCGCTCCGCGTGACAACGTGGTTTTCGAACTGGGCCTTTTCATGGGTAGGCTTGGTAAGGAGCGAGCGATCCTGATGGAGCCACGCGAGCGTGACGTGAAACTGCCCAGCGACCTTGCTGGCGTCACGACGATCACCTATCGCTACGAGAAAAGCGCCGACGCCGCTGCATTGATGGCGCCGGCTTGCAACGATCTGCGTGCGCACATCCTGCGACTTGGCCCCAACCTATAAGGAATATGTCGATGGCACTCGAGGAAGATCTGACGACATGGGTCACGGACACTTTTAGGTTTCAGTGGGACGAGGAAACCACGACGCTCGTCCCCAAGCCCGAAGACCTCCGGTTGAACGCCAACCATGCAAAGGATCTAGAGGAGGCCGTTGTCCTGTATGCCGACCTCGACGGCTCAACGGACATGGTCGACAAGTACAGGTGGTGGTTCAGCGCAGAGATCTACAAGACTTTTCTGAAGTGTTCGGCTGACATCATCAAACAGGAAGGCGGCGTGGTGACAGCCTACGACGGCGATCGGGTGATGGCTGTCTACACCGGAGACTCGAAGAACAGTTCAGCTGCCCTGACAGCGCTCAAGATCAACTACTGTGTAACGCAGATCATTCAGCCTGCTATTGACCATCAATACCCCAACACCGACTTCAAGCTCAGCCACGTCGTCGGCATTGACAGTAGCCAACTGAGAGCAGCGCGCATCGGGGTGCGCGGCGACAACGACATCGTCTGGATAGGCAGAGCAGCAAACTATGCGGCGAAACTCACAAGCCTGTCCGGAAAGCCCACCCGCATCACCGAAGCCGTCTACAAGCGCCTCAGGAAAGACCTGAAGGAGACCGACGGAACAAGTATGTGGAAAGCCGAATACTGGGACGAGAAGTCGATGGTGATCTACACCTCGACGTGGCATTGGGGCGGACTCTAGCCGCTCCTCTGAGTGTTCGCGTGCTTCTGGCCCAGTTATGGCAGTTCGTGAAGAGCGAGGACGTCAGGACCTCGAAGCACCGCACAAACTCACATAGTTTGAACGACTTGTCGCGAAAACTCACTTAGTTTGATCCATTCACGATCGGTCCTGGTTCAAAATTGTTGCGCAAGCTCTTGATTTTAAAAGGGCAAATAACGCAGTAACTTTGACTCGCTACACAGGTGGCGCGCTACCAGCGCAAGCTCAGCGGCCCCCTGCTCGATCGCATCGACCTGCACATCGAAGTGCCCGCAATCTCGGCGCAACA
>Ga0160430_100702_pt1 | contig 16325 bp, 9 predicted proteins | sample HID1971I_E0MG_FD_108274 | JGI IMG/M metagenome (GOLD analysis project Ga0160430, IMG submission 108274) | Enriched millipede-associated microbial communities from UW Madison campus, WI, USA - HID1971I_E0 MG | ecosystem: Host-associated > Arthropoda: Insects > Digestive system > Unclassified ...
CCTTAACTCCAAATGCGTATCAATACAACGGGGATTACAACATCATCTCCCGCGGACTGCACAACGCAGCTACGGGCTTCTTCAACGAAGCATGGAACGGCAGCTACAAAGGCATCGGCCGGGCCAATAACCTGCTCGCCAATATCGACAAAGTCAATATGGACAATGCCCTCAAAGAAAGGTACAAAGCCGAAGCTAAATTCCTGAGGGCCCTATATTACTTTCCTTTATGGAACCTCTTTGGTGGCGCGCCATTGATCACCGATGCCACTAATTTTGAAACACAGGCATCCCTGCCCCGCAATACCGCTGCGGAATTGCTGGTTCAGATCCTCAAAGATCTGGATGAAGCTTCTGCTGGTACAGTGTTGCCGCTGACCTATTCCGGTACGGAAAAAGGACGGGCAACCCGTGGTGCTGCGTTGGCCCTAAAAGCCAGGGTACTGCTCTATGCCAAAAGATGGCAGGAAGCGGCAGAAACCGCCCAAAAAGTCATCGATCTGAAGACCTACACCCTGTTTCCGGATTACCGCGGACTGTTTTACTTAGAAAATGAAGGCAACTCCGAAGTGATCTTTGATGTGCAGTATAAATATCCTGAATTTACCCATTCATTGGACATCAGTCTCGATCAGCAGCTCGGCTCCGCACCACTGCCAGACCTGGTCAATGCGTATTACGCTACAGATGGCAAGCCGATCAGTACTTCGCCACTGTACAATCCGCTGAAGCCTTATGAAAACAGGGACTCGAGGCAACAGGCCACCATCATCTTGCCGGGAACCCAGTTTAAAGGCGCCACCGTAACTGCCATTCAATACCCGAGTACAGGCGTGGGATTGAAGAAATACACCATTTTTAAAGACAATGAAAAGCCCGTAGCGGCACCGACCAGTGGCACCTCCGAACTCAATTATATCCTGTTTCGCTATGCAGACATATTGCTCACCTATGCGGAAGCGAAAAATGAACACACCGGACCAGATCTAAGCATTTACACCGCACTCAACCTGGTGCGCAAAAGGGCTAAAATGCCGGATTTTGTGGAAGGTCAGACCAAAGAGCAATTGAGGGAAGAGATCCGTCACGAGCGCCGGATCGAGCTGGCCGGAGAGGGCTTGTATTACTACGATATCCGCCGCTGGGGAATAGCCGAAGCTGTCCTGAACGGAGACATCACCAATATAGCCGGTTCACGGATCGACGGGAGATTATTTACGGCCAACCGGGATTACTTTTGGCCGGTGCCTTCCATAGCCATTCAAAATAATCCTAAACTAACCCAAAACCCTAACTTTAATAATTAAACGTATGACCCGTTATTTTAAAGAAATAGCCATTGCCCTGCTTATCGCAGGCACGGCGACTGTTCAGGCCCAGACAAAGAAAAAGCCCAATATTATTTTCATCCTCGCCGATGATCTGGGCTACGGCAATCTCAGTAGCTATAATGCCAAATCCCTGACGCCGACGCCTAATATCGACCGTCTGGCCTCCGAAGGGCTTAAGTTCACCCGGTTTTATTCCGGAAATACGGTTTGCGCACCCTCAAGGGGATCGCTGATGACCGGCTTTCATATGGGGCATGCCTACGTGCGTGGCAATGCCAAGGCCAAAGACAGCCTGTCTGCCCTGCGTCCGCAGGATACCACGGTCGTACAGAGGTTGCATGCCAATGGTTATAAAACCGGTATGTTTGGTAAATGGGGATTGGGCGACCATGACAGCAAGGCTGCGCCTCATCTGAAAGGTTTTGATGCTTTTTATGGCTACCTGGATCAGCGTCATGCCCATGATTATTTCACCGACAGCCTTTATGAGATCGTCGGTGGTCAAACAATCGCAGTCAAAACAGACCCTAAACAATACAGCGAGGAACTGATTGTCAACAAGGCTTTGCAATTCATCAATACTCATAAAAACGACCCATTCTTTCTTTATCTGCCCCTCACGCTGCCCCATGCGGAGTTGAAAGTGCCGGCCGAACTGATGAAGAAATTCCAGAATGCAGACGGCTCCAGTAAGTTCCCGCCTGAAACGCGGTTTGAACAAAAAAATAGTTACGATAGTCAGGATCAACCACACGCAGCTTTCGCAGCAATGATCCACCAGTTGGATTCAGACGTAGGCAAGGTGCTCGACCTGATCAAAAAACTGAACCTGGACAACGATACCTATATTTTCTTCAGCAGCGACAATGGCCCCCATGCCGAAGGTGGAGCAGACCCGGAGTATTTCAATAGCGGCGGCCCATTGAGGGGCATCAAACGCGATCTGTATGAAGGTGGCATCCGCGTACCGCTGTTGGTTAGAGCACCGGGCAAGATCAAAGCAGGCACCGTAACCGAAAAGCCCTGGGCATTCTGGGATGTACTGCCAACAGTAGGAGAAATCACCGCTACCAAGACCCCGTCAAATATTGACGGTCTGTCTTTCAACGCCATACTGAAAGGGCAACCAGCGGCCAAAGAACACGAATATTTCTACTGGCAATTTAATGAGAAAGGCCTCAAAGAAGCGCTGACCAAAGGCGACTGGAAACTCATCCGTTTTAAAAATGAGGGACAGCCACAGGTGTTGGAGCTCTACAATATCAAACAGGATATTGGCGAAACCAAGGATCTCGCTGCCCAAAACCCGGCCAAAGTAAAGGAACTCGCTGCCCTGATCCTCCAGGCTAAAAGCCCGGCTGAAAACAAGCTTTTCGACTGGTCATATGTAGAAAAATAATTATGTAGAAAAATAATCCTGTTGATAATTAACTCTATGATTATAACCAACCTGCGCGGCCATACTACAAACAGTATGGTCCGCAGGTTTTTTATTCCGTCAGCTTTTCCTTCTTAAACTCCGTCGGCGTACAGCCATATTTGCTTTTAAACAGGGTAGAAAAATAAGTAGGAGAGGAGATTCCTACTCTGTACGTGACCTCGGAAATAGAGAGGTCTTCATTCAATAATAAGTACTTCGCTTTCTTCAACCGCTTATTGATGATGTACTCAGACACACTGCAGCCCAACAGCGCCTTTACCTTTCGGTACAGCTGTACCCTCGAAATACCGATTACCTTACAGATTTCTTCCACGCTAAGATTTTCATTGGCAAGGTTACTCTCCACAATCCCCGAAAATTCATTAAGGAACCTTTTGTCCAGTTTGCCCACTGTGTTTATCCTCGAATCTACCGGTAGTTCGGTACTGTAATGGCTGCGCATCAGCACCCGGTTGTTCAGCAGGCTTTTAATCGATTCCATCAAAAAGCTCATGTTGAACGGCTTACTGATGTATGCATCGGCCATCGCCTGCAAACCTTCAATCTGATGCTCGTCACTGGCTTTGGCGGTCAGCAAGACGACAGGGATGTGGGACGTGCGGATGTCGTTTTTTAATACATTCAACAGTGCGATACCCGACTTGCCGGGCATCACCACATCAGAGATAATGAGGTCTGGTACCTTTTCCAGTGCTTCATTTAGTCCTGCTTCACCATTGTCGGCGGTAAATATTTCATAGTCTGAAGAAAGGCGCTGCTTCAGAAAAGCCAGCATATCTTCATTGTCCTCTATCAGAAGAATAGACTGTTCTTTCAAAGTATCAAACACGGGCATCAGTCGGTTATCACCATCGTTACTTTGCTCCAGTTCGACCGTGTACAATTTAAAAGTATGATCGTCGACCACATAGGGACTGGTAGCCCCTTCCGATTTTTCCTCCGGCTGGAAGTGTCCGCCGCCCAATGGCAGCACGAGGTGGAAAGTTGTTCCCGTCCATTTTTCACTATGCAGGAGGATGCTGCCCTGGTGCAGAGCGATAATTTCTTTGGATAACGACAAGCCGATACCTGAGCCTTTTGCCCGGTCATTTTCTCCCTGATAAAAAAGGTCGAAAGCATGGTTCACTGCCTCTTCCGACATGCCCACACCATTGTCTTCTACCCAGGTCTGCACCGTATTGGCTGCGGTATCCCTTTCGATCCTGATGTGTATCCTGCCATGATCGTTTGTGAACTTGAAGGCATTGGACAGCAGGTTGAAAATCACCTTATCCAGCATATTTACATCAAACCAGACATTCAGTTCCCTTTCAGTGGTCAGGACCCTGAGATCTATCTTTCTTCTTTTTGCAATGTCTTTAAACGCATAGGCGATGTCTTTCACGAAGGCTATAAAATCATTTTCCGTAACACGGATGCTGCTATTGTCGTACTCTATTTTTCTGAAATCAATAAGTTGATTGACCAGTCGCAGCAACCTTAAAGCATTCTTATGGATCATACCAAGGTGTTTCTTTGCTGTTTCCGGAAGCTTCCTGTCCTCCAGCAATTCTTCCAATGGGATGTTGATCAGCGTAAGGGGGGTACGGAACTCATGGGAGATGTTGGTGAAAAAATTAAACCTGGCTTCAGAGGCAGCCTCAGCTTTGGCCGACATTTCGATCAGCTGTTGCTGATGGAGCAGGATCTCTTCGTTTTTAGTTTCCAGTGCGCGGTTGTTTCGCCAGTTTTCCATAAGGGAATATAAGGCCACACTTCCGAAAATAATCGCAAAAACCAGGCTGATCACCAGGATATTGAGGATGATCTGTTGATTGTTGTATACCTCCATCTGCTCTTCCAGCATTTTCTGCTGCCGTTCTATGTCTTTTTGCTGGCTGTTCATCTTATCGGCCTGCAGCCGCATCAATTGCACATTGCTGGAATCTGCGACCAATGTTTTAAGGATATTCTCCCGGTTGAAAGGTTCGTTGTTCAATATGTTCAGTGCCGTCCGTATCGCCTCTTTTCCACCCGTAGAATACAACATGGAGGATTGGATGATGCCATCGGAGATGTATTGCAATCCATTTTGCGCGCCGGGCAGGGCATCTACCCCCATGATCTTTATTTTTTTACCTGGTGTGCTCTTTTTAAAGGCGAGATAAGCGCCCAGGGCCATCTGGTCGTTGTGGGCAAAGACCATGTCGATATCTGCGGCCGACGTCACCAGTTGCCCAACTTCTTTTTGGGCAACTTCTTTAAGCCAGTTGCCATATACCTGTTTGACCACTTTCACATGGGGGTAGGGCTGCAAACCTTCATAAAAACCCCTTTGCCGCTCTATCGCGGGGGAGGAGCCCGGAAGGCCCATTACTTCCAGAATCCTGGCCTTCCCGTTCATTTTTCCGGCCATATATTCTGCCGCCAGCCTCCCTATCTCATAATTATTTCCACCCACATAGGCTGTATACAGGCTGGAAGATGTCTTTCTGTCAATTACAATAACAGGTATACCACTGTTGAATGCCTCTTCTACAATGGGCGTCAATGGTCTGGCCTCATTTGGAGAGATGATCAGGAGGTTGACTTTCTTTTTGATCATTTCCTTCACCTGGCTCACTTGCGTCTGGTTGTTCCCATTGGCATCCTTGTAGATCAGGTTAATCTCCGGATGGAAGGAAAGTTCTCTTTTCATCTCCTCCAGCATGGTTTTTCGCCATTCGTCCGATCCGATGCATTGGGAAAATCCTATGGTATATTCCGTTCGCTTGTCTTTTTTACTGCCGCAGGAGTAAAACAAAGCCGAAATAAGGAATAGGAGAACTGCAAAGTGAGGGAAGCCAGGGCTGCCGTACGCATAACTGAATTTTCTCATGATCGGGATACAGATTTAATTTGGTAAGGAAAAATACCAAAAGGAATCGGTTTATGAAAATGGAGGGACCGGCATATGCCCAAAGCCGGTTATCGATTGTGTAACAATATGTATCATTATTTAAAACTCAGGTATCAAATCCTATATAAAGTGCGCTCTAGTAGGAATGTTATTAAAATTAATAATCTGATCTTCAGTGAAATGTGTGATTGTCTGCCAATTTATAATTATGAATGCATTTGAATTGAAATTTAACACAGAAAGACCTGAGTTTCTTCTTCTTTGTGGTGTAAAAACCAAGTATAAACTTCATGAAGAAAAATTTTGTCATAGCGTGGTCGCTCGTTGTTGCTTTAGGTGGCTTTCTTTTCGGCTTTGATACAGCGGTCATCTCCGGCGCTGAAAAAGCCATCCAGCATTATTGGGATTTAAATGTATTTGAGCACGGCCTTACCGTATCCATTGCGCTGATTGGTACAGTTCTTGGTTCCATTGTCGGCTCCATACCGGCAGATAATTTCGGCCGCAAAAACACCTTATACCTGATTGCGGTCTGTTATTTGTTATCTGCGCTGGGGACTGCACTTGCCCACGATTGGGCAGTGTTCCTCAGTTTCCGTTTTCTTGGAGGAATTGGTGTAGGCATATCCTCCGTTGCTGCACCGATCTACATTTCGGAGATCTCACCTGCGCATTCACGGGGTAGGCTGGTTGCGCTCTTCCAGTTCAATATCGTACTGGGCATCCTGATTTCTTACCTGTCCAATTACCTCATCGGCAGCAGCGGGGAAAATTCCTGGCGCTGGATGCTCGGTATACAGGTTCTTCCATCTCTGATCTATTTGGGCTTAATCCCGCTGGTTCCCGAAAGTCCGCGCTGGCTCATCCTGCAACGCAACCGGATCAGCGAAGCCAAAGAGGTGCTGAGAAAGATCAGCCCCATTAATTTTGAACGGGAACTGTCAGATATTATACAGTCCGGGGAGCATCAGCAGGCCCAGGCCAAAGAACCGCTTTTGTCGAGGAAATACAAACGCCCGGTCTTACTCGCTATTCTTTTTGCTGTGTTCAACCAGGTGTCGGGCATCAATGCCATCATCTATTACGCACCCAGAATATTCGAAATGGCGGGGCTCGGTGCACACACTTCTTTATTGTCGACCATCGGTATTGGGCTCGTTAATTTCACCTTCACCCTGATTGCCATTGGCTTTATCGACCGTTTCGGCCGCAGAAAGCTGATGTTTATCGGCACCATCGGACTGATTATTTCTTTAGCCCTGGTGTCGTATACCTTTTACACCGGTAATTTTAATGGCTTGCTCATTACCTTCTATCTTATGCTCTACATTGCCTTTTTCGCCTTTTCACAAGGGGCGGTCATCTGGGTATTCATCTCCGAGATTTTTCCCAATGAGGTACGCGCCAAGGGTCAGACGCTGGGCAGTTTCACCCACTGGATTATGGCGGCCATCATCGCTTTCAGCTTCCCTTACTTGTCGGAAGAACTAGGCGGCGGCAATACCTTCCTCTTCTTTTGCATCATGATGATCATCCAGCTGCTTTTTGTTTGGAAACTCATGCCCGAGACCAAGGGCAAGTCGCTCGAGCAGATTGAACACAATATCATCGGACATTAACTCAAAACCAATTTAACCAAATACGATATGAAACGAATTTTATCACTTATGCTCCTCTTTCTTACTGTCTTGCAGGTGAGGGGCCAGGACCGGCTGCTCAGCGGCAGGGTCATAGACAAGACCAGCAAAACACCCGTGGCAGGGGCGTCGGTTGCGGTCATAGGCACGGATAAGACGACTGTTACCGATGCCAGCGGCGATTTTACCATTGCTGCCAATGCCGGGCAAACTTTGCGTATTGTCTATATAGGCTACGTTGCCCATATGTTGAAAGTGCCATCCGGCGATGCAAAGCTACAGGTCGAGCTGTCGGAGGATAGCCAGTCGCTCGACGAGATCGTGGTAACCGGCTATCAGCAGGAGCGGAAAAAAGATTTGACGGGTGCCGTAACTGTGGTGGATATAGACGACATCAAGCAGGCGGCGGCCAACCCGATCAAGAGCTTACAAGGCATGGTTCCGGGGATGTACATCACCTCCAACGGCTCGCCGAGAGGCGCGGCTACCGTGCGCATCCGCGGGATCGGTACGTTAAACAATAATGATCCCCTCTACATCATCGACGGCGTGCCTTCCAAAGCGGCTTTGCATACCATCAATCCTGCAGATATTGAATCCATGCAGGTGCTGAAAGATGCTTCTGCGGCCAGTATCTATGGGTCGAGGGCCGCCAATGGGGTGATCATCATCACCACCAAAAAAGGGGTGAAGGGCGGCACGAAACTGAACGTAAACGCATACACCGCCCTATCAGGATACACCAGTAAAATATCTATGCTCGATACCGAAGGCTTCGGAAGGGCTTTGTGGCAGGCCAATATCAACAACGGCACCAACCCCAATAGCACCAGCATGCCTTACCAGTTCGAGTCGCATATCGATGCCCAGACCGGACAGGCGGTGCTGGACAAGATCATCACCCCCGAATACCTCGATGCAGCCAAAACCTTGAAAGCTTCCAATACCGATTGGTTTGATGAGATTTCCCAAACGGGGGTTGTTCAGAACTACGACCTTTCCGTTTCCAATGCATCCGATAATGGAAGTTACCTCCTGGGACTGGGCTACTTTGAAAACAAAGGCGTCATTAAACATACGGGCTTCAACAGGATCTCTGCCCGCTTAAATTCTGACTATAAATTACTGAACAGCAACCTTGTAATCGGGCAAAATCTGAGCATCGTCTACCTGGATGAAGTGGGCAATCCAACCATCAGTGAGGCGGTACAGGCTTTGCCCATTATCCCTGTAAGGACCGTAGATGGCAAAGGCTGGGGCGGGCCGGTTACCGGCATGAACGACCGCCAAAACCCAATGAGGCTGTTAGACAACAATAAGCAAAACAACAACGAATACGTCCGCCTGTTTGGCAGCTTTTTCGCTGACCTTACTCTGTTTAAAGGTTTGAAATTCAGGTCTAATATCGGCTTCGATTACGGCAACTCCCAGGAAAGGGCATCCAGGTTGCGCTACCAGTCGGGATACCTTAGCAACCCGGTCAACCGGCTCCAGTCTACCCAATGGCATTCCCTTAAGACGACCTGGACGAATACCCTGAATTACAATTACTATTCAGGTAAGCATAGGCTGGACGCCCTGGCGGGGACGGAATATTTCGTGGACAACTATACCTCCTTCTGGGCATCAAGAGAGGATTTTATCATCGAGGACGATGAATTTCTGTACCTCAATTCTGGTACAGGGATCAAAGACAATTCCGGTAGCGGGACCAAGAGTGTACTGATGTCCTATTTCGCCAAGGTCAATTATTCCTTTATGGATAGGTATTTAATCTCAGGTACCCTGCGCTACGATGGTTCTTCACGCTTCGGTGCCAACAACCGCTTCGCGGCGTTCCCGGCGGTATCAGCCGGCTGGCGGATCAGTGAAGAAGCTTTTATGAAAAATAAGCTAAGCTTTGTAGACGATTTAAAATTACGCATCGGCTGGGGAATCACCGGAAACCAGGAGATCGACGACAATGCAATTTATAACATTTACCTGGCCGATTACAACCTGACCTCCTACGACATCAGTGGAAAAAAGACCGGCGTACTGCCTTCCGGATACCGCCAGTCGCAAATCGGCAACCCTGATCTGAAATGGGAATCCACCATGATGACCAACCTCGGCCTCGACTTCTCATTTTTAAACCAGAAGCTGTACGGTAGCGCCGAATATTACATCAAGAAAACCACCGATATCCTCGTCGCACCGGGATACATCGCCGTTCTTGGTGAAGGCGGCAGACAGTGGTTCAACGCCCCTTCCATGAGAAATGTAGGTTTTGAACTCAGTCTCGGCCATCAAACTAAAATCGGAAAAGACCTGAAGATCGACGTCAATGCCAATTTGGATGTCGTGAGAAATAAGGTGACTTATCTTCCTTCCAGTGTGATCAACAATTATGGGGGCAATGGCGGGACCGACAATATCCTGGGCAGAACGATAGGCTCTCTATATGGGTACATCGCCGATGGTCTTTTCAAAACACAGGAGGAAGTCACGCAGCACGCTACGCAACCCGGCAAAGGACTGGGCCGGATCAGGTATCGGGATGTCAACGGAGATGGGGTAGTTACCGACGCCGATAGGACTTGGCTTGGGGTGCCGCTTCCGGATTTCAGTTATGGCTTTAACTTTTCGGCCAGCTACAAAGCTTTTGATGTCTCCTTTTTCCTTCAGGGGATCTCAGGCCTTAGCGTTGAAAACGGCGTAAAGACCATGACGGATTTCTGGAGTACCTCCAATACAGGGTCCAACAAAGGCAGCCGCCTGCTGGATGCCTGGTCGCCGCTCAATCCAACCTCCAATATCCCGGCGATTGCCTTGACAGATGCCAATTTTGAAAGCCGGTTTTCTACCTATTTTGTTGAAGACGGCTCTTATCTCAAATTGAGAAATGCCCAGATTGGCTACACGATGAATGCCGCGCCGGTCAGGAAACTGGGGATCCAGTCGCTTCGCTTTTATCTGGGTGGAGACAACCTGGGCTTATTGCTCAAAAGCAAATCCTTTACCGGTTTAGATCCTGAAAACCCTGCTTATGGATATCCCAATCCACTGGTGGTCACCGCAGGCATCAATCTCAAACTTTAACGATTACAGACATGATATATAAAATCGACATGAAAAAAATCAGCATCCTATATTTAATGGCTTTCCTGCTTGTGGCGCAATCCTGCAACAGGCTGGAGCTGACGCCAAAGGGCATCCTGAGTGAGGACCAGATCTCGACACCCAAAGACGCTGAAGGATTTGTGATCTCGGCCTATTCCCACCTGGGCAATGACCACCGCTCAGATTATCCTTTTAGCCTGTGGCCATATGGCAATGTGCGGTCGGATGATGCTTATAAGGGTGGCCGCGATGCCAATGATGTTCAGAACTTCCATTTCCTGGAAAACTTCACCGCGGTGCGGCCTGATTTGAACAACTTTAGTCAGCTGTGGTTTCGGGCCTATAGCGGCCTTCGGCGCACCAATGAAGGCCTGCGCATCCTGGGTAAATTTACTGCTGCCGAGTATCCTCAGAAAGAAATCAGAACAGGTGAGCTGCGGTTTTTAAGAGGCTACTGGTATTTTATGCTGAAAATTCTTTTTAAAAATATCCCGTATATCGATGAAACTTTGGTCAACGAAGAATACGCGCTGGTATCAAACCGCGCGCTCAGCAATGACGAGTTATGGAATAAGATTGCAGAGGATTTCAGCTTCGCCGCCCAGGTCCTGCCTGCCGAGCAACCAGAAGTTGGCCGTGCCAATAAGATCGCTGCCTATGCCTACCTGGCCAAAACCAGGTTGTACCAGGCCTATGAGCAGGACGAGAAGCACAGTGTGGTCAATATCAATAAACAGCGTCTGCAGGAGGTGATCGATGCTGCCGACAAAGTGATCGGTACGCGGTATGGCCTGGAGAACGACTTTGCCAATGCCTTTCTTCCGGGTACCTATGAGAATGGAAAGGAGTCTATATTTGCGGTTCAGTTTTCAGCAAATGACGGCGTAGGTCGGGGCAGGCTCAATTACAGTGATTACCTGAGCGTTCCACAGGGAATGGGCTGCTGCGATTTCCAGAAGCCCTCACAAAACCTGGTAAATGCTTTTCATACAAGCAACCAGGGTATGCCTTTGTTTGATACGTATAATGCTGTAAATGTGAATTTCAGTGCAGATTTTGTCGACCCAAGGCTGGACCATACGGTATCCAGACCCGGAAACCCGTGGAAGTATGAAACTACTATTGTCGTGACCCAGGGCTGGAGCCGCGCGCCGGCGATCTATGGTTATTTCAATTCTCTGAAAGAAAATGTAGCCCCAACCTGCGATTGTTTCGTCAATGTGGACCCCTATCGAGGCAATACTAAGCCAAGAATTATCCTGCGCTATGCGGATATCTTGCTGTTTAAGGCGGAAGCACTGATCGAACTGGACCGGCCCGATGAGGCGTTGCCTTTGATCAATCAGGTGCGTGAACGTGCGGCCAACAGTACGGCGCGCTTGAAAAACGCCGCTGGCAACCCGCTGTCAATTTATCGCGTAGAAACCTATAAACCCGGTGTGAACATTACCTGGAATAAGACCACTGCCCGTGAGGCGCTGAGATTTGAGCGTCGCCTGGAGTTTGCATTGGAAGGCAGCCGCTTTTTTGACCTCGTAAGATGGGGTATTGCCGATCAGGTGATGAACTCCTACCTCGATGTAGAAAAAACGCGGAGAAGTATTTACAAAGATGGCAAATTTACCAAAGGACGGGACGAATATCTGCCTGTTCCCCAGTCACAAATGAACTTCGCGCAGGGTGCCTATATCCAGAACCCTGGGTATTGAGCAAGCTTCTGCCTATGCTAAACAAACCCTGTCGTCAATGATCAGAATACACGGAAATAATATACATTTACTATACTCAACCCACATATGAATTTTAAAACACCTCATTTAATGAAAAAGATAGCCTGTTTTGCCATGATGGCATTATCAGGCTCTACCGCAGTGCACGCGCAGGATTATACCTCCAAAGTACCTAAATATACTTTTGGTAAGACCCTGAGCGAACAGGAAAAGCAACTTAAAAACAACCCCCTGCTGAAGCGTTTCGAAGCCTCCCGCAAAGCCCTGGCGGCAGATAAGCACCGGCCTTATTACCATTACATCACGCCCGAAGGGCGCTTAAACGATCCCAACGGCTTGTGCTACTGGGGCGGCAACTGGCACCTGTTCTACCAGGGCTATCCACCTGAAGATCCGCGCCAGCATTGGGGACATGTAGTCAGTAAAGACCTCATCCACTGGCGCGACCTGCCCTATGCCATCTATCCCAATCCCGAAGAAAAGGTCTATTCAGGTGCCACTTTCGTTGAGAAAGACCGCGTGATTGCCATGTATCACGGAACCAAAGCAGGCACTATGGTGGCTACCTCTACCGATCCTTTGTTGCTCAACTGGGACAAGCTCACCGGCAAACCCGTAATCCCTTATCCTAAAGAAGGGGAGAAGATCCCTTACAACATCTTTGACCCCAACATCTGGAAGAAAGGCGACCATTATTATACCGTGTTGGCCGGCGTGCGCCCGGTAGGGCCTGGCGGCAGGAACATCCGTGCCCACTTTCTGCTGAAGTCTAAAGACCTCAGCAAATGGGAATACCTGCATCCATTTGTAGAAAATGACCTCTACGGATTGGTGGGGGACGATGGCGCCTGTCCGTATTTCTGGCCGATAGGCGACAAGGGCAAATATATTTTGCTCCATTTTAGTCACATGAGCGGCGGTAAATATATGATCGGTGACTACGATCAGCAACGCGATAAGTTTGTAGTTACCGATGGTGGTGATTTCAACCATGGCCCGGTTTCTAAAGGTGGCATCCACGCCCCATCGGCTTATCCTGACGGAAAAGGTGGCGTAGTAGCTATATTCAACATGAATTCTGGTAAGCCGATTGGCAACGGCAGTTTTACAGAAATGATGACCTTGCCCTGGCTGCTTACCCTCGATGAGCGTGATAAGCTCCAGATCCAGCCGGCAGGAGATGTAGAATCATTGAGAAGAGAGAAAGTATCACTGGCAGAGACTGTTTTGCCCGCCAATAAAGAGGTTGTCCTTAAAAATGTATCCGGCAATGCAATGGAGCTGAACCTGACCGTCGACCTTCAAAAAGCAACTACTTTAGAGCTCAATGTACTGCGTTCGCCAGGCAAGGAAGAATATACCCGGATTCTGTTTTACAAAGATGGAGGATATAATGGTCGCTCGGAAGTGAAAAACGGGGTGCAGTACAGTGCCATAGCGATCGATAATTCTATGGGCTCTACATTAAATACGGTGAAATCCAGGGTAACCGAGACCGCCAATGTGGAGATTAAAAAGGGGGAACTGGTCAATATGCGCATCTTTATAGACCGCAGTATCGTCGAGGTTTTTGTCAATGGCCGCCAATGTATTTCCGTTCGGACGTATCCCGATAGAGAAGACAGCAAAGGGGTATCGATCCAGGCGCGCGGCAATGATGCTTTGCTCAAATCGCTTGATGCCTGGCAGATGGAGAATGTATTCAGTCAGAAATAAAAAATATAGAAGTTGTCATAGTACAATCGTACTATGACAACTTCTAAAATTAGCCCTTATTCTCTATCGAGACATTGTACAGATCGTACCAGTCCTGATGATCGAGTTCAATCTCAAATGCATTTGCCGCATTTCTAATCCGTTGTTTTTCAGTGGTTCCAATCAATGGAATTGCACCCAGCTTAACCAGCCAGGCTACTGCAAGCGACTCAATATCGGCATTGTACTTTGCGCTCAGCTCTTCCAGTTTCGCTCTTACTTTGACCGCTTGTATATCGGTCCCTTTCGCGATACGGCCTTCCGATAGTGGTGCCGAAGCCAAAGGCCGCATATAGCGTTGCTTGATATAATCCAGCTGCCCGTTGTCCAGCGCCTGGGTGCTCAATAAGTTCAACTCAATATGATTGGTGGCAATGGGTTTTCTTAGATAAGAGGCCAGCAACTGGTGCTGAAAAACCGTAAAATTGGCAATGCCGATATTTTTGATCTTACCGGATTCCTTCAGATTGTCCAAAACCAAAGCCGTTTCTTCCAGATTGGAAATAGGATCCAGCTTGTCCAGCAGAAAGATATCGATGTAATCTGTTCCTAATTTCTTTAATGAAGCTTCCACACTTTTGGTGATGTGTGCAGCGGAAGTATCGTAATGTTTCACCCTTATGTCTGGATTGCCTGCACCAGGTACGCGCAATCCACATTTGGTAAACAAGACCACCTCATCGCGTTTTAATGTTCCATCTTTCAGCAGGTCGCCAAAAGCCTCTTCGCACTGAAATGAGCCGTAGCTGTCGCCATGGTCAAAAGTATTGATCCCCAGTTCCATACACAGATGAACCACCTTTTTTAAGGTTGCCCTAACATCCTTCACTTCATCCCAGCGGTAGAAACCATATACAGCGGGAGAAACTTTGGGCCCCGCATCGCCCATATATATTTTCTTCATCAGCTTCTTCTTTATCGTGTTAAAGTTACTGTTTTTTAGATTAATTATTGTCTGGAATTGTTGAAACCATATCATAAACAAGAATAGCCGGGTCATCCAACCCGGCTATCTCAAACCAAAACATAGATCTAACCAAACATCTATATCGTTGACCCCTGGTTAGAGGGGCTATTTTTTTATCATGCTCCAACGGCCCAGATAAGGGACTGTTCGGAGCGTCTCTTTAATTACCTCCAGCTTTCCTGTACGCGCCAGATAGGTTATAAACAAAGCGATCAGCATCTTTCTACAATTTACTTAACGAGACCAGCAAAGCGCTGATAAAATGCCGTCGGACTGTTCTCACTTTTAGGCTCATATTTACCCGCAATGATCGGGATGTAGATCACCCTGCGGCGGCTTTCTTCACCGATTACGGACGATTGGGCCACACGGTGCCACAACCTGCCGTCGTGTATGGTAAGGTCGCCCGCTACGGGTGTTATTGCCATTTCATTGGCATCCGCATTGTTGTCGAGGAAGTATTTTTTTCTAAACAGCATCTGATATAAGCTCTGCCTGTGTGTACCCGGCAATACCCTCAATCCACCATTTTCGGGCTTCAAAGTGCTCAGGTGTATACCTACATTGAGCATTGGGTTTAACTTCTGTCCCTGAAAAATATCACGCAGGCCGTCTGTATGCCATCCCATCTGGGTAAATTTACTCTCATGCCCGTTCACATAGTGATTGAGGACCATGCCGTCTTTTTCGCGTGTTCCCAGTCTGGCGCCCTTGCCGATCAGACTCAATAAGACTTCAAACCTGGGGTCTTTGGTCAGCTCTTCAAAAAGGCTATGATGCTGATTGATGAAGGCGAAGCGCTGCACAATAGGGGAACCGTCCAGGTCTTTGCCATATTTTACAGGGATGCCATTGACCTTAATTTTTTCATTTTGGATCCAGTTGTCCTGTACTTTCAGGGAAGCCTGGATGATATCGTCTACGGTATCCTGATTGATGAAATTCTTAAAATGTATGAATCCGTTTTTGTTAAAAAACTCGGTTTGTTCTGCTGTTATTTGCTCACCCAGGGTGAATCTTGGATAGGTATTTTCCATGGTTGTTTAGTTGAAATTATAAGAAAAATGGGTAGAAGTAGAGCCCTTGCCTGTAGAACCATTGTCGGTTAACCGGGCGTTGGGCTGAATGTTTAATCAGGGTACGAGTCTGATTAACAACAACAACAACACGCCCTGTTGGACAAGGGCATTCGCATTCGGTATGCAGTTGTGATATGTTGTTTCTTTCTCATTTAATAAAGACTACTAATTTTGTAGACATTACAAATGTAGGAAAATATTTGTACTTCCAAATTTATTTTAAAATAAATTTTAATTTTTTTTTCAGCGTAGAGGAAGGGGGCTTAAAGGGGAGCGGAAATGGTGATCAGAAAACTGAAACAGGTTGTTCGAGAAGGCTGGTTCGTCATAAAGTAACGTATAGAGCCCCAAATCGAACATTTTAAGACATGTATTTACTAGAACTGAGGATGATCAACAGAAAAG